>JAEHJW020005672.1_pt1 | contig 24163 bp, 28 predicted proteins | sample 9271431 | NCBI WGS metagenome assembly JAEHJW02 | reverse complement strand
AATACTATCATAGATTCGATTGTATGTCAAGGATGGGCTATGCTTTTTCGATTAGAACCGTCCTTGGATAAAAAATTATGGATCGAATGCTTTTTACTGTTTCTTTTATAAAATCGTCCTTTATCGTTGTTTGGTCTATTGCTGTAGATCCAATAAAGCAATCCAATAACAGCTTAATATATTCTGCTGACGAAATGTTAGATGATCCTTTATATTGGGATATATACTTGCCGTAGCTGGTATCAATGTCCTCTAAAATATATATTCCTCCACTTCGGACAATAGGAAATAAATATTTTAGAGTTTTAATCTGATGTTCCCATATGTGGGATCCATCATCAATTATTAGGTCAAAATTTCCATGGGCATGTCCTATGGACATTAAGTCGCTATCTTTTGACTGATCTAGTAATTCAACTGATATTCTGTCGCTTTTATGTTTCTGGAAATCTGGGTTTATGTCAGCGCCAACAATCCTTCCAAACTGAAAATATTCTTCCCACATCCTTAGAGATCGCCCTTCAAAAACTCCTATTTCTAGAATTTTTATTGTTTCAAACCGAAATTTCTCCAGAAATCTTTCATAAAATACTAGGTAGTTATGATGAATAGATGATTTGTCTGTACCATGTTTCACTCCAATATCGTCCAATGAAGGATATTTATTAGCAGGTGATTTGCATGCACTACAATTCCCATTGCAACTGCAAGGACCAGTATTGTAGCTGAAATTCATGACCTATTATAGCAATTATTTGCTCTTTCATCAACATACAATAAACTTAAAAAGAAAGAATAACAAGATATTATTAGGTAGTATTTTTCTGAATAGGACTTGCCCCAGAAGGCGGGGGAATAGAGATGTTTAGATTTGGCAGTAATGTGCTGCGAAAAGTATGTTTGGGCTTGTTTGTAATAGATAAAATTGGTTTTAAATTATATAACGCTTTATCTATATGATGGCATGTGAATTTGTTTTTTTGTGGGAAATTTTTATTGATTAGATATTCCAGCTTTTCTAAACTGCTTGCATTAACTTCATTTTTTTCTTTGCAAAAATAAATGGTTGTTGCAAGTAGCTTTAGACCGAATGGAGAACAAAAGCCCTCAATGATAGCCCTTAAAGTGTTTATGTGCTTTACGATATTTATATTTTTCATAACATTTCTATAAGAGTTGGTTAGGGCATGCCAAAATTGGTCAGAGTCTTCTTCGTAAGGATATTTAATGTCGAAAGAAATTCTTTTGCTATCAAGAATCCTATTTAATTGCTCCGAGATCAGGCCATAATGGGAGGCGATGAACTGCAAACCAAATAAATTGGATATGTTATTAGACAAATAGAATAAGTGATTCAGTTCCTGCCTCGACACTCCACAGTCAATTCCTTCTGATAGATATATATCAGTAAATATATTAACAAAATCTTCCAACAAATCCATATTTTTTTCTTGATTCAACAAATTAATCATGATAATGTCCTCACATGTTCATTCCTCACGATATTACCAATGGCGTAACCTATCACAGACACTATGTTCCTGGCAAGGCCCTTGAGGATCATAAGGCGGTCAATCTTTATGTATGTGAGGGCACAGAAAGCGATTTTAAGGGGGGTATTGTGAGGTTAAATCGGGATTTCTCGCAGCGGAAACTTGAGTGGATTCGGTTTCTGCGCGGGAAAGCTCGGTTCGTAATGGACTTTGACGATCTCATGTTTGATGTGCCGGAAGATAGTCCGCATTTTGATGAGGTTATGCCGAAGGATATTCAGGAGGAGACTATGCGGGCCTTCCTGGATGAGGTCGAGTTTGTGACTGTTTCTAACAAGACTGTGGGAGATTGGGTTCGGAAATATACGGATAAAGAGATCAGGATTCTACCCAATTATCTTAGCGATATCCCCACGGCTCCACCCTCGCATGAGGAAGGAGTCGTGGGGTGGTATGGGTCTCACTCGCATACTACTAATTTGAAGCTTATTTCTGGGTGGATTGCTGGCTCTTGTAGGGAGTTTAGGGTTCTTGGCGGGCTGGATCATTTGTTTCAGGGGAAGGCGAATGTGAAGGTCTATCCTTGGGTTAGTCCGGATAAATATCTCCAGGCGATTGCGGATTTGAGGGCTGATGTGATCTTGGCCCCGCTTGAGGATTGTGCGTTTAATAGGGGGAAGTCTAATCTTAGGTTGGTTCAGGCCGGGCTGGCGCGGCAAGGGGTCATTGCCTCTCCAGTGGGGGAGTATTTGAATGTTCCTGTGTTTGCGTATGCGAGCACAGAGGAAGAGTGGAAGGCAGCGCTGGATCGGTGGTTTGTCTTGACTGAGACGGCTAAGAAGAAATATCGGGATCAGCTTTTTGATTGGGCACAAGATTATCTTGTGGATAAGCATATTGATGAGATCGCAGAGGTTATGGGTGTGGGAATGCCGGTCAAGGCTGCCAAAAAGAAGATTTATGTTGGCGGCGCGCTAGAGTCAGCCTTTGGGTTTAAGGTTGACAGGGTTTTTCAGGATGTTGGCGAGGCTGTGAGGGCGGCTCGGAAGGATAAGGCGCGGCTTCTTGTGGTTGAGCATGATACTTATATTGAGAGTATTCCAGATAATAGAGAGTTTGATGCTATTACCTTTCCCTCTAATGATCGGAGGGGGTTTTATGTAGAGTGGTTCCACGGAGATGATCCCAAAGGGATCGTCCCCGTGGAGGAGGTCGCTTACCCGGCTGTTCTATTTAATCTTGTGCCAGAGAAGTTTGATTGGGAGCGGAGATCGGAGATTCCTAAGGGATTTAAGGTTGGACTTGCGGGCGGATATCGGGCCTTCTGTGGTCTGAGAAGTGGGAAGTTTGAGAATGCGCCGAAAGTGGATGCTGAGTGGATTAAGAAATGTGTTCTTAATTCGTTCAAAAGGCGTCCAGTCATTCCTTTCCTTGAAATTATGGACTGGATGCACGTAAATTCAAGCACAAATCAAGATAAGCCTCATATTGTGGAGTTTGGGGATAAAGAGGCTTGGGCTGGGATTGGGGATGATGAGTATGTGACCTTTGGGCAGAAACAATGCCTTAATTTTGATAGGATTAAGCGGTTTGATAAGGGGCATGGCGTGACAGGGCCTGTTCTGTGCTCGCTTGATGGCTCTTATGGGATTGTTAATCATAGGGATTGGGACGAGACTTACAATAAGTTCGCTGAGGATTTTGTGTATGGCTGGGTTGTGAGAAAGGGGGATATTGGACGGCTGCCAGAGTCTTTGGCCGATCTTTGGGAGTTTGGGCAGAGGTTTAAGCCTGAGTTTATTCCTTGGCCTGTGGCGGTGATGGAAACTGATCTGGAGGATAAGAAGAAGGCATTTCGGCAATATGCTGCCAATAATCCTGAGTTTGATTTGGTGAATGGGTTTATTCTGCTCCCCAAGATTTCTAAGGGTAATCTTAGGGTTATTGTGGAGGAGTGCGGAGATAAATATCTTGATGCTATGACCCAGAGGAGTGTTGAGAGGGCTTGGCGGGATAATGGTGGGGATGCTGATGTCTATGTGAAGGTGAAGGGAGGGATTATGATTGATGACCCTCTAACACTGGATGTTTTGGCGTCTTTTGCACGGGAATATAAGGGAAAGCTAGTTGTTCCTAAGATTGTGAGGGCGGATAATCGGGTGCAGTTTGGCGCCTTTGAGGTTAGGAATGAGGGCGGGCGGCTTGCGTTGGGCAATGTTGATATGGGGCTCATGGGGAATTCACTGACCTGCATGACTCCTAGAATGGCAGATGCTGCAGTGGGTATGGTTGTGGCCTCTACGGATCGAGCGTTGGTTGAAACTGCTGGGGCTTTTGTTAAGGATCCAGTTTATTGCGGGTATGCTTCAGCGCGGATCAATATGTACTGTGGAAATTATATTGAGGACGTGACAAAATTTAAGAATTTTCTACAAAAAAGCGGATCAGTCTCAAAATTTGGAAGCCGTGTCTTTGAGTTTATCGCCGATGATGCTGGGTTTACGCTGAGCCGAGGGCATATGAATAGACAGATTTTTACTGAGAGTAGGCTTGTGAGGGGGGCTGACAAGGCGGCGATCTTGGCTTGTATGAAGAAAGGCTATAATCCTGTGGTGGTGGCTGGGGAAGGTGATGAGTGCGTTTTCCTGCATCCTCGGTTGCCTGGGACATTTAAGGAGAAGGAGGTTGCTGAGATTGAGCGGTTTTTGTGCAAGTAACTGGCTGAGTGCCAAGGGATTTCTGATTCCTTGGCACTATGTCGTTCTCGATTAGGTGTGATCCGGCGGATTTGCCGACTAACCATAGGGATGTTTATGGGGTTGGGGAATGTGACTGCTTTATCTGTAGGGAGTGGACTAAGGCTTATTTAAGGTGGGATAAAGATAAAACTCATGAGAGCGATTTGGAGTTTAGGGCCTGGGATAATGTAAGGAACCTTTACTCGGAGATTAGCCATTGGGCTGTGGCAGAGGGCTGGGAGAAAAGCGGCTGGCATGCTTTCGTGGTGGGTTATATTAATGAGAAGAAGAAACGGGCTGCTTATTGGTCGGCGAAGATCGATAGGCTACCTATGGGGTTTTGGATAGATATGCTGGATTTGGAGGGGCTTACTGAGCGTTCCGTTTAGCGATTAACTTTTTGTAATTTTCGGAATCTGCGAGAGTTTTTATGTATTTTCTTGTAATTTCTATGTAGTTTGCTGCATAAACTTTATATTTGCCGCCACCAGAACGAAAGAAAAACAAATCATCCCCCAACGTATCTCTAATTTCTCCATTTGACTTAAAATATACATGAAACATGGTGAACTCTGATAGTAAATCAAGCCTATCAATGAAATCCCATATTTCTTCTCTAAAGATTTTGAAAAAATACGGTCTTATGTAGCAAACGCCACCAAATCTAATCACGAATTTGTGATTATCTTTTTGCCAGTAATTCTTTGGTTGCATAGACTCTGAAACTGCTTAGCGGTAATTATATGCCGTGCCAAGCGGCACGAAACATCTCATACATCTGCTATAAACGCCTTTATGGCCTGTGATGATGCTCAAGTCTTTTCATTCTCTGCCGATGGTCCGAAAGGATTATGGCAATGAATGATAACGCTAGTCCTATAATCACGCCAACAGCGCCAAGGAAAAACCATACTGGAATGTCCATCTGGGACGTATCCATTGAGATCACTAACCGAGTTTACACTTGGGCATACGTCGCGCTAGTGCTGGGCGCTGCCGTAACCGCTATCGCCACCATGTCGCTATTCTGGTCATCTGCAGTTCGCGACAAGTATGCTGACCAACAAATACAAATGGCGAGAACAGAAGCGATAGAAGCTACAGCCAGCGCCGAACGCGCTCGTGCCGAACAGAAGCGCCTCCAGGTTGAGTTAGAACATGAACGTGTCGAGCGGCTTCGCTTTGAGAGGGAATTCGCTTGGCGGACGCTATCGAGCACGCAAGAAAATAGCCTTGTCCAAGACCTTTCAATTGCACCATCTGCCATTAATGTGGAATTTGTTAGTAATGATCCCGAGGTCACTTTTCTCGCCATCCAGTTCCAAAGAATTTTCAAGGCCGCAGGATGGAAAGTCGAAGCAGTGGCAAATACGTATGCTGGGTCAGTCTTTTTTGGCATTTTCGTTTCTCCAACCCCCCACAGTGAGCAGCCTACCGTCCCTCCAAAATCAAACTGAGACATGCTTCGGCCACCACCTTATATGAATTGGCTGAGTTGCCAACAAACTACCACGAAACAAGTAGCTTTGCGAAAAGTGCAACTTGCTAGATGAGTGGGTGGCTACTGTGGCAAAGTTAACATTGGTGTCGTACAGCGAGTTGTCTATGTTTAGATTGAGTATGATTTCTTCGGTATGAGAGTTGAAAAACCAAAAAAACTCGTCATTATGTCTTTTTCTTATTGTAAATTTATACAAAATCTTCACTTCTTGCCCCGGCTCAAGGTCTATTTCCTGAGTTTCGGCATATATCTCCCCGCCTTTAACAAGAACACCATTATTGCTATAGACTATTCCACTGTGCTCCATAGAGCAAATCGAAATACTAGATTGTCCAAAATCATCAACTCCTAATTGTGTTTTATATTTTTGAGATTTCTTTCCAATATTTTTGATATATCTTTCCATGCTTACTGTTATATCGACTGTATTAGTGTCATGTTTTGCCAAATCAAACTTAATATAAGACTTTGGTGATATGAAATTTGTATCAAGAATCCATCTGATGTCATCTTTGAGGCTATCTGGCAGAACATATCCCAGCGCCGCCTCGAAAACATCTCGACTAAGCAAGCGCTTGAAATAGGTGTCAACTGTCAAAGCAAGCAAACCCGATATAAAAATTGCAATAAATATTTCTTCTGAGACATTTGATAATAACTCTTTAGATCCTGTTAAATTGACAGAATATTTTATCACCAATCCCAAAATTCCAACGATAATCATAACAATAGGAGGCTTGTACAGGCTTGATAACTTGTTTTTCATTGCACGCGAGTCCTCCGCCGCATACGAAAATAGGTTTAATATCGCTGCTTTATGCAATTCGTTCATAGATATAGTTTATCATTTGTTGAAAAATAAGTCAATATGAATCTATAAGTTAGATGTTATTGACATTTATAGTTTCTATTTTCAATGCCTTTAGTGTGGCTATAAAGAAAGTAGCGGAGAAAGTGCCGCGCGCTAATTTGCTAGTTATTGAGGCTTCTGTTTCATTTAGCCCTTGCTCCGCTAAGCGCGAGGCAAGATCAGAGTAGGTTATCCCCATTCTTTTCATTTCAGCCTTTAGGAATCGACTGAGATTGATCGCCAAAACCTTCTCCATGCGGACCTCCCATTAAAAATGACCGAAGCCTATTATATATGAAAGATTTCCGTTGACAAGCCCACAAAAGCTATCATATTCGCTGTATAGCAAGCGGATATGAAAGATGTCTCAGCATTTCCTACTGTCGGCAAAGGCGCGGTCGCTCTCTCTTGGGGCTGTCATGCGCATGGATGATAGGCTGGTTGAGCAGACATTCCGGGCAATCCGTTGGCCCGATGGCAAGCCGGTTTGCCCTGGGTGCGAGGGCGAGAAAGTCTATGATTGTGTGAGGAACCGCTTTCGGTGCGCGGCCTGCCGCAAGGATTTCTCTATTACCAGCGGGACTATCTTTGCATCCCATAAGCTGCCTTTGCGCACGTATCTGGCTGCCATCGCCATCTTCGCCAATGAGGTTAAGGGTAAGTCGGCCTTGGCGCTCTCCCGTGATCTGGATGTGCAATATAAGACAGCCTTTGTCCTGGCTCATAAGCTACGCGAGGCGATGGCAAACGATCTCAAGGGCATGAGGGTTGGCGGGATTGATAAGGTGGTTGAGGTCGATGGCGCTTACTTTGGCGGGTATGTCAAGCCTACCAATCACAAGGAGAACCGCCAGGATCGCAGGAAAGCCTCTAATCAGAATGACAAGAGGCAAGTTGTGGTTGTGGCGAGGGAACGCCAAGGCAAAACCCTGCCGGCCGTCTTTGCCGCCGAGAAGCAATCTCTCCCCTTCATCTCATCGCGAGTTATGAAGGGCAGTCATCTTATGGCCGATGAGGCGCCGTCCTGGAATGATCTGCATGGGCGGTTTGACGTATCCCGGATCGACCACACCAAAGCCTATTCTATGCCTGAGATGGTTCATACCAATGGCGCCGAGGGCTTCTTTTCGCGCCTAAGAAGGGGTGAGATGGGCCATCATCATCATATTTCCGGGCCATACCTTTTGCGCTATGCTCAAGAGAGCGCATGGCGCGAGGATCATAGAAGGGTTGACAATGGCTCCCAAGTCAAGGCCATCATAGACCTCGCTATGCACAGTAAGCCATCAGTAGATTTCTCTGGATATTGGCAAAGGAATAGGAAATAAACGCTTTAGCACTTGACTTAATAAGCTATTTCTGCTAAATTTTCCCAATGGAAAAAACACCTTTTCATATAAATATCAATATTACGAAAGCTATGATTGATGCTGGATGGGATGCTTTTACAGATTACTATTTAGATATGATTGGATATCACTCCGAAGAGGTGCGCGCAGAATGTCTTTCTGCACTTTTTTACAGGATGTTAGAGAAGGCTCATTTTGAATTTCATTAATATAACCATTGAATTCCTTTAACAATGCAAGTGTTTTATTATAAATCTCTTTTATTTTTTCAACATCTATAACCAATGTTTTATAAACAATTTCATTTTTTATAATGGCCTTGCGAATCTGAACAGGTCTTTCGTGGTTTATAAACCAAGGATCATGAATTAATCTATTGCGCTCTTCTTGCATAGGAATAATTTTCTCACTGAATTTGTTTATTTTTTTTGATAAAATGTTTGGGCGCTCTAAAAACTTCCAAAATTGCCTTTAATGATCTAACGATGTAAACAAACTAGCGAACTGCCAGGAATTTGACGAATACATGCAAAACTATTTAATTCTATTAACGAAGTAATGCTTGACTATAGGGAAGTATGAATCACTGCACATATTTCCCTACGGGATTATCCCCTTGACGCACGTATAGAGTAGTTTCATCAGACCGCATAGCAGTAAACTTTTCGTGGGAATCCACATACAATCTTAGAAAAAAATTTTCAAGCAAAATCTCCAATCGATTCCATTGGCGAATCAATGGGTTGATAAAAAAAGATATTAAATTTATTGTTTTCTACATTTGAATTTGCAATCGAGTCTGAATTCACGAGACCATCTTCATGATGGCTCTTGACCATTTTAATAGATGTTACTATACTAGATGGGTCTTCCAAGGAGAGTTTGCCCTCTCCTTGGAAGTGGAATTAACTGCAGAAGCTACTGGTCAAGCATTGCGGCCAGTGAAAGGAGATTTGAGCCTCATGACACTAAGCCACCCAACAATTCACTCAACCCGGCGCGTTGTGTTTGTTGGCACACTGCGCGCCCTTACCTTATTAGGGTAAGTCTAGCCATGGAGATGAGATTGGTTAATCAGTAATCTCCTCGTCTCCATGCCTCTAAGATAAGGAATCTACTCGGTTTTGTCAAGCGAAAAATGGTTTCGCTCGCATATCTTTGTGGATTCCTAAAAGTAATCCCGCTCTGCCAGGAGCGGGATTACTGGAGGCGTGGCAGAGCGGCTTATTGCAGCGAACTTATAATTCGCCAGACCATGACCGGTTTCGTGGGTTCGAATCCCACCGCCTCCACCACCTTAGACTCATACCCTGATTGGTGAAAATATGCTATATTCATCGATCAGGGTATAGAGCTAGTTTAGTCGAAAGGCTAGATTCTGTCAAGGGAAAGAACATGTTAACTCTGTCTGAAGCTATCACAAATGGTCGATTAGATGAGTTCATAGAGCAAGAAGAAAAGAGGCTTGCCCCACACACAATAGAACAGACAGAATTTGACGAAGCTCTCTCAATTATCATCAGACCGCGCCAATCAGTAGATCAAACATCGCATTCTGCATTTGACGACGATTTGAACGAAAAGTAAACTCCGCAAGATATTTTTCCATATATTTCTTGCTGATATGAATATGGGTTGACTTGACAGAATTCTTAAACAAATTCCAAAAATTTTCCACGCTGTTAGTGTGATGAACTACGCCATTTTCTTCGTCATAGAACGCAAATTCTCCGGCTCCATGTCGGACAGCGCCATGCTTGAAACCATCCGGCACCAGTAAACCATAAGAAACAAACTCGTCCGAACTCACAATAGACCCTGGCGCAACGGTCTCTTTGACCAGAGCGCGCAAAGTTTCTCTCTTGGCATTTGGCACAACCTTGGTTCGCAAATCTCCGCCGCGCTCTTTGACACCCACAACGATTGTCTTGCCCTCTGCGCCACGCCCTCTTTTGCCAGTGCGGTGCCCGCCAATGTAAGCCTCATCAATCTCAACATGACCTTGGATTTGCGAAAAATCCGAGATGCCCTCAATAAGTGTACGAATTTGATGGCCGATACGCCACGCTGTTTTGTAAGTCACGCCTAGACTGCGCTGCAATTCCTTGCCGCTAACGCCATGACGTGTAATAACAAACTGATAAATGGCATAAAACCAAGTTTGCAAAGGCGTATGACTGTCTTGGAAAATTGTGCCGGCACACGGGTAAACATGCGCGCCACAATGAGCACAAGAATATGCCGGACGCTTTTCTAGTTTATGAAACGTAGAATCAGCGCCACACTTCTCGCAAACATGCTTCAACCCGTAACGCACTTCCATGACATGTTTAAGACATGCGTCGTCATCAGGGAAACGCGCAAAGAACTCGCGCACAGAAAACGGAACAACATTACTAACGCGGGTTCCGGCTTTACTCGGCCGCTTGCGTTTGCGAGTAGGCATGTCGCATATCCTTGGCTATGAAAGAACATGCCTTATTTAGCTCATCCGCATACGTGCGTCAAGGGGATAATCCCGTTAACAAAAATCATGTCTGTCGGTTCCTCCCCATGCAAAAGATACAAGCTATTAGAAAACATATTTTTTAAAAAATCACGGACATCAAAATATTTTTCCAACAGGGTCATTTTAGGCAATAAATCAAACTTATCAATAAATTCCCATACCTCATCTTTCCATTGTTGATAATAATATACCATTTCATTTATATACAGTCTGCTTTTCCCATTTGCTGGTAATAAGAAACACACTTCAAGTATTGAATTAATGTTTATTTCCGATACCCAATGAGGATATAATTGTTTGTCACTAAGGACAAAAGAGGATATCACTAAAAACGTATCAAGAGAGTCAATATAAATTTGACTCTCGCTGCTCCTATCCACCTTTTGAGCGAAGTCAAAAATTTCTTTTATCAGTAAGATTTGTTGCGGATATATCATTTCACTCACAGTAATTTATATTTGCTGGTCACATATTTATCAAACGAATTGCAATTTGATAGTTTCCCCATGTATGCGCTGAGCGGTATTCCAATTGCAATTGCGTGGCGTTCATAAAATACTTGTTCTTTGATGAACGATTGTCGGTATTCAAGGTCTAGAAACGCTTTAAGCAAAATTTCTTTTTGAGGAATCTCGAATTGATCAGTAAATTCCCATACCTTTTCATTATTTTCAACATAAAATGTCATTATATCTTCAATAAATCTGTTATTACAGCTATAAGAAGTAGAATATTCGTTTGCAAGGAGTGCAACTGATATAATTGAGTTGCAGTTTATATTAGAAACCCAATATGGATATAGAGAATTATCATTAAGGCAAAATGATGAAAAAGCCAAAAATGTGTTTAGACAATTAAAATACCCGTAATTGTCATCTTTACCCCTACTGTTCTCGGCATAGACAAATATTTCTTTTATCTTGTGTTCCTGTTCATTGGTAATCATCTACTCTTTCTCCCATCCTTGTCAATATTTTTCAATAATATATTTATAGAAGGAAGAACAGTTCGATAGCTTTTCTATGTAGTCCTCAAAGTCATTTATACATTTTAATTTTGTGTATGAGTATAAAAAGTTTGCATTGATGAAAAGTTGCTTTTCTTCATAGCCTAGGCATATTGATATTAGATTATTCTTTGATCTCCAGGGAAATCTGTCAGTAAATTCCCAGAGTTTTTCTCTCTTTCTAATGTAGAATGACAAGATGTCTTCAATGAATCTCTTCCCTTGAATGAATGTGCATTCTTTGTCGAAGTATAATGTAAGCTCAATTATAGAGTTGAAATCAAATTCTTTTGTCCAATATGGATATAAGTTTGCATCGTTTTGGCAGAATGATGCAAGACCCAAGAATGTGTCCAAGCATTCAAAATACCATGGGTCATGCTCTCGGTCTTGACTGTCCTCGGCATAGCGGAACATCTCTCTTGCCTGCCCATAAAAGTTTTTATTCGTCATTCAAGTATCCCTTGGTTATTATGCGCGTTGACCTATTCCCTCTTATATTTTGAGACAATATATTCAAAGTATGCATTGCAGCTTGATAAGCTATATATATATTCATCAAATTTATCAATAAATTTTTCAGGGTTTGTCTCGGGATTTGTATTGAACCGAGATTGTCCTGTAATAAAGATTTTCTCTATCCTGCTAAGGGACATCTCTATTAATAAATTCTTTTTGCTAAAGTCGAATCTATCAGTAAATTCCCACACCTTTTCCCTCTCCTCAAGATAAATACATATTATCTCTCTAATAAACATTCTTTCAACGCAAAGTGAAGAATAGGATTTAATGCCTGGAGCAATGTATATTATTGAATTGCAATCTATGCAGTCTGACCAGTATGGGAACAGCCTACCGTCATTAAGGCTGAAAGATGAAAAAGCAAGAAATGTGTCCAGAGCCTCAAAATACCATTGGTCTCCTTCTTTATTGTTGCTCCTTTCAACGTAAAGAAAAATTTCTTTTGCCTTTTCAGAAAATTCTTCATTAGTCATCTTAATACTCTTTAATGATTATGTGTATTGACTTGTTTTTCTGTTTTCTTGGTATTTTCTTTGTTTTCAGATCAACTGTTCTTGATCTGAAGGAGCTATCAGTGATTAATGCCAATGCAACAGGATTACGCCTTACTACCAACTTTTTCAAGACACAGTCCTCCCATTGCAGATTTATCGCAAATCGCAAAGCCATTATATAGGATTTTGGGAGAAAGTCAAGAGATTTTAGGGTTAATTTTTGTTAATATAAGTCTTATCTTCGACTTTCTACATTGTTTTGGAATTTCAGCTAGTGAAAAACAATGACGAAGTTTGTTTGCAGATAAATGGATTTAGATTAAATAAAATTAATCTAAAAATGGGTTGACAAATTTGATTTTCTATATATAATAGGGGTTAATCCCCTAGGGGATTTCTTATATATATAGATATATAGTAAGATAAGCGCAAGGTAGGTTGCGTGTAGAAGGATAGGCGCAATAATTCTCTCTAATTTTTCTCTTGACTTTATGGCAGGAACTTCATATAATCTGCGCTGGAGGCTTAGGGCATGCCCTCTGCTTCCTTATAGATGGCTAAGCCCTCTCTGGGTAGGAATGTGTACCTAGAGAGGGCATTTACCAATCCTTTCCACAGGAGGAAAGTATGGACGATCATATCGCTAGAGAGTATTGGAAATATTTTGATGGATTGGCCGGCAATATCAATGCCATCAAAGATACCGTGGGAGCCGTCACAGGATCGCCAGGTCGGGCATTGGCGGACTTCTATTCAGAAGAGATTCTTGCTGATGCGGTGATTGCCCTTCTTGCGTTGGCTTCGTCAAGTAAAATTGATATTGGTTTGGCAATCAAGAATAAGTTGCAGAAAATTCTTAATGAGAGATAAAATGAAAACTCCAAAATCGAATTCTGATGATCTCATTGATTCCATAAAACTTATTCATGATATTTATTGTAAAATTGGATTGCGGGAAATGAGAAACGCATTGCCTGATCCATTTTTGCTCGATATCATCAAAAACAATGATGGTTCTGGATGTTATATTAAAATTTACGTTGAGGACGGGGCGGAGGAAATTGTTGTATTTAGCGGAATCTATTACTCTCTATCTGACTATAACGGCGGGATAACTGAAGGCTTTGATTGGGCTGAAAGTGCGTTAAAGTCATTTTTTGCATCTCTTCCTGAAATTTATGAAAGCTACAATCAAAAGTGGTTCCCGGGGAGAAATGACTTTTTAGAAAGGCGCAAAAAGGAAAATTTAGAAAAATCCAAAAGAGCTAAAAAGATTTATGAAGAACGCCACGGTCCAAAGAAAAATGAAGAGAATAATGATCAATGACTAAAAAATCCACATTCTTATCCCTTAATGAAGCCGTTAGAATGATCTATGAAATAGACTGGATAACTGGTTTGTGTAAATTACAAGACGCACTTCCTGCCCCTTTTATAATTGATATCGAAACATCTTACGACGAAGAATGTGAGATTGAAATATATATTAAGGATAAAAAAGAGAAAATTGTTATTTTTAAGGGGCATTACTATTCTTCGTTTTACTATTACGGAGCAATACCAAAAGAATTTGATTGGGCAGAAGGGGCGTTGAAACCATTTTTCAATTCATTACCAGATATTTATCAATCAGCCTTACAAGCCAAAGCAAAGAAATTAGAAAATCTCCAAGAATCCAGTTTAGAGAAATCTAAAAAAGCAAAAGCTATATATGAAAGCTATAGGTCGGGGAAGTAGTGTATCAGTTTAATTGTGGTAGTGCATCAGTTTGAACCCAAACTGACATTTCCGGCAGCGTGCCCAGGAGTCACCACCCCCCTGCTCAGTATGACTTGGGCTGCGGCATGATCTCTGTCCATCTCTAAACCACAGGACTCACAAACATGAATCCTCTGAGCCAAAGACTTCTTCTTCCTCAGACCACACCCAGGACTTTCCTGAGATGTAAACCTACTATCAACCACTCTCACATGCTTACCAGCACCCTCCGCCTTGTAAGCAATAAATCCAAAGAACGTTGACCATCCTGCATCATAAATCGATTTGGCCATATTAGACCTAGCCATATTAGCCACCTTCAAGTCCTCATGGCAAATTAAATCATACTTATCCACCAAAGCTCTAGACCATTGGTGAAGAAATGTCCTCCGCGAATTCTTCACTGCCAAATGGGCTTTAGCTAGCTGTAGTTTGACCTTCTTACGCCTATTTGATCCCTTCCTGCATCTAGCCAATATCCGATTATATTCAGCTATCTTACGCTCGGCTTTCCTGGCAAACCGTGGATTGGGAATACTGCTGCCATCTGATCCAAAAACAAAGTTATTTAGTCCAACATCAATGCCTATAGCTCTTTTAATACTCTGTAACTTTTCAGGAGTATCAACCTTTATTTGGAATGCTACATACCAATGGTTAGTTATCTTGGTTAATACACAGGATTTGATTTCCGCACCTTTCGGCAACTCTCTATGGAAATTGATCTTTATTGAGGATGATAGCCCCTTGAATTTGATTCGCTTACCATGAAGACAAATTCCACTAAACTCGGCAAACCCAAAGGAATGCCACCGCTCAGCACTTCTATATCTGGGTTTGCCCCACCTATCTGGGTCTTTCTTAGCCCCCCTCATAAAAGCCTTGAAAGCGTTGTCCAACCTACGTAGTGTCCATCTCTGGAGATTAACGGGTAATTTACTAGCCTCTTGGTCAATATTTCTCCATTCTGTCAATGATTTGCATTGGTCGTAAAGCGTCAGACTTTTCTTAGTTTTCTCATACAGCCAATTCCTCTCCTGGAGCGCCCCATTGTATAACTGCCTCTGCTCCTCACAGATTGAATCTAGTTCCTGACGCCGCCTCTTAGTGGGTAGTAAGAGATATTTATAGGTCAGAAACATAAGAGGATTATATGGCATTCATGATTTGTTGTCAAGAAAGCCATGTTGAGACACTATCCAATCAGCGCACGCTCTTGCTAGGATTTCTGCTGTATTGTTGTCCAAACCTCGGCATACTGAGAAGTGAAGATACCAGGGGAGAACGCCATCAACATTGCCGGATAACTCATGGCCGCAATGAGAACAAGCATTGCCATCTGCAGACAATTCTCCAAGCGACATCTTGGTAAATTCTGGATTGCAATTGTGGGTTTGTCCTAGATCATTGGGGCTATCAATGTCTTGAACATCCATGGATTCCTCCACATAATCTGGCGTGGCTGGTCTCTGTGGAAAATTCACGAATCCATCTGATTTTTTTAGCATGTCCATAAACTCCTGACACTTCATGATTCTGGCAAATTTAGTCAGAGTGTTGTTTACAGGATGCTGAGTTAGGGCCAGAGATTTCCACTCTAGGGCCTTAATGACATATCGGGTAGCGCCGGTTTCATCATCAATGCGCTGATATGTAAAATCCTCCCTGTCCTGCGGAATGCCATAAACCGAGGCATACCACTTAATGTCAGGCTTGGTGGTTAAACATTGCCATACATAGTCCGAGACATTGTTTTCTGGGTCAAATACGGCATATTGCCGTAATTTGGCTTGGACTATAGTGGATGTGCCATCGCCCTTAAAGACATTGATTGGCTTGCCAATAATAAACTTATCTCGGTCAGGCAAAATCTCAGAGTAATGGTTAATGTCTAAGTGCCCAGAAGCGAGAAACCCAGGTGCGGCATCTAGTAGGGCTTGCTGTAGGATAACATCCCCCTCAAGGTCCACGTTTTCATTAGAGGCTTCAACCTCAATAAACCGACCGCCTTTTGAGGCTTGGGCCTTAATAACTACTGGAAAGTTAATAGTTACACCATTACTAAGCATCGTGGAATTATTTTATACCAATTATCTGTTTGATCCATTAGATCAAAACATATAATTGGTTTTTGATTAATTTGTGTTAGTTTTTTTGAATGGCGGGCAATACTCCTTTTTTCGCATCTGAAATTCTGAGTTACCTTACTGGACAGGAAGCTCTAGCAACTACGCTCACTCCTTATCTAGGGCTATTTACTACCATGCCATCTGGCACGGCTTCTGGCACAGAGGTTTCTGGCCTTGGATATGCTAGAATTGAGGTTAATGGCAGTTCTTTTTGGAATGCTCCTGTGCAGGGGAGCCCGACAAGCGTTACGAACAGTGCTACATTCACATTTCCCAATGCAACGGTTCTTTCGCCTCCGGCTAATCCAACGCTTAGTTCCACTGCTGGTGGGACTCTTGCCGCTACTACCTACTATGTAATTATTACATATGTTGGAGCTAGCGGTGAAACCACAGGGTCTGGCGAGGTTAGCCTAGCAGTTGCTGCTGATAATTTGCTTGTAGTGGATAGTCCGGCAGCTTCTTCCGGCGCGGTCGGATGGAATGTCTATGTTGGCACTGCCTCAGGTGGAGAGACAAAGCAGAATAGTTCTTATATTGCTATTGGCACGAATTGGACAGAGCCGACTACAGGGCTGATTTCTGGCTCTGCTGTTCCAACTACCAATACGGCTTCGTGGGGAAATATTCTGGGGGTTGGGCTTTGGGACGCTTCTACGGGCGGTGATCTCCTATATAGCGGTTGGCTAGGCAATGCCAGGTATTGGCCGTTTACAGCTACAAGCTCTGGGAACCTGATTAGTGCTTATGGCATTACGGCGGGGACAACGGGGTTTGCTAATGGGGTGAATGTTATTTTCTCGGAGGGTTTTGGCGGAACTGCGCCAACTGGCCTTTCCACTAACACACTATATACAGTCTCAAATCTGAGTAGTGATACTTTCACTGTTGGGGCGACTCTAACTTCCAATGGCTCTGGCAATGTCAGAATGGTTGTCCCGCAAACAATGGTGCCAAACAATCGTCTCCAGATTGACCCTGGCGAGATGATTCTGCAATTCTCGACATAAGGCCAAAATGGCAAGGCCAGGATTACTTGAGGCTTATCAAAATTTAAGTCCAGTGCCGGACAATCTAACTGATGCAGCCACTATATTAAATAAGCAGACTACTACTGTAACGGTCTCTGTGCCGATTTCAAGTGTTGCTGAATTCTTTATGATTGAGGGAATTTTGATGAATATTCTGGAGTGGGGTGTTAACCCCCCATCCGGGGCTTCAAATGAGGCTATGGTTGCGGCAAAACAGCTTGGATTTCTTTTGCAGAATCCTAGTATTATACCTAGTATCAATATGATGGATTCGCAAGTTAATTCATTGGTCTCGGGATGGGTTAATAGCTTAGTCAATCCTGGAACGGGGGTTGCGGGGGTAATCACTTCAGGACAGGGTTCGGCATTGTTGGGCTTCTCTGCGCAAACAGTTCCAGTTTGGAATCCGCCGGTATCTTATGCCAATTTACAGGAAGCCCTTGGTTTATTGTAAGTAATGTCTAAGTCTGGTTTCTTGACAACAACCCCCTGAGTGATATATAATCCCCTCATGTTTCTGACCTATAAATACCTTTTACTGCCAACCAAAAGGCAGCGTCAGGAGCTAGATTCAATCTGTGAGGAGCAGAGACAGTTATACAATGGGGCTCTCCAAGAGCGAAATTGGGTGTATGAGAAAACCAAAAAGAGCTTGACACTCTATGACCAATGTAAATCATTAACAGAATGGAGAAATGTTGACCAAGAAGCTAGTAAATTACCGTCTACACTCCAAAGATGGACTTTAAGACGGCTGGATAATGCCTTTAAGGCTTTTATGAAAGGGGCTAAGAAAGATCCAGAGAGATGGGGCAAGCCTAGGTATAGAAGTGCTAAAAGATGGCACTCCTTTGGATTTTCTGAGTTTTCTGGAATAACTCTTAGGGACAAGAGAATAAAATTCAAGGGCCTATCATCCTCTATAAGGGTTAATTTTCACAGAGAGTTGCCGAAAGGCGCCGAGATCAAATCTTGTGTATTCACTAAGATAGCCAACCATTGGTATGTGGCATTCCAGATAAAGGTTGATATTCCAGAAAAATTACAGAGTATTAAAAACGCCATAGGCATTGATGTCGGGTTGAATAATTTTGTTTTTGCCTCTGATGGTAGCAGTATTCCCAATCCACGGTTTGCCAGGAAGGCAGAGAAAAAGATAGCTGAATACAATAGGAGACTAGCTAGATGTAAGAAGGGGTCAAATAGGCGTAAAAAGGTCAAATTACAGCTAGCCAAAGCCCATTTGGATGTAAAGAATGCTAGGCGGACATTTCTTCATCAATGGTCCAGGGCCTTGGTAGATAATTATGATCTGATTTGCCATGAAGATTTGGAAGTAGCTAATATGGCAAAATCCAACATGGCAAAGTCTATCTATGATGCAGGATGGTCAACCCTGTTCCAATTTATTGCTTACAAGGCGGAAGGTGCTGGTAAGCATGTAAGAGTGGTTGACCCTAGGTTTACATCTCAGGAGTGTCCTGGATGCGGTGTGAGGCGAAGAAAGTCTCTAGCGGATAGGATTCATAAATGTGAGTCCTGTGGTTTAGAAATGGACAGAGATCATGCCGCAGCCCAAGTCATACTGAGCAGGGGGGTGGTGACTCCTGGGCACGCTGCCGGAAATGTCGGTTTGGAGATTCCAAACTGATACACTACCCTGTTGTAGGGTAATTTTCCTGATTTTATGATATTTTATTACTATGGCACTAACGAATATTGGTAATTCACCTTATGGAACAGCAGTTCCTTTAGCATTTACTAGTGGAAGTCCATTGGCTGGCGTTGGTAGTCCGGGAGTTGCTGTCTCAACAGCATTTGCTCCTCCCGTAGATAGTAGTGGTGTCTATTATGATATTGCGGATGTTCGGATTAATATGGGGAGTTCTGTTACTCTAACTGCCACTACACCATTTATACAAGTAAAGTGTCAGCCTCAGTTGGATGGAGCTAATTTTGGATATGTAGGGGATAGTAATGGAGTTTTGCTTCCAGCCAATAATTCTGTTTTTGCGCAATACCCTACTAATGCGGCTTCGCAGTATTTTGATATTGTGGGAGTTCCACTTTATCCTGGGACGAATGATATTGATGTTGTTATTCTGAATAATACTGGTGTGACATTCCCTTCTACGGCTAGTGCAACACTATATCCTAGGATGAGCGCGGCGGATTAGGCCATGAGGGGGATACGTCCTACTCAAGTTCCCACTATTCCAGTGGAGATGGGAGGAGACCTTCCGGCATCTACAATTTATCTTCCTGGAATATCTCTTGTTGACCTTGGCGGTATTTTCCCTCCTTTAGAGGCTAGATCTCTTGCCACGATAGCGGCATCAAGTTATGGCCCATGTTTAACGTCTAATTCGACCGGAACAGTTAATGAAACTGGAGCTAAGGTCATTACTGGCAATTATATTGGGAATATTGGACAGGAAGTTACTATTTTTTGGGCTGGAGATCAAAATGCTGTTGCAGCGAGTGGAGGATCTGAGATTTTTGGAATTGAATTTGATGATAATGGTGATGCTCCATACCATACCTTTGCCTTGGCGCTTGATGGAAGCGATAATGTTCAAGCTATTTGCGGAATTGGGTCTAATTATTATGATTTTACAGCGAGTTCTTCTTGGACTTCCTCGCCAAGACAGACTTGGGTTGCAACAATACAAATCGGCGGGTCAATAAATCTATATAATAATGGGATTTTGCTTGGTTCAACTTCTGGACTTCCAACGGGGACATTCGCAACAACGCCAACAAGCACACTTCGCTTGGGAAATTATTATCCTAATGGATATTCAAATGCAAATAATGCAATAGCCGGATTTTATAATGGAATTTGGAGTCCCGGTCAAGTGGCTCAGTTTAATGCCGAGCCATTCGCTATGCTTAGGCCAATCATAAGAAGAAAATACTATTTTTCTCAGACAACCACAATCATTAACATTAGTTCACTTGGAGAGATATTAGGGGAATCGGGTCAAAGCTCAAGTGGATTTATGTTTGGAAATTCTGTTGGTGAAAACTCTAGCTATCCCCTCACTAACCTCTTGGGCGAATTGGCCCTCACTTCGGTCGGGGGCCAATTCGCCCAAGAGGTTAGTGAGGGTGGGCTAATATCACAAATTTACATTCAGTATACAGAAGAAAACTATTCTAAAACATCTAATTCAGTTGATAATACAATATCCTCCACTGATATATCAGTAGGGAGCGGTAGTGCAGTTGCGTCTCCTTATGTGCCTGTTCTTCTAATATCTTCAGAGAGTCAAAGCGTTTCTCAGGGATCAGCTAATCCTTATGTAAATTCATATGTTTTCGCAATTTCTGAAACTTCGGGATTTTCTGGTCAGAGCATAGTACTAAGTGCGAGTATCGAGGCTTTGGGGGAGACAACTAGCGACATTGCAGTGCAGGCTTATGTGGAAAGTCACGTAATCAATATAGGCTCTGAGGAGATCGCTGTATCGTATGGTGGCTTTGACAATATAAAGCGATATTCCAATGCTGAGTATCTGCTGCTTCCGTTTAAGAACTTCAATCAAATATCTATTGGTTAGTATAAAAATATCTGTTATATTTTTTGTATGAAGACTTCTTCTAATGCTATTAAGGCAGTCCTTGAGAAACTTATTCATAGCCGCGCGCTTGATGTTGCACTGAGCGATATTTCCAAAGCCGAAGCTACCATGCTTGAATCTGCTCGACTCCCTCTGGATCAGCAGGTTTCGGATTTTGGCATGGAGGGGAAGGCTATTGATGTCCCCAACAAAGATATTCTCGCTATCAACAAAGACCCCATGCACGCCTCAGGTGCGGGCGCTGAACTTGCCATGCGGCAATATTCGGTAACTGCCCCACAAGTTGCGGCAACGGCGGCTGATGGCGCGCTGAATCGTGATCTTGGCTCTATGATGGGCTATCTCCGGGCTGCTATCAAGGGTCTAGAGGCCATTAAGAGTGATCTTGATGCTCTCAAGGAAGGCAATCTTCTTCTTCTCAAGAAGGCCGAAAAGGATGCTGAGGACGAAGAGGAAGAGGATGAGGAAGATGAGACTGAAGAAGCTGATGAGCATGGCGAGACTGAGGATGGCGATGTTATCGAAATTGTGAATGAGCTTGAGGATGAGTCTGATAGCGACAGCGAGTCTGAGGACGAGGATGAGGATGAGGGCGAGACTGAGAAGGCAGTGGAGGATGATGCCGAAGCCAAATCTGACCATGATGCTCGGATGAAGGCTGCCAAGAATCATTTTGAGGCCGCTAAGAAATTGGTTGGCCGGGCTCGCGATCATCGCCGGCATAAGAGAATGGGTGAGGCCAAGCGTGCTCGCAAGGGCGTAGTTAAGGCTTTGGTCAAGGCTATGCGTTATGCCGAACCGTCCAAGGATTCGGATGTTCCGACTCGCGCCAAAGAGGCACGGGCCATTATTACTTCTGTCAAGACCTTTGCTATGACCAAAGGCTATGACAGTGATCCTATCTACAAGGCTTCTCTGAAAAAGAGGAGCAAGCGGGATGGAGAGGCTCATGGCGCCGATTCGCCCCGTGATGGCAAGTCAGAGCCTGTATTTCCGCGCAAAAAGCCATATACGCCCAATAGCGAGAATTCCGACTCAGCCATGAAGGGTGAGATGCAGACTCTCACTATGTCTGAGCTTTTTGCCAAGATGGCTCCGAAGGCTCCACGCCCTGGTTCTGCGGTTGCTAAGTCCAACTTAATTGTTGAGGCTCGCGACCGGATTGAGAAGGCGTATCAGGACAATAAGATTAGCGGTTCTGACTTTGAGGTTGGCCGCAATCTGATTCAGAAGATTGGCGTCGCGATGAGTGCGGGCGGTCTTTCGATGAGCGACATGCAAAAGATTGTGGAGAGTGCCCCTGAGAGGGTCCGAAGTATCGTCTTGGGGGGAGAAGTCTAATGTCACTTAACGAAAATCAGATTATGGCTAAAAAGCAGGCGGCTAGTGAGCAGTCGATCAATCTCATGGCAAAGGTTGAGGCTGGTTTCAGCCGGCATCCAGATCCAAATGTTCGTCAGCTTGGTCCGGTTCTTGCCTCGGTCATGCATGAGGCTGGCCGTGAACGTAACCGCGATGTCAAGGAGATGTTTGAGGCCAACCGTCAGGCAGAGGGGTTCTACAATGCGGCTGCCGGCATTTTCCGTGACAATGTTGGTATCAATGCTGGTTCGCTTGATAGCCCTGTAGTCAAGAAAAGTGCTAAGCAGCTTTTGGCTACTAATGAGTTTGCTCCGGTTGCCAAGTCGCTTGATAAGGTGGTTTTTGGCGATCAGAGCGAGGCGGTAGCTAAGTCTGTGCTTGATGTTGGCACTCTGACGAATTTTGCCAATGTGACGCAGGGTCAGTCTCTTGGCTATTTCTCGCTTGATACTAACCTGATCCGTGGCACGATTCGCCCTGGTTCGTTTACTCTTTATGCTTCGTTGCCCAAGAGTTCTGCCTTCCAGGTAGTGGATTTCTGGACGGTAGTGGATCGGACTGGCGGCGCTCCTCCGGGTTCGGCCTTTAATCCATATTCGGTGGCGAGCAATCCTTCGGGTTACGCCCAGGTTAATGCCAGCGTGTATGATATGGATACGATTACGCTGAGCCTGATGAGTGATGCCCGCGCGGTCTCTGTCGCCCTTGCCGCTCAGAATAACTTTGTGGATGTGGCAGAGCAGGAAACCATTTCTGCGGCCCTCTCGCTGCTTTCGACCGCTGAGTGGACTTCGTTCTGGGGCAATCAGAGTGTGTATGCGCAGCAATTCAATGGTTTGTTCAATACCATTACCAATCGGGCTGACTGGTTCCAGACTTACATTCAGGGCCAGAAGATTCAGCAGGTGACAAGCAATACCACGGCCGCTGTTCCGCAATCGCTCTTCAATATGATGATGGTTCTTCAGGCGAATGTGGCGAAATATACCCGGTATGGTATGGTCTCGCACTTCCACATGGACCCGAATGCCATTGCTGACATTCAGGCGACCGTTACTACTCAGTTGCAGAACTTCATCAACCTGCATCCTGGTAATAACATTGCTGGTCGGCGAATGGATGCTGGTCCGATTACGGTTGCTGGTGATATCCAGGGCATGACGACTCGGTTTGGTCAGGCTCAGTTCTGCAACTCGATCCTCATCCCGGCCCGCGATACGCCTATTACCGCGCAGACTGAGTATAGCACTGCGGGTAACAACTATGAGCTTCCTAGCGCACTTCAGCCCTCGTCTGTAACGGCTGTGGTGAATGCCTCTGGTTCTCAGGCGAGTTACTTCAATGACTATTCGGCGACTGTCTCTGGTTGGAATTTCTTGCCTGGGCCGTATGTTTATGCGGTAGTGGCCTGTGACACCAACATGAATGAGACCTATCCGGTATTTACTGCGCCGGTGACTGGTCTGACGGCTGGTTGTACGGTTACTCTGACAATCACTCCGCCGAACCCGAATACGAATATTACTTCTTACCGCGTTTTCCGTAGCGGTATGGGTTATAACCTTGCTTCGGGCCAGAATCCGGCAGATTTCCGGTATATTGGTGAAGTAGCGTTTACCGCTGGTTCCACGACTGCCCAGACTTTTGTCGATACCAATGGTGTGGACATCGTGAGCGGCACGACTAAGCTTCATCGGTTTATCCCTGGTTCTAGCACGATCTTTGGAACGGATATGCACCCAGAGTCTAAGGCTTTGGATTGGCGCTACCTGCTTCCTTTGACCAAGGTAGAACTCTTCTCTGGTAACTACCTGATGCCTTGGGCCGTGGTTATGAT
>JAEHJW020004799.1_pt1 | contig 24178 bp, 22 predicted proteins | sample 9271431 | NCBI WGS metagenome assembly JAEHJW02 | reverse complement strand
GAGCCACGCCAGTCGATCCAGCCGCGCAACTTGGGACTCCTGTCGTGGCGTTCCAGCCGGTCACGAAGTACCCAGACGCACAGGACGCAGCAGTTACGCCCGGTGCAGGCAATCCTGTCGATTGCCCGAATACAGGGAGAGTTAGCAACGCCAGCACGAGTGCAAGTTTGGCTGTGAAGTTCATGGTCCTACCAAGAAATCTCCTATTCTCCCACCACTCCAGGGCCGGTAGCCAGCCACGCCGTTTGCCCAACGCTCCATGCGAAGGTCTGCACATTGCATTTATTGGCCGCCTGGCTAGTCGGGATGGTCATAAATCCGCGCACTGTCGTAGGCGTACCGGCAACTGTAAAACCGCCAGTCGCGTTTTGGCAGAATTCAATGATTGTCTGTTGCCCGTCCACCGTCCCATTGCCCAGCGTCCAGCTAGTCACATTGGCTGTTAACACGTTGTAATTTACGGGAGCCGTCGCGCTGAGTGCAGGCGTGGCGGAAGATGCAATGGTCGATGAGCCGGAGACTTGCCCAGTTAGCAGCGGCGTCGTTACCGATGTGGACGCATAAAACGCGCCTGAATCCAAGAAGCGAAACAAAGGCGTAGTTACGCTGCCTGTACGTTTAGCAATGTCACATTCCCAGCCTGAACCATCTCCGCAGTAAATATCTCCTAAAACTCCCGTTCCAGTTCCTTGTCCTATAAAAAGATTGGCACTCGTCGCTGCGGGTAGTCCGACATTTCCGTCTACTTCCAATATTCCATCGCTTCGGATTTTCCCTTTCGACCAGAAGGCTGCTTCATCAGTGCCTCCGGCTCCGCTGGCATCTTCAGCGACCATGCTGTAGGCTCCGCTGATGGCTCCCGAACCTGCATTAGTTGGCGCACGCGCATACATCGTCGCAATTGTTGCGACGGGACTGGTATTCGCGCTCGTTATACTTGACGCCCCATACACGCCGTAGACCGTATTCGATAAGCCGCTGGTATCCGCAAGCACGGACTCGCCGTCCATGCCGATACAAGTTGGCGTGTACGATCCCGAAAACGGGCCGCAAGTTGCTTGGCCAGCGTTTCCGGTCGCGCTGCTTCCCGACGGCCACGTCCCGGTCGCATAATTTGAGCCGAACACAGCGGCGTAGCTGCTGGCTGAATTGTTTGGATTTCCTTGCACCATCAGCATGTCGTTTACACTGTTGGCTCCTCCTGGGGAACTGGTGAAACCGTAGTAGATTCCTGGGCCAGAACCAGGGGCATCAGGACCGTTTCTCAAATCCCAGATCGTGCAATTCGCTGGGGCGGCATAATAGCCAGCTCCCATCGTCGATGAGACGACAACTACGCCGTTAGCGCCAGCCAAAGAGGTACACGCCGCGCCTATCTGGTCCGAAACGCTAGCTCCGCTAAATTGATTGGCGAATAGGATACCATCCAGCTGTTTCAGATTGACTTGCGAGACATTTGCCGTTCCACTTACATCTCCCGGCGTCCCATTGCCAAAATCGAACACGCTGTTGCTGGCCGTAATTCCCGCCGTGTTCGTACCGCCCGATGTGGCAGCAAAGCCGACGAAGGGGTTCGTCCCGTAGAATTGCGCGGTCGGCGTCGTCACCGATGCGGTCGCGGTGAGGGTGGTAGTCGTCGCTCCTCCAGCCAGCAAGTTTGTCATTGCTTGTGCCACAGTGGTTGCTCCCGTTCCCCCTTGTGCAATATTTAACGGTGCAGGCGTGGAAGGCAACGTGGGAAGCGGCGGATAAATCATGATTTGCGCGATAGCCAATGCCGTGGTGGAATTTGGAACCATCCAATACTCCGTCGTCACCGGATTGGTCATCAAGGTGGCAACATAATACTGGTTGGTGGTCATCGGAAACGCATTGACGTTTGGCACTACGTTGATTTGCAGCACACCGTTCTGGATGTTGTATGTCGTCTGATTGGAAGGTATCTGGTAGCCGTCTGGCGAAATGAACGCATTGTTCGCCAGAATCAATTGGCCGGTAAACGGCGTTCCATCGTTGTTGTAGACAGTATCGGCGATTGGCGTAGTTACAGGGGCGGCAAAGACCGTTCCCGCACATAGCACAATCGTCGCCAATAAGATGCGCATTTTCATAATTTTATCCAAAATCAGGGTGCATCCCTTTCTGATATTTGGCGAGCTTGACCATCGCCTCGTACAATGTGTCCGTAGAAACGACTCCGAATGTTGCCAGTAGTGTAACGGCATTTGGAGGAACCGTAAAATGCATCGTGTTCCATGATAAAAAAATGCTTCCGGCCTTCCCGCAATACCATTCGTGCCAGATTCCCTGTGCCGAGGCGCGCACCAAAAAATGTCCATTGTTCAAATCGAGCGAGCACCAACCGGGATGCCAATTGGATGGATGATGGTGCGGCAGATTGCCTGCCGGAACGATATGATAATGTGTCGTCATCAGACCACGCTCGTTAGGAAGTTATGCACGACGCGACCACAGGAAAGCGTATAGCTGTGGTCGTCTTCCTCTTCCACATCGACATGCAGATTATGGATCGTTCCGTGATATTCGACAGTCTGAGGCCAAACAGATTCCGCATCCGCCCAGCCCTTTCCCGTCCATACTTGATGAGTTGGCGTGGAAAGCTCGTTTCCTTCAATCCTTACCATCATGCCGTCCCACCGACGTTCGGTGACAAATGCCACGCGCCGCCATTTTCCCGTCTTTGTCAGAACTTCATCTCCAGTGCGGACTTTCACAATCGGCAAATCGAGCAAATATCCGCTACGACGTACTCGCACACGAGTCTGCGGAGAAAAGCAGGTTGCTCCCCCGCCGCCCGCGCCCGTGCCGGAGCTAGACCCACTCGACGGAGCGACAGGTGTTGTGAAAGCCTGTCCGATTACAATCGGAGCGTGCTGATCGGTCTGAATGACGGTCTGTACCTGGTTCGCGCTTGGAGGCTGCGTTCCCGCTGGACTACCCGCATCGCTCAATACGGCGACAACCTGAAGCGTAGCTAAATCGAGATAAACGCTTGCGTAGTAGGTGGTGCTGCCCACCAATCCGGTAAAAGCCGTGGTACTGCCCGCTGGAATCGTGCTCTGCCCAAAATTTCCAAACGTAGTTGGGTAGAAAAACGCTGGATAGCTCCAATAGGCTGTCGCCACGTTTGCTGATGTGGTGGTCATCTCCCACGACGCTCCCGCGATTCCAGCGCCATTGGCGAGAATGCTCCCCTGTTGGGCTAGATACACGCTGGAGGTTCCCTGCCCTGGAGCGGCACTGCTTTGGTTGAATCCGACCTTGAATTCGATGGTGTCTGCGTTGTCCACGCTCTGATTGCTTGACCCGACAGTGTTTCTTCCCACACAGCGAAAATAGATTTTCGTCACATTGACGTTCGTTGGTAGATTGTAGGTTGCGCTGGCATCCTGGAGACGCAGAAAGATTTCTCCAGAGAAATGTTCTCGAATCGTGCTGCCAAAGGCTCCACGATAGAGGTCTGTCAACGCATATTGATTCGTCTGCGCTCCAGGGGCCACATTTGTATACGACAAAAATTCCGGCGGGGTGGAAAGAGTGCTGGAAACCGTAACCATGAGTGCGCCCACAGTTCCCAGATTTTCTGCAACTGTCGTGGAAACACTGAGCAACGGAGATTCCTGCGCTGTGGCTGCTGTGACCTGCTGCCAGTTCGGATTGCTTAACGTTGGAACCGATCCTTGATTCGGCGCAATAGCGACCCAAAGCAGGTTGTCGTACACCACGAACGTTTCCAGCGCATAACTGATATCCGGCGACCATGCCGCCGTGCCTGTCGTGTTGACCACGGCTGGAGTCTGGGCCAGTGTAATGCTAAGGGTATCCACACTGTCGTAGGTCAGATTGAGCGGCCCAGAGGGACTGGCGGCAATCGTGGGCAAATCGGCCAGCAACGTCCCGATTCTGGCCGGAGTCAACACGTTTGCTATATGGCTGTAAGTCGTTCCATCTAAAGACATATAAATGTCCGCGCCGCCCCAGTTCGGATTGTCGGAACTAGCATAAAGATAGAATTTTCTGCTGTTCTGCGTCGTGTCGGAACTCTGGATTTCAAGGGCGAAAAAGGTTGTGTTTCCCGGCAGCGCGGTTCCTTGAAACGGATGCAGCCACGGCGTATTTGCCTTCGGATTGATGACTGGCATGGCATATCCATTGCCGGGGAAGTCTTCCGCAGTGCAGGAAAGACCATGTTTCATATCGTTCTCGACTCGCGTGAGCCGGACTACCAGATTGTCCAACCCAAGGATCGAATCCGAGACGCTCACCAAGTCCATCGGCTCCAGATATTCATAGTTCAGCGGCAGTTTGAAGGTATAGGAATTGCGAATCAAAACACTTCGCTTCAGGCGCATATTGGCTACGCCTCCAGCAATTTCCCATGTTTTGATGAACGGAAAGTCCTGTGGTGGCTCGATTCTCAGTCCGAACCGCTCAATGCTCGCCTCATCCTCTTCGTAGACAATATCCGAGTTGTAACTGTTGATTCTACTGGAATAAGTAATTTGCACGCGATTGTAGGCATCGGCCCAGGGCGTGCGCGTTACCTTAATGGGATCGTCCGCCTTCCCGTTGAGCAGGTAACTATCGTCATCGAGAACCGCCCGGATCGTCAAATCTGGGGTATAGGTTGCAATGGGAGCGGTGGTCGATGTTGCCGTCTGATCTCCAAACGGCTTCAACTTGAACAGCCCTTCCGAGTAATATCCTGAAACCTGAAACGCCTCCATCCAACGACCGCAGATGGAAGCCACTGTCTGCTGATTCTGAATGGCTTGCGAGAAAAACAATTGTGTGGCTTCAATCCAGTTTTGGGCGCTATCGGCATTGTTGAACCATGTGTTTTGGTCGATGTTTGCAGCCGGAAAGTTGACTGCATAGGTCGGCTCTGTAAGCAGGGAATACAAAGCTTCAGGGATTGTGGCGTCAAGCACGCCGCCGCCAATCGCGCTATTGCTGATGACCTCGTAGCTGGATATGGGAATGCTGGCGCTCATGCCCATATATGCGTTTTGCCACGCGGCATAGGCATATTCGCTGTAGGGAACGGCTTGGTCGGGATGATTGCTTTCCAGATACGACCACGTAGGCTGTCCAATCGCTCCAGCTTCAAAGGTTACGCTTAAGTTGGCCGGGGCCCAAGGATCGTTGTTCTGATCGTAGTAGGAATACTTGATGACCACTTCGTTGCCGATATCTCCCGGCGCAAAGTAATATGTCCCACTGCCGCCGCTGGAAGTGTCCTCGTGGTATGTCCCAGTCACCGTTGGGTTAATGTCTCCAACATTGGTAAAAGGACTCCCGTTCGGGTAGTAATCCACACCCAAATCGTTCTGATAGATGTTGACGAGATTTTGCGCTCCCGACGTGTCTTCCACATACACTTGTCCACTTTGAGCCACAGTAATCTGCTGGCTGGATGGAACGATGTAAAGCTCCGTCGTTACCCGGTTGCTGTAGTAGTACGTGTAGGTGATCTGAATGACCGCCCCAACGTCGCTCGACGAAAAGGCATAGCCGCCATTATTGTCGGTTCCATAGGTTCCGCTGGGCAGGTTGGTGGGAAAGGATGTCGAGGTATACACCTGTCGCGACATGATCGAGTTGCCCTTGGTCGCGCCCATATCTGCCCCAAAACTTCCTGTTCTAGGGAACTGCATTCCCAGCGTTGGCAGTGGAGGATGCCACGTTGGAAGCGGTTTTGGCTTTACCGTAAAGACGGCTGGCTGACCTTCGGTCGTCCATGTATAGTTCGTGCCCACTGGAATGGGAGAAGTGTTGATGAGAACTTCCTGTCCAGAGGCGGTTCCAATATAGACGTTGTATCCAGTCGCTCCAGTAATTCCGGCGATAGAGGCGACTACGAGGTAATTGTCGGCACTCGTCGTAAATGTGGCTTCCGGCGATGCCGCGCTCTCCATTCCATTGGCAACCGCCGTGATCTGCACGTAAACAGGGCCACCAGCGCCCGTACCGCCTGGGGTCTCCGAGAGTGCTGGCGCTCCGGGTTGTGCCAGCACAGTGAAAGATTCCTGGCCACCCTGCGGCTGATACTGACCGCTCTGATCCCACATCGAATTGATGCCATTGATCGGGCCGGAGCACAGCAGGCTGATCCAACTGGCGTTGTAGGTGTAAATGTTCGCGCCCTTGCCACCGAATCCTTTTCCTCCAGGCGGATAATGCTGCGTGCTCTTGTAGTCTCCATACCAAACCAAGAGTCCTGGCACGCGATCTGTGCCAAACACAATGGGAATGCATATCCCGATCAGGGATTGCGTCACACGAACGCCATTCAGCGGATCGACCTCACTGGCCGCGCTAAGGGGTAGCATCGATCCTCCAAGGACTGAAGAATCGGTGTCCACGCAGTTTCAGCATTCCAACATCGCCCCGCGTTACCATCACACCCTGTTGCCGGACAGCGTGAATGACGGCGCGAGGCCAGTCGATGACGATGGCGGCATGACTCCAGCCCCTTCCAATGCGGTACATCACCACGTCGCCGGGGCCAGCATCGGCTTCCGCTATCTCTTGCCCACGTCCTAGAATCTCTTTTAGATACATCGCATCGCCATCTCTTTTTGCCCAAGCCGCCATCCAGTCGTAATTGCCAAGCTCGATATGCTCGATGATGGACGCCTCGGCATATACGCCCGCCAGAAAGCTGCCACAGTCGCAGCCTCTTCCCTTGATTTGGGCACAAGGAAAATACGGCGTCCGCAACCAGCTTTTCGCCACTTCAACGACCCGACTTCTCTCTTCTAAGTTGTTCATTCTAAATCGCTTGTTCTGGAGGCGGCGTATACGGAGTTCCCGAAAAATGCACTAAATTCTGGAACTTGTTCGCGCAGGTACTCTGCAATTTGTCGCATCCGGGATAGGCGTTGAAACTGTCGCCTACAGCAATGGGAAACGGCATCGCTTGCGCCAGTTGCAGATAGCTCGACGCTTGCGCGATCACATATCCCCAGAGACCGGAATTTTGCCCGCTTAACCATTGAATTTTGCCTTGGACGAAATAGGGCGACGCCGTGGAATTGCCCAGATGATCGGTCGTAGGCCATCCACTTTCCGGGTAGACGAGTACTCCACCGCTTCCGCTTGCCGCTTGATTGTTGATGGCGAATGCGGACGCGCTCAGGGCGCATCCGGTATCGAACAGTACGTGCGGGCATCCCGGTTGAATCACTCGCACAGGAACCTTGAGATTCAACAGATACATCCAATCCTGTACCGTCAATTCCGCCTTGGATCGGCCCAGTTGCTCGACATTCACGATGCAGCCGCTAAATAGGGCCATCGATCCAACAATGGAAGACTCCGCGCCTTGCACGTTCGGAGGCAGAAGCGGAGCATAGACGGTCGTGGCGATTACTGGGGCGGCATCGAGAATTCCACTGAAAATCGTGCTCATAAACGGCGTGGAAGTCCCTGGAAAGGAAATGCTTGTGTCCGCAGTCAAAGTCAAGGTCATGGAGTTCGATTGCAGACTGAAGTCCGCCACAGAAGTCTGTTTGCCACGCTCCCATGCGCCAAATTTCGAGCCGTAGTAGGTGTTTCCGTTCCACGTCACATCGATTTGCTGGTTCGTTGCGTAGATGACCTGACCGTTCGGCATGGTAATCTCGAACAGATCGGCGCGAAACATCGGGCCTCCAGCCTGAAGAAATGTAAGCAGCGCGGAGGAAATGGTTTTCATTGGATCACGCTCATAAATCGTAACTTACTCATACTCCAAAGCAAATTCATGTCTTGCTGTAAGTCCAACTTGTCATCGACAAACCGGCAAAGATAATAGAACTGTCCAGACCACGCCAACGCCGCGCCTGATGCCGGAGCCGTGGCAAACGTCACGATGCCAAGGCTGCTCACCGTCGGTTGCGTGCTCGGAGCCGTCCCATTGACAGTAATGATCGGCGTTCCATTCAGGTTTTGCATGATGTCGAGGCCGGAGTTCAATTGCCGAGTCAGTTGAAACTGCGTGGTCGTGCCATCTCCCGTACCGAAGTTCATATTGTTCACGTAGTTGTCGAACATGTCCTCATACAGCCATTGACCGGCGCTTCCTTGCTGCGACATATAGAAGCCAACCACCAGTTGCAACCATGAATTGAGGGTTTGGAAGTCTCCCACCAGATACGGCACTTCAATATCGAAATTCCAGCGTGGATAGGGATAGAGAGGAATTCGCAACTCTGCCCTACCGCTAGCCGGGGTTTGCACGATGGTCGAATAGACCGGCGTTTTCTTGATCGGAAACGCAATCGACCACTTGCCGGGAACGATGGATGGAAACTGGGCGTAGCTCATCCCATGTTCTTTCCGCGCATGTAGCGCATCATGTGGCTGGCAAAGACTTGCTGATGGGCTTCCAGCATGTCCTTCACCCCTGTTGTGTCAATGGCACTGACTTGCGGAGCGTAATGGAAGTGCGTTCCACCTGCTCCGCCGGGTGTGCTGTTTCCGCTGGCTTGCGCCGCGCTTCTCTGCACAAAGCTGGAAAGATTCTCCGGCAATACCATTTCACCCTTATGCACAAGGGCTACATTCGTCTCAGGAACAATACCGCCCTTGGCGTAGGCTGCGCTGGCTCCGAGTGCTTCCGTTATCGTTATGGCCTGCATTCCAGCCGTTATCATTGCAATCGGGCCAGCAGCAGCAGCAGCAGCAGCAGCAGCAGCCCCAGCAACTCCAGCCGAACCCTGTACAGCAGCTACGTTGGCTGCTATCCTAATAGCCGTTGCTTGAGCCTTTGCAGTATCGGTTACAACCGCTTTTTCCGTTTCTACAGTCTTATGGAACACTAACTTCATGAGTTCGTGTTCTATCCAACGCGCCAATTCCGCTATAAGCGATGCGTTTTTCATTGCGTTGGCCTGTGCGTCCGCAGCCTGCATCGATAAATGCGTTTGCTGGTGGATCAGGAGAACGAGAATTTCATGCTCGATCCATTGCATCAGCATTTGTTCCAAGGACGTGACAAAGCCTAATACAATCTGGGTTCCCATTCTCTGAAACGCCATCTGGATCGATTCTGTGCCTTGAATCATTCCGGTCGATGTGGCGAGAAAACTCTGATTGATGGTGTTGAACGCTTGCTGCCACGGTCGCGCAAAGGCTTGTGCCTGTGCAGAAGCATCTTTCACCATCTGCACTTGCCTATTGCCTTGCTGCTGTGCGCCTTGATTCTGCAATTGCCCCATCTGCGCTTGCTTTTCTGGAGCGGATAGCCCAGATGCCTGTACTTCGGCCATCTGCTGATTCAGTCTCGCTTGCGCTTGAGCAAACTCTTCCGTATGCAGAGTCGCCAATTCCTGTGCGGCCTTATACGCGCTGATTTTCATTGTGGCGCGCTGATACTCGATCCCAGCTTGCGCCAACGAGTTCGCGTTGCCTTGTAGAATGGCCGCGTGTTTCTCCGATGCTGGAGTGTTTTCGGAGCCTTTCTCCGGCGTGTATCCCGGCAGACCGGGAATGCCGTGCGTGAGTTTCCCGGATGCACGCGCATTCTCCTCTAATTGGCGGCCAATCTTCTCCTGATCGGCAAGTTCTCGCGCATCCATGCGGGCAATGACCTGCTCCAGAATCCGATAGGCATTCGTAGCGTCGTAGACCTTTTCATGTCGAGTCTTTGCTGGATGCGCTATCAAGGCTTCCGCATTCGCTCTTTCCTCGACACCCTTGATCTTGATTTGTTCGATTTCTCTGCCAGCGGCGGGATCGCCGGAGATTTGCGCCGTATATCTTTGCTCTTCAGCAAGCAGTTGAATCTGCTTTTCCTTTTCCGCATTGATGCGCTGCTGTCCACGCAAGGCAGCGTCTCCCGCATGGTTCGTCTCGATCTGCGCTACATTGATCTGGTGCTGATAAGCGGCTTCTTTCTTCGCCAACTCAATCGCTTGCAGCTTATGCTGGCTCGCTTGGTCTTGCGCGATGACAGCCTCGCGCTGGTTGGTCATGTTGCTCAACATTCCAACTACGGTCAGGTCTTTCAAGCGTGTCCAGATCGTGCTTCTGTCCAATCGATTTACAGTCTGCTGAAGCTGCTCTGCGGAATCGTTGGAAGCCTCGATTCCCGCTTGTGCTTCCTCGATAGAATGCACATCCATGAAATCTTGAGAATGGATTTTGTCCAATGAGGTATTGAAACGTTTTGTCGCCGCATCCAGCGAGAGGTACTTTTGGTCTAGGTTGTAGACTGCCTCGCCCATGTGGACAAGGATGTCCACCATGGCCCCTGCAACGACCACGGGCAACGCAGCTTGGAGTGCTGGGCCTAGGAGTTGAGAAGAAGCCGCGATCCGCGCCAGACCGTAGCTCATCGCTCCCATGGATCCGGTCATTGCGCCCATGCCCGTTCGGGCAACGCCCATGGCTTCCATGCGGCTGAAGGTTGCGGCGGTGTTGCTTTCCTGCGCTGCCGTATCTTCGACTGTTGCGGCGGTCGATGCAGCCTGTGTCGCTGTCAACTCGGACAGTTGTGCGCCTAGCGTCCTGACTGCTACGGTGGCGGCTTCCAGTTCCGCCTTGCACTGCTCAACCACTCCGCTGAATTGGTCAGTGATTCCCGCGCCAGCGGCCATCATAGAACTTAATTGCTGCTGGGCGCTTATCAAACGTTCAGCAGCCTGTTTCTGCTCAGTCTGTGCAGCGATTAACTGCGTCTTAACGGTCTGAATCTTTGCCGTGAGCGAATCCAGCGCCCCCAGATTGACTTGGGCTGTTACCCGTAATGTCCCGTCGTCTGCCATTTAGTTAATCCACTCGATCTTTTTGACCCATTCTGGAGCTTCGTCCCACGAACGCACTTGGATACCGTCTTCGATCATTTTCGATTGATCGATGACTTCGTTGTTTTCCTTGATTCCCAAATAGGAGCGCACCATCAGGTGCAAAGGAGGATACGACCGGAAGTATTCGTACAATTCCTTCATACGAGCATACGGCTGCTTATCGATTTCCTGCGGTGTCCAGCCTGTAGCGGCTATCAGGCAGCCGTAGAATTCTCTCCAGTATCGCTGGAGATCGTACCTACGACTGCCTTGGCTTCCCCCCCTAGCTGCGTCAATCCGCTAATCTCCAACAGTCGCAATACCAGCGCAATCAGTTCCGGCTCGCGCAAACGCTTGAGTTCGTCGTCCGTCAACTCTTCCCCGGCATTCTTTGCCCCTTCCTTCAGGGCATAAATCCAAGCATCGTGGACGGTGAACTGGCTCGGCTTCTCGCTTCCCTTGGGAGCTTGTGCATCCCAGTATCGCGCTACCTGAAGACATCCCAGATAGCCGAACTTGACGGTGCGCTTGCCTACCTGCGCGGTGAATTCATCTTCTAGCATCGTTTCTCCTTAGTTTCCAAAGAAGGCGCATACCTGGCCTGCGGGGTTGGCGAACGCTTCCATGTCCAAGGTCGCAATCTGGTAATCGTCCTGCTTGGTCGGCATCGACAGCTTGGAAGATTTGACCGCGAAGAAAATCAGGTTTCCCTGCATCCCAGTCGCTACAGTGGACTTGGTGTATTGCATGTTGAAAGCAACCATGAACGTCGGGCCATATCCCATGAACTGCTGGTTCATTTCATAGGTGATCCCAGAAACGGTCTGGGTATAGGTGTAGGAAATCATGACGCCCACACCTTCATCTGCTGCGGAGAACGTATAGGTTCCCGTGCTAGCGGCAACGGAATACTGCCCTTGGGTGGGCGTGGTGGTCACACGCTCCAACTGATTGCCAGTGGCGCTATAGCGCACGCCAAAGTCGATCAATCCAGTGATGTTGGTGACTACGACGGTATACGGGGTCGCCGCCGGAACCGAATGCGCCTCATCCACAATGGCGACCGTTCCGCCAGTCGTCTGAGTGTCCCCAAACAGAAGGTTATTGAACAGTTTCCCTTCAATGCGGCCAAACTCAGCCTTCAGCGTCACCTTGCGGTTGCCCGGAGCCACGTCATCGGGGAACTGATAGATGCCGCGCAATTCCTTCAAGTCCTGGTTGAAGTCGATGGCGACGGACTTGATGACGCCAAACTGGACTGGGGTAGGATTGGCGGTCATATTGCCGCCATTCGGAACCGCCAAGAGATTGCCGCTCGCAAACTGATACATACATCCTCCTTATTGCCCTGTAATGATCGTGAGCGGCATCATAAATCCCGCTGTCGAACTTAAAACTCCCACATCCTTCAATACCGTTCCATCTACCCAAACGTTCGCAACCAAGCCGCCTAAAGTCTGTTTCCCGCCCGCATCCGGCTCCAATGCCTTTTCGAGCGCGTCTAGGTAAGGATCCATCCTTGCCGTCACTACATCCGAATAATTCTGCGAAGGCTGAACGAACACCATCCACTTCACCTTTGCTTCCCAGCGTGTCAGACCGAACGTGACCTGATCCGCCTTTTCCGAAACTTCCCACTGAAAGAATGCGGGAAAGTCTCCCGGCTTCACATTCGTCCACAACTGCGGCTGGCGCGACATAATGCCGAATCCAGAACCCGCCGCGAACGCGGATTGCGCCAAGCCGAACAATGCGTTATAAATCTGCTCTCGCGGTACATTCAAAATTTCCCGCCTTCCAGCAATGCCTTCAACTCCGCCATGCCGGGGTCGGTCACGGAATGGAAGAAGCTGCGCGCTGGCAACGGCCTACGCATCACGCTCTTTCTGAACCATTCGCGGCCTTCCCAGAAGAAATGCAGTACGGTAGCTTCGGTTCCATCCTTGGGAATCGGATATTCCTTAAGTCCGCCAAACTCGTTATAAGCCCCGTAAAGAGTTTCAGGGCCGCCAACCTGAAGGCTACCAACCATCACCGGATAATTCGGCTGCATTGATGTCATCGATAGCGTGCTCAGTAAATCTCCAGTTCTCCTTTGCAGAACGCCTCCCGTCAGGTTTGCTTCGACCTTTTCCATCATTTCTCCAAGCGAGAATGTGACAGTTCGCGCAATGTTCTCCGTCATCTCAGCGATAAACTCCGGCGTCTTATCGGCAAACTCGAAATTGAGTGTCCAGCTTCCCATCAAACCACCGCGTACCGCGTGTACTGCTGAATCACCTGCTCCACTTCCGGCGGAATCGGCCACTTGTGATATGTAGTCGTTCCCACCCCGGAAACGTTCTGGCTTTGCTGGTCTATCCATTGGCGGCGCTGATACCACGCCGCGACATGCTGTCCAGCCGCATTCTGAATGTCGTAGGGAGTTCCATTAAATCCCGCTGTATATTGCACATTGACAGTCTGGATACCCTTGGTAAAGTAGGGCAGCCAGATTCCAAAGGAAAGCACGTTGGTATCGAAGGTGGAACTGACGCCCCTCAGCAACACCAACGCTTTTTCACCTTGATCGATCACATAGCCCGCTCCCTGATGGTTCACGCTGGCCATGATCGTCTGTCCGTTCACTACCAGCGATTGCACGGAAACGATTGGCGTATTCCGCAGAAAAAGCCTTTGCGTGCCACTGCCGTCATACCATTCGTTGTAGGCTGTTGCGGTGTTGAGCGACTGGTATCCAGTCCGCTTCAACCAATACAGGCTGACAGAGGAAATGATCGATTGCAGCAAGCCATCGTCGGTCGTCGTTTGCGTTCCGTTTGGAAGAAACATCTTCACATACTCCAAACTCACCAAGTCGGTGGGCTGTGGAGCCGTGGCTGACAACGGCAATTGGAGATATGCGCTCATAACTCTCGAAACTTAGGCGGCCAGACCCGTCATCCAGCCGCCCAAGTGGTGTCCCTCACCTTAGCTGTTACGCCGTGGTGGACGGGCCAACTCCGGTCAGTACTCCGAAGCCAAATGGAATATAATTCTCAATGGTTTCAAAGCAGTAGACGCCAAGCTCATGCGCCAGCTTGACATAGGGCCATTTGATCGAGAAGTGGTCTTCCAGACTGACAACACGCCGGACAGCGGGAATCGAATTGCCTGCCGCAGGATACGGGTTGTTGACCAAATCGAAGAAGATCGTCCCTCCCGGCAACCACGGGTGAACACTGACTGGGAGACTCTTGGCGCTTGGTTTGTTGGAGTATTTCGAGCGATACTCGGCAACCTTCGTGCCGCCAGAGACTTTCCCAGCCTGATCCATCGTGAAGAAGATACGCTGCGCGTTCTGCGATCCACCGCCGGTCAGAATTGCCTTGGTGACTGCATCGATCACGTTGCCGCCGCAATAGATCGCGTCCGGCGTAATCTTGTAGTTCTGCCAGAGAAAATCCAGCAACGTCTCGAACTCGGCAATCGTGCCGTCGCCATTGGCCGTCAACTGCGCTCCCGCCAGGTCCTTCACATAAGAAGGCTGGCTCGAACCCGCATAGTTGAACGTCCAAGTCAACAGACCATCGAAGTCGAGATTGTTGTAGCTGGCATCGGTCGCCAGACCTGTTGCAGCAGCATTCTGATTGCTAGTCGATGGCAACGAAGTGACTGTCACGGTCGAAACGCTGGTAGTCGAATAGAAATACGCAGTTGCCGCGCTCTGGCCGCTGGTCGCTTGACTACAGACATACCATGCATACGCAACCGCGCCCAGGACGGGAGTGACCGCGAATGTGACCGAAAGGGTGGTTCCGGTCGTTTCTACAATGTTCGATCCCGCGCTAACTGCGCTTGTCCCACCATTGATAACGTCCGTCGATCCGTCCGCGTTGTTGCGGGTGAACGGTGTCTGCACGCCAGTGGTGGATGCTTGCGTTGCGCCCCAGCAAGTCAAAGCGACACAATAGGCGCTCACATATTGAGAAGCGGGAATCGAGCCGCCAGTCGCCAGTGTTGCCGTGGGAGTCGGGCAGGTTCCAAGGGCAAATCCATTGTTGCCGCCTTTGGAGCTAGGCCCGGAATTGCCGAACAGAATCATGCGCTCTTCGTCGTTCAACAGACCGTTCAGCAAGGAAAGCTGGGTAAGGCCAATGTTGTCGTCGAAGCCAAGGCCCGTCATCTGGGCTTGGAAGGTCGTTTTCCCGTCATAGCCCATCCACTTGAACGGAGCATAATAGTCCTGTTCCGTGATGGACATGAAGGCGTTGCGATTGCCTTCACTCAATGCCGGATAGCCGCCGCTATTGATCGCGGTGATCGCTTTCCAGTTCACGCCAGTACCGCCAACGCGCTGCCCGTTGAACATTGGGTTGACGCGCTGCATGGTCGCCATGACAGGGTAGAAGACGGGATAGATGTTCTTCGCTACCTGTTCCAGGTAGTAGAAATTCAACCCCGTTGTGGTACTGATTCCGGCGGTCGTGCCGGTTTTCTGCAAGCTCGACTTGATAAGTTCGAGTGTTTCCTGATTGATGTCCATGTCCATCTCCTCGGCCATGTGGCCGGAATTTGTTGTGCTTCCAGACGGGATGGACAGCAACGGTTTTCGTTATGGGCGTATGCCCGTGAAGGTTTTAGGCCATTTTCGACATCGGCCCTGCCAGAGTCACCGGAACTTCTTGTGTCACAATGGATTTCTTCATCAGCTTCAACTGCTCGGAAATGTCTCCAGACAATGCTTTTACCACATCGACCGTCTCATCCATTCCAGCTTGAGGCGTGCCACGGTAGTCGTCCGCTTTCTTAGCCACAACATGCTTAGGCTGGAATTGCAGCGCAGTCGCAAAGCTCTTGGCAATGTCGTTACGGTCGCCAACTCCCTTGCGGGTCTTTTCTTCCTCTGCCTTGCGGCGCTTTTCTTCCTCTTCGGCTTTACGCGCTTTTTCCTTTTCGTCCTCGTCCTCTTCCTCACGCGAGGCTTTAATGGCCTTCAGGATTTCCGAGAACTGCTCGTTGACGGCGGACTTGACGAGTTCGGCAACGTCCGATGCCTTGAAGGTCTCAGCAGTGTTCACTGTACCTTCCGAGCGAACGGACATGTTCTTCGGCTCATCCTCGCCAAATTTCCCGGCCTCTTCAGAACCGAGAATTTTGTGCAGCTTGCCGAGATGCTCATGCATCTCGTCATGGTGGGACTTGTGAAGATGCTGCATCTTTTCGTGATGCGCCTTGACACATTCCTTCATCGTGTTAAGGTGCGCCGATAGACTATGAGCTTTGCTCAGTTCGTTTCCCATGATGGTTTTCCCCTTGATTTTCGTTGAGCCAGATTTAAGCTCCCCGGTTTCCTCTTCGGCCATGGCTACCAGGATTCCGGCTGCCATCTCTACCAGTTCCCCCAACTGCTGCGGGACAACTGAATCGGTATCTTGCTCGATTTCTTGCTCGATCTCTGAATCTATTTGCGCGCAATGCAATGCCTCGACTAATGCGGCAAGATTGGCCAATGCGTACATCCCTTTGCCCAGTTTCTTGCCCTTGGCTTCAAGAGTTTTCTGGATCGCAATCTCAATGGCCTTGGCACGTTCGATGCTTACCATCTTTTCGGCGCTCGGTGGCCCTTCAGGATCGATCTTCTCTTTCCATGCCGCCTCAATCTTGCCCTTGATATGCGAAAGCTCCTCGGCGCTGTACTTGGAAGCGTTCTTGGGCTTGTGGATATAGTTCCAAGCCGCCCGGATATGCTCTTCCGTGTCTATCGGATACCGCTTCTTCTTGTCCGATTGATAGCCAGGATCGGCATATTCTGTTTCTTCCCCATACGGGGCTTTCGGCGTCTCTTTACCGGCTTTTTCCATGGCTTTGATTACCTCTTCGCTGCCGTCCGCCTTGACGAGGATGAATCGCGCATCGTCGAGGCAGGGGTTGTCAACATACGAAACTTCCGCAATCGAAGGCGCATACCGGGACGTAACGTTCTTTTTGCAACTCTTGCAATAGTTGCCTTCCGGCATGTCCGCCTTACATTCATTGCACTTTCGCCATTCATACGAACCGGCCTGTGAATATCCTGTGTAAAAGCCCTTGCGAATCTTGTTCCACATCTCATCATCGATAGGAACACTTGTCAAATAGATGGACTTGTCCTTGTCGTCTTTCTGGATATGTGTCGCTTTTCCACCGACTTGGAGAGAATGTTGGACGCGGATATTGCCCAGACTTTTCTCCTGCCCAGAGGCTCCCGTCGAGTCGGAGAACTTCCTCGACCATGCATCGAAGGCTTTGCTGGCTCCGTCATAGTCGCAGATTTCGTTGTCTTTGTCGGGAACTTCTTTGGTAACAAGGCCATGGACGGTGTGCGATTTCTCGTCCACCTTGACCAATGGCGTGAATTTTTCAAACTTCACCAAGCACATTTCCTCTAAGGCTGAAAATACAGCACTTCCAAATTCTGTCAAATCGATAAACTGTTGATTCGATTGATATATCTTTTTTTGTTGACGAGGCAGTTATCTTCTGCTATATTCTTTTATGTTTCATGGTTAGGAGTGGAGAGATGGCTGAAAAACTTCTGAAGGTGTCCGAAGTAGCAGTGATCTTCAATGTGGAGAGGCAAACCGTCTACAAATGGATCAAGCGCGGATGGTTGGCATCCATCCGCATAGGCCGCACCCTCCGCGTTTCCACGAAAGCGGTTGAGGACGCTTCCGCACACGCATGGATCGAAAGCAATCCCGGACAGCAGGCGGGATTGTCGGCTGTCAAGAAGTTTAGGGAGACATAAATTATGCAAAAAAACAACGCTGATATGCGACTTATGTCGAGATAGCGAAGTATACCGGAGCGGAACGAGACCGCGCCGAGGGCAACAACCTCGAAGGAATGTGGTATTGAGAAGTTTGGCTTGGCAACGCCTGGCAAGACTCGGCGGGGCAAGGCAGAACCTGGCATGGCAAGGCAGGGCTAGGCAAGACAAGGACAATTTAAGCGGCCTCAGACTATCGGGGCCACCGAAGGGGTATGCATGATAGACAACTACTGCGATCTACTCGTTCAATCTAAATTCAAGAATGCTATTCTCTGGAAGTTGATGAACGGCAAGACGGCGAGTCAGTGTTCTCGTGAAATCGGGATTTGCAATACGCAATTCGGTAATCTTCTTAATCTGAAAATGTCTCCCTTCTCTTCGAGAAGCGTTCTCGAAGGTACGTCCCAGCCGCAGTATCGCCCGGTAGCCATTAAAATCTCCAATCATTATGGCGTCCTCGCCGAAGAGTTGTTCCCTGCATCTCTCTATTCTTTGACTTTGCCGGATAAGGTTGAAAGGCTGTATTCAAGCGTCGAGTTGGTTCCCTTGATGGAGGCTAGCCTGCTAGAGTTCGATCCCGATAAGAGTCCTGAATTGTTAGCAGAGAAAAACGAGATGCTGGAAATTGTCCGAGAACTCTTAAAGAAGATCGAACCTGCACGCGCACAGATGCTTAAGTGGCGATTTGGATTAGATGGATCGCCTCCGTTGACACTTGAGGAGTGCGCTAGAAAATGGGGAGTGACGCCCCAGTGCGTTCAAGTAAAAGAAAAGGTTGCTCTTCGTGACATTAGAACATTTATACGCAAGAAGAACTTGGCTGCATCAATGCTTTCCACCAAGAAACAACACTGGATATCTGGTAGAGCCATAGATGATGTCATGTCCGAAGGTAAACGTAAAAAGGAAGCTGCTGCCGCTCTATGGAAGATAAGAAAACTGCGCGGAAACCTTTTACCTCAGACTATCGGGGGTGCCGAAGGAAAGGATGGAAATGCCTGAATTCTCGATCTCATGGATAAGTTTTATAGATTCCATAGAGAGCTATACCATCGAATCTCTGTCTGGACTCGTGTTTTTCGATTTCTCAGTCAATGCTGAATGGATCAGGCTGGAAATGCCTATTCCATCCGCAATTTGGTGGATGATAAAGCTGTGCATCAGAGCCACATTGTACAAATGGGGATTCCCGGTTGGGATGATTACCTATATTCCACGCAAAACCAGAATACAGAAAGGATTGAAATGAAGAAGCTCAAAAAGAAGAGCGGTTTAGCATTCCTCTACCTGGCAGACAAATTAGAGGACTTGCCCGTACCGCCTGGGTTTGTTAGCAGGCGACTGGACCCTGCCGCTTATTACGAGATTCCACGCAAACTGCATAGGCATTCAGGATGCGCTGGCGGGGCAAAGTCTCCCGTCGGAAACCGCTGACCCACTGGAATCTCGCCAGCGATAGCGTTGGCATCGCACTCGTCCTGCCTTGGATGTTGGGCCGATACGACCCAGCGAACTTTCTTGATCTTGCCGGAATCCCGCCACACCCCCAACTGCGCGTAGGCGTGCGACATGCTGATCTCGTTCTCCGCGACAAACCGCGCCCGTTCCGCGCTGAATGCGCCAGTTCCTTCAAGAGCATCGAGAAACTGCGCGTGGGTCAACCCTTCGTTGTAGGACGTTTCCGCTACATCGTCGATGGCCTTTCTTGTCCGACTGGCCAGAGACTTCTCCGCGCTGTCATCGGGAATCAGGAACCCGTCTTCCCATTTGCCGCCCGCCAATGCCGCACTGCGCTGGGTCGCATAAATAGCCGCCGAATTCTCCACATCCGGTATCTCGGAATACGGCATCCCTACGTCGTCGATTCCTTGGTCTACGCCTTCCTGTGCTGCGTGCTCCAACCAAGGCTCTGACGCTTCCGCCAGTCGCTCCCATTCGAGCAGTCCATAGAGATACGCCGCAAGCTCTTCCTTCGTTTTACGATTGTTTCCAACCGCCTTATGTAACAGACCTTCCGACTCCAATCCTTCCTTCAACACGTCCTGCTGTCGAGCCAGCCAGCGCGACACTGTCTTCTCCAGACCCTTTTGCGCTCGATTTAGCTTCTTAGAGCGTCTCTTAGGATGGATCGCCAAGTCCTTCGGATTGTCCGCACCTGCCGGAGTTACATACTGCACATCGCCAAGACTGTGCGTTGCCGGTTGCGGATCGACCGCCTTATGCGTTCCGCCCAGCGTGTTTGCGCCATCATGGACTGCCGGATGGTCATGCTGTCCGAAGTCTCCCGGCAAATCAGCCGTCTGCGGCCACGTCCATCCCGTTTCCTCTTTGCCACCGATCCCCATGCGTCCGCCCGTCTCCGCCGCTGGCTTCTTGGGCTTCTTCGCGCCAGATGGGTCATCGTCCTCATCATGCACGGGTGTTTCCATGTCGGAGCGCACAGATTTTGCAGGCTTCTTTGGCTTGTTGCGCTGTGCATCCCGTTCCGCTTCGTTCTCAATCTGTTTGGGCGAACCTGGCTTAGTCGATTGCGGCTTGGGAGTATTCCCTTGCTGCTGTTGCTGCTGCAATCCGTCTTCGCCAATCGGAATGAAGCCCAATGCCGGAGTGAAGACGCCCAGCATGTTGGCTTGCGGCTCCGGTCGAGGGTCCATCCCGCGTGCCTCGCGGATTTCATTGACGGTGACTACTTTTCCTACAATGATTGAGTCTGCCTGGGCCTGCTTCAGTACATCGACATCGCGGCGCTCTTTCCATGCGAACTCATACTTGTCGGCAAGTCCCATGGCCGCGATGATCTGGTTCATTACCTCGGACACGTAGACTAAATCCGGCTCCAAACCCTCTTCGACGTTAGTATCCGTGGCCTCGGCTGCCGATGCCCGGTTCATCATCTTGATAAAGCCCTGTGGACTGATGCCGAAGGCGTAGCAGATGATCCTTGCCAGCCACTCATCCATCTCGTCTTTCAGCAGCGGCTCTTTGGGAAAGACGATATTCGGCTTGGAACTGCCGGAGTCTCCGAAGCTGGGCAGAAAAGTGATCCGGCGGCGGCGTGCCAAGTCTCCGCTCAGAACGCTGTCAAACCAGTCTTGCGCCTCTTTGATCTTGTCCGGCGGCATCCCCGGCGGCATGAATACCAAGCCTTCGGGTACTGTCCCACTCGAATAATATTGCAACTGGAACTCTTCGCGGCGCAAGCCGGTATTGATGCTAAGAAGGATCTGTTCACACCTCGAATATCCGTACCGCTTCCATGTGCGCTCATTACGCATCGAATACAGCATGTCATCGGTGGTCAGGTTCATCACCGGCAAGCCGAAGATGACCTGTTGGTAGGCAACCGAAGGCGGCGGCGGCGTCACGCCTTGATCGGTCAGAATGCGGTTAATCGTCGTGCCATCCACAGGCAAGACTCGCGCAATGCGATCTTTCGTATCGCGCTCTAAATAAAGCGCAACCGCATCGATGACCAGATAATCTTCCAGCCATAAGCGAAGCCAGTTTCTCCACGGACGAAAACCGTCTGGCGAATTGAAGAAGGCGTTGAGCGCCTGAATGTTTGGGTCGCGCAATTCACGTTCTTTGCGGTCGCGCAGCGTCTCTTGCGGCTCTGGAATTGCCCGAACTTCCCATGCTCTTGAGCAGATTTGGTCTTTGCGGGTCTCTATGACGATGCGTAGCAGGTCGTAATTGTCCGCCAAGGTACGCAACGTTTCAAAGTCGATAGCTGAATCGCCACGCGGCTCCCAGATGATGTTTGCGCCAGGTGTGTACTGGTACTGGCGGATGCGATAGCTTGCAGGTGCAACCGGGGCAATCGGTTGTAGCGGGCCAAACCACCAGTCTGTCGAAATGTCGCGGACTTGCGTGGAATCGGGAGGTAGTATTCCCGCCAACGGCAGCATTCGATCTTTTCCGGGCTTAAACGGCGAGATAGGCATACGCTATTCCTTCGGCACTGCAAACCAATTCTTTGCATCGACAATCGGCGCTTCGCCCCACATGGCTCCGCAGATGGCGCAGCAATGTGCGAGAAGTTGGCGCTCTCCCGTCCAGCGGACGATATGTTTCGCTCTCCATCCGCAGGCGGGGCATTTACTCTTCAGGTCAACTCGGACATAGCGATGAATCCACCAACGCAGAAATCGCGTTCGCGCCGATTCCATCCACGGTTTTACCCGGCTTCGCAAACGATCTACAATCTTCAAGCGGCCTTCCACTGATGCCTGCAACCGTTGCAACGATGGATGTTTTCCTTGCCCAGCGTGGAAAAGAAGTTTCCTCCACAGTTCGGACATGCCTCTGTATTGGTCGCTCGCGCCACCTTGCCCATAATCGGCATATTGTTTTTCGGTGAACTGTAATCGGACGCCTTATCGTCTCCTGAAAACGGCTGGCCGCTAGGCGCATTGACTTTCAAACTGAGTTTCGGGACCCCTCTTGGCATAAATCCAACCTCTTCCTTTTGTGCTTGATACATGTCCTCGATGGTAACGACTCGGCCATCGCCCTCTTTTTTCGCCTGCTCTTTCCAGAATTCCAGAAATCCGAATGTGTCCGAGGCAAGCCATACGGCGGCCTGCGTCATCGTATCCACCATATCATCATACTTGCCATTGGGAAACACAAGCAATTGTTCGATGAAGGAATGTGTCCATGGAGCGTGTCTTGGGACGTGCCAATCCCCAGCCGCCCACTCCGCGCTGCATCCAATCAGGCGAGCGATTTTGCCGCCTTCCGGGTTGACCGCATAGACGCCGGAAATCAGACGCTTCAATCTGCGGATAATGACAGGGCCGTTGGCCTTGTCTTCGACCAAGACGGTATCGGCGTTCCACTTCGCACGTAGACGAAGTATCTCTTTCTCCGTCTTGATCTCGTCCATGCGTCCATTGACCATGTCGAGCAGATAGCGTTGCGGCCCTGCCGTACCTACCACAGCCAACGCAACAGGATCGTTGTTGGAGCCTTCCTTGAAGGAAGCATCCACGCTGACCAGCACGCGGTCGAATTTTGCTGGCATGGGCGGGTCTTCGATCTGTGTTTCCGGGTCTTTGCCGCCAAAGTACCGAATCCATTCGCGCTGAATGATGTTGCCGCCCATCGGCGCGGGTCTTTGCTGGTACTGCGTGGCATACAGCATCGGCGAGGAACGGAGCGTCCTCAGAACCCGTTCCGGGTAGCGGTCTGGCATGAGCACTTCGCCCTTTTGCCGTTCCCAAATCTTGCCACTGATTGGGCCTACATGCTTTTCCTGCACGAGACGGCCATCCTCCTGCTCAACGCCTTCGCTCTCCAGAGGGAAGCAAAGATGTTTCCAGCCACCCTTGGACAATTCCACGCCAGTAATGTCTTCCATGTGGGTGCGTTGCTCGACAATGATGGCCGTTCCGGTGGAAGGATCGTTGAATCGGCTCCACCAAACATTCGCGACCCAGCTTATTTTGGCGGCCCGCTCCGCGTCCGAGGCGGCCTGTTGCACGCTCATTCCATCGTCGAGGATCAGAATACTGCCGCCAAATCCCGTCGCCATGCCTTCTGTGCTGGTGGCGGCCATTTGTCCCATGGCGCTGTTGCGGTATTTCGATTTTTCGTTTTGGTCGCTGAGAAGTTTGACTTTATCTCCCCAGCGGGATTGATACCACTGCGATTCGAGCAACATGCGGCGCTTGACGGAATGCTCCAGGGCCAGCGGCGTGGCGTAGGACGCTCCCAGAAGACATTCGCTGGGGTTCCGCGTCCATACCCATGTCGGCCAGATGATCGTTATTAAACTGGATTTGGCTGTTCGAGGCGGGACGTTCACGATCAGACGGCGACATTCTCCTCGCGCCGCCAATGTCAACCATTCGCAGATGACATCATAATGCCAACTCCAGACAAGATCGACCGCTGGCTCGATGACCTTCCATGCTTCCCGGCAGTAGTAGGCGAAGTCCTGTTCCAGCCGCTTGAGGTCGGCGATGGCCTCCATCTGCGACAGAATCTCAGCAACTTCCGCCCGATCTTCCGGGGTCATCGATGCCAGTGTGGGCGTCAGCATGGCCGTCCCATAGTCACCCCAAGCCTGCCCTTAAACTCGGTCGAGATTCCCAGAATCCAGAGACTCGATACTGCGTCCCTCTGCTCCATCTGCGGTAGCCGGTTCCACTCGTCCGCCTGTAGAATCAACGAGTTGGAGATTGCCTCGATCACCGTCCAATGTAGCGGGGTGAGTAATGGGCTGGGCAAATTGATAGTGTTCGAGGACGGCGGCGAGACGCGCTTGGAGGGTTTCCATCGTGATATCTTCATACTGAATTGGGCCTCCATTTTGCCCTGTATGCTCGATCTGCTGCGATGGCTTGCCATGAAGACGGTCGAAAATCATTGTCATGGCGTCAAGATCGCCCTTCATCGCCTTCCTGCATAACACTCCAACGATAGTTTCGGAAACGGTAGCACTGTCCTTGGCCGCTGGATTGACCTGAGCCAACTTCATCTTCAGGTCGCGCAACAGCATGGAATTTCTATATGCGCTCTTCGTTGCCATCGAATTCATCTTCCCCCAGTGTCGCGCTTGGGTCAATCTCCAGAGGGACGCAGTATC
>JAEHJW020002720.1_pt2 | contig 24189 bp, 27 predicted proteins | sample 9271431 | NCBI WGS metagenome assembly JAEHJW02 | reverse complement strand
TCCTTCTCCGTAAGAAAGTATCAGACGAGGGTCAAGGGCTGCCTCCGCCAGTGATACATCGACAGGTAGCATATTCCCCGGAGTTGCTATTAGGATCTGCTTCATAGCCCTGTCGGCTAAGCTCAGCCGAGCACTGAGCCACTTCATATAATTGGCAGCTCTTAAATATGCTTCTGCAATCAGGCGGAGCTCCCGTTCCTGTCCCTCAGTTAACTGACTATAGCTTGACCCTACTTCTTCGTCCGTCATTGTCCCTCCTTGCTAAGCTCCTCAATAAAAAGGTTCGCCGCTGCGATAGCAACCTGGGCACTTGTGGACCGAGCCTCTGCTCGGCGGTTGTCGGAGACGCGATCCCTGAAAATACCTGCCGCCAATTCGTTACGCAACTGCCGAAGTTCAGCGGAGCGAGTTAGCTGACCGGGAGCTACGACTGGACTAAGATTTGCTCTGTATAGTGGAGAAGGATCTTCATCGACCAGGTCCATACAGGCATTGGCACCATACTCCCCACTATCCTTGTAGAGAAACCCGTGCTGGTCGCGCCACTTAAACTCTTTTGAGTAGCCTAGAACAGCTGTCATTTCTGTATCTACCGGCACCATCGGTCCTATGGGGAGTCCAGCGGCATTTACGTAGTATTTTCCTTCTTCAATCAACATTAAGACTTACCCTCCTTCCTTCTGTTCTCCAGTTCAGTTAAGAACGCATCGGCGATGTCAAAGGCTTTCGACGCCGCTCGACGACGCTCCTCCTTAAGATCCATCGGGATTATGGCAGCAGATCTATCCCTGTTAAGCTTCTCCATCTCCTCGTGAAAATAATCCTCAGCGATTGAGATCCGTAAGACGTCGTCGCCCTTGGACTTAGCCAACAGCTTCTGAACCTGTTCTTCAAGAGCGGAAAGACGCTGGGGAATATCCCGCAGGTCCCCGACCTCCTCGACGAGGTCCCGTGGGTCGTTGGACAGATCTTCTGGGTATACATCCCATCGCCCGTTGGTGGCGTAGCGGTCCCCATTGGGTGCTATAAAGGTATACACGGAGGCACTGGGGTCAAACGACATAGGACCTATGATCTTATATCTCCCGTCTCGGTAATACTTCCCCTCTTGTAGCCGCATCTTAGTCCTCCTTTTGTTCATGCTGTTGACACTGTTCGTACTCGTACTTCTCCAAGCTCTCCAGGAAACGAAGTGCCATCGCCGCCGTCTGAATCGCCTCAGCTTTCACGTCCCTTAGCGTAGCCTTGTGTGGCTCGTAGGTATGCTGGAGAACGGCCTTAGTGAGCTCACCAAACTCCTCTCCTAGCACTGCCAGCGCGTGAAGAGGGTCGGTAGGCCAAGTGGGGAACTTGTCCGTAGCCCGGTCGAGCTCTGCCTGAACCTCTTCTATGATCGTCAATGGTGGGGGGTCGCATTCCCGCACGAGGTTCAAGTCACCGGCGAGGGGATCTGCATCCTTATAATGGACGTAGTTTACCCCGTTCTTCGCATAGTCGTCGATGCCGTCAGACCAACAATAGACCTTATACTTGGTCCTGTACATAGGACCGTGAACGTTCCCAAGACGATCAAGATAATACCCACCTTCCCTAAGCCTCACTTGCCTCATTTCAGCCCCTCCAAAATATGATGTGCCAGCGCAAGAGACGGATTGAAGATTCCTTCCCAAGTCCAGACATCGAATAAATAAGATGCGGAGAAGATACCGAAAACGAGAGCAACCGATCCTATGACGAAAAGTAGAGGCCCGTAATCATCGCCGTTGTAGTACTCGTTCTCCTTCTTCTCCGCTTCGCAGCCCCGAATGCCTGCAACCACGATCCAAACAAAGATAGCCGCGACAACAGCGTCCACGAGCCCATAGATCAGGGACTGTACCCCGTTGATCTGTATAACATGGGAACCCTCAACCCACCCGGACTTGGCGTAAGGCGTTAGGGCAGAGATGATCTGATTTACCTGTATGTTCAACCTACCTCCTCAATGTTTTCAGCCCAGACCTTCTTGGTTTCCGGATTGTAACAAAAAGCAACTTTGACAGTACCGAGGTAACCCGTGCCGGGGCGCTGTAATATCGAGACGGATTCCCGTATGGACCCTCGATAGATATCAAAAGACCTTTCCTCCAGGATAGTCTCAGGAATGTTCTCCAAGTCGTCTTTACGAAGAATGTGCCATATCCCGATGTCCTCTACGATCCCGGCGAGAGAATCGGGGTCCGCGCATTGCTTATCAGTAGGCCAGAACCTCTTCCCAGCGTAAGTCCTATCGGCCTTTACGCGCATCGGCTTGGTCTCGTCCAGGACAGGTCTCTCCTGACGGTTCTCTAGCTTAGTCTTGTGAATCTCCACCCAGCCGGTCAGTCCGTCGACTATACCTGTCAGACAGTTCGGCCTACTAGCTGGCTTCGTACATGGCCAGAACCGATAGCCAGAGTAGAAGAGATTATCATCCTTTACGTACATTGGCCTTGTTTCGTCGAGCATTTTTCCTCCTAGGTTAACTAACTAGTTCCAAGAAAATCTCTTTCTGAGCTTCCCGCTCAGCGACCCACTCTTTCGTTCGACCGGCAGTCATAGCTGCTGTCCAAGCCACCGCTTCTGCTGCAAAAGGAGCCACTGTCCGAGATGCGAAAGAGGCGGCATGCCAAATAATGCCAGGGACATTTTCCGCAGCTCGTGCCCTTTTCCACGCCATATCCAAGTCCTCTGAAGTTGCCCTCTTGTTTAGAAACTTCTCAGCCACTTCAAGAGCCAGCATAGAGCGCTGATCGGACATAAGGCTCTCCAGTCTCCGTGCGCTTCTCACAGCATAAAGCCTCCAGATCCGATCAAACTTCGGTTCAGCACGACAGCACCACTCGGCCTCGTCGAGGCCATTGATCTCCAGGATTCTGGCGAACGGGAGACGCTCGTCGTCAGCCCGAGTTTTATCCAAACCCCGAAGAAGCCTAAGTGCCCCAGAAGAGCAGGGCGAGTGAAGCTTAAGACGGTTTAACGTTGTCGTCAACATGACTCCTCCTAAAGAATCCGTTAAAAAGTAAAGGGCCTGGGAGGAAACCCCCCAAGCCCTTTGGACTACCTTTCTTCAACTATCTCTCCTACACTCTTTCTTCGTAAGAGGGAGACCAGGAAAACAAGGGCCGCTCCGGTTACGAGCAGGAGCAGGTAGATGAACAGCCACGAATGTGGTTCAGGGTGAAGCACTGATATCACATATAGGTCGAATATACAGACCTCCCCTGTCACGGGGAGTACGAGTATAAACAGGAGAAAAGTCCCTAATACCCTATTCTCGTTGAACCAATCCCTCGACCGGGTCAAAATGCCTTTTTCTTCCATACATCCTCCTAACTATTGGTTTTGTCTCTATATTTCTTTTACCAATATTAGGGGACTATTTCTATCCGGATTGTGCCTCGGCCCAAGCCTCTCTACCGTCAAGTAGACAAAGCGTTACGCGGACAGCGAAGATGTGAGGCCGTGGGTCACACATAGCATCCTCATACCTGTGGAAGACCTCGTCTACGTAAAGCGCCCCTGAATCGTCCTTAATACAATGCAACCAGATCTCTCGACGTTTTACCTCCGGTATGTTCTCCAGCACATCTTCACTTACTGGGATGAGCTTCTTGACCCCTCGTGGAGTGCCATAGATGAAGTTCGGTAGAGTCTGCTCCTCTTTAGGGAGAGGGAAAAACTCCCTGCCCTGAAGGTGCTCTAACATATCCGGGTGGTACCTGAGTCTCATCGGCTTTTCCAAGTCTAACACACTATCCTCCCCTATGCTTCACGATGCTATACACATCCTTGAGGAAATCCCCGAAGTCTTCCACCCAACCATTGTTAGGCTGATTATAGTCAATGGGGAAATGGTCACTACACAGCTTCACCATTTCCAGCGGCGTAAGCTGATTGATTCTCTTAGATATGGGGGTGATAAAATCTTCCACCCCAGGCGTTCCATTATGTAGCTTAAGGATGAGATCCTTGGGCATAGGCCCATCCCCGTCGAGCCACTCTAGTACTCTCTTATCCATGGTCCTACCCTCATGGCCTCGCTGGCGGAGCAGATGGTGCGTATAGCGGCTCGTAATACTTAGCAGCCTTTCCACAGATGCCGAAGCTACGCTCATAGTAAGCCGACCTGTCTAGATATTTCAGCTTCCCATATACGAGATCCCGACGTTGGCTCTTAGGTCTCCGGCACTTCGCATCTGGATAATAAAACCACATGCAGTCTTTACAGAACTTCTCTTCCGACATAAATCTCCCCTAATTAAACTATCTCTTCTGTTTCTCTTTTTTAAAACTCTTCTCATCGAAGCCATGCTTATCCCGGAGCGTTAAGTCGGAGACCTTTTCCATTCTAGGGGGACTCGACCCTATGATTCCATCTATAAACATGGCTAGCTCTTGGTAGATACTCGCAGCATCCATGCGCCTGTAGAAGTCGAGATGTTTAAGTTCGTCGTCCTTCACGAAGAGTATCTTCCTCCCACGTAGCGTCCTAGTGTCCTGCTCAATTACTACGAGAGGTATTTTCTTCTCGATAGAAATGCCTCTAAAGGACTCGTCGCTGCGGAACCAATCATCGTCGATTATCCAGGGTTTGTGAAAATACCATCGAGTCTTTTCCGTAGGTAGCTTCGGCTTACCCCCGCTAAACTCCAACTTCCCGACATACTTCTTAAGGGAGTCAAGGTCCCAAAAAGTCTCCCTTTTGATGCCTATTTCTGTAGTAGCTCCGCGATACAAGATACCACACAGAAGCACTGCGACGGGACGAATCTCAAGAAAGCCAGAGCTACGTCCACTGAGACTGTAAGACTTTGTTCTGACGAACTCTTCTGGGAGAGGAATCAAGGGCTCCTTCAGAACCTCCCTTTTTCTTACCCAGATACGGTCTCTCTCGCCGTCATAGCGGGAGATACTATCATAATAGTCCTTAAAGCTGGAAATAATTCTCAAGGAATGACCTCCCGGAAATGGACAAACTCGCTGCGATACGTGTCCTCTCTTTCGAGGACATCCTGACTATACTGATATGCCATAGGGTAGACAATACCTTGGGAATATATCGTCGGTCCTTCGTTATAAGCTATAAGGGCTCCTCTCAGATCCCCGAATCTACCCAGTAATACGGAAAGATAGGCTGCACCGGCTTTAAGACTCGACGGTCCATATTTCTGTATTACATGGTAGCTGGTCTGCATAAGACCAGAACAGCAGCCTGTGTAGGAGACGGCGTCCTTATCGAAGTCACTCTCCACCCTTACTATAGCCGCGACTAAAAATGGATTTAGGCCATTAGATTTAGCTGCTTGGTATATCTGCTTAGCGAAGGGGATAGATGCCCAAACGACATGTCGAGGCGGGGGGGCTGGGGCTCGCTCTTTCCAGTGATGGAAATGGAAGGGGTTCAGGAAGTGCAGTAGCAGCAGTACATGATGCCTCACGTCTCTCTCCTTGAAGTAGGGATTGGTGCCCGAAGCCGGACTCGAACCGGCACACCATAAGGTGGGAGATTTTAAGTCTCCTATGTCTACCTATTCCATCACTCGGGCAACAAAGATTAGTGGCAGAGTATTCTACCACTAACCGAAGACTAATTACTAGTGCAGGTTTTCTGGTGGATCGCTTGAGACAAGTCGTGAGGATATGATCTTGTCCACGAAGAGCCAGAGCTCGACTTGCACCTTGGCCAGGATAATGGCGTCGTTCATGATCTTAGCATATTCCAGTATACTTTTACCAACTTCCGGGGAATCCTTAGGTAATCCACCGGCCTGGTCATAGGCCGACTTGACCTCGCTAAACACCTGTGCGAGATGACTGGCCCCGAGATAGTGGAGCTCAACTAACTCCGGTAGAGTTAGCTCTTGCAGCTTTTGACTGATGTCCGGTTCCATATGCCTCCTTTAGGGCATCGACGAGAAGAACGGAGTCTCCCCAAACCGTCCGGAACTTAGAGATATAAAATCGTTCCTGGGCGGGGTTTAGATAAACGACGAATCGCGGTTTGACGTTCTTCCAGGCATTCTCCATGTGTCACCCATAAGTACGTAATAGAGGAGAAGAGGTGCTCCTTAATTTCCCCAAATTATATCTCCGGTGGGGGCTGAGCAGGATATTCCCCCCACGTGTCATCCTGAAGCCTAAACCAGAGCTGAGGGGCTTTTAAGGGGGTCGTAACTTCGTCAAGTGAGAAGAATAAATAATCCGCGTCTTCGAAGCGGGTCAGATGCTCTGTGTCACGCTCATATAGATAGCGTGACAGTTTGCCTCTCAGTCCTTGCATGCTGTTCCTCCACTAAAGAAAGAGGGGGACGAATCCCCCCTCTCGTCTACCCGACTCAGCTTACAGCGCCGAGGGGGCAGGCAGGTTGTTCATGTCACGGCCAAGGCTGAAGACCGAGGACGTGATCTTTGCCGCGATCACGACACCGGCCATGACGAGCATGGCCACCCCAATTATCTGGAAGATCTGGGTCCAGGACATCAGACCCTCTTCCTTTCGACGTTGGTTCTTGATCCGCTTCTTGACGTCTTTGAAGACGTCGAACTGCTCACTCAAGCTCAGGCTCCGGAACGTCGGGTCATCCCGAAGTTCCTTCTCGATGCGGGCCTCCGTCACGGTGACCCCTTCCAGGGCCGCAGCTCGCTTGGCGGCATTCGCGGCCGCCATTTCGAGCATTTCCTCGGTCACCTCAATCTTACGCGCTTCGTCATTCATAGCTCCCTCCTACGGGGATTGGTTTGAAAGGCCAAGAAGATACATTTCTTCCTTACATTTCTTATACCAATATAAACCTTGGTTTTCTAGTTAAAATCCCCAATAGGCTTGTCTTAGGTACTGAAATCAGTTAAAATAGTATCATCAGAGGGGTGTTAGCTTGTATCAATATAATCCGTACCCGAATATTAACGGTCTGTCAGGGGCTCCCTATGCCTTCTTTGGTATGGGGGAAACACCTAGCCCATTCTTTACCCTGGCAGGCCAGTTTACACCTCGGAACTTCAACGATGTCGTTAAGTGGACGCGGTTCCTCATCGTTAACAGCCCGACCATCACCGAGGTTACCCGGAAGATGGCGAGCTACCCGATTACCAACTTCGTTCTCCCGACGGAAGATGCTTCTGTTAAAAAGAAGTACACAGATCTGTTCAAAGCTATTGATTTCAAAACAAAGCTTATTAACATCGGCTTTGATTACCAGATTCTCGGTAACAGCTTTGTCTCGATATACTACCCTATTAAGCGAATCCTCTACTGTCAGACACGCGGCTGTGGGGCTGCTTACACGGTAGAAAACTTCCCCGGTAAACTCAGCTTTACACAGTTCCAGTTCAGGGGGCTTTGTCCCAAGTGCGGTAATACGGGTATTCTTAAGAGACGGGATGAGAAGTCTATGGATGTCAGAGAGGCTTCCATTATTAACTGGGACCCTACTGACATCTCGATAAACTATAATCCTATTGTTGATAAGTCTGAGTACTGGTATAAAATCCCGGCCTATCTCAAGAATAAAATCGTAACAGGGGACCTCTTCGTTTTATCTACAGTCCCTTGGGAGTTCGTCGAGGCAGTCCAAAAGAACCTAGACTTTAAGTTTAACAAGGACGGTATTTTCCACCTCAAGGGGATGACCGTAGCTCATTCTATTCCTGGGTACGGCGTACCCCCGCTTGTGGGGCTCTACAACCTTGTGTTCGACCAAGCCATGCTGCGTCGAGCTAACTCAGCCATAGCGGCTGAGATGATCTCCCCTCTTCGGGTCATCTTCCCAGAGGTGAACGGGAAAACAGACGCCGCCGTAAACATGTCTCTAAAGGGCTTTGCGAAGAACATGCGGAAGTACTTCGCTTTGCATAAGTCAGATCCTAACCTAATCGCCTTTTCTCCGGTCCCTATTGGATACCAGGCTCTATCCGGCGAAGGGAAAACACTTTTAGTTACCCAGGAGATCGAGCAAATAGATGATACGATTCTGCTTTCGCTAGGTGTCTCCAGGGAGCTTCTGAGCGGACAACTAAACTGGACAAGCTCCGACGTCGGCCTACGTCTCCTTGAGAATACGATGTGGAAGTATACCGATCAGATCCAGAAACTGATTACCTGGATCGTCAGCGGCCTTACGGCGTACTTCAATATACCGACGTTGGATGTCACGTTAGAGCCGTTCAAGTTGGCTGATAATAATGATCTAAAGAATGCCATGATGGCCTTAGCCCAATCCAACCAGGTCTCCATGCAGACCCTTCTTTCCTCGATGGGGCTTGACTTCCAGAAAGAGCAGGAGAAGATTAACAAGGAACAGATCATGCTGGCTAAGGACCAAGCCATCCTTACGGTCGATAAGGAGATTGCGGCCTGGATGGCGTTAAAGAATGGCCCGAACGCAGACTCTAATACGGTTTCGGGGTATAAGTCAGCTCTTCAGAAGGCGCAGGAAACGGCGAACGAACTTATCGGCATGCCGGAGGGGCCAAGACGGTCCGCCCTGATGCGTCTGAAGACGGAAGACCCGGCACAATATCTGATGGTAGCTAAGCTCATCGATGAATACCGGAACGACCCTCAGTACCAGCAGGAGGTTGCCTCGCAGGGGCAGGAGGCTGCTGAACAGGCTTCCAGCCAAGGTCAGCCTGGCGACAATTCGCAGCCGAATCAACCAGCACAATAGGTGTAGACAATGTCCGAGAATGTTTTTAAGAACCCTTTCCTCGATAACAAGCCGAGGGGTAACTTCCCTGGCGTCGATATGGACGAGGACGCTGAGTACGACCGTCTACTGGCGAGCTATAGAATCCGATATATCAAGGGCGATCTAGATGACGACGAGTTTCGCGCTAGAGTAGAGCAGATAGAGACGGAGGGGCTTCGTGGTGAACGAATTGTTGTCTTAAGTCGGGAACCGTTTACTTTCCAGGATTGTATGTATATCACTCTGCGTTACATGGAAAAAGTCACTAATGGCTAAAGTATCAATGATATATAAGGGGCCACAGGAGATTTCCGAAGGCTCTGATAAGGCTTTCATGGAGGGGGTTACTAAGCTGTTTCCCATCCAGGGCCGGTACTACACACTTAAGCTGTCCTCCATAACAAAGGACGCCAAGTCTTTTGGCCGTGAAGATGAGAAGAACGCTATCCTAGGTAGCTCATCTTTGACGAACAATGTCTACGGAGATGTCTCTCTGGTGGATAACGAGACTGGGAAGATAGTAGATATCAGTAGAAAGTACCCGCTAGGGAAAGTGTTTACCTTTACGCAGAAGGGAACCGTTCTCTATAAGGGTAACAACTACATGTTTGCCAACCAGCTACAGATGCTCCCCGGTGTTTACACCCGCACCAAGAATAATGGCGTCTTAGAAGCTCATTTCAATACCGGTAGTGGTAATAGCTTTTCTATTATAGTCGAACCGGAGACGGGCCTATTTTACCTGATACCGAAAAGTAGCTCCTCCAAGATACTCCTGTTCCCCCTTCTCCACGTTCTCGGAGTGCCGAACTTACAGAAGATTCTCGGGGATACTCTCCTTCAGAAGAATATCGAAGCTTCGAAGGGAAAAGAGTCTCAGACCTTGAGGGCAATCTACACACGTCTTGTCCCCAAGAAGAAGCAGATTCCAGACATTGATGACCAGCAGGTCGTTGATGAGCTCAAGAATCAGTTACGTACATTTGATCTTCATAAGGAGACGACGAAGATCACTCTCGGAAAGGAGTACGACCACATCAATCCGGAGGTTTTCTCAGCTGCTCTCTCCAATCTTGTCCAAGTGTATAAGGGAGAAAAGGAAGAGGACAACCGTGATTCACTGGCATTTAAGAAGGTCCAGTCATTCCCAGACTTTATTAGAAGCCGATTTGAGAAGGGAGCGGAGACGAGGGACATCGTTCGTAAGATTCACTATAAGATGGAGAAGAAGATTGACCACCCTACAATCAAGGATTTCCTACCACCGTTTGCCTTCACTAGGGTCATAACAGACTTTATCCAGACCTCCGAGCTGGCTTACGTCCCTACTGAGACTAACTATCTCGAATCTTTGGAGAACGTAGGTAAGGTTACCCTCCTGGGAGAAGGGGCTATCCCCTCTGATGAAGCGGTTCCGGCTAGTGCCCGTGGTCTTGACCCGTCTCATTTTGGGGTGTTGGATCTTAACCGTACACCAGAGTCATCCCATGCCGGTATCGATCTTCGCTTTGCTCTTCGAGCTGCGCGGGACGAGCACGGTATTATATATCTGCCAGTCATCAATGCTAAGACGGGTAAGGAGGAGCATATCTCCACGCAGAAGGCTCTTCAGTCTGTTATCGGATTCCCCGGGGAAGAGGGAAAAGTCGTTCGAGCAAACATTAAGGGTGTTCTTGGAGAGATAGAAAAATCCAAAGTAGATTACTGGTACTCGGACCCCTCCGACTTCTACAGCGTTACTACAAATCTGATCCCGTTTATGAACTCAGATCATCCCGGGCGGCTGACTATGGCCGGTAAGGCTCTCCCACAAAGCTTAGCCCTTGAGACTAGGGAAGCCCCTCTCGTTCAGTCCACAACGAGTGATGGTAGCACCTTCGTTCAGAAATTCGGGAAGGTTCTCTCCGTTATAGCCACTAAGAACGGGGTGGTTTCCGGTAAGACGGCGCGTCATGTTGTCGTCTCTAATGAGGATGGGACGAAGTCATTTTACACTCAGGTCAAGAATCTCCCATTTAACCAAAAGGGTTTCCTGGATGTGCAAGCCCCCATTGTGAAAGAAGGGGACGTTGTCAAGAAGGGACAGCTCATCTCAGATACCAACTACACGAAGAACGGAGACCTCGCACTCGGCGTCAATATGAAGGTCGCCTATATGCCCTATAAGGGGTACAACTTTGAGGACGGTATCGTTATATCTCAATCCGCCTCGGAGCGCCTTCTGTCGTCTCACTTCTACTTAGAGAAGTACGATAAATCCCGAGAGACGGTGGACAGTATAACCCTCGTAAAGAGATATTTCCCTAATAAGTTTACTCCAGAGCAGCTAGCGAACCTGAACCCTAAAGGTGTTGCTATAGTTGGGAAAACCTTGAAGAAAGGAGACCCCATCATCGCTATGCTGGAGAAGCGTCCCATCACCCCTGAGGATAAGATGTTAGGACGTCTCAATAAGGCCCTCATCAAGCCGTTTAGGTTAGTGGAAGTCCTCTGGGAGCACGACGTCCCCGGACTCGTCGTTGATTCTCATGAAGGGAAGACCGTCAAGGTCTCTATACGAGCTGAGAAGCCTGCCGAGGTAGGGGATAAACTCACCGGGCTCCATGGAAACAAGGGGGTCATTGCTCTTATCCTGCCGGATGAGAAGATGCCGTATACTGCTCACAATGGCGAGAAAGCCGAGGTAATCCTCAATCCCGCATCCGTGACGAGCCGCGTGAACTTGGGTCAGCTCTTGGAGACCGCTGCTGGTAAGATTGCCAAAAAGACTGGTAAACCATATCTCATCGGTAATTACCGTGAGAAGGATAACCTTCTCAAAGTGAAGAAGGACCTGGCTGCTCACGGATTGTCTGAGGCTGATGAAATGATTGACCCGGACACCGGAAAACCCTATCCGAATAAGATTTTCAATGGTCATCAGTATATCCTAAAACTCAATAAGACTACGGACCAGAATTACTCCGCGAGGAATACCGGTTCCTATGATAGCAACATGCAGCCCGTCAAGGGGGGTATGGAGGGCTCCAAGGGTATCGGCTTTATGGAGTTTTTAGCTATGCTGGGCAACAACGCTCGTCATAATCTAAAAGAGATGACCACTGTTAAGTCTGAGAAGAACGAGGATTACTGGGCATCCTTTGTCCGTGGTGAGCCTCTTCCCGTTCCTAACACGCCTTTCGTTACTTCTAAGTTCTTTAATATGCTAAAGGCGTCAGGGGCTGCCGTATCAGATGATGGCAAGATGCTCAAGATTAAGCCGATGACAAGCAAGGAGGTACTTAAGCAGTCTAATGGTGAGATTAAGAAGCCTCTCATGATCGGGGCCAAGAACTTAGAGCCGGAAACAGATGGTCTATTTGATATCTCCAAGACGGGCGGTCTGCACGGGACAAAATGGACCCACTACACGCTCGCGGAACCTGTTCTCAATCCTCTTTTTGAAAAGGCGGCTAAAAAGCTTCTAGGTCTTTCTTCGCCGGACTTCGAGAAGCTCGTGTCTGGTGAATACAAGGTTCTTCGTCAAGGGAAGGTTGTCACTATCGTGGATAGAGAAGGAAAGGCTATCAGCAACAAGCCCCTCACGACCTATGAAGACTTGGAGGGTGAGCTCGAAAAGGAATCAGCTGCAGCCAAGACCTACGTCGGTGGGGAAGCATTTGAGCAGCTTCTAGACTTCGATGTTGACAAAGAGGCGAAAGAGGTAAAGGCTAATTACGATTCGAGCAAGTCTAAGTCCGCTAAACTTCATCTCATGGACAGGCTGCGTTTTCTCCACGGACTCAAGAATAGCGGGTTTACAAAGCCGAAGGACGCTTACATACTGCGTCATGTCCCAGTTTTGCCTCCGATAAACAGACCTCTGCTGGTTAAAGGGAACGGAAACATCGAATACGCCGATGTTAATCATCTGTATAAAGATCATATGCTGGTTAACACTAACCTAAAGGAGTTGAAGAAGGACCTTCCCGACGAGGACTTAACTCAGGAACGAAGGGACCTCTACCACGGTCTTAAGGCGGTTATTGGTCTCGGAGACCCTATTTCCCCAGCTTCCTCAAAGCGTAAGCTACAGGGCCTTTTGGAGCAGGTTCACGGTGTAGGTGGTCCTAAGTACGGGTTCTTCCATAAGAAAATCCTGTCCAAGAAGCAGGACTTTAGTGGGCGTCTTACCCTGACTGGTGACGCAAATCTCGGTCTGAACGAGGCCCGGATTCCTGAGGAGCTAGGATGGACTTTATATAAGGCCCATGGGGTTCGTAACCTTATTCGTATGGGTTACACCTACTCAGAGGCGGAGAATGAGTGGGAAAAGAGAACGCCGAGAGCAATAGAGGTGCTTAACAGAGTAACCTCTGAGGTCCCGCTCATCGTCAACCGGGCCCCCTCTCTCTTGAGAACGAATCTGATCGGGGTGTATGCCAAGCCCTCCCAGGTTAATACTCTGTCACTTAACCCCCTTACCTTTAAAGGTATGAATGCTGACGTGGATGGGGATGCTATCTCTCTGTTCCTCCCACAAACCCCTAAAGCGGTTCAGGAGGTTAAAGAGAAGATGCTTCCCCAGTATAACATCCCTGACATCCGTTCAGGGGCTGGGAACGTTCTGTTCGCCCCATCTCACGAAGCTGTTCTGGGAGCGGTCCACATGACGGAACCAGACCACGAAAAGAAGACGATGATTTTCAGTAGTGAGCAGGAAGTCCTTGATGCTTTAAAATCAGGTAAGATTGAAGCCGATCAACCTGTTGAGGTTAGAGCCAAGAAATGAGTCTAGGTATTGCAATCCTTAATTCCGGCTCATCCCATGGGGGCGGCATGTATACCGCTTCTGGAACAGGGCTCAACACCCTTAGTGGGATCGTATGCATCTCAGGGGATACCCTGGACTGTCCGATACACGGTATTAATCCCGTCGAGACAGGCTGTTCAACTATCTTGGTTGTGAACGGCAAACCCGCAGTCATCCAAGGATCGGTAGCCAATTGTGGGGCAGTAATCAACTCCGGCTTTGCCAACGGAATCTTAACCGCATCTTAGGACCTAAGGAATGAACGAAAAGTATGCTGCGCTGATAGAAGCGGCCCGCAAAATAGGGGACACTGTAGTTGAAGGTGCCCCAGAAGTCGCTCACAAGATAATGGCACTCCCTAAATATCATATAGCGGGCGCTGTGGGTGGCTCGTTTGGTTACGCTAACGCAGGCCCCGGATGGAAAAATAAGGTCAAGGGGACAGCCGTGGGAGCAGCTGGGGGTATTGTCGGTGCCCAGGTCTTGCACAAGCAGATCAAGGGGTTGAAGGAGCTTGGCTCCGAGATCAAGGATGAGGCTACCTATCTGCATAAGAAAGCTAAGGTCAAGTCCTTGCAGGAACAGATACGGGAAGCGGGGAAAGGAACCAGCGCTCTAACCTCCGTGACCAGTGGTGCCCTTGCCGGATCTGGGGCAGACTTCCTTACGCGGAAGTCCAAGTATAGGGTACCTCTGGATATGGTAGCTGCCGGGGGAACCACTCTCGGGGTAAACAAGTATTTGGACAAGATCCTCCACTCCGTCAAAGGTGATAAGTAATGGCTTTTGCTGCAGGGTCTTACCTTATCAAATCTCTTCTCCCGGAGAAGACGCGGGCGAAGTACGATCAAGGTACTATCCTTAACGATAAGGAGATCTCTTCTCTTATTACTCTACTCGTCCGTGAAAACCCGGAAGAAGCGCATACTACGCTCGCTACGCTGGCGAAGCTGTTCTTTGATAAGGCGACGGACCAGGGTTACTCTCTATCCCTCAACGACTACTCTAATTCTACGCATGAGAAGAACCGTATCATGTCAGAGTTCGAGCAAGAGGTGGAGCAGATCCTAAAGTCGAGTCTTTCCAAGGAAAGGAAGATTCATGCTATCAACGAGGTTGTTGATAAAGTCAAAACGAAGCTTTCAAAGCAGAACATAGATCATCTCCTTTCCGAAGGAGCGACTTCGGCCAAGATGGCTATTACAGGGGCTCGCGGTAACCCTGATCAGCTCATGCAGGCCGCTGCGTCCCCGCTGCTCGGAGCAGACACTTCCGGTAGGCCGGTACCGATTATTGTCAAACACTCTTATGGTCAGGGTCTAACTCTGGCAGAAGCCTCTGCTCTCTCTTTCGGGTCTCGGTATAACACCGTTATGGCTCAGAAAAAGACTGCCCTTCCCGGAGACGTTTTCAAAAAGCTGACTCCTAATGTATTTCACGAAGTCGTGACAGAGAAGGACTGTGGGACGCACAACGGCGTCCCCTACCCCATTGAGGATAAAAAGGCTATTCTCCATAGATTCCAAGCGGTTACGAATAAACTCATTGATGACCGTTTATATAATGAACTTAAAAGCGAAGGGAAGAAAGAGGTTGTGGTAAGGAGTACTCTCACTTGTCAAGCCCATGCAGGCGTCTGCCAGCTCTGCTACGGTCTGATGGCCGATATGAAGCTCCCAGAGATAGGGGCTAACGTCGGGGTTATCGCGGCCCTCTCTGTATCGGAGAAGCTAACCCAAGCTATGTTATCTACAAAGCATACGGGCGGACTGGCCGGTAAGCGCCGGTCCACATACGAAGAGGCTTCTAACTTCCTTAAGAATCCGGATAACTTTCAGGACAAAGCCGTCTTAGCTACTATAGGAGGGGAGGTTACACACGTTGAGCCTACCGAGCTGAAAGATCACCGCGTGTATGTTAACGGAGTCGAACACTTCGTACCTCGCATACAAGACATAATTGTGAAGAAGGGGGACCACGTTAGAGGCGGGGACGCTCTTAGTACGGGTACACCTAACCCGAGAGAGGTGATTCAGCACAAGGGGATTGCGGACACGAGGAAGTTCTATTCTGATAAGCTGAGAGAAATCTATACGGGCTCTGTCGCAAATAGCCGTAAGGTATCGTCTCTCGATGCTCGTCACTTTGATCTTATTGCTAAGAATATGATTAAGTATGTTCGTATCCTGAATGCAGGGAAGACCGGTCTTCCAGAGGGAGACTACGTCCCGGTAGAGAAGCTCAGGGAGCTGCTGAAGGGCGATGTGGAGAACGTCTCCGTCGCGGCGGCTGAGGGAAAGACCCTTGCTAAGGACGTGGGCGGCTATCCGGCAGGGGAAATCGTGACCAGGGGAGTTGCCAGGGCTCTTAGAGAAAAGAATGTTACATCAGTTCCTATCTCGCACTCCGGTGTGCTCGTAGAACCCATCGTCCCAGGACTTTTCAAAGCTAAGCTACTTGACAAGAACTGGGTTTCTAAGTTGAGCTTCATGAATCTCAAGCAGTCTCTCCTCGACAGCACGGCTGTTGGAGCTGAGGCGGAGAAGCACGACATTGACCCAATAACTCCCTATGTAATCGGGAGAGAGTTCGGGGACGGTCCTGATGGGAAGTACTAATCTTAGGCTGTCTCAGGCGCAGTTCGTTGCTCAGACTATCCAGTCTCTAGCACCTCAATTCCCTCATCTCAAAGCTATACCTGGTTACATGAACTGGGTAAAGGGAATCTGCTTTGTTGAGTCCAGGTTTAACCCATTTAGTATCGGTCCTCCTGTCAACGATCAGTATGCTACGGAAGCTATTAGCGCAGCAACGGCCCTAGGACTGGCGTCAGGAATTACGCAGTTCTCCCCCAACATCCAAAACCTGCGGCTTGCCATCGGTATTATGCAGGTTATGGGGTGGAACCTCATGGATGGTCTCCCAGGTCTCACTATCCCCCCTCCCTACTATCAAGTCCTGAAATCGAACGGCCTTATAAACCCAGTCACGATTAACCCCCAGGCCGCACTTTTACCGCCCGTCCCTTACGAGACGTCGGTTAAGCTTGGTCTCTTAGCTGGTATGTCGGTTCTGGACCTAAAGATTAAAGAAACAGGTGGCATTGAGAGAGCAGTCTATGACTACGGAGGCGGTAGCGACAGCTATCTTAATTCCGTGTCTACTGCGGCCGGTATTCCCCTCGTTTTCCTATCAAACGGCATCGACCCGTCAGGGACTTCCGTCCCTCCGCCGACAACTGCTAAAGCATGTTAAAATAGTGATATCAGATCCCCAATTTGGAGTTGTTTAATACTATGTCATTCTCAGACGACGCACTGGCCATGCTCCTCCAGACCTGTCCTCAGATCACGGATAAGATTGTTTCTTTCCAGGATCTATCCGAGGAAGTTGGTCAGGAGAACCCTACTAAGGTTGGGGTGTTCATCCTATTGGCCGGATCTTCCAACATCTTCATCCCTGTCCTCGCCCGACAGGATACCGTTATGCCTCTAGACTCTGTGTTCTTCAGTGACAAGAAGCAGTTCTTCCCGCTGAATGATCGTATTGTTCAGTGGATTGTTAACAGCACCCATCCTCTTGGGAAGCCTAAGAAGATTCCGTCAGGAGTAGTGGGTAACCCGTCCGTCGAGGCCCTTGTTAATCCTCCTCGCACAGGTAAGTTCGTGTACGCCGGTGATAGGTTCACTGAGTTCCTCGCCGCCCTTGACGAAAAGATCAAGAAGGACCTCAAAGCCACTCTTCTCAAAGACGAGAATCTCAAGGCCCTTCACAAGGTTCTGGATCTCAAGAAGGTTGTTCGATCCCTGGACGCCCCTACACAAGTCGGCCGCCTGACTCGTCAGGAGCTGCTCCCCGGCTCGCTTCAAGTGACTCGGTTTTTTGACCCCAACAGTGAGAACATCCCGCCTCACCTGGTCAACCAGGTTATTACTAAGGGCTGGGCGGCCGAACCGTCAGACCAGGTTCGTCTAGTTGTCGAAGAGGCAACGAATCACTACTACAACGAGCTGTCGTTTGTAGACACGAACAAAGCCTATCGTGTCGTGAAGAACGACGGACAGGCTATCATCGGGTTCTCTCCGGATAGACGGCAGATGTCAGAGCTTGAGGAGAACTACTCTCCTCAGTACAAGAAACCCAACGTCCACGGAGAACCCACAAGAGACGTCCACCAGTCCTTTCTCATCTTTGAGAACGGGAACTACGCGATGAGCCGGGCGGGGCAGAAGTTCGTAATCGAAGGCGCCCCTCAAGCCATAGGGGATGTCTTCGATCAGATTCTGGCCAATGTCGAGAAGGTTCCTCTCGTTGATCTAGCTCCTGGAAATAATGGAGCCACTTTTGCCCTTTTCGACGTTGAGGGAAGGCTTTACGACGTGTTTAGCCTCCTCTACAGAACTGGGAGCCAGTCTATCGTTGAGCTGAGAGTGCTCAGTATGCTTGCCGGTCTGGGTACCTGCAGACTCGTCATGCGCCCCAACACTAACATCGAGCAAGTCGGCTGGCTGAAGAGCGATAATACAATTATCGTCCCTGTCAATGCGGTGGCTGTCCTTCTAAATCAAGACATAACAGACCATATCTGCACGAATGCGATCCACGCGGAAGCTCTGCGTCGCTTTCAGTTCGACGAGGTTCTTGAGCAGAAGATGCTGGTAGGTTACGACGGATTCGAATACCAGATAGACGGTACTCCGATTCCCAGACGGACGGATCTCATGCGCCGTCTCATCGTAGATGAGGGCTTTGCTCCAGACGTCGCTGAACACTTTGCAAAGAGGGCGGAAGAGACTGGTCGAGTTAGACTTTCCATGTCCAAGAAGGCGGATGTGTCCTTTCATGCGGGGGTGATACCAAGCTTCGGTATCGACCCGCCGCCACAGGACAAGAGCCGCTTGGATACAAGGAAGACGGCTTATGGGAAGGTCAAACTTGATGAGGGCGGACGGGAAATACCTCCGCTCTCCCTCATGGACCCCACATGGATGCGTACGGTTCAAATAGCTGCGTCAACGGGAGACAAGGACATCGTCGAGGCAACGATTATGGGCAACCTTATGACTGCCGTGCCGATAGACCTCTTAAGAGAGTACCTCCCTGATCTGGCCACGACGATTGATAAGATTGGCCGACTACTGTTTGTGTTTCGTCTGAAAATGACCGAGATGATTAAAGATAAGAATCCGCTGGACGTGGAGGAGTTACTTCAGAGAATGCGGACAGTATACCGGGCACTCGGGGTGTCTTATTTGGACCTTGTTTACTTGATGGCAACCCTCCCTGAGCCGGATGGGACGTGATGCTTGGCTTCTTACAAACAAATGCTTGTGGAGTGTGCTCTCTTAGCCTCCACAGATCTCTCTGAGGTTTCTCGGACGCTAGATATACCGGAGACCGAGTTAGGACTGTTTATTGAGAAGTTCCCTGTCTGCAGGGGAACTCAGCTAGAGAAATTGGAGTACGTTCTCGGACTACCCTCCGGCGACGATAGGACCTATAAGCTCTGGGCTGTTACCCAAGGGCTAAGGTTTGTAAAATGGAAACTAGGAAAAGAGGCTCCTTTGGACCCGGTTCAGGGACTACAGGAGCTGTTTACGGACTGTGTCCTAAAGAGCAAAGAGTGCCTCTTCTCCGGAAACAGTACTGACTCCAGTAAAGAGAGTACGAAGTGGGTTAAACTCAGTCTAGACATTGCTAGACTACTTAAGGTTTGGACTCTCGACTCCGAAGCAGCTATGAAGGACTTGGAGATGGCATTGGAACAAGCGGATATTACGAGTCTAAAATCACTTGGAGACTTAGAGCAGTGACACCGGAAGATATTAAGATTTGGGGTGCTAAGGTAACTGAAAAGTTCCTTAACGACTCTATTCCTCTCGACAAGAGCATAGCGGAAGTAGCTATGACTCATAGCTTGACTGAGAATCAGATCAAAAGACTCGTAGAGGCCGTTAACCAGATAACCTATTTGAAGCTGCATTCTCTTGTGGAGGCTAAGACCTTTGAGTTTTCGGTCGCCTCTCTTGAGGGCGTTAAGAAGCTGCTCTACGTTAAACCTGCTATTGAGAAAGCGGCAGAAGCGAAAGTCGGAAAGGTCAGCCCTCTGGAGTTCGTCGCCTCCATGGAGAAAGCAGCTGAAGCGTATGTCCCTCCCCCCACTGTCCCCCAGGAGGCAGAGCTTAGGGTTTATTCCCAGATGCTCAAGGAGGCATGCTCCCGTCTCGAAGATGAGTGCCAAATACAGATCTCGGCTCTTGAAGATCAACGCAGAGTCGTGGCCACAGACCCTCTTGCTATGGAGAAGGTCGCCTGCACGAAGTATGCAAGAGAGCTCTCTCGGTTTTTAGGGCTTGAGAAGAAGGCGTCCGAAGACCACCTATTCTCCAAGAAGGAGATGGAGGAAGTGGAGAAACTTGCGTCTCTCTACGATAATCTTAGAGGTCTGCATTCGAAGCTCATGGGGACGCGGACCCGGCTCGGGACCGTTGATAAGGTTCTAGGCAAGGGGATATTCTCCCCCGTCACGGCCGCCTTTGGGGCTGGAAAAGCTGTAGGGTCCTTAGCTGCTAAGGCAGGGTTAATGGATACTGGAGTGGCCCTCACTTCTATGGGTTCTATGAAACCAAAAGGGCCTACTATTAATGAACAACTATACGGAAATGGAAGTAAGCAGCCGTTCACAGAGACCTTCCAGAGGGGAAGGGAGATGATGAAGGGTTTTCATGACATATCTGAGATGGCAGAGGATTTCTAGTAGATGAGTTACGGTGAGATTGCCCGTGGAACGGCTAAGTTAGTAGGTCTGGTCGCAGCCACCGACCTTGTTTCCAGACTCGTGTTGTCTGGCATAGATAAGGCCCTTATGACACCTAAAATTAAGAGGATACTTGAGAGAGTCGCTAAGGCTCATCCAGAGGTGTTAAAGGACGACCCAGAGTTGGTTTTCGGCTATGTTCAGCACATCGTGAAAGCCCTTCCGGCTGCTAATGACGCTCTGTTAGCTGATACAGCATGGAGGGTATTATCCAGGAACGGTGTCTCCATAGGGACGGCAACGGCTCCCGGATTGGTCGGTTCTTCAGTCCTGCCTTATGTTCCTAATGTACTGAAGCCCTATGTAGACGTCATGCACGCCCAACAGACACAGAGACTAGCGAGTAAACTTATGGAGAAAGATTCTTCAGCAATGTCATTCCTCGGAAACGTGGGTGAGCAAGCATTGGGGACGTTGGCTGTAGGGGCTCTGACAGCGCTCGGAATGGCCGGTGCCAATAAAGCTACCAAGGCTTTCCGACGGACTGTTCAGAAGACGGATGTTGTAAATGTCCTGGGTAGGGCTATCGAAAGAAGTACCCTCCTCAAGAATGAGTATCAAAAAGACCCAGAGAAGGTACTGAGTTTTGCTACGACGATATTTAACTACGCGCCTACTGTGGCTTCTGATCCTAATTTGCTGTCTTCTGTCCTCAGCAATGCTCTACATGGCGATTCAATTGATCCGATGACTATCCGGACGCTCATGGAGATGGAGAAGAGTTACTTTGATGTAGCGGATAAGGCAAGCCCGCTCCAACTGGGGCAGCTGCGCCCGAACTTTGATCCGCGTCGCGGTGGATTTCTCTCTAAGAAACTGGAAAGTAGGAAGAGCGGTGCCTAATCAGGTAGGCATAAAAGAGTTTATTACCTAGTATAATGGAAAAGTACATAGATTCACCTTTTGCTCCTGAGAACGACGTCCCCGTTGATGTGACGGACGCTGATGCTTCGTCTTTCCTTATAAAAAAGGCAGCGGATGATCGCATCTCCTCCTTTGTGAGACAGGTTATCCTGCCGCAAAGAGACCCTAATAAGATTTACCTTCATATCAATGCGATGGGGGCGGGGGAGTACTACGGGTCTAATCGGAACGGGGATTACTTCCCGGAGGACAACCTCCTACGCTACTTCAAGACGTTTGAGTCCGGGCATGTCTTCCGTCATCATATTAATAAAGATCCGACAATCGCTCTTGGGCGCGTTCTTGCTGCCTTTTACAATGAGCGCATGCATCGAGTGGAACTTATTGCAGAGGTTGACAAATCCCTAGGGTCAGATATCGCTGAGCGAGTTACCACGGGAAATTTCCCCTGGACTTCAATGGCTTGTCGGACCCCATATGATACGTGTAGCATCTGTGGACACCAGGCCCACTCTCGCCAGGAATATTGCGACCATCTCACGAAAAGGATGAATGAGATTCTCCCTGACGGTCGGAAGGTTTACGCCATTAATAACGGCCCTCTTCGCTTTTTTGATATCTCCATCGTTATTCGCCCCGCCGACCCGACCTCGGGCGTCCTTGAGAAAGTCGCAGGGGCTAACCACCAGAAAACCGCAGAGAGCAATGATCCTTCTCTGATGGAGCTGGCTACACGCATATTCCCAACTATCGTTCAGGGAAGCGACACTCCGTGCCCGTTGGCCAATGTAGCCAACCCTCCGGACTATATGATACCGGATCTGTCGTCTCTGTCAGCGTCAGCTTTAGCGAATACTTTTGCAGAAACAGGTATTTACCCAAGTCTAGACTATATCGCTCGCATTTTGTGCCCGCAGCTACCCCCTGACCTAGCCTCGTTCGCAGCTTCTCTTCTGCCTTTCGTGGCTAAACCGGAAGTCGCCGTCCTACGCATTCGTATGGAACCGGCCCCTCCTGACGCTAAAATATATTTAGCTAAAGAAGCAGCCTATTCATCGTTCTTACCAGAGTTTATTGAGAAGAGAGCATATTTTGATGGTCCTACGCATTCCACCATCGGGTACGTGCAAGTAAACCCAGCTGCTCCGATGGTGGATATCGCCTACGCTCCGGATAAACTCCGTATTCCGAATACGCTGCCACGTACTGCTCCTGAGAATTTTACATTTTTTAAGTGGCTGATGGCCCTTCTCGCCAGCTCAGCGTTACTAAAATCATATAGTCACGCCCTGGCGGAGAAGAAGGCAGAGTTCGAGAAGACGGCGAACCTCTCCGGGAACATAGCGCAGACAGCTAAGAATGGTATTTCCCATATAGCTACTCCTCTTGGTGTAGCCTCCGCCGTTGGTCTTGCATATCACGCGGACAAGACTAAGCATACAATGCCAGAAGTCTGGCAACAGATGCCTAAGATTATACAGAAGCATCCGTACATTAGTTCCCTGCTGGGAGGGGGGACTATAGCAGGAGTATTAAAAACTCTCGTGAAGTCGAATTAAATCATATACAACTCGCACTAAAATATTGTAAGAGTTGGTTAAAACCGAATACAGGAAGACTAAATCTATGAGCACGACCATTGACGAGTTTCTGAGACTTGTAGAAGGCAATGAGGACACAGAGAAGACTGCTGCTGCTGCTCCTGCTCCTTCTGCGAAGGACCAACTTACCAATTTACTTTCTACCGGAGACACTACTGGAATGGACAAAGAAGCACTTTACAACGTTGGCGTGAGTCTCGGTCAAGAGCTCCTGAAAAGCGCTAACGAGATTATCAACGAAAACATTCGTGACACTGGTACCCAGAGTGCTCAGGTTCTTCCGACTCCGGATGGTTCGGTTGATAACATTCTTCGCGCACTTGTGGCTCGTGCCAAGGACTCGGGTGCTCAGGACCAGAACCCTGATATGGAAGCCCTGCTGGGGCAGGCCGCTGAGGGTAATGCCGATGGTCGTGTCTCAGAGGCACTTCGCTTAGCTCTGCTCGGCGGTGGTGACGAAACAGGTCAGCCCGCTGCAGGTAAGACTCTCGTCGTAGCTGACGAAGAGGAGAAGACAGCGGCTCTTAATGCTCTGGTTGACGCCGGTATCGATTACGACAGCGCGGTTGACCTGGTTAAGTCGGCTGCCGAAGCCATCGAAGAGGAAGAGGGCAGCATCGTTAAGGCGGCTGCACTGAACGAGCTGGTCAGCAACGGGCTGTCGTTTGAGCAGGCCGCTGAGCTGGTGAAGATGGCTACTGAGACTGAGGACGACACAGAAGTTACCGGGACAAACGTTGCTCTTGAGAAGAAGGCAGCGCTGAACGAGTTGATTTCTGCCGGTTATTCTTTCGAGGATGCTGCTGATCTGATTAAGGCCGCAGTGACGATAGATGCGCCTCACTGGAAAGAAGTCGCTGAGGACAGAGATAAAGAAGTCAGTAAGATTAAAGGCTTCCTGACTAAGGCGAAGGACGTTTCGATACGCAATGTTAAAGCTGTCGGTAAGCACGTTGCTGCTCACAAGGGCAAGTATGGTGCTGGGGCAGGTGCTCTGGCTGCCGCTGGTGGCGCAGGAGCCTATCTTCACCACAAGAAAGCCGAAGCTCTTAATGAGCTGGTCGGCGCCGGGTATTCCTTTGAAGATGCTGCGAACCTAATCAAGTCTGCCGATGCTGTTACGGATGTGCTTGGGAAAGTTAAAGACAAGGCTGCTAAGGCCGGTCTTGCGGCGAAGAGTGGTGCTAAGACTGTTTCCGAGTTAGTGAAGAACCATCCACGCGCCGCCGTTGCGGGTGTAGCTGGTGCCGCTACTCTAGGTGCCGGTGCCGCTCTGATGCACAAGCATCGTGAGAAGCAGGCCGCTTTAAACGCCCTCGTTGAGGGTGGGGTCAGCTTCGAGGACGCAATTAACCTGATTAACGCTGCTGGCTAAGATGCTCTCTGATCTTGAGAAATCGGCAGAGG
>JAEHJW020008329.1_pt1 | contig 24206 bp, 20 predicted proteins | sample 9271431 | NCBI WGS metagenome assembly JAEHJW02 | reverse complement strand
CCGGTGTTTCTGTAATCATCATTCAGGACAGCACCGGTACACAAATAGGTGCTACTACAACTGATTCCAAAGGAAGATTCCTAATATCGTTTCCTAAAAGTACTTTTGTATCAGGTGTGTATGATATCCAGTACTACGGCAGCGACTATCCGCAGAGCTATGCGTCAGATGGTACAGGCGGTGATTGGGAAAAGTTAAATATAACCACCGTAACTTCAATTGTAAATACTGATTTACAAGTTACTATTATTCCTACCACTTTACCTAATAGTTATAACTGGTATAAAACGAGTCCAGTTTCTTTAACTATAAGCGCTTCTGGCACAAGTTTTAGTAAATTATTTTATAGTATAGTTACGGTGGGATCAGCTCCTTCTTATGCAAGTACTACCAATACAAGTTATCCAGCGTCTATAGCGAGCGACGGCTCGTATATTGTCCAGGCGTACGCCACAGATACGGCTGGTAATCAAAGTTCTATAGTTACTTTTTATGTAAATTTAGATACTACGCCGCCCACTTGGGCTAGTCCAAGTGTTGCAGCCACTGCTGGTTATGGGCAAATTGCATTAACATTTAATAATAATCCGACCGATAGTTTATCTGGCGTAAATAAAATGCTTTTATTTAGAAGCACCGCCAACAATGGTACTGGATTAGTTCAAGTTGCGGATATTCCCGGTAATTCTGCGAGCTATGTTGATTCTTCGATTTCACAGGCCCTAGGGTATTACTATTATGCATACGTTTATGATTATGCAGGAAATCAATCAACACTAATTGGCCCTCTATTCACTCCACCAAAATATCCTTTACCGTTAGAGCCTGCCGATGTGTCGGGAGCACTTGGAGAGAGTAATCCGGTTATTTCTGGACTTTATGCATCTACCAACTCCAACTATTATGCCGAGTTTTCAGTTCCAGTTCAACTTAAAAAAATAATATTAAATACTGGCTCCAACCCAGTTACAGTAAGCGGTTTATGGTATTCCACAAGTCCGATAGCCAGTACACCAACCTTTGTACAATACTCTGGCACATTCCATATTAACGATACTGCCGAAACGCTACCTCAAACTTTCGGGCCCAATGTATCCGGCCTTCTAAATGTTATATCCTTAGACACTCCGCTTACGAATATATATTGGATCCAAATAGTAGGCACAGGCTTCACAAATGTAATAAATAATATCGGGGGAGCATATTTAAAACCTTCTACTTTTTTAGCAGCAGATGAAATCGACGCAGGACGAATTCGTGTTGAACAGGGGATAAGCGTATCACAGGGTGGCACAACAGGAACATTCTTAGATAATATCGGTATTACCGTAAAAAAGAATGGTACGAATGTTATTGAGTTTTTAAATACGTCAACTTCAGTATCTAACCCGAATACAGGTACAAATTATACTGGTGTTGTCGGAGTTTTTGGTACAACTCCGGGTTCGCAATTTTTAGTTCAAGACAATGGTTCTATCGTAATTGAAGGAAGTACGATTTCAGATCGCATCTTAAGTTCAAATTGGAATTCTGGAAGCGGAAGTTTTTGGGATTTAACTTCTGGGCAGTTAACTTTAAAAGGCATTTCAGGTGGGACCCAACCCTATTTAGCGATAGGTAATGTCACAGCCTACTCGCAGTTTGCAACTTCTGGTTTAGGACTTTCTGGCGCATGGCTAGGAATTGATTCTACCGATGGAACTTCAAAATTTGGAGTTGGTCAGACCTATGGACAAAGATTAGTTTATGATGGTACAACATTAAATATATTCGACAATAGTAATAATGTAGCTTTTACATCAGGAGCTAATGGAGCGATTCTACAAAAAATATCTACTAATGATTCTCTTCATTCGAGAATACAATTAGGATCGTTTTATGATAGTGGAAATGTCGGTTTACTTAGTATTATTTTTCGCTCAGGTGGAGTAGACTACACCAGCCAAATTTTTGGAGGCACCACCCTTTTTCATTTAATTCCGCCAGGCCTCACTGATGGAGTCGTCTTATCTAGCAATGCGACTAATCCCGGCAGCCATGTTGGTGGCTACGGTGTTACTCTGTCATCAGACTATGTTTACACTAAATATACGGATGCGGCTAATAGGTTTACGCTAAATGGTACAACCGTCATAGATTCATCTAGAAATCTTACGAACATAAACAATCTAACTATGGCCGGAACCATAACCAGTACGTCGCTAGGAACCAATGCTCTTTCAGGAAACTTAACGGTTAGCGGAAACTTAACGGTCAGTGGCTCGCAAACGATAAATGGTGCAACAATTTTAGCATCTCCTGTTCAAGTGATAAACAATGGATTATTAATTACTAGCGGAACATATTATGGGTTGACAGTTTACAACGCAACTTATACATTTACAGTAACCGCTTTAACAGTTCAAACTAATGCAGGTACGTTATATACGAATAATTCTCAAAATTATATAGTAACCACAACCGCATTAGTTGGAGCTACCACACTCGTAACATCCGGCACTGGTGCGCCTAATTTATCTAATGCGTTACTTATTTCGGGCACAGGCGGCCAAAGTTCAATCTCCGCGTCAGCAGTTACAATCTTAAATAATAATCCCGGACTTTTATATAACAGCACTACCGGTACATGGGTTACCGCGGTACAAGGAGGCGGAGGTGCGCCGGGCAATAATACTGGCTGGGGAAGTTTAAATTCTATTGTAACGGTTGCAGGTATAACTGCCCCCACAAATGGACAATTGGCTATCGGAAATAGTTCCGGTGGTTATACCTTAGCGGCGCTAACTGGAACTTCAAATCAAGTAATTGTAACCAATGCTTCTGGTAGCATCACGCTGTCACTTCCTCAACCGATTGCTTCAGGCTCATCACCGACATTTGCCGGTTTGACTCTAACCGGAGCACTAAATGTGGGCAGTAATGCTATTACTTCTGGCCTTATCAATGGTCAGACTATTACCTCTCCCGCGAGTTTCACGGGGAGCCTGACGACGGCTGGCGACCTCACTGTCAACGGAACGGGGACGAGTACGTTTGCAGGAAGCCTCGCCGTCGCTGGCAATGTCGTGCAACCGCCGTACACAGAACTCATGGGGGCATCCGCTAACCCCAACTCCATAACCCTCTACGCCAACAACGATGCTGTGGGTGGCGTGCAAGGGGATATGACGTTCGCAAACTATTATAGCAATCCTTCCGGAGGGTTCAACTTCGAGAATGCTGCGGGTGGCACTAGGCAGATGCTTGTGCGTATAGATGGAAACGGCAACCTCACAGCCAGCGGTAGTGTAATATCAACATACAACTTTCTAACGGGAAATGGTGGAGCTTACAATCTGCGGCGCTATGACGGTACAGTTGTCCGATTCGGATTCGTGAACTCAGGTGGTGATTTCAAAGGACAAGTGCCGACATCGGGTGGTAATTGGGGAATTAACAATTACGCCGATAACACTACGCTGTGGAATATAACTGACGTTGGCAACGCCACCCTTTCTGGCAACCTCACCGTCAACGGCACTGGCACGAATGCGTTCGTGGGGCCGGTAAGCGTAAATACAACGCAGTCGATTGGAGCGTTCGGAGTAGTTATATCGGGTAATCCCATAACGACGGCAAATGGTGGTCAGGTTAAAATTACCACGAACGGCGCTCCCACGAACGGCTTAACGGTTGGTCTGTCTTTGTGGTCAACCTTCGGTGGCACTGTTAACGACTATGGTCCACGTCGCACCGCCGACATCACGGCAGGTTTTAACGGCGGCTCTTGGGGTACCGAATATATGTCGTTCAACGTGGGTAATGACGGACAGGCGAACGATGCCGCCAATCTCACCTTGGAGCGTATGAGGATAACGGGGGGCGGTCACGTCCTCATCGGGACGACTACGGAAACAACGGCTGCCCAATTACTGCAAGTAGCGGGAGCAGGATATTTCGCAAATACGCTTACCATGGGGTCATCGGGATCTCCTGCGGATATACAATCTGGCGATTGGAACAGTGCGGCAAATCCATATAAGGGCTATTATCTGCACTCCGGCGGATCTGTGTTCGATAAAATGACCGCCAATGAACTGCACGTAACAGCTTTCATTGCCGACTTGGAGCAGGCTCTTGCCGGTAGTCAGATACTCTCGAAGTCGGTTGCGAAGATTTATGCCGACGCCACTATAACAGCTTCAACATTCACGTTGCAGGTGGAAGCCTTTAAGGGACAGGAATCCTTTGCGGTATTTTCCGGCAACGCCACTACTGGTTATGATATCGTTCGATTGCGTCAATTTAATCCTCGCAATAGTAATGGTTCCTTGAATGCAACAGACACGTGGGTGACTGTCTCTGGGCCGACTGACGCCGGTGGATACTCGGTGGATAGCAACGGTCTCGCATATCAGACATATACCGCCACATTCGTGTCCGGTACAAGCAGTGGAACTGCCGCTGCTGGCACCTTAGCTCTGGATTACGGACAGGCTGGAGATGGTATCATAGAAGAGGTTGCCGTAAGCCCGTTAGGCACTTCTCCTTACAGCCAAATAGAAACCTGGGCGACATCCCCGTTTCAGGATATGAAAGTTGTGGATCGACGAGGAGACCTCGGGGGCATCGTCACAACAAATTTCAATACTCTGTCTGCTGGCACATTCGGCACCTACACGCAGTCATTTTATGCGGAAGGAAACACTAATGTTGCCGGTAATCTGTGGGCGCAGACTGGCGGAATAGGCGGCAGTTCGTTCGCCGATCCTGCAATTACTTTATCGAATGCTGGAATGAAAGTAAACGCTGTCGGAACCGGAACCACCGGGTCTTCTGGAGTTTACATAGGCAATTGGACGATTGGCGCAGGATTTAATGGTACTTTGCTGAACTCCACTGGTTTGTACGGGTATAACGGCGGCAACCAGGTGCTTAGAGTTGACCAAAGCGGAGCTCAATTAGCAAATTGGAGTATCACGCAGAATTCTATACAGACGAGCGCCTTCAGCGGGTCAGGGATGTACTTTGGCTCATCTGGCTTGTCTTTAGGCACAGCTTTTAGCGTAACACCTGCAGGAGCATTATCCGCCACTTCCGGCAATCTCGCAGCATTCAATATTTCTGGTAATGCCCTTTCTGTTGGCAATCTTATTTTCTCGAATGCGTTAAATGGACGCTTCCCCTACGATGTCTACGGAGCCGGCACTTACAATCTTATGGGGGTTACCACAGGATCGACGTACATCAATAGATTGCAAAATAGGATTGCTACTTCCAGCGGTGTGACTACAACGGCTTCAGGAACGGTGTCGTCTACGGCATCAACAGTAGCTATTTCATCGACTACCGGATTTGTCGCTACAGGTGGAACTGGATGGCTGCAAACCACAAGTTCTTCCTATCCGTACATATGGTTTGGTTACACTGGTATTAGCGGGAGCACTTTAACCGGCGTGACAATAAGTGGCAGCTATGGAACATTAAGCTATAATTCTGGTGCTATTGTTGTGGCATCCTATGACAAAGTGGTTCAGATGGAAGTGGACAGCACCTCCACCAACATGTCAGTGTACCGCAATGACTATTATTTTCCGATCTTTTCCATAGGAGATGTGGATGCATCACATTTTGGAGTAAACTTTTCCGCTAAAGGGCAAAGTCTTTTTAACATTACGGTTGACACCAGTGGTACGTTAACGGCGTACATCGGTGGTTTTAATTTTGACCAGTATAATTTGTGGTCCGGGACCAAAGTGACAGCAGATGGTTATGCTACTGCAAATAGTTTTACGTTAAGTAACAATGTAGGTGGGACAGGAAAGTTCGGATTCTACTCGCCTAATTTTTATATCGCGACGGACGGCAGTGTCCATATTCAGAATGCACAGATCGCAGGCACAACATCACTTGGCTCTACAACGTCTGGTTCATTTGTTGTAAATAGCGAACTAACGTCTTCTATACCAAGTATAGAATTTGACGGTACTACGATTGGCAATTTAGTATGGAATATCAGTGCTGGATATTTCTCGTTTGATCATCCTGTCAACATCGGCGCAAACGCTCTAACCGCAGGTGCGGCGTCGTTTAGCGGCGGCGAAGTCACTGGAAATTGGCAAGTAGACGGCTCCTTGTATTTCAAGGCGCCATCCGACAACACCGACCCGATGTATATTGTCAAGAATGATATAGCGTCTGACTTATCCGAACTTGACATTTACATTGGTGACAATGGTGGTGGTACAGCTATTGCCGCCCCGTCCTCTGGTGTAGTTGATTATCTGGCAATCAAATCCACCAATCTTGGCATACACCATTTATTTGGCGCTGATGGAAGCTATCATGCGGCGGGGAATGTAGCTGTTGGTGGCTCGCTTACACTTGGAACGGCTTTGGCTGATGCATACATAGCTTCATCGGGTACATGGAACGCCACGACTTCCACGGTTAATGCTGACATTAATCAAGCCGTATTAACTACAAGTAGCCCTACGTTTGCAGGGCTGACGGTGAATGGTCTTGTACGACCGATTGGTGGTAACAGTAGTGGCCCAGGTATATGGTTCAGTAGTTGGGGTTCCGTCGCAAGTTTTGGCGGAAACATCGGGGTAGGCTTGAATAGTAATCAAATGGTTTTTAATGCAGCGGGTAGCGGATTTGTCTTTGCAAACGTAGGTACAAGCACTTTAACCATTGATGGCAGCGGTAACTTGACGGCAGGAACCTATAACGGTCAAACAATTTCCAATGCCGCGAACTTTACGGGCATGGTGACGGTAGCTGGTAATATTGGCGGTTTGAGTGGACTTGACCTCACAGGGCATCTATATGCACGTAATAGCCTATCGCTTCTTAACAAAGCTGGTACAGGTTGGCTGGATTGGGCTGTATACAATACGAGCGGCACAGAGGCGGTGTACGATTTACAGAATGTCGGCAACGCCACTCTGTCAGGGAATCTCAATGTCGGTCTTATACAGCCCACCACAGCCAATGGATATTTAACGATCAGAAACGGTAGCGGTTCTCCAGCATACGGCCTTGCCGTGCAGAATTATGCCGGCACATCGAACCTATTAACACTTGATGCTTCCGGCAATGCCACTCTGTCGGGGAATCTCTCCATGACAAACGGCTACAACATCAACTTAGCGAGTGCCGGTGAAAACTGGAATATTGCAGCCTATGGGGGCGGTAGTGCGAGATTCCTAATTAATCAAAACGGCACCGAATGGTTCCGCATCTGGAAGAGCGACGGTCGCACCGAAGTGCTTGGCAACTTAACGGTTGACGGCACCGGCACATCCTACATCATGGGTAGTCTGGGGGTGGGCGGTTCCAGCAGTGTGTACAGTACCTTCGGGGTCAATGGTACAATGGGAATAGCCGGCGCCTCTTCCGATTTATACTTTGGCGATGCTGGCTCTGGGATATTTAATATACATACTGGTGCGGGAGCTAAAGGAATATCCTTTAGCGTCAATAGCACGACGGAGGTTATGCGACTAAGCCCCTCCGGTCACGTCCTCATCGGGACGACTACGGATGTAGCTGGGGCAATTCTGGGTATCAACGGTGTTAGTGCTTTTATGGGCAATCTGGATTCGGCAACTACTTCAGGTATGACCTATGCCTCACAAACAACAGGATGGCAGGTTACTCCAGGGGGTAATGCTGATTTTCGGTACATCTACACAGATGAATTGCACGCAAAAGCTTTTATAGCAGATCTTGAACAAGCTCTAGCTGGTGGTCAAATAATTTCTAAATCAGTAGCTAAAATAGCTTCAATATTTACACCGCCTGCACCTGGTGGTACCGCTACACTAAAAGTAGAATCATTCTCCGGTCTTCCAAACCTTCTCGTGTTTCAAAGTGGTGATTACGTAGTTATTCAAGGTTTTACGAGAACTCAGGATGGAAGTTCGCAGTATAATGGAATGGATATAACATACTGTGTAGGACAGGTAACAGGAGGTGTTATAGATGCAGGCTCACCAAATCCTCCAACACAAAGTTGGACATTTACACGCTTATCAAGTGATACTTACAGCGGTGCAATGGGGTCTGGCTCTGCTTACAATGTGGCTGCCGGTAATCTAGCTCTCGATGTTGGTGTTCCTGGTAATGGGTGGTATGAAGTAAGCGCAATAGACGGCGCAAACGCCTCCAACGCTCCTTACTCTCAGATTGTGACATGGACTGGTAATCCTATAAGCGGCAAATCAGTTCTTGGAAGATTTGGGAATCTTAACGGAGTCACATCTACAACTTTTGGCTCTCTGTCGAATCAATATGGACTCTGGACTCAACAGGGATATTTCGAAGGCAATGTAAATATCGCCGGAACATTGACGGCTGGAGATGCTAACGGGTTTGGAAGCACGTTTTATGCGGGGAAGATACAAAAAAATTTAGTGCCTAACAGCAATAGCTTTTCGGGCCCTGATATTACTGTTACGCAGAATTACCCCATTCCCGGCACATCTATCGTCGGCTCTAAGATATACACCACGCACACGGTGAACTACTCGCGTGCCCAATTTCCGGTGTCTTTCGTCAACGGTACCACGTACACTCTGAGCTTCTGGGCTTCCAACCTATCGGATGGCACCGTTAACACGAACTTTAGTGTAAGTTGGTTTGATGGCCAAACCGAGAGTTATTTTTATGGGCGGTCCCTCACCGGTACATGGCAGAGATACAGCTTTACCTTCGATTATACCGGAGTCACAACCAGCGGTTACCTCTTTTTCTACGATAGGAGCAACGGCGACAGCGGTACACAGTGGTATTACTTGGGGGGTGTGCAACTTGAGGTTGGTTCCACCGCCACTCCCTACCAACCCACCGACGGCTATCTATCATCATCTACTGGATATGGCGCATGGTCAAACGATTTTGGGGCTGGCGGCACAATGCAGAATCCCGCATTTCATGTGGACTCGAATTCATTGTCGATGAACCCGATAGCCAATGCAGGGAATCAGACGTTCTATATTGGGAAGCTGAATAAGAACTTATTTTTATCTTCTGACGCTTTGACACAAGTGCCACAAGGAACTCCAGGATGGGGTCCTGTTAACTACACAAGTCCTGCAAATATCAGTTACTCTACAACAACAGATGTTTTGCCATGGGGTAGTTCCGGCACAGTTGGCGAAGTTGTATGGGCCGGTAATGGTAATGGCTGCGATTATAGACAGGAAATAGATGGGCTTGGCGCTATAGGAGGGCAAGTATTTACATTCTCTGTATGGGCGAAGGTATCAAGCGGTACAGCTGGAATTGCACTTGATATAGGAGCAAATGATGACTCCAATCAAGTGGTGAAGTCTTTTACTGTGACCACTACGTGGCAGAGATTGTCTGTTACCAACCCATTTGCTTCAGGCCTAACTCAAACAGGTATTAGATGTTATATAGATAACACTAATAATTCCGTAGCGCAAACAGTTGAATTCTACGGGGCGCAGTGCGAGCGTGGTTCCGTCGCCACTTCCTACCAACGCACCGACTCACATGTCATGTCTTCCGACACCTACGGCTTCCATGCTTCTATGGGAGGAGTAGGAGGGACGGCGCAGAATCCGGTCGTAGGATTGTCAAGCTACGGCTTATCCGTTCTTTCCTATTCTGGTCTGACGGCTCAAGCAGCGGCAGCTCCGGGCACTTACATAGGTAATTACTCTGTAAGCGGTCAACAGGCAGTACTTATTAATTCCGGAGGCATTACCGGATATACAGGATCTGGTACAGCAACAAACTTCTCGTTGCCGACAAGCGGGACGGCGCAAATTGCTGGATGGAATTTCGATAACACGCAATTAAAATCCTCTAACGCATCCGGTGGCTCTGATGGAAGCTACACAACAGCCGGAATAGTAATGAACTCAGGCGGGTGGTTGTCAGCACCTAATTTCGCTTTGGGAACGACGTCGTCGTCGATTGCCGGTTGGAGCTTCAATACTAATAGCCTATCAGCTTCACATTCTTCCAGTAATGGTGTAAGCGGTACAACAGTAGGCACTATTGGGTTAATGACCAATGCTAATGGTTATATGCCGGCTATGGAGATAACTCAACTTGTTAATGGCACTACTTATTACTTTGCAGGTGCCGGACAGATAGTAAGAGGAGGAGCATGGCAAAATAATGTCATGGGTCTGTATGTTGGTGTGGGGAGTGAAAGCACCAACAGATTTGAGGCATCAATAGATGTTAATGGTGGATGGATTGGAACTATTGCTGGCTGGAGCTTCGATAATGCACTTCTAAAGAGTTCCAACATATCCGGCAAAACCGATGGCTCTACTTACACATCAGCGGGCGTTGTTCTTGGGAGCGGTGGGTATATTGCGACGCCGTGGTTCTACTCGAATAGTACGGGAGCGTATTTCGCTGGAGACATATCCGCCGCTACGGGACATATTGGTGGGTGGCTCATTGGTTCTGGCAATATAAGCACTACTGGAATCATTCTAAGATCTGGTGGTTCTATTGCTTTTGGTTCAACTCCACCAACTAATCCTACTGCTGGTACAGGTATTTATATTGACCAGAGTGGTTTATATGCTTTAAATTCTAATGTCCAACAAATAGTGATCTCTGGTACTACTGGTGCATTGACCGCAGGTCCAGTTACTGTGAATTCTACTGGTTTAAGTAGTACAAATTTCAGTCTTACCTCTAGTGGGTTATCTATTACAGGTGGATCTATTTCTATTGGATCCACATTCTCTGTTAATTCTAGTGGTGCATTAACAGCTACTAGTGGGTCATTTGGTGGTATGGTGCTGAGTAATGATGGTTTGAGTTATGGCAGTACCTTCTATCTTGTTGGTATGGCTGGTGGTGTTCCCCATATGCAGTTCCAGCCGGATAATAGCGGAAACACTATCACCTCTATTGGGACCTATTTGTATGATGGTAACTGGAACTCTGGTTATTATGGAATGATCATAAGAGCAGCTGGTAATAATTATTTTAAAGCGTACTACAATTCTGGTTCAAGTTCGTTTGTGGGACAGATTGCTGGATGGAATTTTGATAGTAATAGTTTATGGGGAGGAAATGCCACTAAAGCATCTGCAAATGTTTATTTGTATGCTCCTTCTCCTTCTGGTACTTCTAATATAGCATTAGGTCCATCAGCGTCGGGTATGACTTCATCTAGTATTAATGGTTTCTACGCAGATGGAGCTGGGCATGTTATTGCTGGTAATACAAGTGGAAACTTTATTAATTTTGATGGGACGAATTTAGCGATTAAAGCATCAAAAACACTTGCGTCTGTGTCTACTCTTGAATGTTCAGCTGTAGTGACTGGTGCTAATACTCTTACCCCAAGTAAAGCATATTACTATAAGATTCTTGCGGTTGATAGAAATGGGGGAGCTGCGTCATCCTATAGTGCGGAAGTGTCTGCTACCACACTGGCCACTCCACCAACTGGTATACAAATATCCTGGGGAAAAGTTGCTGGTGCGGGTTCTTATTATATTATACGTGGTGCAGCTTCCAATGGAGAAAATCAATATTATCTATACACCCCAACCTCTGGTACCGAACAATACCCATCAATTACGGATGATGGTTCACTTTCCTGGAATAGTGGAGTTCCTAGTGTGGGAAGCGGTTTGTCGTTGGCGTTTGATATAACTCCTTCAACTTCGGGTTCTAGTGGAGGGCTGAGTGCATATAATTCCATATTTAATATTCAAGTTGATACAATGAATATAAATCCTGGGTCATCTTACCATTATGGTTATGATTTATATTTGGGAAGTGGAAGAGGTGCTTATACATCAGGTGGATCCTGGGGAAGTTCAGATATACGTTATAAGAATATTATTAATGATTCACCAAAGTTTTTGTCTTTAATTGATGAAATGTCAGTAATAGAATTTACTTGGAATAATAAGTACTACGAAAAGCATACTGGGACAATACCATCAATAACTAGTCAAATTGGATTAATAGCACAAGAACTTGCTGAAAAAATCCCCCAAGTTGTGTCTGTAAGAGAAGAGGAGTATGTAGTTAATTATCAAATGTTAACACCAATACTTTGGCAAGGTGAAAAAGAATTACTTGCTAAAATTAAAGTATTGGAAGCAGAAATTGAAGAGCTAAAAAAGAAAATGTAAAAAAATCGACCCCAGATTTCTCTGGGATTAAGTTTACTCCTAATAGTCCAGTACCTCCTCCGGACCAGGCGGTCCATAGGCATGAATCTGTAGCGGCCATAGACTGGCTTGCCTCCGAAGCCGGCGACAATCTGCCGGGAGTTTCCGTTATCAGTTGAACGGTAGAGATGTAACTGGGTGTCTGCCCAGAGCGTGCCGTTGGGCTGTACCGCTAATGCCGTGATGGCTGTGCTGTCGGGATTACTTGTTTGCCCGAAAGCAATCGAGCATATCGCAAAGAATGCGATGAATGTGAGTATAAGGTTTTTCATGATTTTCTCCTTTTTTATGATGTCTCTTCAGGCATCTTATTATACCCTGAAAAGATATTGCTTTTTTTGTTATAAATTCCTATAATAATTGGATCTTAATTATCACTTAAATATAAGGAAAACTTAATGAAAATAGATCAAATCACACAAATTAAAAATGCTCTAAATCAACTTGGTAACGAACGATTACCAATTGCTTATGAGATTGCAAAAAATATCAAGACCTGTGACAAAGTTATTGATGAGGTCCAGACTATTGTAAAGGAACTCTTTGAAAAATACGCCGAGAAAGACGAGAACGGCAAACTAAAGAACTTCGAACAAGATGGCCAGTTGATGTCCAAAATCACCGACGCCGAAAAACTTAAAGAGTATAATGCTGAATTGGAAAAAGTTAGAGATGACGATCATGAAATAACTTTCCATAAGGTTTTACTTAGCAAGATCGAAGCTGAAAAATTACAAGCCAATACCTTGGTTCCTTTACTCGATACGATATTCGTAGAAACTGTAACCAAATGATAAATTACGATTCTAAATTTCTAACTGCAGTTAATCGAGTTCTACGCCACGAAGGTGGTTATGTAAACGATCCGGACGATCCAGGCGGTGCAACAAATTTTGGAGTTTCATTAAGATGGGCTTCAAAGTTACATCCCGGAATGGCGGACTTCATAGATTTAGATACGGATGGCAATGGAATCATTACCGCAGATGAAATTAAAACTATGACTCGTGATGAAGCAATTGCAATCTACCATGATTATTGGTGGATTGCTCCCAGTAACAATTACAATCAAATTAATAACGACCTGCTCGCTGGAAAAGTTTTCGACATCAGTGTAAACGTTGGAAATTTAGTCGCTAATAAACGATTACAAATTTGCGCGCAGGTCACACCTATAGATGGAATTATAGGCCCGAAAAGTCTTAAAGTAATTAATTCTCAAGATCCTTCCAACTTGTTAAATCTTTTTGTAGCGACCATGCTTAAATTTTATGAATCTATTCCGAATGGCTCCAAGTATCTACAAGGCTGGATAAATCGACTAAAGGACTTTAGCTAAGAGAGAATAGATATGGCCGGATCCAGTAATTCGCAACAGATAAAATATGCAGTGAGTATAGCCGTGTTGACAGAGAAGCTCGATACATTTATTAACAACGAACAAGACCGACATGCCAAATTACAAGTCTTTTTGGAACAACTAGAGAAAAAGATTGATAATTACTTTAAGATAGAAATAAGCGAAAATGGAAACACTCGCGAGTATGATCTTAAAGGAATCGTATTAGATCACGAACGTAGATTAAACGAAGATAAAAAAAGACTTGAGGATTTGGATCAAGATCAAGCCATAACCCATTTTGTAGAAGCCCACCCAAGAATAACAGCAGCCCTCGTTGTATTAGTTTTATTGGGTATGTACTTCGTTGGAAAAGTAGATCTTTTAAAAGGATTGATAACCTTTATAGCTAAACTATAATGTTATCAAAAGACCTGTTCATCAGGTATTAACGTTTAGAGAGAACAATTTACTATGAAAAAATTAGCAACTTTACTATACGACGTGACCGACTATATCACAGCCGGAAACATTCAGTATCTTGCCGATATCACAAAAGATAATGACGAACTAGTTAAAAACGCGCACGTTCCTACATTGGACGAGGCGGAACAGTTGCCGAGTGATGAATTTGCTCTTATCCTATTTCACCCTCATCTGGGCGAAATGAAAAAATTGGCTATGTCAGACAAATATCTGACCGAACTCAATATGAAGATATTCGCTGATAATATCAAACAGTTTCCCGAGGAAATTGTAAAAGTAGCCGCCAAGAATCTCTGCCGCGCCGCAACATTTTATGGAATCGGTATTCCACCAGAAATAGCAAAGTATGCTAATGAACAAATAGAATCAAATTGGGTTAATATTTCGGCTATTAAAGAAACTGCAAAACCAATGGTCAAATCAGCAGAATCCGTAACTTATGCTTTACGAAATAAATATCCAATCCATAAACCTGAATTAGTCAAGAAAGCCATTTTATATCTTGACGAAAACAGAAATAGATTTAATCCATTTGACGCATTAGAATTTGCGGCAAATGTAAAAACTGCCGCGGATAAGTTTGGCATAAATTATGATGGTACTACTCTTGCTGAATATACCCATCTGAAGGCAACAAAGTTTAATACCAAATTCGCATCAGCCGTAAAAGCTCGAAAAGGCTACGTCGACGAAGAAAATAGAAGTGTCTACGACGAATTACTAGATAAAGCCGATGAACTCGGTGTTATCAAAACGGCCGAAGTATTAGAGAAGTTGGATCGAGCCACTGGCGCATATAAGAAATGGAATAACTCGATTTTAGATCCTATTTTTACAGTGTTTGATAACGAGCCTCCTCAAATCGTAAAAGTAGGCTCATATAAAATTACCAGCGACGATCTACAAAAACTACCCACTGGCGTTGTCGACGATGGCACCTTGAACGATTTAAAAGGCCCCGAAGGTCTTGATGTTTATGCAAGTCTGCCTACACCAGTTAGAGAAAAGATCGCCAAAGTTTTGAATAGTTAAACAATGACCGATGAAGTACTTGTACAACTTTTAAATGATAGTGATGTTACAGAGCCAGAAACAATTAGACAGTTGTGGCCTGATTTAAGCGATGAAGAAATCGACAAGGCTTTTGCGTTAAAACTTCTATCTCATACGAAATATTTTTGGGAACACTTCTTTATATTTGAGAAGATGGTTTTGGCGCTTAATGGCATTAGTCCTGATTTCACTAGATTAGAAGGCTGCACACCAGAACAAATATGGTATGCCGTTTTCTTAGCCTACAAACTCAGACCTGGCATAGAGTACTCGAAAGAGGTACAACTCTATGCACAATACATGTGTAATGAAGCTGGTGTTTACATCTACCCGCCACAGCTTGGTGTAGATAATCCTTATTTGACCAAAGCAATGGAAATCGCTAAGTTCGGACCTTTCCCAATTGGTGACGATACTACAGATGATGTCCAGGCGGGAAAATTTTTAATGATACAACAGTATCTAGACACAAAAGAAGAATAAGACTCATACTCTGAGTATTTTTAGTCGGCCTTTCAAATAGAAACGCCGCACTTAATATAGGAATCAAGTCAGCTAATGCCGACACTACCATATCCTTCATTGTGAAGAGGGACTTTTAACAGCAATGTTAATAGCAAAGCGTGTGAATTCGGGGGAACTCTCTAGCAGACAATCCCGAGCCATTAACGTGGTGTAACGACTAGTCGAAAGACGTAGAACCAAGCGGTTCGAAGCGCACGCAATCTCATTGAGATTATGATATAGTCTATTCTATATGGCGACATATAGCAGAGTTCAAAGCTCGAAAATAGTTTTAGCGAAATTATTTTGAATATTAAAGGATCAAATGCTCGCTGCGTCAGACGCTCAAATCGTTGCGCAGACGAGATTAGTTTACCCAAATCCATTTCTAGATTTAAGCAGATTTTTTATGCCACGTACCATAAAATCTCTGTTCAAGTTATGTAGAATTTTCTTTTATAGAAATGAATTCATCAATAACGTCATAACCAAATTAGCCGAATATCCGATAACAGACTTAGATACTGAAAATATCGAAGACGGCGAAATGACAAATAAGTACAGAGAACTGATTGACCATCATATCCGACTTAAAAGATTATTGATTGAAATCGGATTGGATTATTTTACATATGGAAATAGTTTTATATCTGCCAATATGCGATTTAAGCGTTTCCTCAAATGCCCAAAGTGCAATGCAGTAAATCCAGTTGAGCGAGTAAAGTACACCTGGCAAAATTATACATTTAACGGAACATGCCCTAGTTGTAAAGCTCAGGGTTTAACATTTCTTGTTGAAGACCGTTATCTCAAAAATCCAAAATACTTCAAGTTTATACGATGGTCTCCAGAAAATATCACTATTGACTATGACGAACTTACAGGAGATGCTAGATATTTCTATGAAATGAGCCCACAACAGAAGCGTGGAATCATAGAAGGTCGTCGAGAAGTTATTGAGCGTGCTCCCAAGTTATTTATCGAAGCGATTCGCACTAATAGAAAAATTCTATTGGATCCAAATAACTTATATCACTTTAAACGCTCAACACTGGCCGAAGAAGACCAAGGTTGGGGTAAGCCGTTAATTCTGGCTGCGTTGCCCATGTTATGGTATATGCAGACACTCCGACGCGGTAACGAGGCTATAGCTTCGGACCATTTAGTACCAATGCGTACCTTATTCCCGTCCTCACAAGGCAATCTGGACCCATTCACACAACTTAATATAGGTGCTTGGCGTTCAGCAGTTGAAGAAAATTTAGGCTTCTGGAGACGCGATCCAAACCACATCGGAATATTTCCAATCCCCATTGGTTATCAGTCGTTAGGCGGCGATGCGAAAATGCTTAATGTAACACAAGAGCTACGGTTCTTGCAAGAGATTATTATCAACTCGTTTGGAGTTCCGACGGAATTTATCAGCGGTGGGGCTACCTGGACGAGCAGCAGTGTAAGTTTACGTATAGTTGAAAACCACTTCTTGAGCTATCGAGAAGAACTAAATGACTTTCTTAACTATTTTGCGGCTGTCAAAATTTCTGCATTTTTGGATTACCCTCCGACGAAATTTAAGATGAAGAAATTCCGCATGAGTGATGACGTGCAGAATAAAGAAGCGTTAGCGCAATTGGCCCAGATGGGTAAGATTTCTGATTCATATCTGAAAGAAGAATTCGGCATCAATTTACAAGAAGACAGGCGATACGCCGAAGCCGATAATAAATTCAATCTGTCACTTCAGGCAGAACAACAACAGGCGCAGGCTGAAGCACAGGGCAAGTTGTTAGTCATTCAGGCTAAGTATGAAGCTAGAGCCAGAGCTGAGGCGGCTGAAGAGTCCGCTAGAATTAGGGAACGTTTGTTCGAGACTGAGCTTATTCAGGAGATGCAACTACACGAACAGGATCCCAGCGATATTATGCAAAAGTATACTATTCAATTGGCTGGCGCACTGCCCAAGATTCAGGTCGCAATGCTGGGCGAATTACAGCAAAAAGCTCCGCTTATGTTCAGCTTTGTTGTTCAAAGATTACGCGACATGTTTGGCATTATCCCTGGTGAAGAAAATCCAGAAGAACAGGCTAAACCAGCAAAAACGCCCGCCAAGAAAGGAAGTAAATAACTATGGAAAAATATGCAGTAGTTGAATTATATAGGTGCCGTTGTGGCATGGAAGTAGAACTTAAGGGCCATTATGAAGATACACAACTACAAGAAGAACTACAGAAAACGGCCAGTAAGTTCGAGGTAGAAGGACAAACCTGTCAGCACGTGTTTGAGAAGGTGGAAGAATGAAAAAGAAAGTAGATGCATTTATTTTGGATGATCCAAGTGAAAAAGACCTCTATCAGGCTTTGTTAAATAAAGCAGAAATGGATCTGGTCAGAATTTACAAAGAAGAGTTTGCATTTCTCAAGGATGGCACGTTTAAAATTGTCGTCTGGTATGTAGACAATGAAGAATAAAAAAAAGGCGGTCTTGAACCGCCTTTTCTTTATATCGTAGTAGAGAGAAATAACAATATGCCTATGAGTCCGACCCACCAAAACACTGTGGTAACTCCGAACCACATCAAAAGATAACTCAAAAATCTAGCCCCGAATAAATGAGTCATGTCGAAGAAATTTACGTTCTCGACGTTCGTATATTGACTAACTAACATTCCCCACACAGACATTGCGTCAAAGCCTTCTGCGTATTTAAACTTAAAAAATAACAGTGTATAGGACACCACTTCTGCAATCGCTGCTGCAGCTATCAAGCTCTTTACTGAAACCCCAAGTACCGCCAAGAACAACGCCGTAATTACCGGTAATGAAATAAACTTTATAATCTTCATAATGTTGCCAACCAATTTTGTAATTTTTCTTTTTTATCATCCCACCTGAATAAAGTGTTGACCCGCTCAATGGCGGCGTCATTTATGATTTTACGTTTTTTATTGGTTAGCCATTTCTGGTATTCTATTTCTAAAGCATCGATCATTCGAGGTACGCTTACGACCGGTCGTATGTGACCATTGTCTTGAGCAATATTTACGAATCCGCTGTTAGGAATCATATGACCCGTGTCGCCCAACATTTCAGGAATCGCAGAATGTTTAGGTGCTAGACTTATAGTGCCACAGGCAGCGGCCTCAATTAAGGACAAGCCTACACCTTCGCCCAAAGTAGTGCTGATATTAACATCGGCGACGTTATAATACACATTAAGTTGTGCCTCTGATGCAGGCTTCTCATAAATATTCTTGTCATATAAGGATATTAATTTTCTGTTGTCATCTGGCGTGAATCCGGCGTTTAATACATGTGCAGCCAAAGTATTATCAGGTCCAGGTCCCATCATATACTCTTGCATATTCGCATGCACGTACGTGGTTATGTCGGTATGTCCTTCACGAATTTCGACAACGTCTTCAGTACCACAACCGTTTAAATCGCAACGATCCTTCCATGCGCCATAATAGTTTCCACATTTACAAATTTTATAGCCTTTCGAAATCAGAGCGGCAGCTCGCAGTGCCATAGGTAAATTTTTACGTGGCTGAAAACGATTATTACTTAGGATCACAAATTTATCTTTCCATCCAGCTTCTTCTTTGTATCTGCGTCTCGTAGCAGAAGGTAAAGGATAAAATTGAGTTGTGTCTACTCCATGATATAGATAATCCAATTTCGCATCTGGGAATCGTTCGTGTATCGTATCAATACCCCATTGTGTGTAAGTGACTAACTTGTCGGCAGTGTCTAGCATTGGTTTCCACACACTATTAAATGGCGCGCCATCAACGGGGAAATATAACATGATTTTTACTTTAGGAAATTGTTCTTTTATTTTTGGCAGAACAAACTTGATATTGAAAATGTCCTGAAATAAAAGTATAGCATCTGGCTGCACATCAGACAAAACTCTAGAGAATCGATTTATACCAAGAGGGTCTTGCGGGTCTATCGGATAGATAAACCATTTGCTGGTATCGTACTTATTCAAGCCATGATAGTTGATACCTAGAATATAGACTTCCCAATTGTTATGTAAATCAGAAAAGAGGTTTTTGCCGACTATGCCAAAGCCTGTTGGAGCAGTTGGGCTATCGCTCCAAATAAATAATTTTTTCTTTGTCATAAATCTTGTAAGGTTAGTTTTAAGTTAATTGACTTAGATTATTATACTAAGATTTAGGACGAAAGTCAAAAGAAAAATCTCGATACCGTAAAAAAAATGGGCACCCGAAAGTGCCCAAATTTGTTAATCTTGGGCCATAAATGCAGCCATATCTTCGCCCCTGGCCTCGGCTTCGCGCATTCGCTCGTGCGCTCGCTTCAGTTGGAGACTCAGATTTTCATAAAATTCCAGAAACTTAGGTTGTCTATTAGGCAACTTTGGTTTGGAATGTTTATTCTCTGCAATTGCGGTCTTCATGATGTTAATTCGTTTATTCATTTAAGTTTTATTGGCCAGTGATACGGAAGGTCGTCACGTAATTTTGGCCAGTACCTTCTGTAATGGTTTGGATGTTTTCTTAAGAGATTAGATCTATGACTTCGTGTAAGTTTTGGGGTCAACCAAGTAGGTATTGTAGCGCTTTGGCCTTTAAATCGTATAAGCCATGCTTCTATGAAATACCATTCAAGATTATCTTCATAGCCCCTCCGAGCCCATTCATGGCACATATCCGCTCCATAAACGCACAGAGCCGGTTCCCAATTTTTCCACATTAGAACTGCGGGATGATTGCGCCAAGCGGGTTTAGCTTTCGGATGATCTCTTAGCTTTAAAAGGATTTTTAAAATTTGATAAGCTTCAACTCGCTGTTTGCCTAGTCGCTTATTGTCTAGCACGACTGCTGACTTGCGGAAGGATACATAAGGAAGAAATGTCTGCATTAGTAATATTCCGTATTCATGTCGAAAATTTTTACTCGATTAAGGCGTTTAACATAACTGCAGTTGCGCGAGTGCCGGGAGTCGATGGTGACATCCCAATCTAGTCGCAGACTTTGGATAACTTCGCGGGCTTCTTCTATTACTCGGTTTGGAACGGTACCGCGCGAACGTGGCACATACTCTTGTTTAAGCAGATAGTTATATCGTCCGAATGGTTTAACCCAGATTACCTCCGCTAAAAATTGTTTTTGGTATTCAGTAGCGTGAAGATACACTTGAGCTTCGTTTAGTATAGCGGCTTTATCAGCCACTTTAAGCACATATCGATTATTAGGCGAAATAAATACAGTCTTCGACGCACCGGCGGATAGTCTTCTCCAGCGCTTACCATTAACCATTAGAAATCGATCGCCACCACGGCGTACAACAGCTGGCTCCTTAGGAGTTAAGATTAAAAAATCCCGTTTTGTCATTCCTGAGTTCCACCTTTGTGTTGCATATTTATTCTACTTTTTCTAAAATTTTCATCCAGCGCGTGACTACGGTAAGATTACGGTTTTGTAAACCTTCTGCGACGGTATCTTTGTATTCGACCTTATAGATTATTTTGCCTTTGTCTAAATACTTGCGTGCACCAATTTTAGTTAGCGAGATGTGCCAGCCTGGTGGATACGTAGTATACTGATCGTCCCATAGTCGAGCTCTGCTGTAACTCCAGCCGGACGCTGCTATCCATTTACCAATGGGAATCATCTTACGCTTACCCTGAAAAGGTGTGTATAAAAGACCTTCAGAGACTATGAATACCTTGTATCCAACTCCTCGCCGATGATAAATTCGTGTTTGTTTGCTTAAGCACATTTTATTTCCTTTCTTGGAGGAACAGTTTTCACTGTTCCTATTGCCAGCCCAATTTGGCTAGCTTTGCTTTATAAGCTTTCTTTTCAAAGTTAATTTTTCCAACACAATTATTACAGTATTCTCTCCCACCAACGGTACCGCAGCGTTCTTTCGTTACGGACCAATCTTGGTGAAAAAGTGACGGACGAAAATCCCCGTGAGTATACGTAAACAAACCTGTGCTTTTTGCTTGTTCCCATGTGATGTCAGTCCTCATTGATTGGAAGTGATTTTTGCTGGTGTAGTGTAAAGGTGTTACGGCGGACTATTTCATTATCAAAATCTTTTAGCTATAGTTTTAGCTAAGTCTATAAATTCTTTGTCGGACAATGTCCATTTAGTCCTATTACAGAGTTTACAACAAGAGACGCAATTAGATTCTGAATAACCTAATTTATTATTTTTTCTATCAATCCCGTTATAAGCCCAATCGTTGTTTTTCTCTGTATAATGCATCGAACCTTTTGTACCACAATAAAAACACTCAGCCTCAAACAAATTAATAGCAAAGTTATTAGACAAATTCCAACTTAACCCTCTTTTTTTAGCCATACTTTTATATCGAGCCAGTACTCTATTTTTACCGGCCCTGTGAGAGTTTAATCTGTGTTTATTGCCAACATATTTAGCTCTGCATTTATTGCATCTGGAAGGAGTGCCTCTTTGTATTAATGTTAGGGAATGAATTAATTTATTCCCACAGGAACATTGAACCAGACAGGCTCTGGCCCTCCCTGATTTAAAAGCCTTTTTATGTTTGTAAACCTTCAGAATTTTAAATTCATTAAATCGTTTTCCTTCTAGTAGTTTTGCTTTTTTATATAACGTATTTTGTCGAGCTTTAGTTATTTTTAAATAATGTGTTTCCATTGTATTGATTTTGATATCGGGCGCTAATAGAGGATTATTGTTAGGCTCACCTCTTAGTCTCTGAGCGTTCTAATCTCCTTTAACCTAAGATTAGCTTCGTTGCAGATTGTTCAAGTTCTTTGACTTTCCTGCAGTTCACCCGATTTTCATTTAATTATCACTAATTAATGCTGCTAACTTTAACAGAATACCTTTACTTCCCATTAACTGATATACTTTTTGATGAAAAGTATTCATGGGCATTGTGACATCTGCCACAATTCGCACCTGCGTTGGGCAGCCGCTGCGTAAATATTTTAGAGCCTGTGCCAGTCTCCATCGATTAGTCGAGCCTCGATTGACGGCTCCAACTTCATCTTGATCACGTCCTAAACTTATATGTACTATTCCATTAGCTGCCTTGACAAGTTCAGCAACCTTTGGATCGAATTCTAATAGTTTTGAAGTAACTATAGGTCTGAAACTGTATTTTGCAGATAATTCTAAAACTTGGTAAAGTTCTGTTCTGGTTTCTTTTGACCCGCATTCATAGTTTTTTCCAAGTCTTAATAAAATCTCTTTTCTTTCGGGATTAAATTTGTCCGCGATCTTTTTAAATTCAGACTCTTTGACCGTCTTTATCCTATACGCGTTAGGATCTTTTTTGTATAAATATGCAGCGTAGCAGTAGCTGCATGCTTTTGATCGGTCGGCTTGACCATTTTCTAGTGTCACAGAACACACACCAGATTCTATGTCTATATTGAAATCCAAGACACACAACTCATAGTGTTGTCCTTTGCCGCCGACAATTTTTAAAACTGGTTTAGTCATTTATTGATTTAGATGCTTAATAGTTTACGGCCTTGCTCGCTTGCGTTCGATAGCACTAGCGGCGACCAATAAAACTACTATTAGAGGCATCTATAATTCTCTATATCTGGTCTTTAATTATAATGTTTTTGAAATCTTGAAGAAATCTATTTCCTCGATTAGGATTAAGACTTCTAATCCATTCGATTTGCCCTCGCAGACGTCTTGCACTTTCAGCATCAAGTTCTTTGCCTTGTAGCTGATGGAGTCTGACTCTGATTGGGCGCCACAGAGATTTGGGAGCGTTGAGTTTTTCATTTACGACTACTCCGGTCACTTCCTGTCTTGTAGCATTTGAAAAAATCTTGAGTTTTTTGTAATTGGGCTTTAAGTCATATTTTTTCATCAACGCATAAATAGCATTGACAAGCTGTTTGACATGACTATTATCCCCCATTGAAACGGTGATATCATCGGCGTATCTGGTAATCTCGCAATTAAACTCTTGCCCGAGGTTATTTAATTCGATATCAAAATCTGCGCATATCAAATTGGCCATCGCCGGTGATGTGGGTGCTCCTTGTGGAAGCACTCCTTTTAAGCATAGTACTTTTGTCAACAAGTCTATGTCGCTATCAGCATACTTTACATCTTTTAGTTGTCCGATCAGTCGTCGTAATGTTGTTGCGACCTTTTCGTAAGTAAGACTGGGAAAGAAATCCTGAATGTCCGTCTTGATAATTAATTTCTTTTGAATATGCACGTATGCGTTCGTGCGCGGACTTCGTTCTTTTACAAAACCGTGTGCAATTGTATTTGTTGTAAATTTATACAACAAATTATCTAATATGATTCTTTGCCAGGTTTTTAAAAGTTTACTAGGTGCATCTATTCGCCTCTTACTTTTACCATCGTGTTTTAAGATAAAAAATGTTGAGTATTCCTGATCTATGTCAGTATCATTTATGAGAGTTTTATCTAGCTGTAAAAATTCAAAAATATTCATTGGACTAAAAAAAATGACGGAGGATTAGCTCCGTCATTCATAACTACTTTTTACCCAAGGATTCGATCATACTTTCCAACTCTGCCCAATCTTTGTCTAAGTCCACACTCTGTGTGTAAAATATTAGGTCTTCGATTTTATCTTTGATCTGCATACGAAGCTTTGTATCGTCGGTTTCGACATGGGTGAGCTTTGTT
>JAEHJW020004432.1_pt1 | contig 24223 bp, 36 predicted proteins | sample 9271431 | NCBI WGS metagenome assembly JAEHJW02 | reverse complement strand
GCAAGAGTCGGGATGGTGCCCGCTTGGATTATGCAGTGAGGGCCAAAGTGGGTGGTGGGACGTTGAACCCGACGTGGGTCGAGTGGCTCATGGGGTGGCCTCTCGGGTGGACCGTCTCAAAGCTTTGGGCAACGGTCAAGTCCCGATCCAAGCGGCGCTTGCCTGGAAACTCCTCGGGGGACCGTGAGCTATGAGACGCGCTGCCAAGATCGATGCGAATCAACCCGAGATCGTGGAGGCCCTGCGCGCGGTCGGGTGCCAGGTGCTCCTACTCCATCGTGTCGGCGGCGGCGTCCCTGACCTGCTCGTCAAAACCCGAGGCGGAAGGCTGCGGCTGATGGAAGTCAAAGACGGCTCTCGGGCTCCGAGTGAACGGGGCCTCGAAGTGAAGCAACGCGAGTTCCATGAGGAATGGCAACCCTGTTGCTGCGTGGTCGAGAACGTCGAGCAGGCCTTGCGGGAGGTGGTGTTGTGAGACCAGTTTTGCGATATCACGGCGGAAAGTGGCTGCTAGCACCATGGATCATTTCGCACTTTCCGCCGCATCGCGTCTATGTCGAGCCCTTTGGTGGCGCGGCTTCGGTGTTGCTGCGCAAAGAACGCAGTTATGCGGAGGTCTACAACGATCTGGACGGGGAAATCGTCAACGTCTTTCGGGTTCTGCGGGAATCACCGGAATTATTGCTCCGCGCCCTGGAACTTACCCCCTTTGCGCGAGATGAGTTTGTCGAAAGCTACACGCCCGCAGAAGATCGGATCGACCAAGCGAGGCGCACAGTGGTGCGATCCTATTTGGGGTTCGGGAGCAATTCGCACAATAAAAAGACAGGATTCCGGGCCAACTCCAACCGGAGCGGCACAACCCCGGCGCATGACTGGCAACATTTTCCGGAATGCCTAAAGGAGACTATTGAGCGGCTACGCGGCGTAGTTATTGAGAATAGAGACGCCTTAGCAGTAATGGCGTCCCATGATGGACCGGATACCCTATACTATTGCGATCCGCCTTATGCGCCCGAGACACGAGACGCCGGGGGTGATTACCGGCACGAACTGACCCCGGAGGATCACGGCAGCCTTCTCGTGTTCCTACGCGGATTGCAGGGATACGTCATTTTGAGCGGCTATCCGTCGAGTGTCTACGACGACGGGCTCCCCGGATGGTTACGCATCAACAAAACGGCTCGCGCGGACGGAGCGAGACTACGCACCGAGTGCTTGTGGATCTCGCCGCGCACTCAATTAGCGATGCCGCAAGGGAGGCTGGATCTGTGAAGTTCATCCTGCGTAATCCAGAAATCCGCCGCCGAGCAATGGAGGCTATCAAAGCCCTGCCGCTCAACGAGGTGTGGGAGTGCGACCTGAAGCCCTGGAAGGGCACGCGCAGCCAGGAGCAGAACGCGCTCTATTGGGTCCGCCTCACGGAAATATCAGAGCAGCTTTTCCCAGACGGCAAGCACTACGATGCCGAAGTTTATCACGAATATCTGAAGGGGCGCTTTCTCGGCAAACTGCAAATCACGATGGACGAGAACGACGAAACGGTATTCGTCAACAAGTCCACAACCAAACTTAAAGTATCAGACTTCGCAGACTACATGACCCAAGTCGAGGCTTGGGGCGTCGAGCACGGTGTGAAGTTTTCCGATTTCAGATAGGGGGCATAAAATGGCTAGCATACTGCAACACGAGCTCACAGACGGCACTCACTTTTTCATCTTCGACACGTCCACTGCGAGGCTACCAGACCACGCAGAGGCCCCGTATTTCGTCCCAGGTGGCGGGACCTATCCCCGTTGGCGGCTTGTCCGGCTCTTCCCGAAGCTCCGTGACACCAAGCGGGAGCTCCCGGGAGCCGCCACAAACGGCAAGCCGGGTGCTCGGGTAGACTTGGAGGGCAGAGCAAGAGCTATCCAGATGCACGAAGCGGGAGTGCCAGTCTTGCAGATCGCGGAACGGCTCGACCGCACAGCTAAGACGATCAGGACATGGCTAAAAAGCGCCTAACTGACAAAGCCTATCTTGGCGTCGTAGCTGAGATGGGCTGCGTCTGCTGCTCTATGCTTGGGCAGAAGCAGACCGGCCGCACAGCCGTTCACCACGTCCGAGAAGGCCAGGGGGCAAGCCAGAGGGCATCGGATTTCCTGACTATTCCCCTCTGTTACGATTGCCACCAAGGGCCAATGGGCATTCACGGAGACCGAACGTACCTGCGGATTATCAAGCGTGACGAGTTGGATCTGTTGGCCGAAACCATTAAGCGCGTTTTCGCGTAAGGAGCAACCCATGGACAAGAAAAGCCGAATACCGGAAGCGACCCCGCCGCCTACCCCAGAGCCCACAAAACGGATATGGAGCGTCGGGACTGGCTCGCAGGCATATCAACCCCGCGTGCTGATGAGTGTTGGGGAGTTGGAGATCGCGCTCACAGCCGCCGGCGCAGCCGATCTCGTCGTCGCCCTGGTAGCCGCCTTCGACTCCGCCTTCCCGGTCGAGTTTCGGCATCTCCAACGGCGCATGGCCCAGGTCATAGCGATGGATGCCAAAGATGGATAACGCCACCTTCGGCAAAGCCCTGACCGTCGCCGTCTGGCTGGCTTTTGCCATTATCATCATCGAAATGGTAGCCGGGGCCTTTCTCACCGTTAGGCCGATGCCGGTTAAGTGTATCCGGCAGGGGCTCTTGCACAAGGGGCCTGTGTATCCGCAAATAGGCGGCCTCCCTCCCTTGACGAGCCCGGTGAACCCGGTAAGCTAAAAGCTTTCTGGTTGGTGTGTTTTGCCCTTAGGAGGTACCAGAATGGGTACGCGCAAAGAGAAGGAAGCCGGTCATCGTGTGAACGAGGAACTGAACAAAAAGGACAAGGACCGCATGTCCTACGACGGCCCGAAGGGTGAGAAGAAAGAACCCAAGTCCGAGGCCAAGCGGGACGAAGCCGAAGCCGGGCGCCGCGTCAACAAGGAGCTCGACCGGACCCGTCCAGACCGTGGTGGTCATCCCTGCAACGACGGCAACAAGGGCGAGCGGGTCGTCTACCACCACAAGAGGGGCTAACTATGGCGACACTCAGCAAAGGGGCACGGAAGAAGCTGCCCAAGAAGGACTTCGCCGGCCCCGATCGTTCTTATCCGGTCGAGAACCGGGCCCATGCTCAGGCTGCGGTTTTGGATGCCGGGGTCGCCCGCAAGAAGGGGCGCATGAGCAAGGGCGAAGAGAAGCGGATCGACCGGAAGGCGGATAAGGTCTTGAAGCGGGGTGACAAGCGCAAATGAGGATGATGCGCGATCTCATCTTAGTTCGACCCCTCCCCGATCCCCGCTCGGAGGTCTTACACGTCATCCACGCCGAAGAGTCAGCCTACGGGGAGGTTCTGGCAGTCGGCCCCGGCAAGACAGACGCCAAGGGTCGACTTCACCCCCTAGTACTCAAGCCGGGCGATAAGGTGCGCTATGGTCGGTTTTCCTTCCCCGAGCACGAGGGGTGTCTTATCATGCAAGAGGCCGATGTGGCCGGGGTGGTACCATGAGCGTGGTGCGCTTCCCGCTTGAGGTAAGCCCCCCGGTGCGCATTCTGAGCGTCGAGCTCCAAAGTGTGATCGATGCGGCGATAGACCGGGGCGACCTCACCGCTATCGAGATCCTGGGTAGCTTGGAGTGGGTCAAGGCCAACTTCTTCTATGGGCTGGAGGACCGCTAAAACAGTGGGAACTAACGGCAGATTCCAACCTGGACAGCCAAAGCGTGGAGGCCGCAAGCCAGGGACTCCCAACAAGGTCACCCAGACGGTGAAGCAGGCCTTTGAGGCGGCCTTTGCCGATTTGCAGTCGGATTCAGCCAATCCAGCGCATCTCGTCAATTGGGCCAAAGCGAACCCGAGCGACTTCTACCGCATCGCGTCTAAACTGATCCCCGAGCAGGTGAGCGGGGATTTGAACTTGCAGGTGCTGGTGACGAAGTACACGCCCGAATGCAAGTAACCCTCCCCCACGCTTTCACCCCCCGGCCCTACCAGCTCCCCTTACTCCAAGCGATGGACGCCGGCACCAAGCGAGCGGTTCTGGTCTGGCATCGGCGGGCCGGCAAAGAGAAAACGTGCCTGAACTACATGACCAAGGCCATGATGGAACGCGTCGGGAGTTACTACTACGTTTTCCCTACGTACGCCCAGGGCAAGAAGGCCCTCTGGAATGGCCGCGATAAAGAAGGCTTTGCGTTCATGGACCATATCCCCGGCCGGCTCATAAAGGCCAGGAACGAAAACGACATGCGGATCGAGCTCTTAAATGGCTCGTCTATCCAGATCGTCGGCTCGGACAATACCGATGCCCTGATGGGCACTAACCCCATCGGCGCGGTGTTCAGCGAGTACAGCCTGCAAAATCCCTCTGCTTGGGACTACATCCGACCGATCTTTGCCGAAAACGGGGGATGGGCGATCTTCGACTTCACGCCTCGCGGGAAAAACCACGCCTTCGCCCTCTACCAGATGGCCAAGAGTAACCCGGATTGGTTCTGCCAACGCCTGACCATTCGGGATACGGGAGTCCTGTCCGATCTCGATATGGACGCCGAGCGCCGGGAAGGGGTGGCAGAGGAAATGATCCAGCAGGAGTACTTTTGCTCATTCGAGGGGGTGCTGCTCGGGGCTTACTACGGGAAGGAACTGCGCGAACTGGAGGCCGAGGGCCGTAAGGTCAAGAACCTCTACGACCCGGCATTGCCCGTGGAGACCTGGTGGGACATTGGCGTAGGTGACGCCACAGCTATTTGGTTCACGCAGTCCCATGGCTCCCAAGTCCGGGTAGTGGATTATCTCGAAGCCTCCGGGGAGTCGATGGGGTACTACGCGAAGGAACTCCAGAAGAAGCCCTACACCTACGCCTCCCATAACGGCCCGCATGATCTCGAAGTCCGGGAGTGGGGACAGGCCGATACCCCAAAGACCCGGCTCGAAGCCGCGCGGCAGCTTGGGCTCACCTTCCGGATCGTGCCTAAGGTGCCAGTGGACGATGGGATAAATGCCGCTCGGACCTTTCTGGCCCGTTGCTGGTTCGATGTCGAGAAGTGCGCCCGAGGGCTTTCAGCCTTGGAGTCCTATCACAAAGAGTTCGACGAAAAGGCCAAGATGTTCCGCTCTTATCCCGCGCATGATTGGTCCAGCCACGGAGCCGATGCCTTCCGCTATCTGGCTGTGGGGCATAGGATGGCGGTCGAGAAACGCAGACCGCGTCTCATGGAGGCACCGATATGGCAGGCCTAGACGTCCAGGAAGTCGTGAAGTTCTTAGAGCTCGCCAATACCGCCGAGACGCAAACCCGCTCGAACGCGCTGGAGGATCTGCGGTTCCGCTATGGGGACCAGTGGCCTGCCGCTATCTCCAACTCGCGCAAGATCGAGAGCCGGCCCGAGTTCGTGATAAACGAGGTCGATGGCTATTGTCGCCAGGTCGTTAACTCTATCCGCCAGCAACGGCCCCGAGGCCGAGCAGACCCGGTCTCCGGCGGCGCGGATCAGGCGGTCGCCAAGGTCATCACTGGCTTGGGGCGCCATATCGAGGTCAGTTCGGACGCCGACAATGCCTACGATACCGCTGTCGATTTCGCGGTGACGATGGGTTTCGGCTACTGGCGCATCCTCACCGACTATGTGGGGGATAACTCGTTCGACCAGGACATTCGCGTGGCCTTGATCGACAACCCGTTCTCTGTAGCTTTTGATCCCGCCTCGGTCTTACCAGACGGCTCCGACGCCAAGCAAGCGTTGATCTCCACCATGATCTCGAAGGAGGACTTCAAGCGCGAGTTTCCCGGGGCCAAAGTCACGAGCTTTACCCACAGAGGGCTCGGCGAAACCCCGGCCAGTTGGGAGACCAAGGAAGAAATCCGGCTCGCCGAGTACTACTGGATCGAGTCACGCCGCGCCAAGCTGTGCCTGCTCTCCGACGGAACGACGGCTTGGGCCTCCGAGATGCCAGGACCTGACATACTGGGCGCCTTGGGTCTTTCCGTGGTGCGCGAGCGCGACAGCCTGCGTAAGCAGGTCCGGTGGGCCAAGGTCACCGGCTCCGAGGTGTTGGACGAGCGGGACGTGCCTGGGCGTTTTATTCCCGTCGTCCCGGTCTACGGCGTGAATGTACCGATCGATGGCAAACGCCTTCGGTGTGGCATGGTGCGCTTTGCGCGCGATCCCCAACGCCTCGTCAACTACTGGCAGACGGCGATTACGGAGTCGGTCGCTATGGCTCCGAAGGCCAAGTGGTTGATGCAAGACGGGCAGGACGAGGACTACGAGAACGAGTGGCGCGGGGCCAATATCTCGGCGATTCCCGTCCTGCACTATAAAGGGACGAATGCAGCCGGACAGCCAGCTCCGGCTCCGCAACGGCTTCAACCCGAGCCTCCGCCTGGTGGAGCGATTGAGTCGGCCATGCTGGCGAGCCAGAACCTGCAACGAGTCTTGGGGATGTTTGATCCGGTGAACGTTCAGCACACGGGCCCGAAGTCGGGTGAAGCGATCCGCCAGGAAGCCGGGCAAAGCGAGCAGGGGAACTTCCACTTCTACGACAACCTCACACGCTCGATCAAGCATACCTGGCGCATCTTCCTCGACTACATGCCCGTCATCTACGACGCGCAGAGGACTATGCGGATCATCGGCGAGGATGGGAAATCCAGCCAGACGACTATCAACGAGGTCCGAGAAGGCACAACCGAGCTCCGCAACCCCATGAATGTCGGTCTGTACGATGTGGTCATGGAGACCGGCCCAGGCTACAACACCAAACGCCAGGAAGCGGTCGGAAACCTCATGCAGCTTCTGGAATCTCCGCTGGGCCCCCGCATTGCCGCCGTGGCCGACGATGTGATTGTGAGGAGCATGGATTTCCACGGCGCGCAGACTGTCGCAGAGAGACTGGCGGCGGCGAATCCCTTGTCCAGCGTAGACGAGCAGTCCGATATTCCTCCCCACATCCAGATGGTGGTGAAGCAGCTTCAGGCCAATCTCCAAAAACTCACGCAAGAGAACGAACAGCTTAAGACCAAACAGGCCTTGGAGACTCACAACATCGCTATGCGCGAGAACGCCGAGACGGCCCGCGAGCATATGCGGCTCGCCGCTCAAGCTCATGCCGCCGAGTTGAAGCACTCCCAAGCCACCGGCGACACGCATACCCGCGCCCTCACGGCCCAGAATGTCGAAGAAATCCGGGGAATCGTGCAACTCCTGATTCACCACCTTGATGCGTCCCAATTGACCGAGGCTACCCCATGAGTACCACCGAAGAAGCCGCAAAAGCCAAGATGAACCGCCCGGTATTGACGAGCGAGAACCGCGAGGCCTATATGGCGAAGGTCCTGAACCTGGAGCCCGCGAAGCCTGCTGAGACTACGCCCGAGGTCAAGCCCGAGACGAAACCCGAGCACAAGCCCGAGAACCCCATCCAAGCCCGCATCAGCGAAGTCGTAGGCCAGCGCAACGAGCTCCGACAGCAGATGGAGTCCGAGAAGCGCGCGCGTGAAGCGGCGGAAAAGGAGCTGGCCGAGCTGCGGAGCAAGGCTGCTCCCCCGGTCGATCCAGAGGCGAAGCCTGACCAGACGAAGTTTACCGACCCCTACCAGTACGCCGAAGCGTTGGCCAACTGGAGCGCATCCCAGGCCGTGAAGAAGCATGCCGAAGCCCAGGCCAAGGCCGCGGAGGAAGCGCAGCGCACCACGTTGGTCCAGCAGTGGCAGGAGCGCCAGGCGACGTTTGCCTCCCAGACCCCGGATTACGCCGATGTAGTAGGCGCAAGTGAGATCGCGGTCTCGGATCAAGTCCGGGATGCGATTCTGGAAAGCGATATGGGCCCGCAGATCCTCTATCACCTCGCGGCGCACCCGGAGGAAGGCCGCAAGATTGCGGCGATGGATAATCGCGCAGCCCTTCGCGCCCTCGGCCGCATGGAAGTGACGCTGGCCAAGAGCGAGCCGAAGGTCGAAACCAAGCCCGAGACGAAGCCCGAGACAAAGCTTGCCGCTATGGCCTCGAAGGCCCCGGCCCCGATCACACCGATCGCGACCGGCACGGCGACAAACGTAGTCCCGCTGGACGACAAGGGGGAGTTTCGCGGCTCCTACGCCGAGTGGAAACAGAACCGGCGCAGCGGGAAGATTTGACAAGCGCCTAAAGTCGTGTATTGTTGAGCTTACTTCGTTTACCGGAACGCTAAACCGGGACCATCCGCTAGGCCCTGCGTCAGTGAGGCACAATCGCTCATCACAGGAGCCTAGTCATGGCCAATACACTGCTGACTATCAGTCAGATCACGCCCGAGACGCTGATGGTGCTGGAGAACAATCTCCCGTTCGCGTCTCAGGCCAACCGGGATTACGACGACCAGTTCGCCGTAACCGGCGCGAAGATCGGTAACACGGTCAACGTCCGCCGGCCCGGGCGCTTCATCGGCGCCGAAGGTCCGGCCTTGCAGGTCGAGGACTTCACGGAAACCTCTGTGCCGGTGGTCCTCACCACACAATTCCATGTGGACACCCAGTTCACCACGCAGGACCTCGCCCTCTCTCTCGACGAATTCTCGGATCGCATCATCCGTCCGACGGTCGCAGCGATTGCGAACAAGGTGGACCGGGACGGCCTCACGATGGCGACAAACGCCGTCGGCAATATGGTCGGCACCCCCGGCACCACGCCCAACGCGCTCCTGACGTACCTGACCGCCGGTGCGTATTTGGACTCCGAAGCCGCACCCCGGGACGGGAAGCGCGCCGTCATCATCTCGCCGTTCATGGCGCCTGCTATCGTCGATGATTTGAAGGGTCTGTTCGTTCCGCCCGACAAGATCGCCGAGCAGTACCGCACGGGTCTGATGGGTCAGGATTCCGGTGGCATGAACTGGAAAACCGACGCGAACGTGATCGCGCACACCTTCGGCTCGTGGGCCGGTACGGCGGGCGCGATCACCGTGAATGGCGCAAGTCAGGGTCTTGCCAGCGGCTGGGCGCGGACCTCCACCATCAACATCACGTCCACTGAGATTGGCACCCTGAACGTCGGGGACACCATCACTTTTGCCGGCGTCTACGGCGTCAACCCGCAGAATCGCCAGAGCTACGGGCAGCTACGGAACTTCGTAGTCACCTCGGCTGTGGGCCTCACGGCTGGCAATACGGCGGTGACGATCCAGCCGGCCCTGATCTACGGGGGTCAGTTCCAGAACGTCTCGGCCACCCCGGCGAGCGGTGCGGCGGTCACCCCGTTCAATATGGCCTCCACGACTGCTGGAGCCGTTACCAGCCCCCAGGGCATCCTGTTCCATCGGAACGCCTTTACGCTGGCGATGGCTGACCTGGAGCTTCCGGAAGGCGTCCACTTCGCCGGTCGCGCTTCCGACAAGGAAGCCGGTCTCAGCATCCGCATCGTCCGTCAGTACACCATCAACAACGACTCAATCCCCTGTCGTTTCGATGTGTTGTATGGGTGGGCGCCGCTGTATCCCGAACTTGCCTGCCGCGTGTGCGGCTAAAGGAGTAGGTCATGGCTGATACCAATCCGGGACCAGCGGTTACCAGCACGGGTTCCCTCGTCGCCACCATCTCCAACGTCCGCGAGGCCGGGGTCTTTGCCCTGGTCCTCTCGCCGGCGGCGGTGGCTGCTGCTACGTCTGCCGAGCAGACCTTTGCCCTCGACGGGGTGGGCCCGACCGACTTCGTTTCGGTCAACAAGCCCACCGCGCAAGCGGGTCTCGGCATCGTCGGCGCCCGTAGTGCGGGGGCGAACCTCATCGGCATCACCTTCATGAATGCGACTGCTGCGGCTGTCACTCCAACGGCCGGCGAGACGTATCTCGTGAAGGTCGAGAAGCTTGTCGGGCAGACGGCCCTTACCAGCTTCCCGTACTAACGATAGCGGGGGCTTCGGCCCCCGCCTCTTAGGAGGCTTATGTACCCGCGTACTCTCTATCTGGCAAAACGCCCTTACGCCTCGGCCACGGAGCTCGAAAAGGCCGTAGCGGCTCAGGAAGTGCATTCTGTAGTTGCCCACACCTACGAGAAGGACGTGGGCTATCAGCGGCAGGGCTACCGCCCCGCGTCGGACGTGATCGCAGCGCCGAAGCGGAAGGCCTATGCAACCGAATGACATTATCCGGCTGGCCCTGGTGGATATTGGGGCCCTGGACCAAGAAGAATCCGTTACTCCGGGAGTCGGCACCGATGCGCTGATGACGCTCAACATGCTCATCGACCAGTGGTCGCTTGAGCACCTGATGGTCTATGCCGTCCAGGAGATCATCCACGAACTCACCGCCGGGCAGTACGTCTATACCATCGGCCCTGGCGGCTCTGCCGGCGCGGCCTTTACGGGATCGCTCGCCGGGAATGTCCTGACCGTCACTACCTTGACCTCGGGGGCTGTGTCTTTGGGTCAAGTCATCGCGGGGCCTGGCGTCCCTCCGGGATGCACGATTACTGCTTTAGGGACGGCCTTCGGTGGCTCTGGCACGAACGCCCTCGGCACCTACATCGTCAACCAAGCCGGCACCGTGGCCTCTCAGGCCCTCACGTCCTCGGCTACGCGCCCGGTGCGTATCAATACGGCGATGGTGCGGATCTTCAACACCGAAGCCGGAACGCTCGATTACCCTGTAGCCCCGTTGAGCTTCGATCAGTACTCCCGCATTGGAATCAAGAGCCTGCCGGGGCCCTGGCCGCGTGGCGTCTACTACGAGCCCTCCGAGCCCGTAGGGATTCTTCATTACTGGCCCAACCCCGGCCAAGGGGAGATGCACCTCTTCTGCGATCAGGTCTTGAGCCCCTTTCAGACGCTCTTTGATACCGTCGCTCTCCCTCCTGGGTACCAACAGGCCCTCCGGTGGGGACTGGCCGAACTGCTCATGCCGTCCTACGGCAAGTCGGACCAGATGCAGATCGCTATGGTCTCCCGGTATGCCGCGCAGGCGAAGGCTTGGATCAAGCGGGCCAACCAAAAGCCCCAAGCCCCGGTGCGCTTCGACGAGGTCTTGCTCGGTGGTCACAATAAGGACGCGGGCTGGATTCTGTCCGGAGGGTTCGCCTAATGCCAGCCTTCCGCTTCATCGGCGCGGCTTATCAAGCTGCGAGCATCACGCAGGACGATCAGTCCTGCATCAACTGGTATCCGGAGCAAGACCCGGAGGATATTCCACGCAACCCGTGGAATCCGCAGTATCAGGGCGACCGAGGCGTGATTACCCTTTACCCGACTCCCGGCTTGACCTCGAAGCTCCAACTCCCGACCTCGGGACCGGTGCGCGGTATGCACGTCTTGCCCGGTGGCACCATCCTGGTCGTCGCTGTAGGCGCTTGGCTCTACCAAGTCAACCTAAGCTACAACGTCACACTGATCGGCCAGCTCAAGACCTCCACGGGCCCGGTGAGCCTCACGGATAACGGAGTCTCGGTCTACCTGGCCGATGGACCGAACCGCTACTACTGGACCTGGGGCACCAACACCTTTGCGCTCGTCACGGATGGAGCCTTTACCGGAGCCAATCTCGTGGGGGTGGTGGACAACTACATCATCTACAACGACCCGAACTCGGACCAGTGGGGATGCACGGACGTCAATTCTGTCACGTCCTCGGCGCAGAACTTCGCGCCCCTGTTGACCGCGCCGGGGAATCTGGTCGCCCTGATCGCCAATCAACGCCAAGTCTATCTGTTGGGCGAAGTCGCGACCGAGGTCTGGACGGATGCCGGTACCTATCCGTTTCCCTTTCAGGCCGTGCAAGGGGCTGTCATGCAGCACGGGTGCGCAGCGATTGGGTCGGTGGCCCGTCTCGGGGAGTCGTTTGCCTTTCTCGCGCAAGACACACGCGGGCAAGCCGTGGTCGTGATGATGAATGGCTATGCGCCCATGCGTATTTCCACCCATGCGATCGAAGCCGCGATCATGAGCTACGGGGAAATCTCCGATGCGGTGGCCTTCACCTACCAGCAACGGGGGCACGAGTTTTACATGCTCACCTTCCCATCTGGGGATGTCACCTGGTGCTTTGATCTGGCGACGCAACTTTGGCATCAACGCGCCTCGATGGATCAACGTGGTGTCTTACACCGTCACCGAGCGAACTCCTGTGCGGTCTTTGGCGGGGAAGTGATCGTCGGGGACTACGAAAACGGCCACCTTTACGCTATGGACCCAACCAACTACACCGACAATGGAGCCTTGATTCCGTGCATCCGCAGAGCGAGACACATCACGGATAACTTGAAGCGCGGCTTTTTCCACACCCTGCAACTGCAATTCCAGCCAGGGGTTGGAGTAGCGGTCGGCCAGGGCTCCAACCCCCAAGCGATGCTTCGCTACTCAGACGATGGTGGCTTTACTTGGTCTCGGGAACATTGGTGTTCCCTTGGCAAACAGGGCGCCTACAAGAACCGTGCGATCTGGCGTCGTCTGGGGTTTGCCCGGGATCGCATCTTCGAGGTGCGCGTGACGGACCCCGTCTTTCGGGTCCTGGTCTCGGCTAATTTGAGCGCCGAAGGAGGGGTTCACTAATGGCCTCTCGCATTCAGATCCCGCTGCAAGCCCAAGCCTTTCTCGATGCCAAGAGCGGGACGATCACGCCGACGTGGTTCCTGTTCTTTACCAAGTTTCTCGGAGCCGTAGCGAGTCTCACCGAGTACACTCGTGTCGCTCCGGTGAGTGGACAGACGGTCGCCATGCCCACGCAAGGGAACCTCGTCTTGAAGCCTGCGGGGACGTTGGCGGCTTTGACCGTGACGCTCCCGACGCCGATCGACGGGCAGACTGTGGGGATCTCCACTACACAAGCCATTACCGCCCTGACGGTCACCGGGACAGGCGTAACCGTCGTCGCTCCTGCTTCTCTGAGCGCCAATCAAGCCTTCCGGCTCGTCTACTGTGCGCCGGACGCCACTTGGTACCCATCCGCATGAGCGCCTTGACGCGGTCGGACATGGCCATTCTCGAAGCCGAGATGGAAAAGTACCCCTCGACTCTGGAAACCTTGCGTGTGCGAGAGTTTCAGGCCCCCGGGCTCTATATCCGTGAGCTCTTTGTGCCGGCCGGCACGATTGCCACTGGCAAGATTCACAAAGTCGGTCACGTCAACATCATTTCCAAGGGGCTTGTGACGGTTTTGGGGGAAGGAAAGCGCATCAAAGCCCCTTATACCTTCGTCAGTCCTCCCGGCACGAAGAAGGCGATCTTCGCGCACACGGATACGTTGTGGACCACCGTTCATGCGACCGAAGAAACCGATCTCGCCAAGATCGAAGAGGCTCTGATTGCCCCAACCTGGGCGGATTTCGAGCTTTTGGAAGCCCAAAGGAGGCTCACATGACGTTCGCAGCGATAGCCATTGGCGTAGGAACAGCGGCTGCGGGCTATTTGGGCTCTCAGGCGGCCTCCGGGGCTGCTCAGACGCAGGCCAACGCCCAAAATCAGGCCACGCAAGCGCAGGAGGCGATGTTCAATAAGCAGTTCGCCGCCGGCAGTGCGTGGCGCCAGGCTGGCCGGACGGCCTTGGGGCAAATCGGAAGTCTCCAGCCCTATTTCAACTCGCAGTTCAACGCCTCGGACCTGAACTCGCAGCTCGCGCCCAACTATACCTTCCAGCTCAATCAAGGACTGGGAGCCATGAAGAACGCCGAGAACTTGGGAGGGGGGGTTTTGTCGGGCGATACCCTGCGTTCGCTCAACAACTACGCCCAGAACTACGCGGGGAATGCCTACCAGCAGGCGTTCAACAACTACACAGCGAACCAGCAGAACATCTACAACCGCTTAGCCGGCATTGCGGGCTTAGGCCAGCAGTCCAGCACCGCCGCAGCTACCGGTTCGCCGTCTTTCTCGCAGGGGATCGCCGGCACGATCGCGGGTGCCGGAACGGCTCTCGCCGGTGGGCAGGTCGGGTCCGCCAATGCGATCACGGGAGCCCTGAATAACGGGATGGGCTGGTACATGCTCAATAACCTCGGCGGGAGTCCAACAGGCGGTGCGCTCCAGTCAGCGTGGGGTAACGGAGGGGCACTCTAATGGTTAATCCTGTCGCTCTGGACATCCGTGTTCCGAACACCATGGAGACGCTTGGGAACGTCATGCGCACCGGGAACGAGATGCTGGCGTTCAAGAGGGCCGCAGCGACCCTTCCCTATGCCGGCCCCACCGCGCAAGCCGGGATGCAGCAGGCTCAGGCTGTAGCCCAACACGCGACGCTCAATGTCGGGGAAGCGCGCCAGAACTACATGCGGCAACTCGTAGCCGGAGCGATTAACTCTCCTGGGGTAGTAGCGGGAGATCCTAAAGAGATCGAGGCGCACTTGTCGCACATCGCCCAAGAGGGCGTGAGCGCCGGGATTCCGGAACCTTTAGTCGCTCAGCAAATTGCTCCCTTGCAGCAGTTAGCAGCCACTAACCCCAAAGCCGTGCGCGAGGCCTTGATTGGGAAACTGACGGCGAGCTTCGGAGGGGCCGCGCAGGCTCAAGCGATTGCCCCGAGTGGGCCCGTCCTCCATAACGGGCAAGAATTGATCCCGACGAACACCAACCCACTCGCCGGGCCCACCGGGGCAATCCCTGGCATGACGACGCAGTTGGCACCGCCTCCGACGACGCCCGTTATCGGGCCCGGTGGCACACCGCAGATGTTGGGGGTCCAGCCCGTGCCAGGACCGCAACCGACTGGCACTCCGCAAGCCCACCCGGGAGGCTTTGCCTTACCGACGGGCTATGCGCCTGGTGTGGTCCCGAATGCGACAGACCTCGCCCATACCGTCCAGGCGGACTATGCGAACGTGGTGCATACCGCGAATGCGGCCGCGAGGCTCCAAGGGGTTATGGAGACGATCCGCTCCAAGGTCGCAGAAGGGGCTTATACCGGAGTCGGTGCCGAGCAGCGGGCGTGGGCGGCAGGCTTCGGCCAGTTCCTCGGGATGAATCCCAGTGCCCTTACCGACTCCCAAGAGATCAGTAAGCAGGTCGCCTTGGCAACTGGGCTCAACCCGCAGTCCTCGTCGGATATGGGGCGGGAGATTGCGAGGTTGGCGAACCCCCACAACGGCATGACCGCGCAAGCGATCAACCATGTGAGCAACGAGATCATCTCGCAACTCCAGATGGATCAGAAGGCGCAGGCCTTCCTTCGGCCTCAGCTCGCCAACCCGCAGGGCTATATGCAGGCCCGCCAGCAGTTCAACGAGGTGTCGAACCCGAGGATCTTGCAGTTCGCGCAAGGAAGCCCCGGCGAACGGGCTGCTATCGTCAAGGGCATGACGCCTCAGCAAAAAGCCGCGTTCATCGCGCAGCTTGAGAGCGCCGAGAAGATGGGGATTCTCCAGTGACCAATTGGGCCGAAGCCGTCGCGCAAGCATCCGGAGGGGCACCAGCAGCCGCCCAACCCATGTCGACGAATTGGGCGCAGGCCGTACAGGCGGCCAGTACCTATGTTCCCGCGCATCCTATCGCTCATTCCCTGGCTGTGGGACGCGCAGCCACGACCGAGCAAGGCTTTCTGCACGGTATCGAAGGGCTGGGGTTAGGCGCTATGCAGGGGATCGCTCATGCGGCAAAGTATGTCGGGATGGCTGGCGGAAAGACGGCTGCGAAGTATTGGGACCGCATCGTGAATGAGGCCGACCAAAACTACAAGGCCGAGACGGCCAAGCATCCGGGATATGCCTTAGTCGGAGATGTAGCCGGAGGCGTAGCCCCCTGGTTAGTAGGCGGCGGTGAAGTCGCAGACGCTCCATCAGTCTTAGGAGAAGCCTGGAGAGGGCTCAAGACCGGGGCTGTCATTGGAGGCTTACAGCCGGTCCCTGGGAATCACTACGGAGCGACCAAGAGCGCCCAGATCGCAGCCGCCGCCGGCGGGGGAGGGATTGGAGGCTTGATCCTTCCACCGATCGCCAAGGCGATCGGCAATGGCGTCAGTTCCGTGTGGGATCGCTTGACCGCCAAGGAAGCCCCCGCGATTCCCGCCGAGCTGATCCCGCAAGTGGCAGGAGCCCCGCAGACCGCGCAAGCCGTCCAGGAGGCCTTAGCCGCTGGCCGTGTAGTGAATCCGGAGGCGATAGCCCGGCAGGCGGAAGCCGAGAAGCTGGGCATCCGTTTGACTCCCGGACAAGCCACGGGTGATCCCACCATAATTTCCGAGGAAATGAACCGCCGCGCCGTGACGCCTGGCATGGTGGACCATTTGAACGCCCAGAACCGACTGCTCGGCCAGAATCTCCACGGACTGGTGGAAGCGACCGCACCGGAAGGGGTAGCGACCGATCAAGACGCTTTGGGCCAGCATCTCATCGGCGCCATCCAAACGCGCCTGGCTCAACACGATGCCGCGACGAGTCAAGCCTATAAGGCGGTTCAAGATGCCATGGGTTCTACGCCCATCGTGAACGGCCCGCAGTTCGGAGCCAATGCGAAGGCGGCTTTAGCCCAAGACCTGCATGGAGACTTCCTGAACCCGAAGGTGGCGCAGCTCGTCGACGATTTCCAGACCGGCAAGCGTCCCATGACCTTAAAGAACTTCGAGACCTTGCGAACCATCCTCGCGCGAGAAGCCCGGGGACCGGATGGCACCGTAGCCCATGCCGCCGGCGTGGTGCGCGACGTACTGGAAGGCATGCCGGCGGAAGGCCAAGCGGGAGAGACTAAAGCTCTCGCTGATCATGCCAGAGCCCTGGCGCGTCAAGGGTTCCTTTTGCGTGAACAGATCCCCGCCGTGCGAGCCGTGGATGCCGATGTAGGCGCTGCGGGGAAGGCCGACTCCGGCAAGTTCGTGCGGAAGTTCCTGGTCAATGCCAACCCCGCCGATGTTCAAAACCTACGGGACTTCCTGTCGGATGATCCCAACGATCTCGCCGCCATGCAGACCGGGCTCCTGGCCCACCTCCGCGACGTCTCGATCCCCGATCAAGCCGGTCTCCCCGGAGACGTGGGCAAGTTCCGGCAGGCTAGCTACAACAAGGCCCTGGGTCTCTTAAAGCCAAAGATTGACTTGCTCATGCCACCGGAGCAGGCGCAGACCCTGCAACGCATCGGGGACGTGGGGAAATACCTGATGGATCAGCCCGCCGGAACCTATGTGAACAACTCCAACACGGCAGTGGCCGCGTTGGCCCATGCCGGGACGCGCGGGATTGCCTCGGCGGTCGATGCCGCTACAGGCCTTCCGGTTGGGAGTCTCGCGCATGAAGCCGGAACCCGGATAGCCGACAAGGTCATGGCCAGGGCACGTCTTGCAAGTCTTCTAGCCCCTGGTGCGGGGATCTCGGCCAAGGTCGTGAGTGCGTCGCCGGTGGCGAGTCGCTTAGGCGCGGTCGGGCTTGGGACCCTTCTGGCCCAGATGCCGACGCAGGGCGCGACCCAATGAGCGCCGGATGGCATGAAAACCGCGCTGCGCTGGCACGATCAGGGCAGCGGTTAAAAAGGTTACCCAAGGTGGGTTCCAGTCTGGTGTCATACGAGGCTCCTAAATGACAGTCTATCTTGCCCCGATTGGCAACGGAGCGCAATTCTTCACCTCTGGCGGGCTCCCGCTCAATGCCGGGACCCTCAGCACCTATGCCGCCGGGACATCTACGCCTCTGGCAACCTACACGGATGCAACAGGAGCTACGCAGAACGCCAACCCAATCGTCTTGAATACCGACGGCCGTCCACCGCAGGAGATATGGTTCGCTGCCGGGCAGAATTACAAGTTCATTTTGGCCGATAGTGCAGGGAACACCCTGGGGACGTATGACAATCTCCAGGGCGTCAACGACATTACCATCACGAGCGCGATCAGTGAGTGGGTTTTAGGGACAGCACCGACCTATATCAGCGGGACGCAATTCTCCATAACGGGGAATCAGGTCGGCATCTACCCTCAAGGCCGCAGGGTGCAGCTTGTGATGACGGCCGGGACTCTGTACGGAACCGTTACCGCTAGCAGTTTCGGGACGGTTACTACGGTGACGGCGATCATGGACTCCGGGAGCATCGACTCTGGTCTCTCGCAAGTCAGCTATGCTCTGCTGAGCGTTCCCCCCTCAGCGCCGCATCTTTCCGGCGAGATCAAGGCGTGGCCCGGCTCAGTTCTTCCAGGGGCGCACTTGTGGTGCGATGGGTCCAGTTATAACCAGGCCGAATATCCAGGGCTCTACGCGGTCTTGGGAACCACCTACGGCCAAGCCGGGGGGGCCGGGACTTTCCAGGTACCGGATGGGCGCGGAAGGTCTCTGATCGGGGTTGGGTCAGCCGGACAGACGAACACATATACCCTGGGCCAACAGTTCGGCGAAGAACTACACGTCCTGGCGGTCGGGGAATTGGCTGCGCATAACCATCCCGCATCCTCCAGTAGTGCCGTCAGCGATCCGGGTCACCTCCACCAGATAGCGGGCATGTCTGCCTCAGGTAGCGACAACTATGTCTCCTATAATGACGCCGCTGCATCTACGGTTAACCTCCCCACCGACTCGGCTACCACCGGAATCACTGTTGCTACCTCTACGACCACCAGCAACACAGGCTCCAGCGATGGCCACAACACCGTCCATCCCTCCCTTGCGATTAACTGGATCATCGCCATATGAGCGTCTTTCTCTCACCAATCGGCAACGGCTTCCAGTTTCTGACCTCCGGGGGACTTCCTTTGACAGCGGGGACCCTCTCGACCTACGGGGCCGGGAGTTCAACTCCTTTGACCACTTACACGACCTCGGCAGGGACCGTCGCTAATCCGAACCCCGTAGTCCTAAACGCCGATGGCAGACCTCCGCAGGAAATCTGGCTCAGTGCCGGGATGGGGTACAAGTTCGTCCTCGCGGATTCTTTGGGGAATGTGCTGGCGACCTACGACAATTTGATCGGGATCAATGACCCATCGCGCTTGTCCGAGTGGCTACCGGGTGGGGTACCGACCTACATCAGCGCGACGCAGTTCTCCGTAACAGGCAACCAACTGGGCATATTCCAGGTCGGGCGCCGGGTTCAGTGCGTCGTCACAGGGACCACGATCTACGGCACCGTGAATGCCTCTACCTTCGCGTCTGGCGTGACTACCGTGACTATCGTCCCGGATTCTGGAGGCCTGAACAGCGGGCTGTCTGTCGTGAACGTCGGCATCCTCAATGCGGGCAATCCCTCGGTGCCGATAGTCCTCAAATCCCTTACGAGTTACGGGGCCGATGCGAATCTCGCGATCGCAGAGACAGGCCAAGACTTCCCGACCACGGCTGCGTGTACCCTCACCCTTCCGAGCGCCACCCATGCAGGATGGAACGGCACGATCTACGGGAACGCTACGGGAGCCGTTGAAGTCACAACAGGCTTAACCCCGCCTCCGGCGCCCACCCTTTCGAGTGTGGCCGGGGGTCTATTAGCCGCTACCACCTACTACGTCCGGACCTCGATCACGTCTGCCGAAGGGCAACAGACGATTCCGGGAGCGGAAGGCTCGATCGCTATCGCGGCGGATAATGTCCCGAGTGTGGCGTCTCCCACGACTTCCTTGATTAATGCGACTTGGAGCGCCTTCGTCTCGACGGCCAGCGGGACGGAAACGTTGCAGGCCTCCGGCATTCCCATCGGCACAGACTGGACCATGCCGGTCGCCGGATTGGTGAATGGGTCCGCGATGCCTACGACGCAAGGTGGGCTGATCGTTCTGCCTGATGGCTCGACTGTGACTTCCTATGCGCTCGCCACGGCTGCGGGATGCGGAATGGGGCTTGTGGCGGACGGAACGAACTATCGCGCCAAGACCTTCGGCCTGAATCATGTTCCTCCCCTAGGGGCACTGGCGAGTAACGCCAGCGCCACGACAATAAGCGCCACCACAGGCACCTTTACGGCTCCCTGCAAAGGTCGATTGGTGATCTATGTCAATGCTGGCGGAAACTCCGGGGGCCACCCGGAAACGTTAACCGCTTCGCTCGCTGGGCTCGTGGGAGTTTTTGGGCCACGGGGATTCGGTAATTCTGGAATAGGAATGGCGTACCTTCCCATGACGACCGGCCAAAGTACAACGCTCACCTATACAGTCACCGCTTCTTCGGCATTGGCACTACTCGCGTCAATTATGGCTTTTTTCCAACCTATCCCTTAGGACGAACCGATGACCTACTACGCACTCATTCTAGGCACTAACGGCAACGGGATCGGGGTGCACAGTTATGCGGAGGAACCCGCGACCTATCCAGCTAACGAGGCGGTTTGCACCGAGGCCCAGGCGAATCAACCTATGCTCTGGCAGCTTGTGAGTGGTGCCTTGGTGCAGTCCCTTTCTGCCACGCAGGCGGCACAGACGGCACTTGTGGAACAGTCCTATGCGACCTATCAGTTCAACGGGTTTTCGTCCTCAGCACTCGGTTCCGCTTACACCTATCCCTCTCACGCAGTCGCCCAAACTCAACTGATCGCCCTTCTGACTCAGGCCCATTCGCATATGCTCGCTCCTGCCTGGGCCGCTTCGGAAGTCGTGGCCGTTGGTGAATGGTGCGAAGTGCCGGGAGTCGGGCTGTTTCAGTGTACCGCAGGAGGAACCACGGGGACCGCTGCACCGACATGGCCTACCGTCCAAGGCGATACGGTTGTGGACAACACCGTGACCTGGAAGCTCTACGACGTGTGGACGGGACTATTCTGGTGTACCAGCAGCGCCGGCGTCACGGCCAGAGTCGCGCATACCCGGAACCAGATGCTGCAAGTCGGACTGGACGGGGCGCAGTACGTCCAGGCAGGTTCCGAGAGACTTGCAACGGCCTTTGCCAACATAGCCGCAGCCACCACGGTTGCAGCGGTTCAAGCGGTGACATTCTGATGACTGATCTCATCCTGCAATTCTGCACAGAGCCCAAGATCGGGTCCGCTATCATCCGATGGGGGACTCACTGTCCCTACTCGCACGTTGACGGCCTTTTGCCGGACGGTTCCCTCTTGGGGGCAAGGACTGGTTGGCTCACGACTTACGGGGAAGGGGTGAGGGTGAGACCCCCGAACTACACGACCTTTTCAGCCATTGCCCATCGCTCTTATCCAGTGGATGCGGAAAAGGCTATTGCGGTGGCTATGACGTATGTAGGCGACCCCTACTCCTGGCAGGAAGATGCGGGATATGTCATCCCCTGGTTCTGGAAGCATGTGGTGCCGAAGTCCTATAATTGCTCGGCCTTCTGGGCGCACGTCATCCGGAAGTGCGGAGTTGATCCGTTTCTCGCGCCACTTCCGTCGGTCAGCCCCAGGGATCTGTTTTATTCACCGCTCGCGCAGGGGGCATGATGGAGCAAACGGAATGGTTACTAGCTCACGGGATTATCGACTTCTTGCTGGCGCTTGTCGTGTCAGTAGTCGGTTGGCTCGTTCGAGGGCTCAAAGAGGCCTTGCAGGCGCACACGAAGCAAAGTGTGGCCCTCTCGGAAGCATTAAACGCCCTGTCGCTTATGGTGAGCCGGGAGTATCTTCCCCGCGAGGAATACCGCCAGGACCAACGGGCCATTCTCGAGAACGTCAAGAAGGAACACGACGGGCTGTGGCAGGGCTTATCCGTGACTAATCAACGAGTGGATAGAGTGCTTGAAAGGACAGGGGGAAAATGACCATTCCGACGCTACCGGAAGAACTCTTGACGCAGATCAAGCAGGATGAGGGCTTGAGGCTCACGGCTTACCAGGACACCTTGGGCAACTGGACGATCGGCTACGGCCACACGCCGGCGACCGAGGGCCAAGTCTGGACCCTGGCGGATGCCGAGGCGGCCTTGCTCGATGACGTGGACCGCGCTGCCAATGACGTGGACATGGCCTTTCCGTGGGCTGAGGCAATGGGCGTGATCCGCTGGTCCGTGCTTGTGAACATGGCCTTCAATATGGGGCTCAGCCGCCTTCAGGAGTTTCACATGGCCCTGGAGGCTATGCAGGCCGGTAACTACCCGGAAGCCGCGACGCAGATGCTCAACAGCCTATGGGCCTCGCAAGTCGGTGGCCGGGCTACGAGACTCGCGCAGCAGATGGAAACGAACCGGTGGGTGATGGCGTGAGCGATGACGCCGACCGCGCCTCGGACTACGAAGAGCGGATGCGCCAGGAGGCTCTCACCAAGCGCAAGCCGGAGCCCAAGCCATGCGGGTTCTGCCTGAACTGCGGGGAGCCATGCCGGGAGAATTGGTGCGACAAAGATTGCTTGTCAGACTACGAGTTGAGGATGAGACATGAACTTCGCGACCGTTAAGGCTTGGCTGGCAAAACAGACGACTGTGGACTGGATCGCGCACGGGGCGGCGGCCTTAATTGCCGTGAGTTTCGTGGGCTTTGAGGCATGGGCCATGAGTAAGGGCCAGCCGTGGAGGCCAAGGGGATTCGGTGAGGGAGCGGCAGGCGTCGTGACCTCAATTTCTATATTGCTCGGGGTGCAGCATCACTACAAGGGGAACAACTGATGACTATTCTTGCTATCGTTTTGGCCCTGCTCGCGGTAGTAGTGGCCGTGTTTGCCTTCGTTGACCGCAGGCAGCTCGAAGCCGACGTCGAAGCCCTCAAGGGGAAGGTGGACGACCTCGAAGATGCGGCTACGGCGAAGGTTCGCAATGCGATAAACGCTCTCCGCTCCGACTTCGGGGCCAGGGTGCAGAGCCTTGAGAGCCGCGCTACCAACCTTGAGAAGCGAACCCAGGCGAGCGTACAGGGAGCTGTTAATAAAGCCAAGGCGCAGGTGCAAGGGGCCGTTAAGTCTGTGAAGAAGCGGTTCTAATATGCAGATTAACTTCCGCTGTTTCCTGGGGGGTATGGCGACTGGTGCCGTCCTCACGGGCGGGGCTTGTTTCTGGTGGTATCACTCGCAGCCTGTGGCCGTGAAGCGCATCGTGGGGCCGACAAAGACGGTCGTCATCAAGGAGAAGGTCTACGTCGGGCAGAAGGCGAAGCGCTACCTGCCGAACCGGGTGAAGAAGAACCCCACCATGCACGTCGTAGCTGGAACGACTGTCCATCGCCGGCAGGTGACGGCGATCGTGGACTCGGTGTCGGGCGTGACGGATCTGTACGTCCAGCCTCGGCCCTTCATCTCGTTCTCGCGTCGGACTACGGTCTCGGTCTATGAGGGCGTCATGGGCACTACCGGCCTGGCCCCGCGCCTCGATACGAGGATCGAGGGCACGGAGCGCCTGTTGCGTGTCGGACCTGTGCATGTGGATGGGCAGGCGGCCTATGACACGATCGGTGCGTACTTTGTTGGGGTGGGGGTCTCGTATAAGTGGTAGCGGTTAGCCTCCGTCGCGCTTTTTGAGTTCGTCGAGGAATTGATCGGCCTCGTCGAAGGCCTCCTCGGGTGCGTAATTCTTGGTGGTGGAGAGCCGCGTTGCCACTTTCAGCCAGACGCGCCGGTACTCGGCTTCGCGCTCTGCGTTGGGGTCGGGCAATAGCTCTATGGTATCATCCCCTCGGACCTGGAACATTGGCCCGGCTTCTAGCGGCACAGACGCCGAACAGCGGTGCATATGAGAGCCAACGCCATAGGTGAGCCCGCACTTCTGGCAGGTCGTAAAAGGTTCTGTGGTGTCAGTCATGGCTATTCCTCCGGTGGCGTGAGGGGGCCAATGAAGCGGATGCTCTCGTGGTAGCTGCTCAGCAGGTTCGTGGTAGCGAATGTGGCAACTCTCCAGTACCCGTCCAAGTCGCGCCCGAGCATCACTATGTCCGGCAACCCGCCCTCCACTCGCCAATAGTAGCCTGGCTCCGTCACCTCGCTCGGCTTAAGCCTCTTGGGTTCCCTTCCCAGGGCTTCTAGCTCTCGGACTCTGGCTTCGAGGACGCCTTTCTGTGCGCGAAACTGCATACGCTCCCGGACCTGAACGGCCTCTTGATTGAGCCACGCTTCGCCCAAAAAGGAGATGGCCCGCGCTCTTGTATACGATAGCTCGCCAGATTGCAGCATAATATCTGCTAACTTGAGCAAATCCTGAGCATTCAACCTTCTCTGCGCTTCGTTTGTCATCAGTGCCTCCGTTTGGGAATAGTAGAACGCGCAAAGACTCGATCTCCGTCACGGACAAACTCGTACCGGCGAGCGGGTTCTTGACTGGCCTTGTAAAGCTCTTTAAGGACGCGGCGTCCGAGCTTGGTTGTCACTATTCCCCCTTCGCCTTCGCAATCGCAGCGCGGGCGCTGCTCAGTTCAGCCTCTATATCGAAGCTGTAGCCAGTTCTGTTGGCGGCCCGCATAGCAGCGGCGGCTGGCATCAT
>JAEHJW020009125.1_pt1 | contig 24231 bp, 36 predicted proteins | sample 9271431 | NCBI WGS metagenome assembly JAEHJW02 | reverse complement strand
TTATGCTTTGGATTCGCGTGAATAGATACTGGACAGGTGGCGATGAAGCGGGCTCATGGCTGTTTGCAGGTTGCGACCCACTTGTCCGCATTGCGCCGGACCGTCACGCCATGGGATTTTCGCCACCGTTGGAAAGCCCGCCCGTGCCCCCATTAATCTCCGCTGGATTTGTAACTATAGGGCTCGCCAGACGACCACATGGCAGCCAGGATACGGCGGGTTTTCTCCGCTTTCGTGCAGGAGCCGCCAGTTGGTCCAAGCATCGGCATGGACCCCGTCACGGGGATGGATTCCTGCCGCGCGCGGGCCTCTTGCCGCACTAATATCATGCCCGCGATATTCAGCACGTCCACCATGTCGCCCTTTTCAACGTGTTCCCGCAGCATCTTGTGCAGGTACTCGTCATTGCATTCGGACGTATGCCATCCACCGCGACCCTTGGCGCGGGACAGTACGAGCTTGGCGGGCATGCGCTCGGCGCAGCGACGTACCAGGTAATGATCCGCTTCCACGTCGGTGAATCCGGTCAAAACAGAGAACGGGACAACGCCGGATGGACACAAGTCGGCTTCGCCCATTGCGTCTACAAAAATATATCCTTCTCTTTCTTCCGACATGACTGTTCCCCCTTGGCATGGTGCAACCCTACAGAAAATGCGTAAACAGCATGAACACGCTGAACATCTCGGCCAGCGCACCGATAACCACAATCGCCAGGACGTGAGCCAGATCGTCTATCAAGCGCGAAAAGTCGATTTGGAGCGTGATGATCTGCCAAAAGTCGTCAGCCGCCGAAAAAAACAGCATGAGAACCACCACAATGGGGATGCCGATTACCGCTAATAACCAGATCATCGCGCCGCCTCCCAATCCTTATCGAACTGCGCCTGTAACACCCCGATGTCCGATCCGCCCAAAAGGAGGCCCATTTCGCGGTTCGATTCAAGACTGGTCTGGCTGAAATTCTCGCTCCCCATGAACGCTTCGTGGCGACCGATGATCGCCTTGCTATGCTGGTATATGGGCTTCACCGGTAACAACCGCACCTGTACCCCGTGAGACTCCAAAAAGGCCACATCCCGCTTATCCTCCGCATTGATGCTGGCAGGCAACAGGACGCGGGCGAGGCGGCCCTTGGCGGCAATGGCGTCCAGCGTCGGGGCGTATGGTCCGAGTTCCTCTGATTCAATGCTCACGGGCCCCGGCTGACTGATGACCGCAATCAGTTGCGCCGCAGAAGTGCCCGGAGACAAGACCAGTACACGATGGGCGTAAGCGGGTGCGCGCTGATTGTTCCAGTCGGCATTGAAAACAGCGTTGGCCGCCTGCACCACGGAAGGGTTTTGGGTGACATAGAGATACTCCCGGTTTTTGTGTCCCAGGGCAGACCAATCCATATTGGCGGTTCCCACTAAACACTCATGGCTATTGCACAGCATTTTTTCGTGGAGAAATGCGTAGTGGCTGCCGTGGCTGGTGAAGTGATACGGGGCGTAATGCAGCGTAGCGCCGGTTTCCCTAATCGCCTTGACCTCCCTGGCGACCTGCCATGATTTCATCCCGAAGGGCTTACCTTCGATGATAACGCGCACGTCTACGCCCCGCGCATGCGCCGCTCTCAGCGCGTTGAGAACAGGGCGGTCGGTCAGGTAATACACCCCCGCGCTCACCTCACGGTGCGCGGATCGGATGACCTGAATGATAGGTGTGGGTCCCGCATGGGGCTCGATGTAGAGTGGCATTCGATATTTCCTCAGTGCGCTGCGGGAGAATTGGGCAATATGGTGCCAGCATCCACGTATTTCCTGGCTTGCAGGGAAATCATGGGCGTGAGGCCGAGGCGTCCAGCACATTTCTCTCATACGCCTGCGAAGCAGAAAAACCTTGACGCTGGTAGACTGGCGACACATCTACGGGCGCAACCGCCCCGCTACTTGGCGTGCAGGTATCGCCATGCGGGCACGCCGTGGCCACCGCTTGTGATGTGGATGGGCGAGTCACCCTCACGCGCTGCAACAACTGCGCGGGCGTCATAGCATTGGCGGCATAAAAAGCATGGACAAGACCATTCTGACCTCGATAGACGACGACGGGTACGCCTGTCATGTGATACCGCGCCATAATATTAATATCTTTTGCCAATGATGCGGTGGTTGCCGCCGATGGGTTGGCACGGGGCAGGTTACGGAAGTCACCCCGTTGATTGTCGGAAATGATGAGTCTGGCATATTGTTCAAGGCGGGTTTTGGGGTCCGACGATTGCAGAATCCAGGCGTCAATGTAAGGGCTGGTTTGCGGACGTACCGTGCCTATTGGCACATATCTTACGGTGAGGTATCCCTCACGGATCAGCGTGCTCTCCGTGTTGAACAGTGTAAAACAATACATGCACATAGGGTCAAAGTAGTCGTAGATCACGGTTGGCCCGTGCCCAATCTGGATATAGGTGGCCTTCTTCGAGGCGGTCCACATCCCTGCAAATTTGTTGGCGGGGGTCAAAGACTGAGGGGTCGGCGGTGGAGACACGTCTACGGGCGCGATCTGTCCACTATTCGGTGTACAGGTATCTCCGGGAGGACAGGCCGTGGCGACTGGCGCTACTGGCTGGCAATTATACCCGGGAGGACAGGCGTCAGGACTCGCTACCTGGGTGGCGGTTTCCTGCTGCTGTGGAGCCACCTGCTGCTGCGCGTTCCGCAGGTTTGACATCACATTTCCGGCATCATACACCGTGCTTGGGACCTGCACACCGGAGCCTTCCGCCGCATTGGCGATGCTGTTGATCGCGCCGAACAACCCGGCGCTGGCCTGCATGGTAAAGCACAGGCAGGCGGCAGTGATGGCACCGGAACCCACCAGCTTACGAATCATGTTATCCATTTGAAATATGCTCCTTTTTCCAAAGCGGCAATGCCACAATCGCCTCGATCAGTAAGCATAATAAGACTGGGACACACAGTAACCAGAGCCCATTTGCCATCTCATCCATCCTGCCCCCTATTGCTGCGGTAGCGGCGAAAACAGGGTGCCGCCCGCGTTGAGCCATGCCTTCGCTAAAGCAATCTCCCGACGATTTGGATGCACTGGCAACTCCAGTCGCCAATGCCCATTGATCGCCCGCACCAATGGGATCACCTTCTGTTTTAGATTGGGTTGGATTACCTCGCCACCCGGTCCGATGGTCAAGGGTGTTGCGTCTCCAACATGAACAGCGGTCATCGACACATGCGATGGCGATGTGGCCACGGTGTGCTTCAGCGGTATGGTGGTTTGCGCAGGTTTAACCGGCAAACTCACCGGGTCGATGGTTGTCCGGGTACTGACAGTCGGCTGGGTGGCGGCTTTCGCCGATGGCTTTACCCCCGCAATGGTCGGCATTGGACGCATGGGGCGCGGTGCAATCGTCAGCATGTCGTATCCCCACCAGAGCGTGCCTTCGTAGCCGCTACGCTTGAGCACCTGGGCCACGACAGTAGTCCATGGATTATCATGGCAGGCATACCAGACCGGCAGATTCAAGAGGGTTCCGGGCTTTGCGTAGAGTGACCAACCTTCTGGCATGAGATTATACAGGGCTTCGTTTAAGGGAGCGCTGCCGCCACCCTGGCAAGGTTGTGCTATACCGGCACCGTTTTCGGCGAGCACTGGCACTTTTTTGAAGGCCTGTACGTAGCCGTTCATGTCTGGTGGCGTCGGTGACGTTTGTGTGGAGATCGCTGCGGGCTGGGTAGCCGCCAGATAGACAGAGGATGCCCCCCGCTGCTGCCCCTGGGATAACGGCGCTGGGCCGACAAACTGGAACCCCGCCCATGCCAGCGGACTGATCGCCAGCACGACCGCAGCCATTACCACCTTTGTTTTGCGTTTTTGCATCTCTCTTATCTCCGCACGCGCCATATAGCACGATAAAATGTTTAACCTTGCATCCTTCGGTAAATCGCCAACACATCCGGCACATACCGTTGAGTCTGCTCATACGGCGGTATCCGGTATCCCGCATTGCGCACCGCCTGCCCGCCCGCGTTATAACCCGCGAGTACCAGTGTTGGGTTCCCATTGAACTCCCGTACCAGGTGCGCGAGATAGGCGGCACCCCCCATGAGCGATTGTCTGGGACTCCACGGATTGCTGACGCCGTAGCGAGCAGCTGTTGCCGGTATGAGCTGCATGAGGCCCATGGCCCCCTTGGGACTTCTGGCTCCCGGGTTGCCGCCACTTTCCTGCAACATGACTGCGGTGATGAAGGCTGCCGGCAAGTGATATGTCGATGCGGCCGCATTGATAGCCTGGGCCAGTTGGGAGACAGCGAGAGGACCGGCAGTAGTCTCCATCGCAGGTGTCGCAGCAGTTTTCTCCCGGCTGGCATCACCGTCCCGACTTGTCGCAAGAATCCAGGTACCAGCGGCCACATTCCACTCAGGGCTCCCTACCACCTCAGCCTTGGGGAACCCCGCCCGCGCCAACACCGGCAGCCAGGCTGCGGGAATCCCCATCGGCCCGATTCCCGATGGCCGCTCGCTCACCGCCTCCAGAACCGATAGAACCAGACTGTTGGAGACGTGGTACTCCGCTGTCGCCCGATGGATGGCTTGCGCCACGGTCAAGTCCGCGATGGGCATCATTCAGGCACCTGACCTGTCGGCTGCAAGCCTGGCGTTGTCGTATTGAGCGGCGCGACGATCCAGAATGTCGGCAATTTCTGATGCGTCACAGTCCTTGGCATCCTGCGCCGCCTTCCGCAACAAAACCGGATCGCGGCTGGTCAACACGGCGTGCCAGGACATATCGCGGACGGGCACCAGGCCGAAGCCCATGTCCATCCTACCCAAACTCTGGTACGGATAGGTGCCGGGCGCTTTCGCGGGCGGCACCGGATATCGCCGTTCGATGGCATGTAGAGCACTACCCATCAGCGCGAAGAGTATCTCTAACACCACCAGCGGACTGATGGCGATTACGGGGATACTCCAGCCGTGCAGGTGCGTCCATCGGACCAACGCAACGGCGATAAAAGGGAACAGGAGATACGCCGCGGTTGGACCGGTCCAGTCCGGTCCCAGACTCATGCCAGGTAAGGGGCCATATCCGCCGATGACGATCAGGAACAGCGCCGAGCACGCAAACGTGAGAAACGCGGGTTCCATGACGGTTGGCAATGCCGATAGGGACAGCCCGTTGTGGATGCCGCCGGGCGGCAACATCAGCCAGACACGCCAGGAGAGCAGCGCCACCACCGGCCATCCGGCCAGCCTCGCCCAGATCGTTTCCGTCCAGGCACCAGGTACCGTGCTAAACCCATCAGACAAAAATTCTGGAAGCAATCTCATGACGTTTCTCCGCTAAATCGGTAGGGTCAGACCAAAAGTGGAGCCGAGCGCCTTGGCCGTCGCCACCACGCTGGTAGCCATGCCGCCGCCGAAGATATGGGTAACACCTTTTTTGGCCGACACACCGTTCCCCGCCGTACCGTCTCCGACCTCTTTCAGGATCATCAGCCCCCGGGTGATGGCCAACCATCCCACCACCTGAATGAAGAACTCGATAGCCTCTACTGCTGTGGTCATATTCGTTCCACCAGCACCCGTATAGGCGAGCTGGCTGGGATTGCTCGAAGTAAACAGGGTCGCCTGGGTGTGCGCGACGAACGTCGGCAGAGCGATCAGTGCCGCACCCAGAAAAATACGGCTGACCACGGATTCCTTGGTGATCCGCGAATCATAAAACGCGCCACGGGCACGGTAGAGCGCCGATCCCACATACCAAAAACCAATGAGATAGGCGGCGTTCTGAATCAGACTCAGAAAGTCCGGCAGGGCATTGTTGATGCCATCAATCATCGTTATAGCGGTTATCATCTTGCGCTCCTTTTGTAGGTGCGATCCCAATACGGAAACACGATTACCACCCCAATGCGCCCCGGTCAGTGCGCACGCCATTGGGGCCGACGCCGAGTATCCGCAAGCCGCCCGGCAACCGGGTCCCCGCCGTCACAATGACGGTTTCTCCATCGGGATTGGTGAGCCAGGCTTCGGTGATGCCTGTCGCCTGCAAATGGTAGCCATCGAGATTCCGGTGCATGTTCCGGGGCTTCGGCAGGGTGGTAACCGACGCGGGCGCCAAACGGCCAGCGGCACTGGCATGGAGGTGCATGAAATTCGCCGCATCCTGCTGGACCGTCGCCATGCGGTTCAGCGTCGTCTGTATCGACTGCATTTCGCTTTGCAGCGCCATGATTTCGGTGCCTAATTTCTGGAATCCCGCCGATGTCATGGTGTCCTGGCCAGACACTGTCGATACCTGACTGCTGGCCGACACCGCAACTACGGGTGTTACCGCTGTGGCGGGTGGCGCAATGGCTGCGGTTGGTACCGGTTGTACAGGCACGGCGGGTTGCACGTCTGGCGCAGCCTGCGCTGCTGGCGTTTCGCTCGCTGTGGGTGGCGCACTGGCGAAAGACACGGGTCCGGCATGGCGGGCAGCGGCCGTCGAAGCCTCACCCAGACCAAACAAATGTAGATGCCACGCCATCATGCCGCCGATGATGATGGCAGGAACCCCATATATGGCGATGCCTGTCAGTTTTTCCTTGTCCATTACGCGTTCTCCAGTGATTTCATAAGGGTAATCCTCTGCTCAGTGATCGTTGCCCCGAGTCTTCCGTGGCTGTGCCCCATAGGTCTGTTGCGGCAAATGAAGTAGTTCGATGATGTACACCATCCGCTGTTCATAAATGACCGCCCTCGATGCCGTGATGCCGTCCTCCGCCACAATGGCTTCGGGGGATCGCCCTTGCCGCCGTTCCATGTACCAGTCCAGGTAAGCTCTGCCCAACCGTTCGAGATATGCCTGTACCTGGTAGTGATTCGCTTCTTTCCGGTGTTTCTGGGCGTTGGTCTCGCCGGTAATCGCCATTTCCATGGCCTCGTCCCCATACACATGGACGCTGTGATGCCTGGCCTCCATCTCCTGATCCTGTGCCAGCATGTTTTGCACCCGTGTGAAAATGCGGGTGCCAATAGAGCACGCTTCGCCTACCGCCAGAGGTTCATCGGCAGCCAACATGCCCATCAGCGTCGCACACACATCGCTACTGATTTCACTCCCGGTTTTTACAGACCGCCGCTGCGCACGCCGAATAGGCCCATGGCAATATTTTTCCATGCGCGTCAGAAACTCTTGCACGATGTCCTGACGGCCTTCCCGATGCGCGGCTCGGGCGGCGATATAGAGAGCCTCTATATCCAGTGCCGCCAGCGCTTTCTGTGCGGCGGTTTTCTCGGGCAGATCCAAAGTGACCATCTCGCTCCCGGTTACAGCTAACCTGTTGTCATCGCCTGTTTTACCGGCTTCATGAACAAAATGCCGACCCCCGTGCCGGCCTTCACATGCACCGTGGGCGGCGTACTGAAGCGCTTCATCATGATCGGCGCCATGACGGTTCCCACATTACCAATGGCGGATGCCGCGATCTGTCCATTGTTGAGTTGCTGGGAAACGACGCCAAGGCCGCTGCCGGTAAGGTATGTGGAAGTGTTCGCCATTTGCATGGCGTTATTGACCCCTTCGAGCAGCGCCGCGCCTATCAGCCAGCCATACCGGTATAATGTGTGGTAGTTGGTGTAGGTCGATAGCGCGGTGCGCGCGGTGGCGGTGGTAATGGCTACCGCCTGTACGGGGTACGTCTGGTGGTGCAGGGTCATCTGGTTGAACTCCACCACCACACGGCCCGCGTGCCGGACGAAGCCTCCCAAGAGCCTGGCCCCGGCAAAACGCCCGGTGGCAATGGTCGCCATGACGGGTCCTGGTTCGGTGCTCTTGATGCTGGTATCGAGGGTTGCGAAGGAGATGTGTCCCGGCTGCGCCAGAATGACCGGCTGCGGCTTGGCGTTTTGCCCGGCACTCCCTGCGGCGGCAGTCGTCGCGGAAGGCTGACCCGCGATCTTGCCCGTGGTATCCGCCGTCAGCGCCGCCATCGGCTTGGACGCTTTGAGGATGCCGCGAATTTCCTTATTCATCATATTTTGGTCCCCGTAGGCCCCAAAACCTACCGGTTGCGGCACCGGTGTCGCCTGAACCACGACCGTTTTCACGGGTAGCGGTGCGGGTGCCGGTTTGACCTTTTGCATCGTGTTTAGCGTCGGCATAAAAGACCCGCCGGTCTGCGCGGCTTTCTGCGCCTGTTCGCTGTTGAAAGCGGAGACTGCGGCCTTGTAAGGCGCCGGCGCTTTGCCGCCTGCGAGGCCGGTATGCTGCGGGATAGCCGGGCCGTTATCCACGGGTGCCGGTGTGCTGTGGTGAACGGCGGTGAGGGCGGCGAAGGCCCCATAACCGACCACCAGCACCGCGATTCCGCCGATGATGAGATACATACGCCTCGGCCCCGCCCAGGTATCCCTGACCCAACTGGTCAACCCGCGACGCGAACCTGAAGTGATCTGCGCCGGCGTCTCGGGTGAGTGGTCGGAGCCCTGCGGCGTTTGAGGCTCCTGTCCGCTGAGGTTATCCATGCCGCGCGCCCTCCCAGTTGAAACGCTTCACCACGACCATCCGGGTACGTCCGTTCTGACTCAACGTGACCACATGCACATCGGGCAACACCCAGGCCTGAATGCCCCCCGGCCCCTGCATGGTGGCGAGCCAGGCGGGTGCTATCACTGTGGCCGGAGCACGTAGCAGCAACCGCGTACCGCGCGGCCCCTCCCAGCTCCAGGCTTCCACGCGGGCGGGATCGCCGACCACCCGCAGATGTTTGGCCCCTGCAGGACCTACGCCCTGGACGACGGAAAGCAGCGTGTTCGTGTAATCAGCCCCTCCGGCCATCCCGCCCGCCGGGGCGGGTAATCCGGGTTCCGGGGTGTTGATGCGGATACGCACCGAGTAATCCACCACCCCACCACCACTGTCGCTCTGAGCGCCCGGTACGAGGGCCACCATGAGCGGGGTGGCTTCGCCCTGAAGATACAAGGCGAGGTTGCTCTGCGCATAAGGCTGAAGATCGCTGATGGCCGCGGAATTGCCCGCCACGGATGCTGTGAATGCCTTGGGGTTGCCGAGCGAATAGCGCTCAATGGGCCACGGCCGGCCATAGGCATCGACCACGTTGATGGTCGAAACAAAACCGCCCTGTACCGCAATGGCCGGAGGATTGCCGACCCCGATGCGCGCGTTGATGGTGGATAGTCTGGGCATTGCCGGTGCCAGCGGCGCTTCCTGGGCCTGACGATTGGCATTGATCGCGGTGCGTAGCTGGGCGATCTGTGCGGACGTGAGCGGCATCGCCGCTTTCAGGCTGTTCTGGAAGGCTTTGCCTTCCGGCAGTGGGGGTAATCCGGTCGCCGCCGGGGTTTGTGGCGCGTTCGGGTTCGCCGACGTGTAATTCGGTGAGACATCCACCGGTGCCTGGGGTGTCGTGTTTGTCGCCGGAGCTGCGGGTGCTGAAGCGTCTGGCACACCCGCTATTGGTTGCACACCGGAGGTTGGCACGGCTCCATTCGTCACGAAAGGCGGGGTCCCTTGTTGCATGGGCATCGACTGTAGCGTATGCGCGCCGCCCGGCCCCAGGATCATGACCCCTGCCGCCGCCACTCCAGGTAGTATCTGCAGCGATCCCCATAATGCCAGTGTCAGAGCCTTACCGCGCCACGCGCTGGCATGTCGCGGACGTTTGTGCTGATTCCGTAATTGTTTTGGCTTGGTCATCCGCTTCATCCTCGATTGGGCATCGGCCCGAATATGATACTGTCCACGGCCCAACCGCGCGGCCTGGCCACGTTATCGACACGTACCATCACCATGGTCGCCAGATAATTCTTGCTGCTTTGATATCCGGAGGACTCGAAGTCGAGTTCCACCGGCACCTGCACCTTCCAGGCAAAAGTGTGTGTTCCACTCAGCACGCCCTGCTGCGCCACCACCGGGGCACCGGTCACCGCGATGTCAAGAAACAGGCGTCGGCCTTTAAGCGCCTTGATATCCCCGGAGCCGAACAAACTGTTTTTGTAGGCGGTATATCCTTGCTGCGTGAACCACTTCTCGGCGTTCTGAATCCGCATCCGGTAATCGCGAAAATTCATGTTGTAGGAACCTTCCAGAGACTCCTGTGCGCCGCTCAGGATATCGCCTGCGGACAGCATGGGCTGATCGGTCGGCACGGCACGGATCAGCTTGCCGTTGATGGATTCAAAGTAGCGGGTCGGTATGGGCCGTTCGGCAAGCCTGTAGACCGTGAATCCCAGCACCCCCGCCACCAGCCAGCCGCCGAGCGCCGCCGCCGCCGTGACCTTGAAGCTGTTGGACCAGAGGGCGCGGGAGATGACAATGGTTTCCTGTGGGGTAAGGCCCACGCCCTGGATGTTTCCTTGCGCGGCACCGCCGGTGGTGTGAACCTCAGCGGCCATGGGCGACCTCCATGGACAGCGGATACGTGGCGAGCGGTGACGCCGTACCGTGATAGAGGTCGAGGAAATTCTGTGCAATCGGCGAGTGCAGCAGGGCCAGATCCGCCGCCGCAATCGCCAGGGCCATGGCGACGGCCCACCCGGTCGCGGCCAAACCGATCATGAACCGGTTCAAGATCCACCAGGCCTTCAGATCCAGCGGCTGTCCTACACCAATAATGGATTCGTGGTGCCGGAGCGCGGCCTTATCGACTTTGATACCACCCTGCCCCGGCGGTGTTTTCTGTGACTTGCTTTGCGACATATAGCCTCTTCCTTGGCGCTGTTTTTACCCTATATAGATCGGATAACCTTTTTTCTTTGATGAACCTGACACCACTTAACGGTGCGGACGGGGCATGGCTGGGGAACCCCCGGTAGACGCAAGGGTTTTCTGATGCGGAATGAATCCGAAACCATGAGATGCGGCTGACCTTCTCGTGTCCAGATCAGCCGGGCGCAAACACACCCCGAAGACCCGCTCCCGGGTGAGCGCACAGACCCGCACCGAAGCCTTGCCGCAGGCCTCTTCCAACGCCAGTCGCATGGCGCGCGGAGTGTCGCCGATCTCCGCCAGGCGCTCCGCCACGTCTTGCGGCAAGGTGCGTGAGAAGACCTTGCCCCAGAGCCGTTCCTTGAGCATCGCGGCATACAGGCGATAGGCGATACGCACGCGCGCCGGATAGTCGGGCTTGGGCACTTCGATCACGCGCATTCTGGAGACGATGGGTTCGGGGATATCCTCAATCCGATTGGCGGTAGCGATCCAGTTGATACGGCTGGCATCGAGCGGTACCGGTAGGTACTCGTCGGCGAAGGCGCGTGCGGTCTCCCTTTCCAGCAACCCGTACAGGGGTCCCAGCGGGTCGTGATTGCGGTCTCTCGCTGCCTTGTCGATTTCGTCCAACACCACCAGCGGATTGGCCGTGTCGCCGTGCATCAACTGGGTGAAAATCATCCCCGGTCGCGCATCCTCCCAGCGGGCGTCCATGCCCGAAAGCACAAAGCCTGCGGAGAGGGTGGCCATGGAGCGCATGAGATACTGCAGATTGATACACTTCGCCAGTTGGGCGGTGAAATGGGTCTTGCCAATACCGGGCTCCCCCAGCAACAGCAGGGGCGACAAAGAAAACGCGGTATGACTGTGATACGCCAGATGCCAGGCCTGCTTGACCGGCTCGATCACCTCCGCGAAATGCGGATAGTTGCCCTCCAGCAGGTCGCGGATGTCCATCCACGGACGGGTCAACAAGGGCGACAGGAGCCGATACGGGCCGCGCTGTTCCAGAGCCATCGCCATCGCCTTCACCGGTTCCACCCGGTTGGGCTGCATCACCTGGACAAGCTCGGCGAGGGCTTTCGCAAACCGCTCGGGATCGTAGAGCTTGTGCAAACCGTCTTCGTTCGTGGGGAAAGTCTGCTGGTCTAGGCTGAACATGCGGCATGCTCCTATAGTATTGTTCATTTATAGAACATACTATATGTAGCATCAATCCATCAAGTCCTCGTCTAGCTCCGGGTCGTATTCCGGGTCGTTCTGCGCTTTGAACTCCCGCCAGTTTTCCTTCAACTGCCGCTCCAGCGCATGAAAAGGCATCTCCATGCTGAAGGTGTTCAGAGCGTTCTCGCACAAGCTCTGCCACGGATCGGGGTCCGCGCCTTCCGGGAACTCCAGTTTGAACTCGGCGAAACTGCCGAGCTCGTGCTCGTAGCGTCCGCTGGTCACGGTGAATCCTTCCGGCATCTTGCAGGCCAGCGTCAGGTACTGCTGTGCCCAACTCATGAATACCTGCTCCAGCTCCGGGAGACAGTCGTTCGGCGTCTCGACATCGCCGATGGATACTTGTGGCATGGGGGTTTTCCTCCTGGTGTGAATGGGATGGGTGAGCCGGGCTTTCGGATTCCGACAGGGCTACCGCCCCGCAGACGATAATCGCGCTGAGGGCCTCCAGGACCGGCTCTGGGTTATCTTCGGTGATCACGGGTACAGGCACCAGTCCAGAGCCTTCTACGGGCCTTGCAGGCGGCAGCTCTGCGGACAACACCGGCCTTGCGGGCGGTACAGGCCCTGTTGCCGGTGGCGTTATCGCCCCTTGCGCGCGGTAGCTCTGCTCACCGCAATCGAGGACCAGCAGGTGCTCCCGCAAGCGGTCCCAGATGGGGGTTTGGGTGAGACTGGAAAGGGTCGCCGTCGTGGCGTTGGTCAGTACCACGGTCGGCAAGGCCTGCGCATAGCGCTGGTCCAGGATGGCGAAGAACAACTGCCGGGTGTTTTCCGACCAATGCACCTTGTCGGGCTCGTCGATGACCAGGAGATCGAGGGCGGCGAAGCGGGTAATGACCTGCTCCTGACGCTCCCGGGAGGCGGGATTCCAGGTTGCACGAATCTCGGCGAGGATCTTCTGCGCGGATTGCAGCAGGGCGTTTTGTCCGGCGTGGGCAAAGACCCGGCACAGGGCGTAACCCAGATGCGTTTTGCCGGTGCCCGGAGCGCCGTGGAGGATCGCGGTCAGGCTGCCATCACGGCGCAGCCAGTCGGCCAAACGGCAGGCCGTGGCGAGAACCTCGCCCCGCCCTGCCAGATCCGTCCGGAAACTGTCCAGACTGGCTTTGCGGTAGCGTTTCGGCGCATCGGCGAGGTGCTCCGCCATGAGCCGCTCACCCCGGCACTGTGGGCAGTCCTGCCGCGGATAAGCTTGCAAGGCCCCGTTTTCAGGATTTCGCACCGCCACCCGGTAGCGTCCGTGCGCCGGGCAGGAGCGGTGCTCCGGATCGAGGTCGGTGACAGCCACCGCATCGAGTCCATGCCGGGAGAGAAAACCCGCCAGCAAGACGCTACCCGGTGCGTTGCGGCCGCCGCTGGTGGCCGGAAACTGACCAGCGGCGCTCATTGGAGCCCCCTTTCGTGCCCATCGCTGAGACCAGCGGTCAAATCTGCGGGAAGCGGCTCAAACTCGGGTGGTGCCACCCCCGCCGCACAGGCCGTAAAAATCTCCTGCAACTCCCGGAGACGGTCCGGATGCTTCGCCGCAAAAGCTGGAGACACCTGCACCGAAACCCCGCTGTCGTCATCCACCGCGACCGTCACCAGGCGGCTGTCGAGGTTCTGGCGTACTCGGCTCTGGGGCACTTCAGGCGGTGCCGGCTGGCAGGTCTTGGGGTTGACGCCGCCTGCAAGGCTGACCATGGATCGGGCCGGGGCCGCTGCGGGCTGTGGGTTTGGCAACGTGTTCTGCACGGCTCCCCGAATCCTCGCAGGGCATACGCCGCCCGCAGGGCGCTCTGGCTGATGGACAGACGCCGTGACAACACTCGCCGCGCCCGCGTGTATGTACGCAGGTGCGGGCTCGCGCGCTGTTGGTATATCTAGGTTTATATATAGGTTCGGAGTAAACGGATTAGTTACATGTCTGTCGGACTTCGACGGGACGGGTCTGTCGGTGGTCTGTCGGACTTCCTCGCAAGCCGTCATGATTTCGTCATTAAGACAGTAACTTACATGGTCAATGGGTCTGTCGGACTTCGCCTGGACGGGGCTGTCGGTGGTCTGTCGGAGTTCGCTTGCGGGCGTCAAACCCATTTGCTCAGTCGCAAGTACCAAGCCCCTGCGATGGCTGATATTACCCTCTATGCCTGCCGGCATGTCAGTTGCGACTGAATGGCCCAGCACGGAGGGGCCGGAACCGTGCGCGGTTTTGGATGCGCTGGACGGCTCATGCGACCCGACGGCACTGATCTCTGCCTCACGAGCGACGTCCGCGGCGAATTGTCCGGGGCTGAGCTGTGCCGTGGGTGCAGGTTGGGTCATCTGCATCGTGGTGTCAGCCGTTCCCGCTGTCACTGAGCGGCGGGCGCGATAGATGTCCATGCCGACACAGTTCTGGGTCTCCTCCACCGCTTCGGCGAGGGCGGCCTGATAGCTCTGCTCCTGGCGCTTGGCGGCTTCGGAGTTGTCAGAGCGGGCCAGAGGCAGATAGAGCACCAGATAGCGATCCTTGAGGCTGGTGTGACGTTCCACGGCTCCACACTTCTCCAGGGAGGCCATGAGGCGACGGGCGCGGCTCACATCGGCGGGAATCGCCTTGCGGCCCTGCTGATGCTCCAGCGCCACCATCCCGGCCACCTCGGCCCACGAGATACGCCGCTTGGGACCGCCGACAATGCCCGTCGCAAAGTCCATTTTTTTACGCAGCGACATATACATCCAGCGGGCATCGAACGGCGCCTGTTCGAGGGCGTCATGTTCCTCGTCTTCGATCATGTATCCCATGTTATTGTCCTCCGCATAGCGGCCCACGCGGGGGAACATTGAAAGGTTCAAGGACATTTGCAAAAGGTCTCCAGATTGACATATAATTGTTCCCTATCGCATTCAATTTTGGCTGGAGCCTTGGCTTCCAGCCTTTTTCTTTGCCCGTCGATCATGTGCGACGAACACCGCTGCCCCGGTTTTTGTGTGGCATTGATAGGGTTATTACCGCCAGATTGTTTTTTCCTTTGTTCTGAGAAAATTATTTTGGGTATTCGTAATTTCCTGTGTACGGCGACTTGTCGGGACATTGCAGACCGTTACGCTGTCACGCCATTCGTAGGGGGTCGGCGGCCATCAAGAGGCGCTCGATGACCTCGCGTTGTGGGCATCCCCATTCTTGCGCCAGTTCTTTGAGCACTCGCGCAGGTCTTGGCGTCAGGTACACCTGCACCCTAGTTAGCAACAATCCGTCAGGATCTTTTAATGCGCGATTACGGTAACGGCGTTGCCGCTCGGCTGCGCTCATAGGGGTTTTTGTATCAGTCATGTCATGCCCTCAAATAGTTACACTGTAACTAAAGCATAGGGGTCGTTAGCCTGTAACGCAAGCGATCTTTCAGGGGATGTAAGCCGGGGCAACATACACAACAAATTACGAATACCCATTATTTTCAGCCGTCCTCACGGCGTCCAGGTGATCTCGTCGGCGATCTGGGCGATCTCGTCGATATACCAGGTCGGTAAACGGTTGTTCGCCGCCTTCTGCGCGAGCTGACCCTGGTTCGGATTGCCGCTTCTTCCAGGTCGCGGAGACGACATTCCGCCCGGATGCTGGCCCGTTCCACCTCCCCTTCTTCCCGCACTTTTCGGTCCTCAAACGTCATGGCGGTGTGGTTTACAGGCCAAACGCATTGGTTTCCGCTATATGTTGAGCGGCTTTGATCAGGCGTTTCACCTTATCTTCGGCGGTTGATCGTTGCGAGCGTACACTGATCTGGTGCGTCACTGGATCATAATGAGAACCGTGCAACGCGGCCATCGCGGTCAGTTTATCGGAGATACGTGGTGCATCTATGTCCGTATTGGCATCCCGCATGATGTCTATGCTGTGCGCGTCGTCATGAACGTAAATCATCCCGCTGGATTCTTTGGATGCCATGAGCAACATTTCCTCGCCGTTGCAAAAGAACTCTCCAGTGCGTATCAGCACGTGGTCGTCTCCATTTGGGTTGAGTACATAAAAAAATCTGGACAGAAACGCCGCAAGAGATGTCGGGAACGGGAGGGTCGTCTGTGGTGTTTTTTCTTCCTGCAATTCATGCAGGGCATCGCGGAGTGCGGCCTGCAACTCATCGAACTGGTGTTCCGCCATCTGCGGGTTAAAGCGCTGCTTCTGGAGGGTACGCCAGTAGGCCATCCGCTGTTCAGGGTCCATCATGTGGTTGCTCATCCATCTATCTCCGACAGGTTCTCGATATCTGTGCCAGCGAGCGTTATCTTTGGACGCGCTGGTGGTGTGTAACTGCCTGGCCGAAGATACGGTCTTGGCTCACCGGTATATTCGCCACGCTCGATTTTTTGAGGCATTTTAGGGCGGCAATATCGTATAGGACGGGCGCCCATACTGATAGCCTGGCCATTATGCTCTAGAGTACCCAAGGCTAGACGAATCATGGCAACTGTGCCCCCCGCCTTTTCAGCGATTTCCTGGGCCGTAAGCGGCTCATCAGCGAGCGCATCCTTAACGCGCTGCAAACACTCTGTCGAATCGGTCATGCCGCACCTCCTCCAAGCTATCGACTTCCATAACTCCCGCTATCTTCGCGCCATCACCATCGTGCCCTCCGGAAACCCGAACCACATGGGGTACACCAGCATCTATAGCTTCCTGACAGTGCTTCCACAAATCATCAGCAAAGAAAACTGGCCTCAAACCCTTGAGGGCGTGATACTTGCCCCCTTTGGACCCGACAGCCACCAGACTGGCCCGACGCAAGCCCAAATCGTCCATCGCTTGCTGCCGCAATTTTCGGGCTGGGGTATCCACAGCGGAAATCACGAATACCTCATGCCCCATATCGAGCCAGCCATGCACCGCATCAAGAGCGTCCGGGATCGCCGGACAATGCCGCCACATCTCAAGCGCGTGAAACATCGCCCAGCACTGGTGATATTCCGCCATGGAAAGGCTATACCGAGCCATCAGGTGATAACTCTCGTTCCTCTTGGGCAATTCCGGTTCAGCACCGTTTCGGCGGTCGTGCGCCAGGCGCCATCGAAGTCGAAAAGCACCTGGTCCGCGTCTATGGCTATTCGCATCGCGGCATCCTCACTCTGTCTCCATTGCCGCGGGAAAGGCCCGCAGATCCTCAAGGTAGAGATAACCCGGCTTCGTCTCTTCATAACAAAAACTGACCAGAGCAAAAAACCCCAGGCATGGGTATGCTTTGGGAGCATGGTTTGCGTACCATTGTCTTTTGCGCTCCCGCAACTCTTTTCGATCCATCCCAAATGCTTCAGCATCTTCTGGCGGGGTGCGAAGGAATCCCTCAAAGCCGACTTCCCTAGCCCACCGCTTGAACTGGGCCTCACTGTGTAGCACCCGAATGTCGCGGGATAGGGTGCTCATGCTTTATTTCTCAGATCCGCATAATACTGACTATATCGCACAAGCCAGTCCTCTATGTGCCATGGATTCGGCAAAGCACCTTCCCCCCGCCCTGCCTCGCGTATCTGAGAGGACAACATTGTCAGGTCGCTTGCCAAGTCATCAACCACCAAGCTGCCAGATGGGACAGGCATCTCTTCATTCATAACGACTTTCCTCCCATTACCAGAACCAGGTTCACCCATTTCTTCATTACCTGCTTCCAGTTCGGTTTGATTGCAGTCTTCTGTAGCTGTCATGATTAACTCCCTTAGTGGTGGTAGCGAGTTGTGCTTTACGCCATTTCTTCCTGGCGTATGTTCCGACGTTGCCCTGGCTGCCTTCCTGTTACCGACCGGTAACAGTCGTGACAATAACAATTCAAACCGCCACAGGCCGATGGCTGGAAATAAAAGAACTCCGTATCAGCCGGCCAGTATTCCTTGCAGCGGGTGCACCGCCGTTCCAGGCCAATTCCTGTCATGGTATACCTGCCGGTTTGAAGGCCGCGCTGGATATGCTCTCTGGAGAGAAATGGGCAAACGTGCCCGACTCGCCCCTGGTTTTGCGTGGCCAGTGCAGTAGGGTCCTCTGCGGTTTGGTCGTCTATTTCAGCCTGATCCTTTTTGTTGTTTGTGTTAGGTCTATTCACCCGCCCCTCCAACCACACTCAACGCAATAACCACCGGCTGCACCCAGATGGGCATGGCGTTGAGCATGAACGTTTCTCCGGACCACGCCAGCAGGAGCGTTTGACCCATCACCCCGGCGATGGCCTGTGCCGCCGGCGGGGGAACTGCGTTTCCAATACGTTCACGCCAGGCCGAATCGCTGAGTCCTTCCAACTCCAGATGCTCTTCGGGGTCCACCAGCCCTTGCAGGGCCGCCAGCTCAAGCGTCGTGAATGGGCGGTGCCAAGTGTTGTCCAGAGCGCGGATGACGGCCACCAGATTGGTGTTCTGATCGGGCATTTCGTCCGCCTCATTTGTCTCATTCCCGGTCAAAAAACAGGAAGCGCGCGGGTCCGCCACGCTCCACTTGCCGTTATCATGCCCGGCTGCCGCCGATACCGCCCCACAGGATTCTGCCCAGGGCACAACGCCGTAATGGGCCGCCGTGAGGTAGTGATCCCCTTTGGCGCGAGTAAGGCCCGTGCGGGGATCGGCCACGGCGAGGGCACCGCCAGCCACATGAGATGCGCCTACGACGGTCTTACTCGCGCTGTCCCATGGGACAATGCGATAGATGTTCTGGTGCGTAGTGCTCTTGTAACCCGGTCGCGGGTCTGCCACGGAGAATCGTCCCGTCATGGGGCGTCCGCTGGCTGTCACGGCACCGCTGGATTGCTCCCACGGCAACACACCCAAAGTACCTTGATGAATTTCCTCAAGGCGCGGGTCGGCCACAGCGTAGCGCCCATTAGTGACACCGCCGCGCCCCGAAATGGTCCCGCTCGGCGCATTCCAGGCATTGACGCCCAGGTAGTGGGCGCGGCGCTCCGGCAGAATCAAATAATCCTTGAGGGTTCCATCTTGGACCGCCAGCTTGTTGAGTGATCGCCAGTCGCCGCCGGCCTCGACGAAGGCCAGGCGCACCCAGGTCTTCCATTGCAGAGAAGGGACTCGGTGCATGGCGCCGCCAGAGGGATCTCCAGGCATGGGCATCCGGCCCAGAATGTCGCCCACGGCCAGCAAGGGGTGTTTTTCCGGTTCATAGAGGAAGGGCGGTACCTTCTCCATGTGCCGGGCCACCAGCAGGAACCGCTTGCGCGATTCGGCGAGGGCGCCCAGTTCGCCGCAATCGTGCGTGGTCTCGGCCACCGCATACCCATAGCGACGTAGTAGCCCACCAATCTGATCCAGTAGGTGCCGACCACGGTTTTGTATCCGGGGGACGTTCTCCAGGATCACGAATTCCGGCAAGTCATCTTTCCAGGCTTCTAGGGTCAGCCAGATCCCGCGCACGGTCAGGCGGTTGAGGGCCTGGTATTTTTCGGTTTTGCTCTTGCCCTCGGAAAGCAGCCCGGAAAAGGCTTTGCACGGCGGGCTGGTGAAGACGATATGCGGCCGTTCATTGCCGGCTGCTTTACGAATGTCGGCCGGCGTTGCTTCGCGCCAATCGGCAGGTGGTTCTTCGCCATGAAAAGCACGGTACTGATCACGGTCGAAGAGATCGAGGACGGTGCCCGGCACACCGGCCAAGCGCGAAAAGTCCGCGATGGCCCGTTTGTCGGAATCAATCCCGCCCAGGCAGCGGAAACGGGCCTGCATGGAGCCGACGCGAGCCTGCCCGCGGTTGAAGCCGGCAGCACCGCCACCCAAGCCGCAGAACAGATGGAAATGGCGGACTTCGCGGTAGTTATTCATTATTCTTCCCCTTTGCATGGCGCCATTCCTTATACGCAGTCATCAATCCTCGAAAACGACCGCCGTACCGTAGGCGATTAACGACATGACATCCTGGTGATCGGGGTTCTGGATCGGTACAAACCGTACGCCGATGGCCCCATCCCCGCCTTTCGCCCGCACCTGGGCGGTCAACCTATCCAGCGTTTCTTCCAACTGCCGGTTAGCGCTGCATTCACCATAGATCGTATTGTTCTGGACGGAGACTATGCCCAAGACATACTTAATGATCCTGCCCGGATAAGTGTCTGTCGTGGACAATTTAGTGATGACGCCAACCATTTTGGTCTCCTATGCTTTCGGTGAAAATTGATTTTTAGCGGCAGGGGTGGCTTGATTCAGTGAAGGGAGCGGCGGCGAAAGGCTCTGATCTTGGCTCGCAGGTACTGCTCGGTGCTGATAAAGCCTGCGCCCCGCACCACCTCACGGCTCTGCATATAAATGTCAGCGCGCTTGGGTGGAGCCGGTTGCGGCGAGATTGCCTCTGTGCTACTCAGTAGCGTTGGGGATGCCGTTGCCTTGCGGTTCATGCTGCCTCCTTTGCGTCGCCTTTATCAATTTGCCGGAGCAGACGGCGCTGCCGCCACCCGGATCAAGTCAATCTGACACTGCCCTACCTGTGTTTTGGCGTCCTGATGATGCTTACCCGTGACCCACTGCCAGGTCTCCTTGTCCCCCGACTTCAAACGGCAGGCATCGGCGAGATAGCCGCTGGCCGTATGCACCTTGCCGAAGGCGACGACCACACGATTGCCGGAACGGTTGGAGATGTTCCACATGCCAGGCCCGCCGTGCAGACGGTACCCCATCGTATTGACCGGCCAACCACCGGCACTGGCGGAATGGAGGCGGTACTCATAGCCGTCGCCACCCCGCTGCTGTGCGATATAGATCACCAAAGCGACGATGGGGATACCTACCAGGAACCATAGTGGGGGCTTTTTTATACCCACATTGGGAAAATTCTGGAACTTCATGCGGAATTATTCCTCTGTAGTCGCAATCAAGTTGCTGCCTAGCGCGAAAGCGAGTTCTCGAAGATCGTTGTATCGTTCTTCGGTGAACGCCCTGTTCCACGCTCCAGACTCCATTAAATGCCGCTCCCGGAGCGCATCCGCATATTCCAGCAGGTAGGACACCGCCGCCCGGATCGCCTCTGACGGGCCTTGTTTATCCAGCCCTGTGTATCGGCCAGCGCGGCGGGACTCCTCCATAAAGTGGTTGATCTCCGCAGTGCGAGGGCCACTTTCCAGTAAAATCCGAATGTCGGTACCGGTGATGGTGATAGGAACGTAAATCTGCACATCATGACGCGGCCCACCCACGTCTCCTGGCATTTTCGCTTTCAGAAGACCGATAAAGGCGACGGCGGCCTTGTTGAGGCGGACCAGCGCAGCGTCGGTTTCACTATTCTGGCCGGGCATGGCACACCTCATCACCGCTTGAGCGGACACCAAATCCGTGCATGTTACCTCCTCATCCCTGGACGCGGATGCGCGGGAGTCACCGGTGCCGGAACCCCCATCTCTTGTGCCTGATGCACATTTTCCTGGTTCAGCCGTAGGTTGGCTCCCTCACGCTCCAGGGTATCCACTTCAGCCAGCATGTATAATGCTCCGGCCATCAGGTACACATTGGGGCCTACGGCACGCTGAATGGGCATGTAGGCACTTTCAAACATGCTCACCGCTGAAAATGCGCCTTCATAATTGCCCGTGAGCACCGAATTAACGGCCCCCTTGAAAAGGACGTAGTACAGTTCGTCACCGGCATACCCCGTTGAGTCCACCGCGCGGCGGATTTCCGGTTCTATACTGTCCAGAACCGACAAGAGATATTTCTTCATCGCCGGAATTTGCTCCTCAACGATGACCTTCAGAGCAATCGGATTCCCCTCTTTCCCTAACATGGACATGTGACGTTTCGTTTCGATGACATTCCGGCAGGTCACATCGGCCGGGCCAGACTGCGACTCAATGGAGATGATCGCCGCCAGCAGATTCTCCCGGGAATCACGATGTGGCAAAACGGTTTTCCAGTCGGCTTCCAGTTCCCCGCCCACATTGATGCCAATCGCTTTCAGCATATTGCCAAGTTTGACGTGCAGCCCCACACCCAATTCGTGTTTGGCGTTGTCATAACTGACCTTCGCCCCAATCGCTTCCACGTCCACGCTCCCGCTCAGATGCACATCTTTGAAGGCGGTTTCATCCAGAATCCCCGCGTGATCGAGGCAGTTGCGCACCAGCGCCAACTCTCGTTTCAGGGATTCCTTGTCGAAAGCCCAGGACACCAGCACGTTCCTTTCATGGCCAGCCACTTTGATGTCTTCAAGGAAATCCGTATAAGCGTTATCCACGCTGCCGACCATCCCGGAAATAAACCGTGCAAGCGCTTGACCCGGTTTCCCCTCTCCAAAGCCGCGCCGTAAAGCCGTCAGCGCCACATGCCACCGACCCGCAGAGGTGTCTACAATCAGTCGCTCGGCCAGTCGTTGGTTATCCGACAACACCCGGATCAACTCATGCCGTTTCTGTTGATCCCACGCTAATTCGTCGGTCCCGCTGCGCTTGGTTAACATGCCTTTCTCCTTGTTTTACCTAGATAGGTTAAACCATTTTACAAGCATTTTTCTTTAATGCGCGGACTTGCAGAGGGACGACCTCCGCTGTTTCATCGGTATCCCGCAGAATAATCACCCCATCACCGTGGTGGTAGGCCAGGCATCCAAGACGCTTGGCCAGATCCTCCACGGCACGCTGGATCTCCAGCACCCGAGCCTTACGGCAGTCCAATGCAATCTGTAGCGCGTGCTGTTTCATAGCGACTCCCCATAGATGGCTTGACCCCATAACTGCCAGACGGCGGGCGTTGCCCGCAGAATGCGGTACCCACGGCGGTGGAGTTGCTTGGGGGTGGCGTAGAAATCCACCACGGCACCGCTGATGTGGAGGAGACCGATCTCGCCATGCTCCATGGCCTGAATGCGCATGCGGGTCCCATTTGCGCGCCGGATGTAGCCGAGCACATTACCCATGACTGCCCCCCAGACCGCGCTGTAGACGATTTGCACTGTGGAAGTCATCACCGACCCAGCGCCCGGGCGCATGGCTTCCAACGCCATAGAATCGAATCTGGTGTCCGCAGATGTCGCTGACGGTGATGAGATACGGCGTAACCGAGACCACACTGTAGCGGGCATCCTCGGCAGCTTCATGAGGGAACCGGTAATGCACGATGTCATTTACCTGGAGGCCATAGAGGTCAGCTTTCACATGGCTGTCCAGCAGTGCCATGAACTCGGAAAAGTTGCTGTGGCGGTCTGGGGAAGGGCGCAGGCCAGTCGCTGATGACAACCGCTGCACGCGGCCGGACCAGAAGGCGCCCCCGAACACGGCGCTCATGACGCCCTCCCGTTGACCAGTGTTAAGCGCAGCATGCTGGTGTCGTAGTCCGTCATCATGCGACCAGGTGCATGGCTCTCCAGTCCATAGAAGCGGACGGTCTGTCCAGGCTTGATTTCGATGTCGATATGACGAGGGGTGACTTCCACCACGACATAGAGGCTGTCACCGAATTCGGGCGGGTACCAATAGCGCACGGTATCCCCAGGCTGAATACCCATCAAATTAGTTTTTGTTTCTTCGTTTAGGGCATTTATTTGATCAGTGATGCTGAATGGTTTAGTACGTTTTCCAGAGACCCGGTTAATCCAGGCGCTTTGATGGAAGACATGGCTGGGTGCGCGTTCTCTGATGCCGTATCTGCTCATGACCGCACCTCGACAGTGCGCGCAATGGTCACAAGAAATAAAAACGGTTTGTTTTGGATATAACAACAAGAAGGGTTTTGTAATGTCATGATCGTGCCCCTAGTAGAGTCTTTCAACTCCGCACCCGCTGCAAAACGGGTGGCGGAACCATACGGGTTTGCAGACCGGAACTAGGAACCGGCAAGTCTTTCGACTTCCCGCACGACCCCGCCATAGAACGGCTAAGTCATGCAACGGACGTAAAAAAACCGCCAATGGCGGTCATCCGCCTAGTCTCCGGGCTGCAAAACCCGTTCGTCAGAGCAATCCTGACGACAGCTAAAGACTAGCACAGGCACCATGCCTACGCAAACCTTTTCGATTTAATTAGTAATCCTTTTTTATTTATTGTGGAGCGTTCGTATTTGCTATGGACAACCTTTTTATTTTGGTGTAATTATATGAACCAGGTCGGAATGTCCCGATATTAATTAGACAGAATAAGTATTATGCGAACTTCATGCATTGGCTTAACGACATATTCGACTATGTACAAGGTGCCCTATGTTGAACAGGAACCCCAAGAATGGAGCGACGCCAAACCGTCAGAATCAAGCAATTCGGAAACGTCCTACAGATCGTCCTTGAAATACCGTGGATCGAGGTCCACGGCGAAAACCAATGGAAGAAGTACCTAGATCAAAAAGCCACAGAAACGCCGCCACCATCCACCTACTGGC
>JAEHJW020008068.1_pt1 | contig 24278 bp, 32 predicted proteins | sample 9271431 | NCBI WGS metagenome assembly JAEHJW02 | reverse complement strand
TTCCGATCTTTCTTTCGAGACTTCGAGTGCCGTTTGCATCGTCCTCATAAGGTCGGAAGCGCAAATGCCATCCACACTATAATGCTTGAGCTGTCTGCCGAGTGTTTTCGAGTGGCGTTCTCCTTTTGCGTCTAGCGCGGTTTCAGACCAGCCACGAGAGAGATTCTCCTCATTCATTTCGGTTTCACCATGCCGAATAAGAACCACGACACGTTTGTTATCCCCTTTTCGTATTTGATTTAGTAAGCCGGACATGGTATTAAGAAGTTATGGGAGAATTAGTTATAGGTTTTTTGGTATGTGAGATTACCCTCTGGCTTATAGAGGGGCTATTTATAGGCGGATAGTAACCCCGCCCTGTTTAGCACCGGACTAGCTACACTGCTGAGTCCCTGTATCCCTTTAGCGACACCAAACTCGGTAGCCGGACTTCGCGCGGCTCGGTACGCTGCCGCACTCAATAGTCCTCCTGGGATTCCACCAATGAATGACCCCCCAAGATAAGGAACAATATCACTCCATGTAAGAAGACCCCCCGACTTCTTTTTTGCGACGGAAGACAGCACTTTTTTGATATTCATTTCCTTTGCCAATTCCTCGAATAGCGGAGCTGTCGCCGGCTCTGATTGTTTCACTTCATTCCGCAACGCGCTGGCAAAAGTCATCGCTAAATCCTGCCCAGCACTCGGATTAACCGCCCGCGCCAATTTCGCGTATCCGCCCGAAGTAGCCGCGTCGATAGCACTCCTGACCTTATTTTTCTCGAACAAAGTCGCTGTCCCTTCCGCTATCTTGTCGATATAAGAAAGTATAGTGGCTCTATCACGGCCTATCCCAGCCAAGCCAGTATCATATCCAGCAGGGATGATACTTTTTATCTTTTGGAGCATTCTATCTGTTGCAGCAGCATATTCGGGGAACTGGGTCTTCGTCGCTCTGATAGCAAAATCTCCTGCACCTTGTGCGGATGTGTTGGAAAGTATTTGGTCAATTTGCGTCCCTAATTTAGCGGTCGCTCTCTTGCTCTGATTAATTAAACCCGCTTGAGAACCTATTGTTTTTTCTTGCAATACTTTTTGTATTTCTTCGGGGCTAAGTCCCTTAAAGGCGTTCTCAGTCATTCTCGCGGGGATACCCTGTAAGAACTTAGACACGCCCCCGCCCGCTGCCCCTAGACCTGCCCCAAGCAGACCTTGTGTTGCCGCCCCTTGGATTGTCCCCGTCTGTTCCAGACCGCTTCCCGCGCCAGATACGGCACCCATTAGAGCCGCATTCCCTATAGACTCTACCGGCATCCCCAGCGCTGCAGTCTGCATTCCACGGCCGATGTCTTTAAGCACATCGCCACCCGATTGCGGCACAGGCGCGACCCAATCTCCCGCGATATTTTGAGTGGCCTTATTGACATCCTCCGCAGAAGCACCCATGAGTTCCGCGCCAGCTTGTACGGGACGAGCTAACATCGTAGCGGCAGGCTCTACAATCCCTTTCGCCAAAGACACCAGGAAATTATCTTTAGGAGCAGGTTCTGTAGAAGCCTCCGCTTTAGGAACAGGTGAAGCCTCCGCCTGGGGCGCAGTACCTGCTATCTGTTGTGCGTATTTCTGCACATTCTTTACATAATCCGGCACGTCAAACTTGTTTGTCTTAGAGGGCCTTCCGTTAGAGAACTTGCCCGTCCATGCGTCGGGCTCTCCTTGGCCTGCGTTCCACATCGAAGCCGCCTGAGCGGGCGTCCTGCCCGCATCTAGCCATTTCTTCAACATGGTATAAGTTACTTGGTTCTGGTTAGAATCAGTCATCGGCGCATTAGCGTCGCCGAGGACTTCCCCCGCGTAATTCTTCCAAGTATTTGCAGTGTACTGATAACGACCGCCCGCCGTCCCCTTAGGTGCGTTAGGCTCGTCTCCGCTGATATTAGTATAGGGCAACAGTTTGCCGCCGCCCTCCTGCATGGCGATAGCTTGCGTGAGTATCTTTGCTGTCTGGCTATTGTCCTGTCCCATAGAAAGAAGCGTCGTCAAAGGCCGTTCCACCCGTGGCGGAGGCTGGGCTTGTTGGACTCGTTACGGGACTTGACGGCGTACCATACGCGCTTATTTTCTGCCCCATAAGTTGTTGTATCTGACTCACCGCGCCTTCAATCTGCTGCGGGCTTGCGTTATCCGGCAAGAGAGCGACCGCAGTTGAATCGGAAAATGACGGCGTATTACCAGCCGCGCTAAGCGCGTTAGACACGGCCGCGCGAGCTTCTTGCAGAGATGTATTGTACATAGCAGTCTGACTCGCGCCGACCCCGAATGTGTTTGACAACCATGTACTTATACTATTCAACGCGGGAATGGGCGTGGTTTGGGTTCCCATCAGGTTTTGGTAGGTTCCCTGCAAATCATTGAGAGTTTGCAGAGCGTAGCTTCCCGCTTTCTGAAGTTGCGCACTCTGGCCTGCGGTTTGAGTTGCTGCCGTTGATATGTTCTGCGCGGACGACTGTGCTTTTGCCGCGAGGTCGGTTGGATTCATTCCTGCCTGCAAGAGAGCCGTATCCAATTGCCCCGCGATAGTAGAGCCGTTTGCCCCATACCCGCTTGCAATGGCGGACTGATAAGAATTGTAAAGGGACGGATTCGCCTGGATAGCCTTCACCGCAGCAGATATATCTGTTTGCGGATTGTAGGTAAGACCGACGCCTCCTGCGCCTGTCCCAGTCCCACCGGCCATCGAATAGGTACCAGTAAGGGGATTGAATATAGGCTGACCAAAGGGAACATTCTGATACTGCGTAGCAGCGCCGACGCCTGTCTGATATGCCTGGCCAGCCGTTTGCATCGAAGCGTTGAGGTTCGACACGGCGGCGTTTACATTCGCTTGCGCGTTCTGCTTAATATTCTCCAGTTGCGCCATACGGCCGGAGTAATCTGCCGCAGTCCCTGAATAAGAACCGCCAGTGAGTGCTTCTTCTTCGGCTGTAGCTTGCGCGATTATGTCCTGATTCTGTTTGATAGAAGGCTGCAACGCCGCCGCATTTTGATTGTAAAGCGTGTTGGTTTTCCCTATGTAATTTCCCAAAATACCGCCAGCTGTTTGATTCGCAGCAATATCCGCCGGAGAGCCAGTGCCTAGGGTTCCTGGTGTTATCGTTGGTTGTGGCACAGAAGCCGAGGGCGCTGCGGAACCCGCCGTGCCCGCTACTGCGTTAGGATTCGCCACGAGCGTTCCACTTGCGTTATAAGAATAGGGCGATGAAGCAAGGGAAGCCGTAGTGTTGCCTCCAACCATACCTTGCGTCGTCTGCACGCCTTTGCCTAGGGAAGCCGCGTTCGAGAAAGCCGCTTTTTGCGCGTCGGTAAAACCAGATATATCTACAGGACTCGAAGAGGCAACCGCCGGTCGTGTATTGCCGAGAATCCCTCCAGATGAGCTTATCGAACCCGCTACGGGCTGTTTAGTCGCTGCGGACGTGGCGAGTGGTTGCGGCGAATAAGATGTGATGCTCCCAGGGACGGGCTTCTTCGTTGCTACCGAAGTAGCGAGGGGAACCATAGATGTAATTCCGTTTGCCATAGATTATGGTGAGTTAACGCTCCCTGGATAAAATGGGTACGCTGAAGGTTGCAAGAGAGCAGGTTTTGAACCGAGATTGTAGTTAATCGATTTCGTCCCGACATATTCGGCCATTTTCAATTCACGGAGTTTATACTCCGCGTCAAATTGCTTGTATTTATTCGGGTCGGGCACGATGGTCGAGAAGTACATTTTGAGTGCTCCATACACGAGCATCTCGTGGAAGTCTTCTGACTTCGCCATCAAAGGAACCTGCCCGATAGAGTAGGTACTGCCAGTGAGTCCGAAACTGTTGATAATCGGACTGGAGAGAATAAGATGTGTGTCGTCAGTAAATTGCTGGATAGGGTAGGCAAGTCCATCACCCTGCGGAGGATTTATAAAAAGCGCCAGGTTTTGTGCGCTCACGTCTATGTTTGACGGCATACCAAGACCTCCGCTTGCACCTTGCGCCGTTATCCATTTCGTCCCCGCTCCCGTAATGGAAACTCCGTCATCGGCGGCACTCGTGATAGTCCCTTGTTGGTAATCAAAGCAAAGCACGCCGTTCACGGAACTTTGAGTGCTCGTGTTATATTGCGCCCCCGTCGCGCTATTGAAGACGAACGCCGTAGAAAGGTCTGGAACACGAGTCTTGTAGTTGAATGTAATCTTATTCCCCGTCGTGGATGGAACCGGCCAGAAATAGATGTACGCTCCGTAGATAAAGTAGTAGTTTGGAATGTCTGAAGAATACGGGAGGAAGTTGAGATTATCCCATTGCTGCCTCGAAGCGACCCTGGCAGGAACGAATTTGAGCTGCCCGACGGTTATCGTACTGTCAGTAATCTTAGAGATACCCGCAGGAAGTCTGTACGCCTGGAAACCCGTCGTAGAGATTGCAGTAGTCGTACACGCCGATGTCAGCGGCTCCTGCCAGGTGATAGCCGTGTTGCCGTTAGTAAACTGCACATCGATATAATCAGAATTGTCAAATGTTACTTTTTGTATCCCAGAGGAATACGCCCACGCCGAGGTAAGAGTGGCTGACGTTGCGCCGGCGGCAGGAATCGCTGTGAGCGTGAGATTCATTCCACCGACTGTTTCAGTAGAATAACTCTGTTCGTTATCGAAATAGTTTTCAAGCAACAGGCGATATTGCTCGTTGATAAGACCGAGCATTGTTACTTGATTCTGGGGACTTTGGTTCAGCGAGAGCCGAACAGCTAAGTCGAGGAGTGAGGCGGTTGTGCGCATAAGCCCGTTAATCTATTAAAGCAACCCTCCAACCTTTTGTAATTATAGCATGAGTGTCCATAGGGTATGTGGATAACTTTATGGCATGAACATCAAGAACCCGCCGGAGTTGGGCATTAGCACGAGCGTGCCCGATGCGGTGAAAGTGTGCACCGTGTAATTCACCCCCGATGAGGTTATATACGTCATAGCCCCTCCCGAGGAATTAGCGCCGAAATCACCTGTTTTGTACCGCACTATCACGACGCCCGCTGCCCCCGTGCTGCTGCCACCTCCACCTGCTCGACCTCCACCTCCGCCTCCCTTATTTGCTACTGGATTTGTGGCAGGTGTTTGAGGGTAGGAACCGTTCGCGCCTCCCGCGCCAGAACCGGCATTTGTTCCACCAGGGAGCCCTTGCGAACCATCATAGACAGTCCTACCGCCGCCGCCGCCTGAACCGTACACGTCCGAAGTTCCATTTATTGACGACGTATATCCCTGTCCGCCGTATCCGTTTGCGGGAGTCGTAGCATCAGTATGCCCTGCTTGTGTAGCACCACCTCCACAGCCTCCGGCGGAAGAAACCGCAACAGACCCGTCGTACCCTTCACCTGTTGTGCCTGTCCCTCCCGTCCCCGGGTAGCCCGAGTAATAAGAGCCTCCCCCTCCGCTAGCTCCGTCGTTTCCGTTTACGGGGATACTGTACGCGTTATTTACACCGCCTCCCAGTCCTCCACCGTCTGCGGTTATGCTATTAAATGTGGACGCACCGCCTGTATTATCTGATAGGGTGCCACCAGCACCAACAGTAACAGAGAAACTGCCCGGCGATATACTTGCTGTCCCAGCCTTGACACCTCCGCCGCCGCCACCGCCGCCAAGCCAGTCCGCATTTGTCCCAGCGTACCCCGACCCCCCTCCGCCAACGATTAAATAGTCAATCGTCATACATGTACATATGCTACGCATCCCCACAACGAAGCTGCGGAGTCATAAATGAAACCCAAGGTCATCGTTTTCCCCGCCACCGTTGAACTCGGAAGCCCGCCACCATAATCAGTAAACGCTGTCCCCCAGTTCAGAGTCTGAGAAGAACCGTTGTCCTTTATACGGATAATCAACTTCTGGAAATCGACTGGAGAACCAGACGCGTTAAGTGTGTTCAGGGTTGTAGCTAGAGCAGTTATGGAAAGGGCATCATAAGAATCCGTGTTAACCGTATAGGAGGCTGCCGTAGTGACAGAAACAACACGCGGTGGCAACGGGGCAGTCAAGTATTGAGTATGATTCCACACCCCATTGGCGTAGAACCACAGTTCCCCATTCGTGTAGTCCATCGCCAAGGTCGTATTTAATCCACCCGAAGGCGACCATGTCGGGGTACCATTTGTGGACGGGAGACTTCCACTAACATGAGAAAGGGGGATAAGCGGACCATCAGCGCCCCCATGCGTATGATAAGGAACAAGCGGCGTGCTGGCGGTCGCTTGTACGGTCGGGTTTGTTTGCGCTTGGTCGGGCATATCATCTTAGGTACATCTCTTTGATTCGCACCCAGCTAGGATTTGTAGCCGTGGAGGTCATCTGAATCTGGAATTGAACGAGCTGTACAGCCTGGAAGTTAAACCCGTTCACTAACGCGGAATACGAAGTCGGCTCGTAGCTTACCGCGCCCGCGCTCGCCCACGCCCCTTCTAGGGAAGTCCTATAGTAGACGGCGATGCTTTCGCCAGCCACGAGCGGAGCGGAGAACTTAATCTCGAACTGACTCCAGGTTTTCTTTTCAAGGAAAGTCCCCAGGGGAATGGCATCGGTTTCGATAACCGAAGTCCCGTTCGTCACTGGATTTATACCAGAGAAATCTATCGAATTGACTGACTGCGACCACGCGGCGATGTATTGAGGACCGTCTGCTTGTTGTGCGGATAATTCATTCCCCGCGAAAATAACCGGGGCGTAACCGTCGTACTGCGTGGACGTCCCAGAGAGAGCCGCGCTACTCCCTTCCATACGAAGAGCCAGACCAACATCTTGTTGTGTAAAAGCACTGAACGAGGGAACGAAACTCCACACACCTCCACAATTGCCCGTATGTGAAGCATTGCCGTCTTTTATTGAGAAAAACACGCGACCACGAAGGTACATTGCGCCTCCCCATATGAAATATGGGTCTTGAACATAATTCGGGGTTGTAGGATAAGTCGCAGAACCGACGATATAATCCGGCACTGTCATGAGAGGCACCACGGAGGAGCCATTCGTCAGGTAGATATTCCCCTTATTCCCAGCGAATATAAGAACATAGTTGTTAACTGGCAGAAGATACTGCGTGTTCGATTCAGGCATCCAAAGGAGGGTCGTAGGAGCCCCTCCGGAAGCTGTGGAACTCTGGTAGGTAGGATAGATGTACAGATTGTTCTGTTGCCCGCCTACGACCAGGGAGAGGCCATTCCCAGAAGGAATCATGGCAAGGCGTGTCGCCGTATCCGTAGGAGCCATGAGATAATTAGCGTCCGTATAATTGAAAGTAGTGGCGTCTGCGGGATTAAACTGTTTCCCCGTCTTCTGCTGGATAATGCCAACGCCTGGGCCATCAGTGAAATAAATAACCTGGTCATTCCCCAGTATAGACTTATGCTGCGCTCCGCTATAATGGAGTGATTGCCACACAGAAAGAGCTGAACCGCCTACCGACGGCCATGCTGTAGCATTTTTACAATACAGCACTTGTCCCGTGGTAAACGCAATCAAATAGGATGCTTGAATGGAATTGTTGGAATCCGTTGCATACATGATTTGTATGCTTCCTTCATCGCCACTAAATGTACCGATACTGTTCGTGGATGTTCCATGCGGCGTAATGGCTTGCCAAGTCGTCGCTGAAGTCAAACCCGAGGCGTCCATACTGCTCGCCGCGCCAGTTGCAGTACCATTAGCCCAGATTATCCCGCTAGCGTCCAGTATGTAGTAACGATACACGCCTCCCCCCGATGATTGCTCTACCGTGTAGTCAATAGGTACGCCCATATTAAGCGTGTCGAACGTAACCGAGCCCGCAGAACCTGTTACCGCGGTTACGCCCATGTCGGTGTACAAGTTATATGACACACCTACCACATTTACCACGCAGTAGTAGTAAGTATTTATGGTCAATCCTGCATTAGTCTGCGTTGCCTTTATCCACGTTCCATTAGGGAGTTTTGTCGCTGAATAAGCGTAGGTATTGCCACTTGCGAAAGTCATCGTCCCTCCTGACACGGGCACCACATCTTGCCGTACGCGGCTATACGCAACAGAAACTTCTCCCTTGATAGAAGAGATATTTACGTTCTTGAGGTCGGCGATACCGTCATATGGCGAGGGCGCGATGCCTTTCTCGAAGCCCGAGATTTTGACCTCCAGTTCCCCGCCTGTCTTTTTTTGCAGAGCAATAGCCATATCACCAGAAGTAGTTGTACGATATGCCCTCGCCATTCACGACTGAATCAATATAGACTTGCGCCAGGTCGGAGACGAAGAAGGTATAGGTATTGCCTGGGGCGATAGGTACTCCTTTGCGCCCAGACGCCGCCCCAACGACGCCAGAGCCGCCTATCGTAACCATGTCAGTGTTGGTGTAGTTAGCAGTCACATCGAGTCTCTTGACTTCGGTAGAGACTGCTGCGAGCGCAACCGGTGTGCCGGCCGTAGTGACGGACTTGTTGCCGGATTGCATATTCCGGTAACCGTCCGGAATCGGGTCGCCGTTCTGGTCGCGCATCAAGGGGCTCGTCTGTTCGGCGTAGATGCTCATGGTCTAGGAATAAGAGAGTGTAATATCACTATCCGCCGTAGCCATGACAACTTCCAGCCCCGTGTAGTAGTTCACGTCATAGGTAAGTGTGACGGGTTGCGGGTTGGCGGGGACGGTGATTGTCGCTATCTTAGTCCCACTGGCTGCGGTGTTATCGTACACGGTAATCACTGACGTGGCAGTGGGCTTGTTAAGCGTTATCGAGTGCAATATGCCTTGCCCGCTACGGATTGACGTTCCAGTAGTCTGTGCTGCGATATTCTTGTACTGCCAAGATTGGTCGGTTGCAATCATAATTCATTTGTTAACTGATAAAGGCTTTTTAACAGGGCTATACCACTCCAGTTCTTTGATGACGACAGCCAGTTCGCGGTCTTCAAGCTCTTTCTCGCGCCTATCTTGCGTCTCACGCTTTATTTCGGCATCTCTAAGCTCTATCTTGGCCTTCTGGAGCGTTTCCGAAGCAGTTTTGACCAATTCTTCAGCTTTATCGCTGAGACGCTTGTAATGCGCGTTCGCAGCCTGAAGGGTTTTTTGAGCCTCAGCCGCGTCCTGTTTGGCCTTTTCTTGTATAGAGGCCACGGCGTGCTTTTCTTGCGTGAGTTCGAGCGCTCTTACGGACAATTCGTGGTCTTTCTTTCCTTGTGCAGATTCCTGCGCGGCGAGTCTTGTTGCTTCAGAAGCTTGACGGGCTTGTTCTGTCTCTATCTTACCGCGTTCGGTCTTTACATACAGCGCGAATTGTCTATCGAGAGGTTCTAGAAGCTGCGCCCATTCCTTCTGTCTTTCTGCAATCCTTGCGTCAAGGCGTTCGATTTCAACCCGTCGTGCTTCTTTTTCTTCCTGTACTTTTGCGAACTCCTTTTCCTGGAAGTCCTGAAGACGTTTCTTGCTTGATTGTTCGAGTTCCCTGAGCTGGTTTGCCCTCTGGTTCAGAACCTCGGAGTCCCTCACGAGCCGCTCGCGCTCTTTCTGACGCTCGGCTTCCCGCTCTCTTGGAGTGAGAAGAAGCGCCATGACTAGATTTCGCCCGCGTTCTCCGCCTCACTCACAAGAGAGACGGTACCGGCATCGTCCTGACCGTACACACGAACAACAGGCTTCTTTGTCTTCGGGTCGATTTTGAGTTTGGGCTTACGAAGCTCCGTCTTCGTAACGGTTATCTCCGCTTTCGGCAGCGGCTTCAAACATTGGTCTACGAACGGCTGGATTTCGACTGCGTAATCATAGAAACGCGGGACAGGTTTGCCCTCGCCGTCTTTCTCCAGCTTTTCGTATCTCTTTGTCTTACCGAACATGCGCTCCGCGAGCTTGCGAGCAAACTGCTTACGGATTTCCTGCGTCTCGATAGGATTCGCGTCGATAATGTAGAACGGACTGGTGCTCATCGCCTTAAAGGTATAGCTTGTTCCGTTCCAGATACCCGTGAAATCCTCCGTATCGGGATTACTGAAAATCCATGTGCCGTTAAACTCAGACGGCTTTACGGCCATCGCACCATTTTTATTGAGTAGTTCCATAACCTTTTTAATTAACCTTGTAACCTGGAGGCTAGCGCCCCCATCTCAAACCTCCCCGAAGGAAGATTTGAGTGGGAAAACTAGAGCTGGAGGTAGACCAGACTGTACTGGGCATCCGTACCCGCTTCTACCGCACGGCCGACACGAGTATTCGTGGCGACTGCGTAAGTAGCGACTGCGCCCGCGACCGACGTCGAGGGACCGACATCGAGACCTGCGGTCGTGCCGCCCTGGTTAAGGGCGTTGACGAAGCCGGAAGTCTGGACGAGACCGAACGAAGCGAAGGTCGAGGTTGAAGCAGGAATCGCGTAGGTAGAGAGCCCGATTGGGTTGAGGTTAGACCCCGATGTAGGGTTAACCACAACGCCTCCGGTCGCGAGAGATACCGTCGCGCCAGTGCTGTCGTACATCTGCACGCCCGAGCCGAAGCGTGGGGCGTAGAGAGACACCGTCGAGGTCGTGTCGAGGGCGACCATATTCTGGCCGTCAGGATTTTCGAGCGTGACCGAGACAGTGCCGCCGATGGCGGCAGCAGTGTTCGAGGCGACCCTGAGAGTCTGGCCGGCACCAGTATTTGTCTCCACGATGAGGTACCCGCCTGCGTACTGATTAGAGTACACAGCCGTAGTCGCCGTCGTGAAGGTCACCGTTGCAGGCTGGTTGCCGTTTGCGCTGTACGCAGTGAAGGAGGCAACAGTGCGCCCGACGTGGCCGGCGATAGCAACCGGACTCGCAACGAGCTTGCCCGCAACAAGTGCCGAGCTGCCGTTCGCTGCGATAGCGAACCAGCGCCCGTCTTGCGCCTGGAAGCGCATACCGGCCATCGTAACGAACTGACCGTCCGGGTAATTGTAGGTGCCACCAGGATTGCTATTGGTCGTGTAGACCTCAATCGGAGCTCCCTGACCCGGATTAGAAAGTCGAGACATAAGAGTAACTAGTTAGTGGATAATTAGGAATGGGTAGCATCCACGCCGAAGGTGCAGACGGCTGTATTCGTGGCGTTCACGGTGAACGTCATATACGAACCGGCTGCCCACACGTTGTAGATGCTAGAACTTCCCCCGAGCGCAGTAGACGTTGAGAACGCGAACTGCGCGGTCGAGGTCGCGAGCGTGAACGCCCCCCCTCCTACGATATTCGTGTTGCTATTCGAGGCAGGATGAGCTGCTGAAGAAGTTGCGACACTCACGGTAAGAGCAGCGAGTCCCGCGCCCGTATATGCCGTCCGAGACGTCCCGACCGTTTCGCATCCTGCTTTTATGGCAGTAATGTAGAGGTCTTGTCCCGAGCCGTTATACACGGAAGATGAAGTCGCATTTGCGCCTGCCGCCGCCAAGTTAACGCCATAGACGTTGTACTGGGAGGCAGACTGCCCCGTAGAACCCTGCGCCGAAGCGCCGACGGACGTGGACTGCGGATAGTAGTACGCGCCTATAGCTACCGCCAGGACCACGAGAAGCCCGATAAGAGTAGACTTGTTCATGTTAGAGGACGATATAGCTGATAGGTAGCGTAGAACTTTCCGCGTCGCTCGAAGTGATAACTACCTGACCTTCCGTAACTGCGTATGACCATCTGCCGACTTGCGGAGTGCTGCCAGTTACCTGCGCAATAACCGTAGAATTGGCGAAGATATACGAGTCATTGATAGTCGTCGTGTTTCCACCCGAGCCCCACGTTGTCGTGTTAACCTGCTTCATCCTGAAGGATGGAAGCGTATAGCCCGGAGACTGATGATTGATTGCCATGTTGTTTAGGTGCCGTGTCTTCGAATCTCAATTAAGAGGAAGATTTGACGGTCAACATTAAGCTACTAAGAGCCCGAGATACCGTTGATGACGGCATTACGGAGCGGAGCCGTACAGACAGCCTGACCGCCGAGGATGATGAATCCGTTGATGGTCGCGGCGTTGTACGCCTTAATCCAGTCCGTCCAGACGAACGCACCTTTCGGGTTATAGTGTTCGTCTTCGTACACGTTGCCCTCAATATCGACGGCCTTCGGGCTGATTGCCTCACCTTCCCACCACTTGAGGGCGTCCCAGTGGAGATACCTCATGTTGAGAAGATAAAGCGAACCGGCCGTAACCTTCTTGTCGCGGAAGATTTCGATGCCGTCCCACATCAGGGACCGGTAGCCCGCGCCTGCACGCATGGACTTCTGGTCGCCCTGATTGTAGTTATTGCGCTGGAACGAGTTGAGAAGATTCTCAAGATAGCCCCAGGTGGTGAAGTCCGTAATGGCTGTATCCGGACTAGTGGTATCCGTAGCGTCCGAAATCTGGTTCCAGGCGTTACGAATCTGGAGGAGCGTGATGACGTTATTCGTTGCGGTAGTCACATAGCCCTTGAGGCCGGAGTACGTCGCACGCGACAACCCACCATAGTTGGCGAGATTAGTACCGTCATCAACGATACCTTGAAGACCCATAGGCTCCTTGCCGCCGAAAAGCTGGCCGGTGCCCTGGAGCATGTTACCGATGTCGTCACTGGCGTCCTGTGCGCGGTCTTCCATCATCGCTTTCATGAGGTCGAGCGTCTTCTCCTGCGTGCGGTTGACCGAGAGGTCAGAACCGGCGAGAGCGATATTTGTCAATCTTGTTACTACCCAATGGGCGGGGAGAACTCTTCCTAGGAAAGGTTGATTAGTCCTTTCGGCCCTCCCTCACGACATTCCTGCCGTGTTCAGACTGTTGCTTGCCTTTCGGCTCTCTTCACTCAGTCGTTGTACCTGTTCCAGATTCTTGATACAAGATATACACTTTTTTCATTTCTTTTAGCTTTTTCTGCATATTAAAGCGTATCTCTAGTTCTTCTTCAGTCAGACCAGTAAACTTTCTCGATTTGGAATCAAACCAGCCGTGGTTTTTCTTTCGGCTAACAAATTCGAGTGCTAAGTCTATCTGTGGTCTTTTGAGTTTAGCAAATGGCTGGATAGTTTTTAAGAATTTCTCGGCCACTCTAGAATGAGCTGTCCAGTTATAGATATAGTGTTTACCTCTATTCGGACGAAGCATAACACTTCCACCATAACGATCCTTTAGCCAATTCATTATCTGGCCATCTTTTTGAGTAACAATTACCCGTAAGATGAATGAAGGGCTTTTACTCTTTCCAGAAGAATAGTAGTTATATATATCTACATATCCTTCACCATCGAAGAAACCAGCTGCGTATACTGCATCAATATCCATTTGTGGCATTGCTGACAGTATAGCAGGTATCTAAGAACTTTTCAAGGAACTTGGTAGGCGTTGTCCACTTACGCAAAAGCGCAGTTGGGAGTTTCGCCGTAGATCAGAAGAGATTTAACGTGACCACAAAGTTTAGCCACGAAAGACGGATAAAAGACCATGTTCACGAATTGAGGAATCTGCGTAATCGGGAGCACATCGAAGCCGCTGAAGGCCACGGATGCAACGCCCTTGTTCACCTTGAGCGGCTGGAGTACCTGGCTGCCCTTGAAGGTGCGGGTGTTACGCAGAAGTTCCCCAAAGAAGAAGTTGTTACGGAGCACGACGTCTATGAAAGACGGCGTGAGATACTGGTTCGTTGTCGCCGTAACAAATGAATTAGGGGTATTTCCCATATTCTAATGCTAGCTAATAATTACTGTCTATTTGCGGCCTACGACTTTGTCCCACCAATTCCCCCTATTAATAGCGTCGAAGTTGACAGATTTGACATTTTTCCCGTCCGGAATCGGTTGCACAGAACGTGTCATGCCTCTACTGGAGATTGCCGCTTTCCTTTCCGTCTGAGATGGCGGGGCTGTCCGCGTTTGCTGAAACAGTTTCCACGCCGTATTCATGTTCGGAAGTTCATCGGAATCCTCTGGAGCGATAGAGTTCACGAAGTCAAGGAAGGCATTGCGAGTATCAGAATCGTCGGTCAGGTCTACGCCGTAACGGTCTTCGATAGCCTCCAAACGGTTGTTTATCTCGTTTGCCATATCGTTCACTTCTTTATCTCCGCTCTCCTGGAGTTTCCGATAGTTCTCTTCTGCTCTCTCGGATGCACGCCGTTCGGCACGCTCTATGAGAGATTCAAAGATACGGGTCGCTTCTTCAGGGTCTTTGGTTTCCGTGAGGAGCCGCTTAATGTCAGGGTCTACTTCCACTTTAGTTTGCGTGGCAAGTGCTTTGACCTGCTCTTCAAGGCGGATTCTCGCTTCACGTTCTTCCTGTAGACGTTCCTGGAGATAGTTGGTTTGCTTTTCAGCTCGCCGTTCGCTTCGGAGAGGTTTCTTTCGTTCTTCAATGTGCTCTCCTTCCTTCTGCTGTTCAGGTTCCTGTGCGGGCTTTTCAGTCGCGCCGTCTTCCTTGAACATGTCAAACTGCTCACCTTCTGCCTTTTCCTCATTCGGGAGATTGGCGAAAAAGTCTTCTGCTGCTTTATTCATAACCAGTGTGTTTAGCCTTATTCAGGTGCTTGGGAGCGGGTTGGATACCGTCCCTTAATAAGTTGCTCTCGATGTTTAACGACTGAGAGACTTTCACAGGCAAGTCGTGTCGAGCTAGAGGGTTCTTCTGCCGAACTCCCTCAAACGGCGTTACTTATTTCATGATTTTGCTTTCTGCCAGGAAGCATGATGTTCTTTCTCAAACTTCTCTTTCCCTCCAACTTTTTTAGAAAAGTCCCGCTGCCATTTAGGCCAAGACTTCTCGTCTGAACCTACTTTTGCTTTTTTTATCGCTTCGTGTCTCTTGTTCATATGTTATTTCTTAGCCTTCTGATTAGTTTAATCCTTCTTTTTTATATCGTTTAATACGTCTTTCTTCATGCCTCATCGCCTCGTCTAAGTGCATCCCACCGTAGATGCCACCCTTGGCCCCCGAAGGGAATCCTGGGCGAGTCGGACGTATCTTCTTCCCACCCTTCGCCTTCTCGATTGCTTTTCCTCGTAGTTTCATGATTTATTTTTTAGCTTTGCTAATAGCCCGTTCTCGCTTGCCTTCGACGCCTTTGATGGTTCCCTTATTGCGCGATGCAAAAAATACAGATTGTCCTTTATCTTTGCCGTATTCGGCTTCCATCGCTTTCTTGATGACCGCGCCCTTTTTAGTTAAAGGCATAATTAGTAGGGGTTATGTTTAGGGGTCGTGTGCATCTTGCGTGCTTTTTCTATAGCCTTCTCCCGCTTCTTGCCGGACTTGTGCGCGAGCTTCTTCCCTTTCTTCTCTTCCTTGTAATCTTCTTTTTCCATAATGTAATTATTAAGTTGGCGTTTGCTGACTCGGTAGCGGAACGGTTGCTAAACTCGGATTCGCTGGCGGAGCGACCGGCGTCTGCTCTTGTGCTGGCACGGCTACATTCTGCCCTGGCTGCCCTGGCGGAGCGCCAGGTGCCATTGGTTGCCCGAGTCCGAGTGCTCGCGCCAAATCAGGGAAGTTCATCGCTATGTATTGCTGGAGACTGCTCTTGAACAGGATTCCGCCTTCAATAGTGTTTTCAACGTCTGGTATGTCCATGAGTTTAAGTACAGTTTTCGGGTCGATAGGAAGACCGGCTTCATAGAGTGCAAGAGCCTGATTTGCCTCGGTAATCGGGTCTTTCGGTTGCGTACTGTCCGCCGCAGCTGTCACCACCAGTCTCCGCGTGAACGATTCCACTGACAGCGCGGCCTCTTCTACTGCTTGGAGTTTGCCCATGACCGCTGCTTTATGAGGTTTAGTGTAGTACACATGCATGAGTTGCACCCACCAGTTGAAGGTCGATTGCGCCACGATATTGAGTGCGTCCCCGATAGTCCCTCCTATCCGGTCTGCTGAACGCTGCTGGTTAAGAATCATGCCACGGGCTGTAGTGTCTTCGTCCTGCTTAACTGCCGTCGTGCCGAGCGTTCCATAGACGCTTCGGAGGCGTTCTATGCGGCCGTCCAAGTCGGTGAAGAACGAGTTAGGGACGCCTGTAGCTTCTAGCCGTCGTACCGAATTGGGGATAGGCTCAAGTGCTCCGGTGCCGCTTTCTATCGCTTCCAGAGCTTGAGTCGCTTTCTGCTCATCGTATCCAGCTGCGAGGCTGAATATCTCAGAGTTGTTTGATTTCTTGAGGTTACGTTCAATCTGCTTGCTCCGCTCGGTAATATAGTCCTGGTTACGCTGATTCTGCTCAATAAGAGTAGTTACGTCATCGGGCTGCTCCTGGAATGAATAGACCGAGAGGAAGGTGTATGGCTTTTTGGGGCGGGCAAAATGGTTCTTTCCCTCCTTGAGCACTTTGACAACCTGGTCGCCTTTCTCTTCGGGAATGTTTTTAGGATAGTTGAAATGCGGGTTGCGCGACTTATCCATCACGTTTCCCTTGTACGTTGTGAACGTGTATTCATCAGTCCACCATTCCGTCCAGGTAATCGGCGTTCCCATTCTGAACTCCACCCATTCAGCGATAAATTGAGCCTTATCAGGACACATCTCTGCGAGAATCGAGGCGGGGGCAGTAATCTTTTCACCCAGCCAGCCGACGAAATCCCCGTATTCATCTACATATCCCGACGGGTCTAGAAGGAAGTTTTGCCTATTACGCACCTCGGAGCTTATCTCATGAATAGAATTGTCGTAGCCGTGCTTCAGGATGCCCAGAAAATACACGTTCCAGTGCCGCACCATCATCTTCATCTTCTGACGCAGCACGAGAGAGTCGGACAAGTAAACGAGCATAGTCCGGATTGCCGTCGCCTCTACATTCCCAGCGTCGGTGTTGTCGGTGTACACAACGGGGTCAGGGTTCCTAGCCAGGGCTTGAGCCAGGAAGGTCTCAGTCGCTTCAAAGATAATGTTGTCCGGAACGGACGCGCCGTCGAGAGCGTTTTCCTGCTGCCCTTGCCGCCCCATGTAGTAGAGCCGGTTGGTCTTGCGACGTTTTTGTAGTTTCCCGTCGTATTGCTTAAATTGATTCTCCCACAAAGTTGCCAAGTCAAGAAGCTGCCGGTCGCTCATCGTGAGTTCCAGCTCATCTTCAGGAGCATCTTGGAGACCATCGCCGCTTTCATTGACACGGTTAGTACGCCCACTTACGAGGTCGGCAGGCCCGAGCACGTTTAACTGGTCTCCACGGTACTGCATCTGGGTAAAGAAATAGGCAGGCTCCCCGCAAGGGGAACCCGCCTAGGTGTATTTAGCGGCGGCTAACTCCTACACTATAGGACTATTCGTAAATCACGTCCAGTGTCCTGAGGTGTGGATAACTCCATGACTATCCCCTGACGACATAATGCTAAAATGACACCATGAGTAAGAGCAAAGAGCAACTGACGCCAAACTACGCACCACTCTACGCCGCCGCCATGTACCCACTTCTTGCGGGAATCTGCCATGAACACGGGTACGCTCTCGCGGTGCATGGAAGCGTTGCAAACGACTTCGATATTGTGGCTATACCATGGGCTAAAAAGGTGTCCTCTCCTCGCAAACTCATGAACGCGATACAGAAAAAGACGGCGATGAAGTTCGAGGACAGGGAGAAAAAAGAACACGGACGTATCGCGTATCGTTGCACTGTCGGCTTTGGGGTGTGTCGTCTAGACTTCTCGTTTTTCCCTAATTATGTTGTGAAGGGATAGGCATGGATAACTCTTCATATGTCCAGGAACGAATCTCGACACTAGCCGGTGTCCCTTCTTTATCGAAGTGAATCGTCGCGCTCCCTTTGCGCAATGACCACGCGTGGGCTTTGGAAAGTAAGCGAAAGGCGAGCGCTTCTTGGTCGGTGAGTTCTACATTAACGGCCATATTTCTTGTATCTTAGCAAATCATTCCAAGTGCTTTCCCCTACCATTAACCCCGAACTGCCGCCCATTTTAATGTTACTAGCAACTTCGGGCATCCCCGCGTAGCGGTCATAGGCTGCGAGGGCGAATACCATAGCGTGGGCGAGGTGGTCTGGAGCACCATTATTCTTCTCCCAACGGTATTCGACTCCGAACGGCGTGTCCTCTTTGGTACGAATCATGTTGGCGAAATGCCTAGCAAGTATCTTGGCTTCATCTCGTGTCCCGTTGATTTTAAAACGGTTGCCTTCTCGGAGCTGCTCCACAAGCATAGTAATCATGCGATTGCGATCGATGATGACTGACCCAAACTCGTCTCCTTCTCCCCATTTAATCATCTGCTGGCTCTTTCGGTCTTTACGATAGAACGCCATGAACACTCGGCCAGGATACTTAGCCTGAAGCTGTCTAGGGCCGGTATTATCCCCGTGGCCGTCCATAACCATAACGGCCTGTGGGAAACGCTGGAGGAGTCCTTCGAGTGCTTTGTACGGGTCGTAGTCTGCACTCGGTAACTGACATTGATTCCAATGGAAGATACCCTCTTGGTTCATTATGACGTACCAGATAGGCAGCCCGGTATCCACGCCGATAAGGATACGCCCTTCCTGTGAGTTGAAGTCACTCGTTACGTTCTGGAGGACTTGCTCTTCCGTGATGACTTCTTCCGAGTCTGCATACGGGAGACCGAGGACGTAGTTGTAGAAGTATTGCTTTGTCTTCGTTTGGTCTTCGTAGGCTTCGATGATTTTCTGGGCGCTAATCCAGGGACATATAAGTTGGCTAATATGGTACCCTGAAAAAGCTCCTTCGCTAGTGGGTCGCCATTCTCCATTGCGGATTTCATCAATAGATAAGTCTGTTCTACAGTTCTTGCAGATGTAAGTCTTTCTTTCCATGGAGATGGAATCGGGCCAATCCATTGTTTGCTCATGTCCACATTCGTTACAAGTAATAAACCATTCTTTCTTGTCTGACTGCTGCCAATACATATCCACACCCTTCCCGGCTATACTCGGATGGCTGAAGTACCACCTAGAGCCATCCGCCTTAGCCTGGAGGCGAGTTTCGTACTGGGTAATGATTGCTGCGTCTGAGGCATCTACCTCGTCGTGTATGTTCAAATCTGACGGCACCATCATGGCTTGCTTTGCTGAGAACGTACCACGGAAGCGTATGAGACCATCACCCACTTGCTTATGGTCCATCGTGTCCCCGTCTGCCACCAAGTCTCTAAGCTCTTGGTTCTGGGCGATGATACGGTTGAACCCAGAACCCACCATCTCGTACATGTCTGACGCTGTAGGAAGAGTATAGATTATCTGCTTCTTGTAGTGAGAAGCCATGTAGAGCGCTTTGAGCACGTTCATCACTGTCGCTCCGATTTGAGGAGGTTTCAGGATGACCTGAAGCGGTGAAAGGTCGTCCATTATCTGCTTTAGAAATGCATGATTCTTATATTCCAGAGGAATGCCTGATTCATTAACCATCTTGTGCTTCTTAACCCATAAGGATGGGTATAGTTCAGCTGCGTCTTCAATCTCTTGTAAGGTTGGGTCTCGCATAGGTCGGCGTTAATTTATGGCAAGCAATACACAATGTCCTTCCATTCTCTACAGAAAATCGCAGTTCTGGGTAAATTGAAAACGGCTTAATATGGTCTGCATTCAAAATGCCACCTCTTAAACCACATTCTCGACACGTCCAGTTATCTCGTTCAAATACAGATTTACGCCATTCTTTATATGCAGACGAAGAACGAATAGTCTTATTTATTGGGGCTATTCCTCCCTTCCAGAAAGAAGATTTTTCGCCACGTAATGCGATACTCAATTTCTTTCTATGTTCAGGAGAACGTGGAGGCAATTTAATACCAATTCTACCCTTTCCAATTCTTTTCCTTTCTTCTTCCGTCCTCTTTTTACCAAACATAGGATTATTCTCACCTGCCACAGATGGGCGAGGTTTACCACGCACAGCAGCAGCTTTTTTTTCAATCCATTCTGGTGTTTGCTTCTTACCTTTATGAGATTGACTCATTCTCTGTCTTGTTTCAAAGGACGCTTTACTTCCCTTCTTCATTGTAGATATTATCTACTTTCTTCATCTTTAATGCAAGTCCTCGTAGATATTCATCATCCATGTGGTACTGTTTTTTCTCAGTATTTTCACTAACATGTGCAGCTGTTCCGTGAGCACGATTCATTAGGCTGTCTATCGCTGGATTAAACGGGGCTTGCGTAGAAATATAGTAGTAAGTTTCATCCACAACCCCATTTCCTTCTACTTCATCAAGAACATTTTTTATCTCATCAGGGTCAGTAACTAGCACATGTTCCCTTTTCTTTTTTGAACCTTCGCCTGTTTCATCTATACGATAGAGATATGTAATCCCTCTCGCCAGATTCAGTTGAGCATTGAATAAATCATCAGTATGTTGAATCACTCGCTCTACAAATCGTTTCTTCGCTTCTTGCGCCTCTAATGTATGAGGAGCCTTATATCCTTTTTTCTTTCCTCCTGTTTTCCGTCCATAGGCCATAAAATAGACAAATAGATATTACCCCTTCTTCATTTGCGAGAACATCTTGGAGAGTATATTACCACAATCTTGACAGATTGCAAGCTCACTTCGTATCTTTTCACCTACGGGCGAAGTGTACCATCTTTGCTTCACGTTGAACCAGAGACATTTATCCCCGCATTTATCGCAGGTTCTCGTCCATGAGACTGGGAGTAGGTTAATGAGTTTCATCGTCAATTATACGCCTTTCCATCATGTTGCCAAGGCAAGAGTGTGGAACAATTCAAGACAGTCCCTGCCACTGATACCGCAGCCTTGACTGCATTCTTTACTACATCCGCTGGGTCGTAGATTCCTCTTTCGTCGAGTTCATCTTCGGCAGCCATCTTCTCGTGGGAGTTTGCTTCAATCTGATTGAACGGAGCTACCAATGCTTCTTTGAGTATCTTAGCCCCGAATGAATCCCCAAGCGAAGAGGCCACGTTAGCAAGTGCATATCCACCTCCAATCACAATACCTCCCTTAAGTGCCATACGTGCAGCATTCTTCGCGTCATCGAACTTGAGACGCCTGTAGGTCAATTCCACTTCACTTCTAGCCCCCATGTGTACCACTGCGGCTTTGGAATTAAGCCATTCTACACGCTTTGTGAACTCCTGATGGTCAAAGCTCGCTTCTTCGAGAGTCTTGATATAGTCTTGCATATCCCGAGTACCAATGACATCAGTTCCACCCCGGCGGGCTATGAGTTTGTCGCAAGTACCAAGCCACGCTAGTGACGCGCCCCCCTTGAATTGCGCCTGTTGACCTATCCCGAATACGGTTGCCCCTGTCATATAGGCAAAGTCCTCGTATATCCAGTCCTTCCACAAGGTGGGAGCCTTGAGAACGATGATGCGGAATGCCTGACGAGGATTGCCGAACTTATCCATACCCAATCCAGTAAGCTCGATTTCTGCGAGGGCGATAGGGTCGATTTCATCACAGAACAACACCATCTCTCGTACACCTTGCTGTGCAAGTCCTCGCACATACGGCTCAAGCTGAGACGCATTGCTGATTTTCTCAGCCGACATGAGGATATGGGGATTGTTTACAATGATTCGGTCTCCCTTGCGTGGGTCAGAGACTGTGCCCTGGGCATTTGCATTTATGAATGTTTGGTGGGCAAACCCTACGCCCTTGAGCTCAACGCCGTCCTTGATTTCGTATTCTGTCCCCTCACGCGGCGATGGCTCCCACGAGATGACACCTTCCTTGCCGATTTTATTGTAGATTTCGCCGATAAGTTTCCCCATTTCTCCATCCTGTGCGCTCGTTGTTGCCACTTTCCACAAGTCTTCTGGTTCTACTTTTCGAGTCTGCTTGTCGATTCCTTTAAGGACAGTCGGGAGGACTGCGTTGAGTTCCTTCTTAAAGTCTACCGTCGTAATATCTGCGTACTTTGAGCCTTCCTTAAGGACAGCGGCAGTGAGAATGCAGGTCGTGGTCGAGCCATCTCCTGATTCCTTGTTAGCGCGTCCGATAGCCTCCTTCATGAGATTCGCTCCCATGTTCTCGTAAGGGTCTTCACACTTCACCTTCTCTGCGATACTCGCTCCATCGTTCGTCGCGACAGAATACGGCCACTCGAATGCTCCGAGCAGGGCGTCCCGACCATCCGGTCCGATAGTGGGGGCGACAGCGTCATTGACTGCATTTACTCCTCGGATGAGCGAATCACGAGCTTCAATGCGCCTTTTGTAATTCACGACTGGCACGGTACTCGAAGTTGAATCGAGGGTGGTTTCTTTGGAGGAGTTCTCTGTTGTGCGCGAGTCCATAGACATCTTGGGGGGTTGAATTGTGAGTAAATAAATGGGTTCCGCAACGGGTGCAGGCTTCTTCAATGCCGTTGTCCAGTCGCCGGACCAGCCGATACTGATGGAGATACCCTCTCCTCTTGCACAGGGATTGTGGTGCTACGTTCATCGTCTTGTGTTTTACCAATAATCCACACGCCATCTCCGCGCGTATCCACGGCGAATATTTCCTTTTTTTGCCAATCGAAACGGCGATAGGCATATTCATCATAGAAGATGACGTCGCCTATTTGTATATCGGGTTCTTTGCTTGCGGTTACTTTACCGGCGTTTGTGTAATCTCGACCCGTAGACTGAATGATAGCGTCGTCCTCAATTGGCTCTATGAGCACGATTCCGGGCATCGGGATAAACTCCATATTAAGATTTCTTCTCGATAGCCTTGATAAGCATGTTCAACGCCTTCGTCTCGTCATCGTTGAAGCCTCCGGTATCTCCGAGTTCAATAGATTTCACTTCCCCGCGTGCCATTTCAATGTCGTCCGTCGTCGGACCACGATGGACAGTGGTGTAGTGCATTATCCCGTCCGTTTTTGCGTAAAAGACTTTCGACTGGATTAGAGGATGTCGGGCGTCAGTAAACCAATCCGTGCTGAAAATGCTTTGGTGGTTGGTCGGGTTCATACAAGGTCTGAAGGATTAACAGGGGTTGGCAAGTATTTTTTATCGCGCGGCGTGGAATAAATCATAGTCCCGTAGAGCCCGTTCCCCAACGGAACGTACTGGGGATACTGCCCAAAATCCATTTGCAGTTCATCGGCGAGTTTTTTATATCCTTCGATAAACTTGTCGCTTCGTTCCTGGATGTCTTGTTTTTGTTCAGGTGTGAGTTCATTCATATGCAACCTATTTAATGCTCTAATAATAGAAAACTTCTCCTTACAGGTCAATCCGAGTTATCCACACCCTTAAAACAATTACTGCACACATACTTCCCGTGGTGGGCATGAGCTACGATATAGCAGGGTTCTTGGCAAATCGAGCAGGTTGGGAGGGTTTTCATAGAGTTTCTTTTAACAGGGATACTACACGGTCATAATACTTCGGTTTCTCGGGAAGGTCTTTCATGCGGTCGATTATTTCTATCATCTTCTCTTCAATTTTGCTTATCGTTATCTGTTCCATCGAGTGTTTGATGTTTTCTCGTTTGAACTCTTCTGGGTCGTATCCCCTTCGGATTATCTCTTGTTCAAATGCGTCCCAGTCTTCTTTGTCCCCGAAGCCGTTGGAGCGTTTGGATTGTAGGAAGATATTACGTTCGTCAAACTTCATCATCCCGTTGCATTTAGTATAGGCTCGGAAGTGCCCTGCGTCGCCGTCTTGCCAGGATTCTATATGCCTTCCCGTGGCTACGCACTTGCCGTGGTATTTATGCCAGTCATGGATGCGGACGTAATCTGAGACTAAACGCCATAATCGCTTCTGTAGCGTCCCAGAACCGTGTGCGCCAGGTGGAATCGCTTTTACCCATGAACGTCGCTCCAGAGGCAAAATACGGGCTTTGGGGGCTATTCCTAGGCGCTTTGCTACTCTTCCCTCAATCATACAAGTCAGGCCAGAATACTTCGTATCGGAGATACCCCAAGATTGTTTGAGTTCCTGGGATATTTAAGTCCCATAGTCTTGTAAGGAAGAAATAGATTTTAGTTTTCATATGCTTTCTCGCATTTCCAACACCGCCAAAGTAACTTCCCTTTCTCCTCGTATCGGTATAGGACGGGGACTTCTTTTTGGCAGGTCGAGCAGGTCATCGTTTGTGAAGTCGGTCGTGGACTCCGTTGAGGTATGCCATCTCTAGGATGAAGAGGATTTCGTTATCAGTGAAGGTGTACCCCGTGGGGGTTTTGTTCTTAGCGAATCGTATCTTGAAGTTTGTGAAGGTCTGGTCGAAGATTTCGTCGGATCGTCGGATTTCATACTTTCATTATTGCCTTAATTTATTGAATGTAAAGGAATAGATTGTGGATAAAGTGCTTTGAGTAGGGAGCTGGGATTTCGTTTTAATGGTCACCCAACAAGGTTTTCTGTG
>JAEHJW020008976.1_pt1 | contig 24279 bp, 33 predicted proteins | sample 9271431 | NCBI WGS metagenome assembly JAEHJW02 | reverse complement strand
ATACCGATTCGCAGAAGTGTTGACTTGCCGGATGATTCGCCTTGTGCAATGCAATGGCGTCCGGATCGTGATTGACCGCAATATCCACTGCACGTCCGATTCCTTGCTCAATGCCAAGTGAGGCACCCCCACCGCCGGCGAACAAATCAATAATGAGTTCACTACCGATGGGCAACCGTAGCTGTGGATTATCGCGGACGGCTGTTTTCATCGGTGGTGGGCCTCCATAGAAACTTCTGGACTGTAATAGGTGCCGGTATCCCCGGTCGGGCAATACAATGCACGGGCACGCTTATCGTGTAGGGTCATTCTCATCACAGCAAGCGCTAACGCACGCTCTGCTGTCCGGCATTGGTGGGTGACGGTACGCCATCTACGGCAACCATAGCCGCGGGTTTGCCCAAGGTAATAGCCACTGGTGCGTAGAATGTGCATGTTGGCCGTCATGGCATCCGCCGTTGAAATCTGAGCACTTTCGGCCGGTGGGGCTTCTCGGCATCACTTCCGAAGATGGCAGCGTTGCCATCGGTCAACACCACGTGGCCATTCTCGACACGCGCGCACAAGCCGGTTTCGGCAACGAGCCTGAGCATGTGGTGCTGCTCGATAGTGGGAAAGCAGCGGATGCGATTCATGGTTGCCAACCAGATGCAAAAAGAATGGCAAGGATCAATCCGTCTAGGGCGACGGCGATGAGGATGGGCAGCCAGTGCGGCCGGAACACGGGACGGTTATCCATCAGCGCCAGCGTCCGCCGCACGCTGCCAGCGCGGCATCGTTCGGGGAGCGTCCCGCTTCGTAGTGGATCCACAGGCGGTCACAGTCCGGCAGCCGCTCTAAATCCATGTCCGCGGCGAGACGCGGAGCAATCGGGATCATGGCCTGGACTGCCTTCTTCGCCCAGGCGCCGAACCGGTGCCGCTGCCCGGCGACCTTCGCGCGCGCATAGTCCGGGTGCACGCGCTCGGTGTTCATGCGGCTGCCTTTGCCTTGCGGAGATCGGTGGTACGCCGCCATCCCAGCCGCACAATCCACACATGCCAGTGACCCGCGAAACGCTTGCAGTCCCGGATATCCTCGCGGGTGTGGCGACGGTAGATCCGCGCCATCCGCGCCTCATCGACGGACATGGAGAATGAAGGGGACAGATCCGTGAGATCACACATCAGACCGACTCCTCCAGCGCGCGCAGCTGGGCACAAACGTTCTGGAAGCGGGAACGCAGGTCCACCACCTCGTCCCACAGGCCACTGGCGCGCTGCTCGGCATCCAGGCGCAGTTGTTTTTCCGCCCCCAATTCGGCGGTCAGGAGGCGCACCTGCTCCAGGGCGGCTTGGAAATTGGGGTCATCACTCACGACCCCAACCTCCGTTTCGATTCGGCGCGACGCCGGATCCGCGTGGGATTACCGCGCTTGGAATGGCGCCGAGCGAGATTGCGCCGCTTCCGTGCGCGGCGCTGGGCGCTCGCAGCACCGGAACGCGCGGTGCCGTTGGTGGGGGCAATAAAAGCGCCGCGACACCTGGGTGTGCCCTCGGAATGGGGAGCCAGCATCCCGAGAACGGCTGCCGCGGCGACGGAAAGCTGGAGGTGGGTCCGGCGGAACATGGAGAAAATAATTGCAGCATACTGCAATATTGTCAAGCAGTATCCTGCAATTATTTTCTCACGAACGTTGCAATGCGGGGAGTGGCCCCAATAGCGGCTTAGTGGAAGGTTACAGCCTCACTGAAGACCCAAACTTCTTTGATGGTGCCAGGGATGCGCACGCGCACGTATCCAATGCTACTAGCCATGAGGTATACGGATTGACCACTATTGAGGTTTAGGCAACGGCCGTCTTCAAGAAGCGTCAGGATGGCGGCGAAGTCTTTGTGCGAAAGGGCGTTGCTGACAATCTTGGCGTCGTTTTGGGCATAGCACGCTGGAACATTGAATTTGACGACGCCGTGGCTCGCGGCCTGTGCCGCACTTGCCATGGCCATGGCTGCGAGCACCACAAGGGCTTGGGTGGTTTTCATCTCTTGGAACTCCTGCTGTGCTGATCCTCCAGTTCGCGCCTCGTTATTGCATCCATGATCTGGCGCCCCGCATCGGTCGCCCCGTTGTAGACAGTGACCATCTCTGCCACGCGGTGAGCGGGCGTAAACGATTCCACCAGTAACTCCCAACCGGTGTAGCCAGCGGCTGCCGCGAGAGCGTTCGCGACATCGATTGTAGGCCTGTTTTCGCCGCGCAGGACGCTGTAGACCATTCTGAGTGATACACCGCTGTTTTTCGCTATTACTTCTGGTTTGAGGCCATGGAAACTCATCGCGGCTTTTAGGTTGGCGCGAAAGCGATCAGAAGTGTGGCGTCTGGATGGCATATACCACACGGTACTGCGATGGGGATGGGGTATGTTGCCACCGTGAGGCTTGACATTTTGCAGCATACTGCAATACTCCTTACATGGATGTCTCCACCGAATTGCTCATGCGTCTTAGTGCCACGCGAATCCCTTTTGCGCAGATCGCAACCGAATGCGGGGTCAGCGAGCGTTGGCTGTATGCCGTGCTCGCCAACGAAATCCGTGAGCCAGGCTTATCGCGCGGCATGCGGGTGCTGGATTTCCTCGCAGCCCACGAAAATAAAGGTGAGCACGCATGACTCCCCTCAAAGACTTCCGCGGCAAGATCACGATCGAGGCCGACTGCGTCCTCGAAGCCGAGTCCCGCACCACCGGCCGTGATCGTGCGGAAATCGTGAGGGAAATCCTGCATGAATGGGCTCTCCGTCGTATTGAGGTGCACACGGTATTGCAGCGGCTCCTGCGGGCCGAGGGACTGACGGGGGCATTGGAGGGAATCGCAGGGAACCGCAGGGAGTCGGAGGGAGGGGAATTATGAAATGGCTGCGCCTTTATGCCGAAACGGTGGACGACCCCAAGCTGCGATTACTCGCATTCGAGGATCGCTGGCACTTCATCGCCGTTCTTTGTATGAAGGCGCAGGGTATGTTTGATAGCCCGACGGCGCCGGAACTGCGCGAACGCATGGTGGCCGTCAAATTGGGCCTGCAGGGAAGGGACGCCGATGAAGTCAAGAGGCGCCTGTTGGCGCTTTCGCTCATCGACGAACAGTGGGAACCGGTCCACTGGAACAGTCGGCAGTTCGACAGCGACAGCTCACTGAAGCGCGTTCGTAAGTACCGGGAAAACAAGAGAAAAAATCAGAGTAACGCCGATGTAACGTTACAGAAACGTTACTGTAACGGTACAGATACAGATACAGATACAGAAAGAGATAAGACTAAGAGCACGGAGCCCTTCGTGGAACCGAACGGCTCCGTGGCTGCCGCGATATCGATCCCCCTCAACACCGGGCAAGCCTGGGCAGTCTCTCCGGAGCTGCTCGACGAATGGATTTCCCTCTACCCGGGAACAGATGTGCTGCAGGAACTGCGCAAGATGCGGGCATGGTGCGACGCAAAGCCCACCCACCGAAAAACAGCCCGCGGCGTACATGCCTTTGTCGTCCACTGGTTGAACCGCGCCCATGACACCAGGCGCCAGGATGGGTCACGTGAAACAGGTCGCAGATTGTCTGCCGTCGAGATCGTCCGTGAAGCCAACGATGCGCGAGAACGCGAACGTGAGCGGACTGCAACGTAGGCACATCGAGGAACTTTGGAAACGCATGGCCTCGATCTATGGGCATCGGTGGTTATCGAGCTACGGGCCGACCGATGCGGACGACACCTGGTTGCGCGGTCTCGCCGACCTCACTCCCGCCGAACTCGCGATCGGGTTGCGAGCCTGTGTGCAATTCGCCCGCACCAACGCCCTCGCGGGCGATGTGGACTGGCCTCCGACGCTCGGCGAATTCAGGCACCGCTGTCATTCCAGCCTTCCCGCATCGCACGTCGAGTATGTTGCCCTTCCTGCGCCGCAGATGACAGAGGAAGAAAAACAGGCGGCGATTGCAAGGTGTCGTCGGGCGCTCATAGGAGAAGCGCAATGAACCATCAACTCGATTTCTCACTACTGAGCAACATTCCTGTCGCACGGCGCACCGATCCCATCACAAGTCACCTGGCGGCGAAGAAGATCACCACCGACGGCACCAGGGCAAGCCAGCAGGCGGCAGTGCATTCCTGGGTGCGCACCTATCCTGGCCATACCGCCCAGGAGCTGGCTGAACTATGCCTCGGCAATGGCGGCAGCCTTGATCGGTACGTGTTCGGAAGGCGTTTGAGCGAGATCGCCTGCGATCACCTGCGGAATGGCGAGAAGGTCGCGCCACTCGTGAAGCGCGGTCCGAAGCGCATTTGCATGGTGACCGGACAGACGGCATTGACTTGGTGGCCGTATCCCTGAGGAGCGGATGGCATGAAAACAGATTCTGATTCCGAAACAGTCACCATGTTCTTGGTGGTGGTGATCATTGCGTTCGTGGTGGGCGCCATCCTAGGCGGCATTATCATGATGGCGGCGCTGTCGTGAGCAGCCGCTGCCTCGCGTGTGGAGTGGGACTTCAGAAAGAAGCACCACATCGTGATCGGCCATCCACAGGTTTTCTGTGTGGATTGTCGCCGCGACAAGCTGGCCGGATATCAGCGCTCCTACTACGCCAAGAACCGCGACAAGCTGGCCGGATATCAGCGCTCCTACCGCGCCAAGAACCGCGACAAGGTGGCGCGTGAAATCAAGAGTGCGCGCGGACTGTGCTGTTGGGAATGCGGTGATGAAATGACGCGCTTACCTGCAGATGGGCTGTGCGGCGCATGCCGCGCCGAAAAGAGGGGGGAGATTCGAGCATGAAATGCCGGCCGCTTCCTCTGCCACAGCGCACGCTGCGGAAACTTGTGTACAGCCAGTTCTTTTGTATCACGCGCGAGATCAAACAACGCGTGGTAGGCGCCACTGGCGCTCATGCGGACGAATCCGGTCATTTCTGGTGGGCAGTCGGTGGCAAAAGGATCATCCAGGTCAAGCCGCATTTCTGCGACCCAGGTGATTTCTTTTATGTGCAGGAGGCGTGGTGTGACGATTATTACCGGGTTCTCGGTGCGCCACCTGGGAAAGGTCAGGGGTGGCAGCTGCCGCAAACGATGCCGTCGGATCGCTCGCGTTACACGCTCCGGGTGACGAGCATAGCGATTGAACGGAAATACGCGACAGCAGGCTGGCTGGGACCCACTGCGGAACGGTTCATTGGATTTTCGTGCGGTCGCGCCGTTTGCGACAATCCGTGGTGCTGGGTGGTGAGGTGTGAGGTCATCCGGACGCGTAGGGATGCCCCATGAGTAGCCGCTTCGTCAGCGCAGCCCTATGTTGTCTCGTTGTCCATGGTGTCGCGACGACGCTCACAGGGCAGCAGGTGCACATTCTGAATCTGGCGCTTAACGCCGGCGAGCCACAACATGATGGAATGACGCTGGCAGCGATCATCTGGACCGAATCGAGCTTCTGTGCCCATATCCACGGCATCGATCACAGGGCGCAAGGGTGCGCGCAACTGCACCAGTCCACGGCGAATCAGGTAGCCGGTCGAAAGGTCAGTCGCTGGAGACTCACTCACGATCGGCGGCTGAATCTGCATTTGGCGGCGCTCTATCTCCGCTCTTGCCTCGACCGGTTCGGCTATCGCGGCGGCATCACCTGTTTTCACCTCGGCATTCCAGCGGCAGCACGCGTCCCGAAAAGGTCGTTGTTGCATAACGCCTATCTGCGGACGGTGTTGCGACACGTTCGAGAGCTGGAACACCTACCGGTAGATGAGGATTGAACCATGCTCCACCCCGAGGACGCAGAACAGAAGGCCTTGATCCATTGGGCGCGGCTTATGCCGCTCAAAGGCGACGGAGTGGCATTCCACGCGACTATCGGCGATTACCTGATCGCCTATCCGAACGGCGGCAAGCGGCTCTACACCGAGGCAGCGCGTCTGCATGGTCTCGGAGTCAAAAAAGGCGTCGTGGATCTCCTGTTTCCGCTGTCACGGCTTGGGTATCACGGGCTATGGATCGAGATGAAAAAGCCGCTGGCGGCGTTCCGCTCGTCCTCTGCAGCGCGCGATGCCGTCACATCTGAACAGCGTTGCTGGATGGTTAGAATGCGGCAGGCGGCGTATGCGGCTACGGCATGCTATGGGTGGGATGCGGCGCGAGTCCTGATTGAGGCGTACGTGCAGGAAGGCGACGATTTCGTGGCGCTGTATGAACATTTTTGGACACTACTTGACAAGAGCGGTCAGTAATTGAGGCATTTACCAAATGACCAGGATTTGTCGGCATTGTGGGTACGAACATATCTTGAAGGGTGGGCAACTACCCACTGCGTGCCGGAGTTGCGGCTGCACCGATTGGGCAGAATACTGGGCCACGGAGACGAGCTCCGACCTGATATTCCGCCTCAAGATCGCTGTGCGACACATCCTGAAGAGTAACCAGTTCGCCGGCATCGGTCGTGATCCGGATGGCCACTACATCGTACTCATCCCCTATATGTGCGATCGGTGGCTGATGAATCCGGCCCTGTATGGCGATTTTCAGGGCACAGTGAACGATCCAGAGCAAATCGAGCCGATGCTGTTGGGGGAGAAGGGGAAAGATGCCATTCACCTGCGCGCACGCACGAGCGCCTACCAATTGGGGAAATGAATGAGCCGTATACGAGAAGATTGGCAGGTGGAACGTAAGCTATTGAATCGCTGGGCTATCTGGTGCCTCCACGGCAACGAGCGCGATATTCACCGCATCTGCGGGCTCACCTGGGCAGCTAGCCCCTACAGCATCATGCGTCGGATCTACGAGAATGGCGCAGTGGCCACCACGGATGTGACCGGCTATGCGGCCGAACCGCCGCATCTGCCGGATGAATGGAGCGCCCAAGTAGATGAATTCATGGCAATTATCGCGATAGTGCTCCCTGATTCCCATGCTGCGCTGATCGCCAGGCACGCGCGAGTGGTGCGCGGCCAGCGGCTACTGATTCGAGCCGAGCGATGGATTGCCAGAAGCCTGTATGGGTTGTCTGTGAGGCACAGCGTCTCGCGGTTGGCGCATGACTGCGAATGTGGCTATGGCGCCCTCCACAGATGGCTCAGCGCGGCCAAACGACGGGCGCCATGAAAGTTGGTTGCATTTACAGCCAACTTTGCTATTCTGATGCGGAACCTATAGCTGTCCCCGGAATCCGGCGACGGCTTTTTTTATGTTTCCATCCTCATCACCAGGCACAGCTTCGAATGATCTCTGTCAGCGTCAAAGCCGATGTGAAAGCAGTGGAACATGCGATCGGTGAAGCAAAACGATCGGTGGTGATTGCTGCATCCATGTCTGCGTTGAACAAGACCATCAAGAACGTCCAAGTCGAAGCGGCACGAGAGATCAAACAGCATCGTGCGTTGCCGATCGGCGAGATCAAGCGCTCGCTGCTTGTCCAGCGAGCGACTAAGTATCTGCTGCGCGCCATACTCATTGGTGTTGGTCGTCCGATATCGTTGAGTCATTACGGCGCGCGACAATCGACAAGCGGCGCATCTGTGCTGGTGGATCCGGCGCGTGGCCGAAAGACAGTGAGTCGCTACGGTAACAAGACGTTTCAAGTGCAATCACTAGGCAATAATGTTTTCGTGCGCACTGGCCGCAGACGATTGCCGATCGAGAAGTTATTCGGTCCGAACATTCCGAGTGCGATGCTGAAGGGAGCTGTCAAATCAGCAATGACCCGGGTAGCCACAACGAACTGGCCGAAACGATTCAATGAAGAGCTGAGCTATCGGCTACGCCGTCTTGGCTTTTCGATATCGAAAATATGAAATACAAATTTAGTAATGCAAATCGCGGGTCCTTCTCGCAATGCCAGACAGCGGGTGCTGACGAGCGCGAAATTTTTTTAGGCGCTGGGATGGCCGGGGTTCCTTCCTATTAACGCAGGCGCAGCGGGGGGCGCCGTCGGATGGTCGTTAACAAGGCGAAGCTCGCGCAGATTCTCGGCATCAGCGAGCGGTCATTGTCGGACTGGCAGAAGGAGGATGGTTTTCCGATCCATCAGTTACCTCGCAGGCGCGGCGAATCGCAGCTGTATGAAACCTCCGAGGTTATACGTTGGTGGATCGCGCGCGAATCCGGAGACGACCTCAACGCCGAGAAAACCAGGCTGACCCGTGAGCAGGCGGACAAGACCGCACTGGAAAACGCACGCCTGCGCGCCGAGCTCGTGCCGGTTGTCCTGGTGGAAAGGAGTTGGGGCAAGATGATCGGCGCATTTCGTGCGCGCGTGCTGGGGCTACCCTCAAAACTCGCCACGCTGCTGGCAAATGAAACTGAGCACAGCGGCTTTCTGCGGGTGTTGAGGAATGGCGTGCATGAATGTCTGACCGAACTCTCGCGGTATGAATTACCACAAAATTCTGATGGCGACACTGAGGGCAGCGATCCTCGCGCCGACGCCGCTCCTGACAGTCAGTCAGTGGGCAGATCAGTTCCGAAGGCTAAGCCCCGAGGCAAGCGCAGAGCCAGGCCAGTGGCACACTGAGCGCGCGCCGTACCTGCGGGCGGTCATGGACGCGTTCACGGATCCGCTCGTGCACACGGTTGTGCTAATGAAATCAGCGCAGACCGGTGGCACCGAGGTGCTAAACAACGTGGTCGGCTATGTGATCGACCAGGACCCGGGGCCGATGCTCGTGCTGCAGCCAACCATTGAAATGGGCAATACCTGGTCCAAGGATCGTCTGGCGCCGATGCTCCGCGATTCGCCATCACTCGCCGGGAAGGTCAAGGACCGGCGCTCGAAGGATTCCGAGAACACAATCCTTCACAAGATTTTTCCCGGCGGCCATATAACGGTCGCCGGCGCGAACAGTGCCGCGTCGCTGGCGAGCCGCCCGATCCGCGTGCTACTCGCCGATGAGGTGGACCGATATCCCGTGTCGGCCGGCGCCGAGGGCGACCCGCTCTCGTTGGCGCGAAAACGCCTCACGACCTTCTGGAATCGCAAGTGCATCGAGGTCTCGACACCGACGATCAAAGGAGCCTCTCGGATCGAGGCGGAGTATGCGGTGAGTGACCAGCAGCGCTATTTCGTGCCGTGCCCAGGATGCGGCCAGTTCCAGATGTTGAAGTGGGCGAACGTCAAGTGGCCAGACGGCGACCCCGACCGCGCGTACTACACCTGTGAAAAGTGTGGTCAGGAGATCAGGGATGCGCAGAAACCGGCCATGCTGGCACGCGGGGAGTGGCGTCCGACGGCGCCCGGGAATGGCATCCGTGGCTTCCACATCAACGAGCTCTATTCGCCCTGGGTGCGATTCAGTGACATGGCCAAGAGCTTCCTGGAAGCAAAGCGGCTCCCCGAGACGCTCAAAACTTGGGTGAATACAGCGCTCGGCGAGACGTGGGAGGAAAAAGGTGAGCAGCTCGAGGGATCGAAGCTCGCGGAGCGCGCAGAGAACTATGAAGGCCCACCAGAAGCTGTGTTGCTGGTCACCGCGGCGGCCGACGTGCAGGACGACCGCATCGAGGTCGAAGCTATTGGTTGGGGGAAAGATTACGAGTCGTGGGGACTGGAACATCGTGCCTTTTACGGCGATCCCTCTCGACCCGACATATGGGAGCAACTGAATACGTGGTTGCTGCGGACGTGGCTGACGCCGGACGGCCGCACGTTGCGGATCGCCTGCGCAGCCGTGGACAGTGGGGGCCATCACACACAGATGGTTTATGCGTTCTGCAAGCCGCGCTATGCCAGGCGCATCTACGCTATTAAGGGCGTTGGGGGCCAGGGGCGCCCGCTCGTCGGTAGGCCGTCCAACTCAAACGCGTTGCGTGTGCGTGTGTTTCCGATTGGCGTGGACAGCTGCAAGGACCTGGTGTTCGCGCACCTCAGGGTAGCGACCCCGGGTGCCGCGTATTGTCATTTCCCGGCGAGCTACGATCAGGAATGTTTCGAACAGCTCGCGTCCGAGAAAGTGGTGACCAAATATCACCACGGGTTCGCCAAGCGCGTCTACATCAAGGTGCGTCCGCGCAACGAGATGCTGGATCTGCGCGTGTACAACCGGGCAGCGCTGGAGTTGCTCAATCCGGACTTCAAGAAGCTCGTACTGCGCGCAAAAAATGTCGCTAAAACAGCGGAAAAAGAGCCAATCAACGCACAAATTGCCTCTGAAACAGCGGAAAAACCGGAAAAGAAGCAGCCGACGGGCGCTCAGACAGCATTGCAGAAGCGCAAACCGCAAAAGAAGAGTGGTTGGGTCAATCGTTGGAGATGATGATGAGCTACGAGATCCCGACATACGAGCCCGACACCGTCACACCCGGCGATACCGTCGAGTGGACACTTTACCTCGCGGATTTCGATCCCGGCAGCTGGACATTGACGTATTACTTCGTCAATCAAACGGGCGCTCCGTTCAAAATCGTCGCTACCAACAACGGCGACGGCGATTTTCTGGTGAGCGCGGCGCCGGCGATAACGTCGGCGTGGATAGCCGGGCTCTGGTATTGGCAGGCGATCGTCGCCAATATCGGAGGAGAAACGCATACGGTCCGTCGTGGCCGCATCAAGATATTGCCTGGATTTTCGGCCGCGAATGCGGCGCTCGACAATCGTAGCCATGTGCGCCAAGTGCTGGATGCTCTGGAGGCCCTGATCGCCGGGAAGGCGCTCACCGGCGACCAGGTGCATTACCAGATTGCCGGCCGCAGCCTCGCGCGCCTCACTCCGGAACAGGTCGTCTTCTGGTTTGAGAAATACAAGGGCTATTACGCGGCGGAGATCCGCAACGAGCGGATTGCGAACGGCCTGGGGCAAACCGGCAAGATCAAGGTGCGGTTCAATGAGGGCCCGAGTCCGGATGCGTACAACTTCATCAAGGGATTCTGGCCGCGATGAGATTCTGGCCGTTCAGCAGGCGCCCGTTGCCTCCTGGCGCGGGCGTCATCCAGCAACGCATAGGCGCCCCACAAAATCGGACCATGGTGGGGCAATTGGAGCGTTTCTACAAAGCCGCCCAGCCGGATCGCCTGACTGCTGGCTGGCCGATGCTGCCGGTCCCGACCGACTGGATCATCAGGTGGTCTCTGCGACCCCTGCGCGCGCGCTCGCGCGAGCAGGTCGAGAATAACGACTATGCACGCCGGTTCGTGAACCTCGTAACCTCGAACGTCGTGGGACCGCACGGCGCGGTGTTGCAGGCGCAGATCCGGCACGCAAACGGCGATCCTGACGATAAGGCCAACAAGGCCATCGTCGAGGCCTGGCGCGATTGGGGAATGCGGGAGAACTGCGACATCACCGGCCGTATGAGCTGGCCGGAACAGCAGCGACTGTTCATGCGCACGGTCGCGCAGGACGGAGAGGCATTGGTCCGAATCATTCGCGGCAAGAGCGCAGGTAAGCACGCCATAGCGCTGCAGCACCTCGATCCCGAGCTGCTCGATGTGTTTTATTCCAACACGTTGCCGAACGGCAACTGGATCGCGCAAGGTGTGGAGTTCAACCCGTTCGGGCGCCCGGTGGCGTATCACCTGATGCAGCCGATGAGGCCCTCTAGTGAGCAGTACGTCTACAGCTACTACGGCAAGCACTACATCCGAGTGCCGGCGACGGACATCATTCACGAATACCTGCCGGAACGGGTGGACCAGAAGCGTGGGTTGCCCTGGCTGGCCACCGCCCTGATGCGCATGAAAATGTTGGATGGCTACGAAGAGGCTGCCGTAGTGGCGGCACGGGTGGGCGCGGCGAAACTGGGTGTATGGGAGTCGCCGACCGGGGAAGAGTACACGGGCGACGATACCGATACCCAGGGCAACACGATCATGGACGCCGATCCCGGGGAATTCGTGCAGGCGCCTACCGGAGTGAAACTCAACAAGTGGGATCCGGCTTATCCCGACTCGCAGTTTAGCGCGTTCTGCGAGCAGATCCTGCGCGGGATCTCGAGCGGCCTGGGAGTCTGCTACAACACTCTCGCAAATGACCTCAAGAGTGTGAACTACAGCAGCATCCGGCACGGGACATTGGAAGATCGCGAACTGTGGAAGATGTTGCAGGACTGGATGATCGGTGTGTTTCCAGTTCGGATGTACCGCGAGTGGCTCGACATGCAGATGCTGACGGGCGCGCTCCAGGTGCCGACACAGAGCGGCACGCCGGCATCGTTCAAGCCACAGAACATGGACAAATACAGGGCGGTTCGTTTTCAGGGTCGCCGCTGGAGTTGGGTGGATCCGCAGAAAGACGCCAGCGCCAATGTCCTCCTCATGCAGGAAGGGATGCAGTCTCGGAGCGCCATCATGCGAGACCGGGGCGACGATCCTGAGACCGTATGGCGCGAGATCGCGCAGGAACGCAAGCTGATGACTGACCTGGGCTTGGAAGACATATTGGCCGAGATCGCGAACGAGAAAATTACCGAGCGGATTTGAGAACGGATCACCGCACCACCCTCACCGCCGACAGGCGGTTTTTTTTATCGGAGAAATGCCATGAGCGCGAACAAATTTGCTGATCTGCCGCTGGCAGACCGCGGCCACACGTGGGATGCGGATGGTGCCGATAAGCGCGTGCGCGCGTGGGCCGACGCCGAGAAAAAACCGAACGGCAAATACGGCGAGGCTTTCTTGGTGCAGGATGAAGACGGCAGTCGTTTCGGGGACTACAAGCTGCCGTTTGCCGATGTGCTGGACGGCAAGCTGACCGCGATCCCCAAGGGCATTTTTGCCGCCGCCGCGGCCATCCAGGGTGCGCGTGGCGGCGTCAAGCTCTCCACTGCAGATGAGGATGCCGCCAAGGCCCACATCGCGCAGTACTACGCGAAGATGGCCAAGGCGTTTGATGACAAAACCCTGACGCCACCGTGGGATCGTTCCCTGGCAGACGTAGTGACCCGCGCCCTGGGCCAGACGGTCTTTCGCGACACAGAAATCGACCTCCGCGAGATCGATAAAAAGGCGCGCACATTGCGTGTCGCCTTTTCGAGCGAGACACCGGTGGACCGCCCATTCGGCAAAGAGATTCTGGATCATTCCGAGGGCAGCATCCGAATGACGCGCCTGAAAAACGGCGCACCGTTGCTGCTCAATCACGATACCGACAAACAGATCGGCGTCGTGGAAAACGCGCATATTGGAGCTGACAAGAAGGGACGGGCAACCGTCCGCTTCGGCAACTCCCCGTTGGCGAATGAGGTCTTTCAGGACGTGCAGGACGGAATCAGGCGCTCTGTGAGCGTGGGCTATCAGCTCCATTCCGAACCGGCTCCTGAGACGGACCAGGACGGCAATAGGTCGTTTCGATTCAAAGACTGGGAACCCCTCGAGCTCTCGCTGGTGCCCATTCCGGGAGATACCTCCGTCGGAGTCGGGCGTTCGCACACTCCAGTTCCCAAACCTACACCATCAGGAGAATCCACCATGGATCCCAAAGAAATCGAGCAGCTCAGGCTGCAAACCACGGAAGAGGCTCGTCGCAACGAGCTCGACCGTATCAAGGCCATCACGGCCATCGGCACCAAGTTCAAGCGCGAAGCACTCGCCGAAAAGTTCATCACGGAGGGCAAGAGCATCGAAGAGTTTCGCTCGCTGGTCCTCGATGAACTCGGCTCCGCTGCTCCGCTGCGCGCTGCAGTAGATGACCCCAACATCGGCATGGGCACACACGAGCTCAAGCGTTACAGCGTGGTGCGCGCCCTCGCGGCCATGGCCGATCCGGCCAACAAGAAGCTGCGCGAACTCGCGGCCTTTGAGTATGAGTGCTCACAGGCCGCACAGAAACGCTACGGGGGCGCCAAGGAACGCCCCGGCACTCGCGGCGAGCCGTTCACAATCCCGTTCGATGTCCTCGCGACCCCCAACTTCCTTCAGGGAAGTGATGAGCAAAAACGTGCCGCGCTGGAACGCATGCAGCGCGATTTGGCAGTAGGTGGCACAGCGGGCAGCCTGGTGGCGACGGAACTGCTCGCAGCCGACTTCATCCAGCTGCTGCGCGTGGCGACAAAGGTCATGAAGCTCGGCGCACGCCATCTGACAGGCCTCGTGGGCAATATCGCCATCCCGGCACAGACCGGTGGCGCGACTTGCTACTGGGTGGCGGAAGACGGCGCGGCTACCGAGTCCGACTCGACCTTCGGCCAGGTCATCCTGAAGCCGTCCAGCCTCGTCGGCTATACGCAGCTGTCCCGATTGATCCTGCTGCAGTCGAGCCTCGATATCGAGAACCTGGTGCGCGAGGATCTGATTAAACAGATCGCAATCGCACTCGATCTGGCTGCCATCAACGGCAGCGGTGCTGCCGGGCAGCCGCTCGGTATCCTCGGCACCACAGGCATCAACTCCATCGCGCTCGGCACCAACGGCGGCGCGCCGGCGTGGGCCAACATGGTGTACATGATCAGTGCGCTCATGAAGGCAAACGCCTACTTCGGGCGCCTGGGCTGGTTGGGTAACGGCCAGGTGTGGGAGACCCTCATGACGACGCCGCGCATCGGCACCACCTATCCGGTGTTCATCCTGAACGATCCGGGCAACAGCCTGTTGGGTGCGCCGTTCGAGGTGTCGCAGAACGTACCGGCCAACTTGACGAAGGGCACCGGCACCGCCCTGTCGGCCACGCTGTTCGGCAACTGGGGCGATCTCCTGATCGGGCAGTGGGGCGGTCTCGACATGGTTGTTGACCCCTACAGCAACAGCAAAACTGGTCAGCTGAACGTGCTGGCGTGGCAGGACATCGGCATCGGCATCCGCCATCCGGTCTCTTTCAGCGCGATCGTGGACATGATCACCACGTAAGGGATCGAAGGGAAACGACTGATGAAACGGGCGCATGGAGAGCGCCCGTTTCACCCATGGACTTTCATTCCGAGAGCCCAGCGGTGAAACGGAGAAGTGACATGAAACTGAAAGTATTGCGCACATTCCTGCACGAGGGACTGCATCGGCCAGTGGGCTCGATCATCGAGGTGGAAGACCACATCGGCCGTCCACTGATCGGCTCGGGTCAGGCTGAGAAGGCAGCTGATTCGGCCAAAGTCGCGGATGCGATGGAGCCCGTGAAGGCCAAGGACGAGAAGGCCAAGGACGAGAAGGCCAAGTAAATGTCCGTCGAGCAGCCGGCTGACCAGCTCGCCGTCCTCAGCGACTTCGGCGTAGCGGCGAGCTGGAACGGCAAATTCGTGCAGGGGATCTTCGATGACAAGTTTTTGCTCGCCAACGAGCACAGCGAAATCATCGAGAGTCTGGAACCCCAGTTCCTATGCCGCGCCTCGGATGTCGCCGGCGTGCTCGACGGCCAGTTGATTACTATCGGCGGTTATGCCTATACCGTCCGTCGCATCGAGCCGGATGGTACGGGCATGACGCGCCTGATTCTTTCGAAGTGATATATGGCGCTTCTCAAGGCTGAACAAATCGCTGCCGCGGTGCTCGGTGTGCTGCAGGCGGCGATTGTCGCGCCTGCAGCGAACACCATCGACCGCGCGCGTGCATATTCTTACCACGATGAATCGCTACCTGCACTCAATGTGGTGCTGGGCCCGGATAAGCCCGTCACCGACAAGGGTCCCGACAACCTGGAATTTCAGGACTGGGAGCTGACAGTCTTCGTAGACATTGTCGTCAAGACGAGTGCAGTACCGATTGACACGCTGCTGAATAGCCTCCGGCTCGCTGTGCACAAGGCGATCATGGCCAATTACACGCTGGGTCTCCCCTTCGTGTTCAATGGCTACCCGGGCGAAGCGGCAGAACCCGAGATTAAGGGCGACGGGGAACTGCCGGTCGCCGTCCTGCGCACAGCGTTCGTTTTCAACTATCGGGCGTCCATTACGGACCCGAGCAATTAGGAGCGACCCATGACCAAGTTAGTACACCGCGAGCTGCTGCTCGCCAAAACCGAGGCGGTATACGGCACTGATCCGCTTCCCACCGCTGCAGCGAACGCCGTGCTGACGGAGAATCTGAGTTGGTCTCATGCCGGCCTCAAGATGGAGAAGCGGCCCTCCGTCCGCATCAGCAATGCGCCGCTGCAGGATATCTATGGTGGGTCGCTCAAGACCGTTACCTTCGACGTGGATCTCCGCGGCAGCGGCGCAGCGGGCACCGCACCAGACTTCGATGCGCTGCTGCAGGCCTGCGGCATGGTAGATACCATTGTCGCTGCCACCTCCTGCTCCTACGCGCCCAGCTCGATCCCGGCCAGCCAGACGAGCTGCACGATTTACTACTACGAAGACGGCTCGCTCGTGAAACTCACCGGCTGTCGCGGGAGCTACCAGGTGGATCTAAAGGCCGGCCAGGTTCCCAAGATCAAGTTCACCATGACGGGTCACTGGTCGCCGATGACCGATGTGGCACTCCCGACGCCTACCTTAAACGCGACGGTGCCCCCGGCCGCGCTCGGCGTTCCCGTGGCGCTCGGCGCTTATTCGCCGATAGTGGAGACCTTCATGGTGGATGCGGGCATCAAGGTGGACATGGTGCCCGAGATCAACGCGCCGGACGGCTACGGACCGGTACTGATCACCGAGCGCATGATCCACGGCACCATCGATCCGCAGGCCGATACCGTCGCCGATTATCCATTTCTGGCCGACTTCACCGGCGGCGTACTGGCATCGCTATCTACGGGCGTCATCGGAGTGACGGCAGGCAACCGCTTCCAGATCACGATGCCAGCGGTCTATTTCACCGAGATCAAGCCGGGCGCCAGGAACGGTGTGCGCGTATACGATTGCGACTATGCCGCGGTCGAGAACGGCGCCAACCTGGACAGCGACATCTCCATCGAGTTCACCTAACTGAACTGAGGTATCCATGACCATCAAAATTACCAACGGACTTTCGCCGGAGTGGTATGCCCTGGGGGCCGACCCTGAGACTCGTTTCCACCTGCGCCCGCTCACCGAGGCAGAGAAGCTCGATGTGCAGATGGAATACGACGCATCCCGCAAGAGCATGACAGGCCGAGGCGTCATGATTGCGGTTCGCTCCTGCGTGCTGGAGTGGGAGGGAATCGTCGGCGCCGACGGCAAAACGTTGCCCTACAGCCTGGACACATTAGAGCGACTCCCCGTTACGGTGCTCGCAGAAGTGGGCTCCAGGATTTTCCAGCTCAGCTTCCACACGGAGGCCCAGGTAAAAAACTGATTCTCGCAGTGGCAGTTGTGCAGTCACCGCCGGACTGCATGCGTACAGGGGGCTGCAACTGCGATCGAGACCACCGGGCCGCATGGCCCAAGTGGCGCATCGGCGAGGAAAGCTATCAAACGTGTCCCCGTTACCTGATTACGGACCGCTCGTGGATGTTCCTGCGTCTGTACGGTCATTACCGCCGCGGATTCCTCCCGCTGCCGGGTGCCCTGTTCGAGCAGCCACATGCCTATGTGGAAGCCATGGAAATTATTGGAGCACATGTGAATGACGACCCAGGCGAAGTTTGAAATTACCGCGACGGACAAGAGCGCCGAGGCCTTCAACTCCGTCAACAAGCACTTCCACAAGATGCACAACGCGCTCGGCGGTCTCAAGAGCGCGCTCGCCAGCATCGGCGCGCTCACCATCATGGGCGACATGGTGCGCGAAGCCGCGAAGAATGAGAAAGCCTTCGCGTTGCTCAAGAGCCAGGTGAAAGCGACCGGGGGCGCCGCGGGTTACACCGCAGACCAGCTGCAGGCGATGGCCATGCAAATGGAGCATGTCACCACCTTCTCGCACACGCAGATCGAATCCGCCCAGTCCGAACTGATGGCGTTCACGAACATTACCGGCGAGCAGTTCCGGAAAACACTGCAGGTAGCCATGGACTTCGCGACCGTGACGGGCCGCGCACTCCCGGACGCGCTGCGTACGTTGGGCGTCGCCATCAACAATCCGCTCGGCGGTATGGGTCGGCTGACCACGGCCGGCGTCAGCCTCACCAAGGAACAGCAAAACCAGATCAAGGCGATGGCAGCTGCCGGTCACACCATCGAGGCGCAGAACACGATGCTGGCGGACCTCGAGAAGTCCTACGGCGGCGCAGCTACAGCGGCCCGTGACACCCTCGGGGGCGCACTTTCCGGTCTCAAGCACAGTTTCGACGACCTCTTGCAGGGAAACGGCGGCGGATTGATAGGGACGACAAAGGCGATCAACGAGCTCTCGAAGACGCTGCAGGATCCGAAAATCCAGGCTGGCATCGCTGCGATGGTGACCGGCATCATAAATCTGGTGGGGTGGCTGGCGAAGGCCATCACCGCATTCGTCAAGTTCGACCAGGAAGTGGGAGACACATTCGCGCGGTTCGCGACGAATACCAGTACCGCGACTCCCGGCCTCAAGAGTCTCAACGAGGAAATCAAGAACCTGCGCAACGAGATGACGTATCTGAAAAACGCCTCGACATCGCCATTCATGTCGGATGCGCAGCAGGCGGATTTTAAGCGCAAGCTGGCGGTCGATCAGAACATCATGCGCAATTACCTCGCCAGCCAGAAGGCGATGATCTCGCAGGCCCATCAGGCAACATGGGGAGCCGTTGGCCCACAAGTTGCTGGAACCGCCGGCGCCTCACACGCTGCTCTTTCCCTGCTGCCCACGCAACTCTCGGCCCTCGATGTGGGGGTGCATATCAAGCACATCCGCCATGCGGCCAAGAAGGCCTCGGACAAAATCAAACTCGAACACATCCACATCGGCGTGCCGCTCAAGGTGGTGGCTCTGCCCAAGGAACCAAAGGAGTTCCAGCAGATCAGTCAGTACGGCGTCCAAGCAGCGCGCAACCTGCAGACTTCCTTCGCTCAGTTTCTATTCAATCCTTTCCAGCACGGTCTGCGCGGCATGGCGCAGGGCTTCGTGCAGATGATCCAGCAGATGGTCGCGCAGGCCATGTCGGCCAAGATCATGGATTCCCTGTTTGGAGGCGGCAAAAGCGGTGCAGGCAGCAGCAACTTCGCGCAGGGATTCAGCTCGATATTCAGTTCACTGATGGGCTCCGGAGGTGCGCGTGCCGCCGGCGGCCCGGTGAGCACAGGGAACGCCTACCTGGTGGGCGAGAACGGCCCGGAACTGTTCTCGCCGGCATCGAGTGGCCACATCATCCCCACCCATGCACTCGGCGGCACCGCCCATCACAGCACCAGCGTGAACATCGATGCGCGCGGCGCGGGTCCCACGGAAGTGGCGCGGCTGCTGGCCTTCGGTCGCCACCTGGAGGACTCGATCAAGGGACAGGTCGAATACCGCCTCCAACGCGGCGGCTGGATGACACAGCGGGGCTGAAATGAATCCCACGATCATCAACTTCCCAACACTGAGTGCCGTGGCGTCCGATGTGTTATGGGAACTGCAGCGCTTCGACGGCCGATTCACGTCGCCGCTCGCCGGCACGTTCCAGGATGTGATCCGTCCCGGCGCGCGCTGGATGTGCACACTGTCATGGAAAACCTTGACCTATGCCGACGCACAGGCCTTGACGGCCTGGTCGGTGCAGATGGCGAAGGGTGGCGTGCGTACCGCGCTTCCGAACTATGCCTACAGCATGGGTGGAAGCGGGCTCGGCGCGCCGGTGGTGAACGGAGCGGGACAGACTGGGGATGCTCTCATCACGGACGGATGGACTGCTTCAGAGAACGGCGTGCTGTTGCCTGCCGACCTGTTCCAGGTCACGAATGGCACCCTGCATCAACTGTTGATGGTGATCGCGCAGGCGAACTCGGACGCCGGCGGCAACTCCACGATCTCCTTTGAACCGGCGTTGCGTTTCTCGCCGACGACGGCAAGTGCGCTCGTGCTGGCCAATCCACAGGCCTACTTTGCCTTCGCCAAGCCATCCGCCGCGACCCATTACACGCCTCCGCACATCGCCAGCATGGCGCTCTCGCTCATTGAGGATATCCAAATATGACGCGCGCGTTATCCAGTACGGATTCCGCCCAAGCCACTAGCGCTGTCGTCGGCGTGGTGGAATTCCTCGAGATCGATCTGCCGAGCGGCAACCTGTATCTCACGTCGGCGCCGAAGGCCTATACCTGGAACGGCAACACCTATTCTCCGACGAACGGCCAGTGGGGAGCCGTCGGCAATTACAACGAGACCGTGACCGGGGTGCCGCGTCCCATGTCGCTGACGCTGTCGGGAGTGGATCAGACGCTCATCGGCAATTTGGTGGGTACGAGTCTCCAGTGGGTGCCGATCGTCTACTCGCTCGGCTTCACGGATGCCTCCGCTAACCTGCTCGACAATCCCACCTTCACCGCGCCGCTCTTTTTCGGCGACTGCACCATTCGCCTCACGCAGAACGGGGGCACCATCCAGATCTCGGCAGAGAATCTCCTCGCAGACATGCAAAACCGCAATTCCGGGATGCTGCAGACCAACACCGACCAACAGGCACGCTTCGCCGGCGACACATTCTTCCAGAACATCGCGAGCCTCATCAACAAGGTTATCTACTGGGGGCAGCTCGGACCGATGCAGATCGGGACCTCCCCTGGAGGCACGCGGCTCGACAGCAACCCGGGTCCCGATCCCTTTTTCGGCATCAAAGGTCTATGAGAAACAAAGACTGGCTTCCACTACTCACCGCATTCCTCGCCTCGCGGATCTCAATGCCGCACGCGTGGGGCACGAATGACTGTTGCCTCTTTTGCGCTGATGCCGTGCTTGCCATGACCGGCGATGATCCGGCTAAGGCTCTCCGCGGCACCTACACCGACGAAGCGGGCGCCATGGCCATCGTCGCCCAATACGGCGGCATGGAGGAATTGCTCACTCACTTTCTTGGCGAACCGTCCGGACCGCTCTGTGCACGACGTGGTGATGTAGTAATGGTGCACACGAAGCATGCGGATGCCTGCGGCATTTTCGACGGCCAGCACATCGCCTGCGTGGGCGATACCGAACTGCTGCTCTTGCCGTTCAGCCGGGGACTGAAATCCTGGCGGGTGGATTGAATGTCGTCAGCTGGCTCCAAAGAGATCCTGGGGGCTATCGAAATAGCCGTCGGCGAAGTCGTCGACTGGTACACAGGTGGGACGGGAGGTAATTGGCTCATCTCGCTCGGTGAGCAGACGATGGTCGTGGGCGCTCTCCAGGAACTTGCCACCCTCTTGGCACCGTCACCGTTGCCTGCCGCTCAGAACGGCATCATCCGCAGTTCCGTCGCCAGCCAGCAGATCATCTACGGCCAAGTGAAGACCGGCGGCGTGGTGGTATTCAGCGACGCATTCGGCACAGACAACGATTATCTCTGCGTCGGTGTCAGCCACACCCTCAGCCGGGCGAACGGCGCGGCCGGTCTCGGCATCGAGGGCGTGCAATCGTTCTACATCAACCACGTGCAGATCCCGATCAATACCGGGACGGGTGGCTGGAACCAAACGGCCACCTATGGCGCCATCTACAGCATCAGCGCATCGAGCGGCGTCAATTCGCCGCAACCCTACGATTCCCTGGCAGGCAACCTCTGGATCGTATTCCATGACGGCTCACAGACGGCGGTCGATCCGATCCTGGGAGCCAACTTCCCCTACTGGCAGGCGACGGCGGTCGGCTACGGCATTTGCTACAGCGTATGGGAGATGTTCAACAGCTCAGACCAGGCGACCTTCCAGGCCGCCTTCCCGCAGGGTATCCCGAGCATGCTGGGTTGCATCGTGTCGGGTCAGAAGGTCTATGACCCGCGCCTCGATTCCACCAACGGCGGCAGTGGTACACAGCGGCTCGCCACTCCCTCGACTTGGACGTTCTCCAGCAACCCCGCGCTGATTGCGGCAGACTTCCTGACGCGGAACAAGAGCGATGGCGGCTGCGGCTTTCCGACGACGCGCGTCAACTGGCCGAGCATAGCCGCGGCTGCAAACATCTGCGACGAACAAATCACGATCCCGCAATACGGTGCCAGGTGGAACGGCACTGCGTGGTCCGCGACTACCACCATCGCGCAGTACACCTGCAACGTGGCTCTTGACAGTGCGAACAACGTGGACGCGAATCTCAAGATCATCACCGACTGCATGGCGGGCGTGGTGGTGGCGGCGAACGGCCAGTTGTTCGTATACGCCGGCGCGACCGCGACCGCCTCCGGATCCGTTGACGAGAGCTACCTGGCCGGTCCCGTGCAGCTCACGAGCGTGTCGCCCAGGCAGTCCCGCTGGAACGCCGTCAAGGCAACCTACGGGCAGGATCCCTATAGCGATTATCAGATGACGGAGGCGAACCCGGTCTATAACCCGGCCTACGAGGCCGAGGACGGCAATGTGCGCCTCTGGCACCAGCTCAACCTCCGGGGCATCAACAACCAGTTCGCGGCACAGTACCTGGAGATCATCGAGTCGCAGCGCTCGCGCAACCAGCAACTCATCCAGGCGAAATTCAACCTCAAGTTCCTGATCTATCAATGCTGGGACCTGGTGAATGTGAATATCTCGGAACTGTCTCTGGTCAATGCGCCGTTCCGGATCACGAGCTACACGCTCAATGCCGATCTGTCGATCAGTGCGACGCTGCTACAGGAAAACCCCAATACCTACGTGGTGGGATCCAACCTCGCGCAGTACACTCCCTTCGATCCCCCGAGCCTGCAGACGCTCTCTGTAAAACCCGCGCTACCGCCGCTGCCGACCGCACTCACCGCGACCGCCATGAGCGCTGGCCTACAGCTCGCCTGGGTGCCTCCGTCGCCTAACCTTTACACCAATATCCAGATCTGGCGCGCGACGGCGAGCGGTGGGCCGTTCACGCAGATCGCGCTCGCGGTAGGCGACAGTTATATCGACACAACCGCCGTCGCTGGCACAGAGTACTGGTACGAAGTGCAGGCCGTAAATTTCTGGAATGAGGTCTCTGGTTTCACGGCCGAGGTCAGCGCCACGGCGCTTACGAGTCCAGCTGGCGCGAACGTCGGTACGAATTACCAATCGGGCCTGACGGTGCTGACGCCGGACAACATCCAGGAGGCAATCGGCAACTGGGCCGCAAGCACCGTCATGACGGTCGGCACGATCATTCGTGTGGGTGCGAACTACGGGCAACAGGTAACGGCGGTTACCGGGAATGCAGAAACCGGTACGGTGGCGCCAGCCTGGAACAATGTACTGGGCGCCGTTACTCCAGACAATAACGTCACGTGGACGAATATCGGGCACACGGCCTACACGCGCACCACCATGCAGGGGGGCAATGCGAATGCCCTAGATGTTCCCAATGCAGCCTTCCAGCTAGGCTCAGGTCAGAATGTTCCTGGATGGTACATCTCGGATGGTGCTACGACGAATTATCTGATAGGCACCTCGGCGCCCGCGCCAGCGTATGGGACGCAGTATTTGCAACTGGCGGCATCCCAAACCGGTCTTTTGCGGGTGCGGTCCGTGCGTACCTGGAAGGTGCGCGATAACGATGTCATTACGGTCACCGGCACCAGTTATGTGGGGGGCGCACCTACAGCAGCTGTGATCGGAGTGCTGCTCCTGAATTCAGCAGGAGTGGTACAAAGCTCGATTGCGATTGGAAATGCCCCGGCAGCGTGGACATTCCAAACAGCCACCGGCTCGGTGCCTGCTGGCTTGGGCATCGTGCAGGCCCAGCTTTTTGTGGAGGTCAATGCGTCGGCAGTAAATCAGTACATGCTGTGCAATGAGATCGCGTGCTCGATCAACGATGTCCGTCAGCCGAACAGCAGCAAGGCGTATGTGGATTTTACCGACAACACCGCAGGGGGGCATGTCGGCAAGAACACGGACAACATTCCTCCAGGCTCAGGTCCAGGCGCCACCACTCAGGCCGTCACCGGCGCACCCCGCAATCTGGTGCCGGATTCCGGCATCAAATCCCAGCCCGTCTATTGGCCGACCATGGTCAATCTGGGTGTCATCAATGGATTTCATCAAGCGGGCGCTTCGGGTGGAAACGCATTTCAGTATGGAGGCACGGGAGCGGCTGCTGTCGCTACCTATGCGGAGAGCTCCATCATCCCGGTAGAACCGGGAGTGACCTACGCCTTCCGCGCCTACATCAACGCGCTGAATGTGACGGCTGGCTCTCCGATATGGCTACTGGAATCCCCGAATCGGGCTACCAATTATCTGGAGCTGGCACAAACCGCCGGGCAAGCGGGAGTTTTGACTGGTACGTGGACGGCGCCAGCTGGGGTGACCGAGGTTGCGGTGGAAGCGAACGCTGTTGGTTGCACGGTGACGAGTGGTGCCTACGCGCATTGGTGCGATCCAAAACTGGAGGTTGGGAACGTCTCGACTGCCTACAATGAAAATGTGGCAAGCGATAGTGCCGGTTCCCTGCTGATTGATGCCGGAA
>JAEHJW020001910.1_pt1 | contig 24284 bp, 34 predicted proteins | sample 9271431 | NCBI WGS metagenome assembly JAEHJW02 | reverse complement strand
GACGCCGACATCGGGCATTTCCGCGCCACCAAGGAAGTGGACATGCGGATGAATTTTGTCGCCGCGACCTGTCAGGGCATGGGCGCGGCGGTCGCGTTCCTTGCCGGTCTGGCGCAGGCGGCGTGAGGGGATCGACGATGCCGCAGGGCGCAACCATCACCGTCAACCGCGATGCCGCCGCGGCGCAGGGCGCCATCGAGGCCGCGAACCGCTTGCCGGACGAACAGGTGCAGGCGCTGCGCGCGCGGCGGGCGGCGCTGCGCGAGAAGGCGCGCGCCGAGGCCGTCAGCGGCCAGTTCGCCGGCGCCGACGCGCCAAACGGTGCCGAGGATGTCACCGTGCCGCCGCGCGAGGATGTGGTGGCGGTCATCGTCGCGTTGCCGGACGGCCGGGAGGTTGAATTCGGGCCGCCGGCCGGCGTGTCGCTGACGATGCGGCTGATGACCGGCTTCGCGCAGATGCCGATGACGGCGGCCAATGAGGTCTGGCTCAAGACGCTGATGTGCGTGCGCACGATCAACGGCGGCGCGGTGCGCGCGGTCGGCAATATCGTCGATGCGCAGAAGCTCGCCAACGAGGTCGGCGACGATGCCCTGGCCTTGCTGACGGAAGCCTACCTGCAATTCTGGCCGCCGCCGCGCCGCGCCGACCTGAAGGTGATCCAAAAAAAAATGCGAGGCGCCTGAGTTCCTGGAGATCGCGCAACTCGTCGATGCGGGCTGGGGCAGTTGGAACGAAGTCGAAGCGTGGCCGGAGTTGGAGCGCAAGACGCGCTGGTATGGGATGATGAAGCTGCGCGGCATGGTCATCGACTGGCACACTGGGGAGGTCAGGCCACCGCCTGACGCGGGGCGATGACGGCCGGGGAACTGGCCGCTTTGCTGCGCGGCGTGCAGGAACGCATCGTGCCGGAGCTTGAGCACGTCGTGACCGCCGTCACCGTCGATGCCGCCCGCCGCGCCCGCGCCTATATCGGCCAGGAACGCCCGGAGTGGCCGCCGCTGGCGGACATCACCGTCGCCGACAAGACGGCGCTGGGCTACACGGGCCACATCTCCCCGACCGATCCGCTGCTTCGCACGGGAGAGATGCGCGACAGCATCGAGGGCGACGTGGCCGGCCTGACCGGCGTGATCGGCAGCAACGACAAGAAGGCGAAGTGGCAGGAATTCGGTGCGCACGGCACCGGGCCGAACCGCCAGGGCGAGTTGCCGCCGCGGCCGTTCATCGGCCTGGGCATGCAGCATGCGGCGGCGGAGAGCGAAGAACTGTTGCAGCGGGCGGCGGCACGCATCTTCGAGGGGGACGAATAGGCGATGCCCGTCTCCTACGAGGTCAGCGCGATCTTCGCCCTGGAGGACCGGGCCGGCGCGGCGCTGGGCGAGATCATCGGCCGGCTGGACCAGCTCGACGGGCTGCTGACGCGCGTGCAGGAGGCGTTTGGGCGCCTCGGCGAGGCGGCCGGACTGACGCGGCTGAATGAGGGCATCGCGGGCAGTGAGCGCGCGCTGGGCAGCCTGCAGAGCGCGGCGGAGCGGGTGGCGGCAGGGATCAGCGGCGCGTTCGGAGGCGCGGCTACGCGCATCGACGAGACGGTGACGGCGGCATTGGGGCGTGCGGATGCCGCAGCGCAGCGGCTGGCCGAGATGGATACGCTGCGGCCCCCGTCATTGCGAAGGACGCCGACCGAGCAGTCCGAGAATGAATCCCCTGCCGGCGTGCCCGCCGCGCGCCGCAGCGTCGAAGACGACAGCCTCTCCCTCGGCATCGGCGAAATCGCCACAGGATTCGGCGTCTGGAAAAGCATGCAACTGGCGGCAACAGAACAGCAGGCGCTGTTCCTGGCGACGCAGGCATTCGGTGTTGATCCGGGGTCTGCGTCTGGGGCGCGCATCATGGCGCTGCTGCGCCAGCAGGCACACGAAGGCGCGGCCGGAACGTCCTTCTCGGAGGCCGAGGTTTCCAAAGGGATGCCGGCGCTGTTCCGGCCGCTCGGCCTGACCGGAGAAGCCGGCGCACAGCAGGCGGCCGGCATCTTCGCGCAGGCCGCCAAGGCGGCCGAGGCCATCCAGCTTGCCAACAAAGGCACGTTCGCCGACACGATGGAGTCGGCCGTCGAGTTCGCGCACATCACGCGCACCTATGATCCGGCTAAGCTGCAACAGCAGTTCGACATGATCGGCGCGATTACGCTGATGACGCCGCACTCGACGTTCTCGCGCGAGGCCGGCGTGATGAGCTACGTGCTGCCGATGGCGCGCACGGCCGGCATTGATCCGGAAGAAGCCGCGATCGCCACCGGGTTCCTGCAGCAAAGCGGGTTGCGCGGCACGATTGCCGGCACGACGCTGCGGCAGATGATCGTCGGCCTGACGCGCGGTGGCGGACCGATGCAGGGACACCTTGCGCATATCGCGGACCGGCTGGAGCCTGACCTTCTTCTCTCCCCGGACCAGAAGAAATATCTGCGCGGAGACATGCACCATCGGGAATTGCAGGAGGTAGGTTTCTACGACAAGGCCGGCCGCCCCCAATTCACGACGGGCGGTGACATTGATCTGCATAAGGTCTTCGACATATTCGGTAAATATATCAGCACGCACAACAAGATCGATTCCCTTGCCGCCGCCTATGCGATCTGGGGCGTGCGCGGCCAGCAGGCGGCCGAACTGGTCGAAGGCGCGCGCGAGAATTACGAGAAATTCTCCGCGACGGTCCATCAGCGCACGGACGCTCCCGGCTACCTCACGACCATGCGGGACCAGTTGAGCCATACCGTGATGCAGCAGTTCGGTCAGGCGCTGGCGCGGGCGTCCGACCTGCTGAACAACCTGAGCACCGCCGTTCTGCCGGAATTCAGCGCCGGATTGATGGGCGCGGTCAGGGTTCTGGAGGGGGCGGGGTTCATCACGCACGACAACCGCGAGGTGGCGGCCGGAGGCTTTGCCGCCGCTGCGGGCGGGGCGATGAAATTCGCCGTGGATCAAGGCCCTCGTGTGCTGCGGTTCTTCGGGATCGGGCGCGGCGAACCAGCGGCGGGGCCTGTCGCGAGCATTGTGCGCGGACTTGGCGGCGCGGCGCTTCGTGGCGGCGCGGCCATGATCGCCGAGGGGCTGGCCGAACAGGCGATCGGGGCCGGCGTGAATGCCGTGCTCGGGCCGCCGCGGTTCTCTGATGAACAGTTGCAGGCGGCGATGCCGGGCCTGTCCGACTACTGGAAATGGATGACCGGCGCGGGCGCGAACCCAAACGACATCGTGCGCCAGCGACTTGGTATCGGCGCGCCTCCTCTCGGCGTTGATGAAACCGGGCGCGCCCATACGATGCCGGGCGGTTCCCGTCCCGGCTTCCCGGCACCGATCCATTATGGCGCGCCGCCCAAGGTTGACGTGCATGTCAACGTCACCGGCGCGGACAATGACCCCGGTTTCGCGGCGCGCGTGCGTGCCAGCCTGGAACGCTTCTTCACCGGCGAGTTCGCCGACGCGCTGGCACACTCGACCGGCGCCGGCAACGGCACCTACCTCGCGCCGTCGCTCGGGGGTGTGCCATGAGCGGTGCGCTTTCCAACATCAGCGCGAATTTCAGCGGCGGCGCGGGGCTGGCCAGCATCGCCAGCCTGCTTGGCACGCCATCGACGCTGCAACTTGACAACATCATCCTCGATCCCGCCGCGCTGGAAGTGCCGGAGACGATCGGCACGCTGGGCGGCCTGCAGGTTCTGGCCGAGCACGATTTCCCCGGCGGCGTGCGGACGCATCAGGTGTTCGGGGCGTTCCCGGACCAGATCCAGTGGCGCGCCTACCTGACCGGACCGCAGGCGCTGGATCGCGCGCAGGCGCTGGACCTGATCCGTGTCACCGGGCGCGAGGTGCAACTGACCTGGGGGCCGAAGGCGTTCCTGGGTCGCGTGGTGCGCTTCGATCCCACGCCGCACCACAAATACCTCGTCCGCTACTACGTGCTGTTCAAGCCGCGCGTGGACATCAGCCAGGCGTCGCCGCAGTCCGGGCAGGTGACGGCGGAGGGGCTGCTGTCCGGCCAGACCTCGGCGCTGAGCGCGCTGCAGGCGGGCGTGCCGTTCGCGCTGATGACGGCGCTGACGGAGCCGACTTCGTCGCTGCTGTCCACGGTGGCGGGCAGCCTGGCGCAGGCGTCGGGGATCGTGTCCGCGATCGGGCCGTCCAATGTCGCGCTCATCACCGCCGGGGCGAGCACGCTGGTCTCGGCGGCGACGCCCTACTTCAACGCCACCAACCCGCAGAACTCCTACATGGCGCGGGCGGCAGCAAACCGCGCGCAGGCGATTTCCGGCATCGTCGCGGCCCCAGCGCTCGCGACCCCGCGGACCATCCAGGTGACGAACCCGAACCTGCCGCGCCTCGCCGCGCAGTATCTCGGCAATGCGAACCAGTGGACCACGATCGCCGCGGCCAACGGCCTCAATGACCCGCTGCCGATCGGCAGCTTCATCCTGACCATTCCGGCGGCACCGGCCGCCGCCCCGGTCCTGCAGGCAGCGGCATGAGCGGCGCGGGCGGCGTGCAGGGTTCGGTGGGGTTCACCCTGACGGTGGCCGGACAGGCCATGCCGGTGATGCGCGTCGATGTCACCTCCGGCACCTATGGCTCGGCCGGGCACCTGACGGCGGAGACATCCATCAAGGCGCTGGCGGCGGCCGGGATCGACCTCTACGGCCTTACCGCCGGCGCAGCCGCACCGCCCGAGGTTGACCTGGACGTGACGCTGGACGGCGGCGGCCCGGTGCGCACGTTCGGCGGTGAGCACTTCAACACGCGCTGGGACTATGACGCCGACACGGTGCAGATCAACGCCCGCGACTGGGCCGGCCAACTGGTGGATCAGCGGCGCGTGCCGACCACGGTGGTGCCGGCGATCGAGGCGACGCTCGCGCCCCTTGCGCCCGGCCAGACGGGCGGTGCGCCGGGGCCGTCCAGCGTCAACCAGACGGTCGGCCAGATCGTGTCCGCCATCGCCGCGGAGTTCGGCCTGACGCCGGTCCTGAATATGTCCGGCCCGGCAGGCAATCCCGGCTATGGCACCATCAACGGCAGCACCGATGCGACCTTCGTGACGGTGCCGCAGAGCAACTGGGAAATCCTCAATCTGCTGGCGCGCGACACCGGCTATGAGGTCTATGTGACGCCGGATAAGCGTCTGGTGTTCGGCGTGGCGGGGGCCGGGATGAGCGCGCTGGCGCTGTCCTGGAACACGAACCCGGTGCCGCCCGGTGCGGTGCCGGCGCGGGCGCTGCGCATCGAGCACCAGCCGCGGCGCAACGCCACCTTCCGCGTCCTGGTGCTGTCCTACGACCCCGCCAAGGCGCAGCAGACCACGGGGCGCGCGACCGTGGTGAGCAGCGCGTTCGCGGGCACGGCGGGGCTGAAGCCCGGCATCTGGACCGGCAACGACGCCCTGACCGCTGACGCCACGCTGGCGAACCAGCAGAACGTGCGCGTGCCCCTGTATACCTTCCGCCATGACGGGCTGACGGCGGCGCAGGTGGGACAGCGTGCGCTGGCCATCGCCACCGATATCGCGCGGCGGGAGCTCTCGCTGTCCTGCGAGATCGACGGACTGCCGGACCTGCTGCCGACCACGCCGCTGACGCTGTCCGGTCCGGTGGCGTCGGCGTTCGCGGGCAACCAGTGGTATGTGGCCGGCTACCGGCACCGCTTCCAGATGCGCGCCAACAGCCCGCAGGCGATGGGGTTCCTGACCGAAATCCGCGCGCTGGATCTGCCTGTCATGGCATCGGGCGGGGGGCCGCTGGCGAAATGATGCTCGACGAACTCGCGCACCTCGTCCGACAGGCGGGCGGCCAGCAACTGGTGGGCTACCGGCCCGGCGTCTATGGCCACATCGCGACCTATGACGCGGCGACGCACAAGGTGCGGTGCATCATCCCCAGCCTGCGCGACGCCGACAACGCGCCGGTCATCACGCCGTGGCTGAACCTCGGCAGTATGTGGGTCGGGGCGGGCTGGGGCATGCAGTTCGCGCCGCTGGGCGGGGCCTCGGTCGGCAACCCGACCGCCGGCGAGCAGGTGCAGATCGTGCTGGCCGACCGCGAGCGCGGCGTCATGGCGGTGCCGGCGCTGTATTTCACCGACGCGATGCTGCCGCCCGGCGGCCTGTCGGCGGGCGAGGCGGTCCTCCGCCACAGGACCGGCACGTTCCTGAAGTTCCACGCCAGCGGCGACGTGGAAGCGAACGCGCAAGGCAATGTCGTCGTCACCGCGACCGGCAATGCGACGGTGACGGCTGGCGGCACTGCGGCCGTCGTCGCGCCGGCGGTGAAGTTGTGCAAGGCGCTGGCCGACGCTCTGCAAAGCCTCTGCACCGCGGCGTTCGCCACCTGGGCGGAGGGGCATGTGCATGCCGACCCGCAGGGCGGCACGACCGGCGTCCCCACGACCGCGCCGCCGGCCAATGCCCTGACCTCGGTCCTGACGGCGGAGTAGCGCGCGATGGCAAGTTTCGACTTCGCGCTTGAGTGGGGGCAGGACCTGGTGCTGAACGCATCCGGCACGCTGGCAACCGTGACCGGCTGGGATCAGGTGCGCGAGCGCATCATCCGCCGCATCCTGACCAATCCCGCGCAGACCCTGCCGGACGGCAGCACCACGCCGCCCGATTACGTGTTCGATCCCGGTTATGGCATCGGCGGCGGCGCACTGGTCAGCCAGAACCCGACGCAACGCTGGCTGGATGCGCTGCGCCAGCGGGTGCGGCAGGGCGTGCTGTCCGACGCGGCGGTCAATCCCGGCTATGACCCGCAGATCGTGATTTCGCAGCCCACGCCGGAGACGTTCGTCATTGCGGTGGGGGTGCAGTTGCAGAACGGGCAGGCGGGCGCCTTCTCGATCGCGGTGGGGGGCTGACGGGCCATGACCCTCCCCACGCGCACGCCCGACCAGTTCGTCTCGGACATGACGGCGGCGTTCGCCGCGCAGGCGGGCGTGCAGCCGGTGTTCTCGTCCGGCGACCCGCTGCTGGCGTTCCTGCAGACGGTTTCCGTGCAGTTGGATTTCCTGCAGGCGCTGGCGCAGCAGATCGTCAACCTGACGCGCGCGCAGACCAGCACGGGCAGCGACCTCGACGCCTGGATGGCGCAGTTCAACTTCGCCCGCCTGGCCGCCACATCTGCCACCACGCAGGAAACCTTCTCGGCCAACCAGCCGGCCGCCGCGCCGGTGAACATCCAGGCGGCGGCGCTGAACAGCAGCGGCGTCTATGCCGGCGGGGTCATCGTCCAGAGCAGCAACGGCGGCACGCAGTATCAGGTGGTGCCGGACACCGGCAACCCGGCCTACAGCGCGACGCTGAACGCCTACGTGCTGACGGCCGGGCAATCGAGCGTGACTGCGACGGTGCAGGCGCTGAACGCCGGCAGCGCATCGAACGTCGCCGCCGCGACGCTGATCCAGATCGGCACGCCGCTGCCCGGCATCGACAGCGCGACCAACGCGTCGCCGGCGAGCAACGGCCTGGACGCCGAATCGGACAGCGCGTTCCGGGCGCGCTTCGTGACCTATCTGGCGAGCCTTGCGCAGGCGACGCGCAGCGCCATCCTGACCGCCATCGCCAGCGTGCAGCAGGGCCTTCTGGTGACTCTGGTGGAGAACGCCAGCCCGACCAGCCCGGCATGCACGGCCACCGCCACCATCGGCGGGACGACGCTGAACAGCGGCGACGTGGTATCCCTGACCTTCACCAATGCGGCGGTGAGCGACTTCCCGGTGACTGTGAGCTACACGCTCGGGGCCAGTGAGACGACGACCACGGTCGCGGCCGGCCTGACCAGCGCGATCAACGCGAACACGACGCTGGCGGCGGCGCATGTCACCGCGACCTCGGCCGGCGCCGTCGTCACCGTCTCGCAGGTCGGCAGCGTGGGCAATTCGACGCTGCTGACCGCGGCCGTGACCGGCACCGGCAACGAGACGGTGACGTTCGATCCCGCCACCGGCCTGCTGAGCGGTGGCGGCCTGACAGGGTGCTTCACGGCCTATGTCGATGACGGCTCCGGCGATCCGCCGGGTTCGCTGCTGGCCAGCGTGTTCAATGCGGTGAACGGCGCGCGCGCCTTCGGCATCGAGGCGTTCGTGTCCGGGCCGGTGACGACGCTGCCGCTGGCCATCGCCATCACCATCCGCGTCGCCAGCGGCTACACGGCCGCCACGGTCGAATCGGCGGTGCAGAACGCCATCGCCGCCGCGGTCAACGCGATGGCGGCCGGGGCCACGGTGTTCGTCTCGTCCGTCGTCGAGGCGGCGGCGCTGTCCGTGGCGGGCTGTCAGGCGGTCAGGCCCGGCACGACGATCAACGGCGTGGCCGCGGACTACACGCCAGCCGCGACCGTCGAGCCGCGCACCACGATCAGCAATATTTCGACGGGGACCTACTGATGGCCATGAAGCGCACCCTGTCCGCCGCGACCGTCGCCGCGCTGCTGCCGTTCGCCGCACAGGCGCAGAACATCTCCACGCTGCCGCTGGCGACGCCGCTGCCGTCCGACGCCATTCCGTTCACCTCCGGCTACACCGGCGCGGCGGCGGGCAGCGGCGTCACGCGCAACATGACCGTGCAGTCGCTGATCGGGCTACTGGGCAGCACCGCCTATCTGCCGACGGCCGGCGGCATCAGCAACGGCCTGTCGCTGCTGAACCCGACGATCACCGGCGCCACCCTGGCGGGCACGCTGGCGGGCAACGCGACGGTGAACCTCGGCACCGGCAGCATCGCGGAGGCCAATTCCGGCGCCTGGACCGGCGGCACTCTCTACGGCGGCGACGCTAGCGATCAGATTACGGGCGGCGCGACGGACTTCATCAACAGCATCCAGGGCACCTACACGCCGAACGCGACCACGTATCCCGGCGGCCTGTCCGGCTACGGCTGTGTGCTGTCGGTAGCCTGGACGAATGGCGCGACCTGCTTCTACGGCAACGTCACCGCGAACAACGCCTCCGGCGGCGTGTACGGCGTGGCCGGCGTCGCGCATCAGGGGACGAGCGGGGCGCAGGTGTTCGGCGGCGTCTTCGAGGGCCAGTCGTTTGCCGGAGCGACCGGCGGGGCGGCGCATGGCGCCTACATCGGGATATCGCGGCTGGACACGGCCGCGGTCCCCATCGCCGGAGCGGCCCTTGAGGCGTCGGCTTATGGCGCCGTGAGCGGGCCGGCCGGCGCCGCCATCGCGATCACCAACGAAAACAGCACGTCGCAACCCGGCTTCTACAAGGGTGTCTACTTCAACCTGCAGAATTCTGTCTCGGCATCGACGCAGTTGACGACTTACGCCTTTATCACCGACGACGCCTATCCGGCGACGAACACCGGCGCCGAATTGACGACGTCGCACGGCGTGCTGTGGGACCAGACGAGCTTCACCACGTCGGAATACGCCGGCCCGAGCTTCATGGTCGGCCCGACCGTCGCCGGCTACAACGCCCGCGTCGAGGTGACGGGCAGCGCCAGCGGCGCGCCGGGCATCACCGTCGTGGGGGCCGGGGCGACGCCGGCGACGAACGCCAACCTGGACCTGAGCGCGCTGGGGACGGGCATGGTCGCGATCGCCGGCGACGCCACGGTGAGCGGCACGGCGAGCCTGAATGGCGGCGGTGCGATGGCGGGCACGTTCTCGGGCACGCCGACATTCTCGGGCAAGGTGGACCTGGCAGGCGGCGGCACGTTCGGCGGCACATGGGCCGGTTCGCCGGCGCTGTCGATCAACAACGCCACATCCGGCGCGTCCAATACGCCCGCATTGGTGCTTTCATCGGCTACGGCCGTCGGGCTGCAATTCCTGCCTGATTCGACGGCGGCATACTACAACCCGCTGATCGCGGCGAACGACCAGGCCATCGTCAACGGGGGCGCGTCGGCCACGACGAACGTGCTGACGATCGCGCCGTGGTCGGCAACCAGATCGGGGCTGCGGCTGCTTGGCGACGGGCATGTCTATGCGGCCGTGAACACACTGGACGACGGGGCGGGGAACGCGCTGTTCCTGACGATGACGGTGGGGGGCACCGGCGCTGCCGCGCTGAATGTGACGAACGGCACGACCACCAACACGCTGGATGTCACCAGTGCCGCTCTGGTAGGCGCGCCCACTGGCGGCATCCAGGGTCCCGGCACGGTCAACGCCGTCGGATACTACACCAATGGCGTTCTCGATCCGCCGCCGCCGCTGTCCGCCACATCCGCCAGCATCGGCGGCAGCGCCCTGGTTGCCGGTGCCTGTTCTTCCACCGCAACCACGGTCACGGGTGCGGCGGTCGGCAATGCCGTCGTGGCCACGCCGAACACCTATCCCGGCGCCGGGAATATCTGGAACGCCTATGTCAGCGCCGCGAATACGGTGACGACCGAAGTGTGCGCCATCGTCGCCGCGACGCCGACCGCCTCTACCTACAATATCCGTGTGCTGAACTGAGGTCCCTATGCGCAAACTCATCCTCGCATTCCTGATCTCGCTCGCGCTTTCCACCGCGGCCGGCGCGCAGTCCATCTGGCTGCAGGTGATCGTGCCGGTCGGCGGCTACACCAGGGGCCAGATCATCAGCGACCCGTCCACGATTTCCTCCGTGCTGGCGACCTATGGTGGGGGCTACTTCAACGCCATCGTGGCCGGGTCCACACCGCCGCCGCTGCCGTCCACCAACGGCCTGCAGCTCGGCAACTGGGCAACGTCCACGCGGCCCGCCGGGGTGCCGAACGGCACGCTGGGGCTGAACAGCACGCTCGGCCAGATCGACGCCATGCTCGGCGGCACGTGGACGCAGCTTGTGCCGGCGACGGGCAGCAACCTGAGCGTCAACCTCGGCACCGGCGCGCTGACGGCGCAGGGCGGCGTCAACACGACGGGCAACGTTACTGGCAACGTCTCGCCATCCACCAGCACCGCGACCGGCGGCACCACCGCGCTGACCGAAGCCTTCCGGCAGAGCGCGCGTCTGACCGTCGAGGACTTCGGCGCCAAGGGCGACTGCTCGACAGACGATTCTGCGGCGTTCAACGCCTACGCCGCATTTGTGCGGGCAAGCACAGGATATCAGGCGCTTCGTACAATCGCGCTTGGTAGCAATAAATGCTACATGATTAAGTCGCCGATAAATTTCTCCAAATTTACTCCATATACAGTAACAGTCCACGGTAACGGCAGCACAATAATCGGCAATGTTGGGGCAACGCACGCAGTAATCGACGCCATGCACTCATACATCAATATCGATAATTTGCATATCATCACGCAGGGCAGCGTGCTCTACGGCGTGCAGGCGGGGAATGATGGCAGCGCCGGCTCAGACGTGCCCTTTCATTTTACCAATGTCAACATGCTCGGAACATTTGTGAACGCCGATTTGTATGATCGCGCGGCCGAGGGTTCGAGTTTCATATCAGGGAACCTCAACACCCAAAGCACAAATTCCTACGCGGTCATTCTTGACGGAATGTGCCATTGGGCGATCGACACAACATACACCACCGATAGCTGCACACAAAATAGTGTGCAATCGTTCAATGAACAGGTGTTTTTGAACACCGTATTTTCCAATAGTAATACAACTTCTGGCACGTCCTCCCCCCTGTGGATCGGCGGCCAGCTTGACCATGCCCGCTTCATCGGCGGCTACGTCGAGACCGTATCATCCAGCCCGTCCGTAGTGATCTACGCCGGGTTGGCGGAAAGCACGTTCTACCACTTTGACGACATTCTTTTCGACATCCACTTTGAGGTCAACCCGACCGCCGAGTTCTTCGTCACCGGCACGATCGCCACGCCGTCACTGCACAATTTCGAGTATCGGCAGCACTACGAGCAGGCGGCGGCCAATGCCTCGTTGTTCAAACTGGACACCGGGATCACGGCGCTGTCAGCGGTCGATCTGCGCCTGACACTCGGCGGCGTGCAGAACACCGGCGTGACCGTGTTTGACCAGCCTGCGAAATACAGCGGCACCGCGCATGTGGAACTGCCGTCCGGTCTCTCGTGGAACGCCGCAGCCGGCAGTTTCCAGGGCACCATCGGCAGCGGCACGTCGGAAACCGCCATCACCAAGTTGCAAACATATACGGTGGGGACGCTGCCGGCGTGCAATGCAACCCTCGCGAATCAGGCGCTTGCCGTCTCAGACGCGACTAGCCCGACCTACAACGGCACTCTGACGGGTGGCGGAGCGGTATCGGTGCCTGTGTTCTGCAACGGCTCCGCTTGGGTATCGCACTAATGCGCGCGTGCCCAGCCGTCACCGAAGCCCTCGCCGCGCAGGACAAGGCGATGGCGGATGCGCGGAAGGCTGCGGCGCCGACGCCAGCATCGAAGCCGGGGGCACCGTGATGGACTCCACCCGCGCCGCATGGTCGCGCCGCATGCCGCCGCCGGTAAAGGACGACGATGATGTCTGCTGCCGCTGAGGCGTTGCCATGACGGCGTCGGCCACCGTCGCGACGATCGCGCCGAATTTCCTGCCCTCGGCGGGCGGCATCCTGTCGGGGTCGGGGGGCGGCCTGTTCGGTTCATCCGGGGGCGCGCTCTATTCGTCGTTCGAGGGCACGACGGCGGAGGTGTTCGCGCAACGCCTGGCCGCGCTGTTTCCGCCCGGCTGGGCCAGCCCGGACGCGCTGACCGGCGGCGTCGCCTACGCCTTCCTCCTCGCACAGGGGACCGGGCTGGCGGAGGTGCTGAGCCAGTTCGTCTATGCCGCCAACGCCGTGCTGATCGGCACCGAAACAGCGCCGGAGCTTGATCTGGCGTCGCAGGACTTCTTCGGCACCGCGCTGCCGCGGCCTCCCGGCGCAACGGATGCCACCTTCGCCGCGCTGATCGTCTCTAACCTGTTCCTGCGGGTGGCGACGCGGGGCGCGATCTCGGCCGCCCTGACCGGCCTGACCGGCAAGACGCCGCGGATGCTGGAACCGTGGAATCCCGGCGACACGGGCGCCATCGACGCCTGCTACATCGACGGCGACAATGCGGCATCGCCGTGCCGCATTGCCGGGCCGGAGCGTGCGACGGGCTTCATCATCGCCGCCCCGGCGCCAACTGCCGCAGTTCTTGGTGGCGCGCCCGACCCGATGATCGACGACGGCCTCTACATCGACGCGCCGGGCGGCTTTGCAGCCGATATCCAGCTTTCCGAGAGCACGAGCATCTATGCGCTGGTGGACAGGTTGCGCGCGTATGGCGTAACGGTCGGCGTGCAGATCGTGCCGAACCCGCAGTAAGGATGCTGCCGCGATGAACCGCGAAATCACCTACTCGCTGGAACAGCGCCGCCTGTTCGACATCTCGAACCAGGACCACGACACGCTGATCGGGCTGGCGTTCACCGGGCAGGATATCCTGGGTCAGACGGCGGCGATGCTGGCAGATACCGAGGCCGTCGTGTCGGGACTGGCGGCGACGCAGACGGCGACGGCAAGCCTGACCATCAACATCGCGGCCGGACGCATCTACCAGCAGGCCGAGGCGGACGCGACCGCGCAGGGCGGCATCGCGATCGACACGACGATCATCCTGCAACAGGGCTTCTACGCCGGCGGCCAGGTGGCGCTTTCAGCCAGCGGCATCGCCGCCGGGCAGTCGCGCTGGTCGCTGATCGAGGCGCAGTGGCAGCCGGCGGACGTGATACGCACCGGAGACCCGAACGGCGGCGTGCTGCCGTTCCTGAACACGGCCAACCCGCTGCAACCGCTGAACGGTCAGGGCGGCAGTGGCGCGACGTTGCCGACCGAGCGGCAGGGGAGCCTGGTGCTGCAGGTCGTCACCGGCAGCGCGGCCACCACGGGCAGCGAAGTGCCGCCGACGCCGACGGGCGGCTGGGTGCCGCTGTATCTGGTGGACCTGACCTACGGCCAGACGCAGGTGACGAACACCGAAATCCTGACCGCTGGGCCGAGCGTGGGCACCAACGTGCCGAGCAACTACCCGCAGGCGCCGTTCCTGGCCGGGCTGCTGAACTCGCACCACAGCGGCGGGGCCGGGCAGGCGCCGCAGGTCAACCTTGCGACCGAGGTGCAGGGCGTGCTGCCGATCGCCAGCGGCGGCACCGGGGCCGGCACGCCACAGACGGCGCTTGCCGCCCTAGGCGCGCCGAACGCATATCAGCAGAATATCCTCGTCACCTCGTATGCCGTCACGTCGGCGAATTTCGGCTGGTTGATGCGCGCGACGCTGACGGGGACGACGTTCACCGTTCCCAGCACGCTCGGGTCCGGAACCGCGACAGCACCGTTCGTCAGCTTCAAGGGATTCTCGGACGGCACGACGGTCGTCACGATCACCGGTGGGGCAACGTTCGGCGGCGGCGTCTATGAGGGCCGCACCTCGGTTACGCTTGGTCCGAACCAGATCATCACGGCATCCATTGCCACCGCCGGCAACCTGCAGATCGTGGATGATGTGGGCGCGCCGGGGCGGCTGTTGAACATCCAGCGGTTCACCGCCAGCGGCACCTATACGCCAACGGCGGGGGCCGTGACGGCCATCGTCAAGGGCGTAAGCGGCGGTGGCGCCGGCGGCGGAACGCCAGTGCCGGGTGCGGGGAACGCTGCGGCTGGATCGGGCGGTGTTGGGGGCACCTATGCGGAAATCCAGCTGCCCGTCTCCGCCATCAGCGGCCTGACGGTCACGCCTGGCGCGGGCGGCGCCGGCGCCGCAAATGCTGCGGGGGGTGACGGTGCCGCGACGACGGTCGGCACCGTCATCGCCATCCCCGGCGGCGTCGGGGGTGCGACGGGGGCTGCGCTGTCCGGCACCGCGTTCGGCATCCCGACAGCCCCGTCGTCCGCTGCGGCCACGTCCACAGCGGGCACCGTGCTGATCTCGCAGCCTGGGTATCCGCCCGGCCTCGGCGTGGCCACGTCGGGCGGCAGCATCGTCGGCGGCAGTACCGGCGGCAGTTCCCGTTTCGGTCCCGGCGCCGTCTATCCAATCGGCGGCGGCAACAGCAATGGGGCGCCCGCCGCAGCCAACAGCGGCGGCGGCGGCTCCGGAGCCGGTGCAATGGCGTCCGCCGCCACCACGCTGGCCGGCGGCAACGGCGGTTCCGGCTACGTCGAAATCTGGGAATACTCGTGATGACCTGGAGGCGCCGTCATATGTCGGTTGATACGGAAGCGGCGCTGGCGATGCTGAAGGAGCGCACCGCTGGGTTCGAGCAGCGGTTGCGCACGCTGGAAACGATGGCCGATGCCTGGGGCGACCGCGTCGAGAATCGCGTCCGCGAAGCCGTCAAGACGCTGGACGACAAGATGGAGCGCATGTCGGAGGCGATCGCGCGCATCGAGGCCAAGCAGTCGCGGCAGGACGGCGAGCGCGTCGGGGCGCGGTGGCTCATCAACCTGACGATCGCGGCGGTGGCGGCGACGGCGGCATGGATCGGCAGCATGAAACTCGGCAAGTAGGGAATCCTGGTCATGCCCAATACCTACGCTGTGATCCGCGGCGCCTATCAGGCGCTCTCGCCCGCACCCGCGACGCTCGCCGCCGCCGCGGCGACGTTGAACGCGCAGACGCAGCCGGCCAGCGTCAATGTGCCGGCAACCGCCGTGCGCGACTACCTGCTGACAACGGGTGAGTGGGGTGCGCTGATGCTCGCGATCCAGCCCGGCAGCACGGCGACGCAGCAGGTGCAAGGCATCATCCTGTCGCTCAAGACGCTGGTGGACACCGGCGCCACGGTGCAGTCCAGCATCGCGGTCGTGCGATCGAGTGTGACAGGCTGGCTTGGCGCGATGCAAACCGCCGGCCTGCTGTCGGCCGCGACAGTGGCGGCGCTTGAGGCGATGTGGACGCAGAACGTGCCCGTCTGGTCTCCGCCGCTGACGGTCGGCGATCTGCAAACCGCGCTGGGGGTAATCTGACATGGCCACGACTCCCCTCGGATGGGCAGCGAATGACGGCGGCACGGTATGGGCGCCGACCGCATGGACGGTCTCGCTGCTCGGCCTCGCCAGCGGCGCCGGGAGTGTGTCGCCTGCGATTGACAATACCGTCGCGACGATCGGGTCGGCCGCGTACGATCTCGGCGCGCTGCTGATTGACCTCGGCGCCTCAACCGCGTTGGGAACGGCGCTTCCGGTCACGCTGCAGGCGACGATTCTCGATGCTGTGGACGGCACGAATTACGAAGCGACGTTCGTTTCCGGCAGCACGATCTATCCCCTGGTCGGTTTCAGTCAGGCGTCATTCCCCGCCTCTGTTTCGGCGCAGATCATCACCATCAAAGGACTGCCGCTGCTGCCGAATCTGTTCAAGGTGGCGCTGCTGAACACGCTCGGCGTGGCGCTTCCGGCGTCCGGCGTGACCAGCACATTCTTCCGCTATCGCGGTCAGGCGGGCTAGCGCGCTATGCGCCGTTCGCTGCTGCTGGGGCCGAAGATCGTCCCGACCGAGCCGGTCGAGATTGACTGGTCGCACCCGCTGGCGCAGGGTTTGCAGTTCCTACTGCTCCCGGCGGCCGGCGCGGTAGGTAATCGTGACCTGATAGACGGCCTGTCGTCGTCATCTGTCTCAGCCCCCATCGGTTTAGGCGGTCGCGGGCCGGGGATGTTAACGACTGCTACCGGAACCGGGTGGCAATTCAACAGCAGCCCACCAGGCAATCTGCGCCTTAATGTAGGCGGCACTTTGTTCTGGACCGGCCTTACTCACGGCACTCCAATCGGCGGTTATAATTCAGCAGGAGTAATCGGCTTAGTCAATAGCACTGTTGGTTGGGAATCTTACGCCCTGCAAGCATCTGCATATACTCGCTCTTATCTGTTTGATTATATTTCAGGAACCAGCACCCAACGAGTCGAAGATTCCGGGGGTGTCCCACCCGTTGGTGAACATTCAGCGGCAGTCTCCTTTGTTGTTGGTGGCAACATCGGCATGTACCGGGATGGCATCCTCAGCGGAAGCGCCACGTGGGTTGGCACGACGGCGCCCTCTTATTCATCGAATAGTTATTTGTCTGTGGCAAGCGACGGCAATGGCGCTCGCGTCATTAATGGCACCACATACATTACGACAATTTACGGTCGGGCATTATCCGCCGACCTAATTGCATGGCTCGCCGCCGAGCCGTTCGCGATGCTGCGGCCGAAGATGCGCCAGCGGTGGTATGCGGCGAGCATCACGCCTCCCCCTCCCCCCAGCCTGCGCCCGGACCGCATCGCCGCCGCGCGCCTCCGTGCCCGCATCGCCGCCGCCGCGGCTGACAGACGCACTGCGGCGGCCCGTCCCCGCATCCGTACTGCGGCAGCCGCGCCCCGCGAATAGGAAACCGCCCGATGTCCGCGACCTTGCTGCAGCCCCCGTACGGCGTGCCCCTGATCTGGACGGAGAAGCACGCGGCCGAGACCGACACGTTCGCGGTGGACCTGACCGCGGTGCTGGTGGGCGGGGATGCGGTCTCCGGCACACCCACGGTCACGGTGTCGCCGGCCGGCCCCACGGTCAGCAGCATCCAGGTCGCCGCCAACGCCGCCGGCACCCCCGCGCAGGTGGTGCTGTTCAAGCTCGCGGGCGGCACGGGGACGCAATACTATGTCGTGACCGTCACGTTCTCGACCGTGAACGGGCGCGGGCCGCTGGTCGAACAGCAGGCGCTGCTGGTGCTGCCGTAGGCGGCCGTGCTCGTCCCGCTTCCGTCATTCACCCGGCCGTGATACGGTGCGCGGCACGTAACGAGGACGTGCTGGCATGTCAGCCGCAACCGGATACGTCGTCCCCTCTCCGCCCGCCGCCTCGCCGTGGCCCCATGAGCGCACCACGGCCGGCTATGTCCTGGACACGGAGGCCCGCCATGACGCCTGACCTGTCGCGCACATCGTTGCCGGGACCGCGCCTGCCGGGCGCCGGCAGCGTGCTGGACCCCATCCAATCCCCTTCCGCTGGCCGGATTCCTCCGCTGGCCGCGGGCGCGCCGGCTCGGGGCTGCGGTGTCGCCCGCGCCGAGCCGGCGCAACGGCGCGATGCGGACCAGACATGAGCGGCGTGGCGCCGGCGCCCGTCGCCGAGCCGGTGGCGACGCCGACCGACCGCGACCTGGCGCTGATGATGGGCGCGGCCCTGATCCGTCAGTGTGAAGGCTGCACGCTTCATCCGGTCCCTGACACGCCGCCGCATTGGCAGATCGGCTACGGCTGCAACTACCTGGCGGACGGATCGCCAGTGCGTCCGACCACGCCGCCGCTCGCCGACATTGCCGCCGCCGAGGCGCTGTTGCAGGCGATCCTGCGTCCACTCGCCGCAGAAGTGGACCGGGAAATTCGGATGCCGGTTTCGGCCAATCAGCGTGCCGCCCTTTATAGTTTCACGTGGAACGAGGGAATCGGCGCGTTGCAGGCATCGACGCTGCTGCGGTTGGTGAACGAGGGGCGCACGCAGACGGCGGCGGACGAGTTCCCGAAATGGATCTATGCCGCCGGCCGCAAGATGGACGGCCTGGTTCGGCGCCGCGCGCTGGAACAGGCCGTGTTCCTCGGCAAGGTGGCGCCATGACCCCCGATTTCGATCCGCGCCCCCTGCCGCTCGGGCTGCTGTTTCTGCTGGTCGCCGCGATTCTGGTCAATCTTCTGCTTGTCTGTGTCGTAGGCTTCGTAATCCGTAACTGGTGGTGAAAATGCGTGACCTGCTTGCCTATCTCGATGCTCGCTTCGGCGAGGCGTCCACCTATGCCGGACTGGCGGCCGTTCTCGCGGCGGCGCACGTGTCCGTCGATCCTGGCTTGTGGCACGCGATCACGCTGTACGGCGTGGTCGTTTCCGGTGTGCTGGCCGTGGTGATCCGCGAGGGCGGCACCAAGCCCCCCGCGCAGGTCGCGGCCGACGTGATCGAAGCCGTTGTGACCGGCATCAAGGCGCTGCCGCCGTCGCCCACCCCCGCAACCCCGGAGAAGTCCGCTTGAACATCCCCCGCATCCTGCCGCTCGCCTGCGCACTCACGCTCGCCGCGTGCGCCGGCCAGCCCGTCACACCGGCCTCGGTTGTCGCCGACGCGCAGACCGCCGTCACCGGCCTGCAAACGGCGCTCAAGCAGATCGCCATCGCCGAGCCGAACCTGATCCCGGCGGCCGACCTGACGCGGATCAACGCCGACCTCGCCGCCGCCGCAACGGCCGCAGCGCAACTCTCGGCCGGCATGCCGGCCGCGTCCGGCGCGACCACGGCGCGGATTGTCGAGGGTGACATCAACGACGTGCTGGATGTGCTGGCCGGTCCGCCGGTCAACGGGCTGATCCCGGCGCCGGCCAATCAGGTTGTGGCCGCGGCGGCGATCGTGGCGCCGATGCTGGAGGCATTCGTCGCGCAGTATGTGCCGGCCGCTGCGGCGTCGCCCGAGGCGGCGAACGCGCGCACCACGCTCGCAGCGCTGAAGCCGATGACGCTGGACCAGGCGCGGGCGGTGCTGGCGGGGGCGCACTGAAACGAAAAGGGGGATGCCGTCGGTGATCAACCCGACGCGCATCCCCGCTCGTCAAGACGGCCCGAAGCGCGCGTGGACCGTGTGAAGAGGATAGAGAATGCCTCCTGATCCTGCAACATACATCGCCAACGTCGGCACCGATGCCGAGCGGATCGCCCGCGATGGCGATGCTATGGTGAACGCGCTTGCGGGCGGCCCTGCGGATGAAACGGTGAGCGTGCGCGTGGCGCAGGACGCGCGGCGCCATGCATGGGCACGCTGGGGCTGTGCGGCGTTGTCCCTGCTGGTGCAGCCTGACCACTGTGCGGCGGTGCGGCGTCCCGATCCGTTGCCCGGATGGGTCTATGCGCGCGCGGCGGTATGCTTCGCCGTCCTCGCTGTGGCGGCGCATCCGACGTGGCGCTTCGTCTGCTGGTGGCTTGCGGCGATGGCGCTCAACGCGGCAGCGGGGATGGCAATGTTGCTGAAGAAGAAGCGGTGATGGACCTGATCCTCCGGCCGTCCGGCAGAAAGCCCCCGCACGAATGGGCGCTCCAACTGCGCCGGCACGGTCCGGCCGAAACCGACTACCACACGATCGCGCATGTCAGTGATGCCGTTGCGCGGGACATCATGCAGGCGGGCGCGTGTAGTTGGCTGTTCGGTGATCCGGATGGCGACGGCGTGCAACCGTGGCGCGGCGAAGGAGCGCCTGGCTAATGCGATTGGGCTGCCTCGAACACGATGAAATTCGCGCCGCGGCGGTGCTCACATCGCGCTACGACATCGCCGTCCCGCCGTTGCGCGTGGCGCGCCCGGCCTGGCGGCCGAACCCATACGATAACCTGACCAATCCGACCTGCACCGTCTGCGCTCTCGCGCATTCGGCCCGTGCGTGGTCCTGGAAATACGGCGGCACGGACGTTGCTGTGCCGGTGGACGCGATCGACGCGCTTTACAGCCGCGCAACAGGCGTGCCGCTCGCCGGCATCGAGGCCAGCGACGGCGCCGATCCGATGATGGTTGTCGAGACAGCGCAGGCAGACGGATGGGATATCGGCGGACAGGTGCCGCTGGTGCCGTCCTTCACGCGCACCGGCCTCAAAACCGTCGAACTGGCGCAATCGCTGGTGCGCGCGGGCGTGGTCATGCTGGCCGTGACGCTGGACGAGGCGGACATGGCGGCGGCGCAGGCCGGCGAGCCGTGGCAGTTGGGCGGGACGCGCGGCGCGGTCGTTGGCGGCCACATGATCCCGCTGGCCGCATACGATGGCCTGGGGCCGCCTGCGCTGGCATGGGCGGCTAGCTGGGGCCAGTGGCAGGGAATGACATGGGAGTGGATCGACGCCCGCTCCAGGCTGGCGTTGGAAGCGGCATGGCGGCAACTGCTGGCGCCCGGCGTGTCGTGGGAGCGGGTGATGGCTGGCGAGGCTTGGGCTGCGTAGCCGCGCCGCCTAGCCTACCCCGACACACGCGCGCTTCCTTTCGGGGGTATCATTCCGCTTTTTGGAACTGCGATCCGAACGCCGGATGTAGCACAACAAGTGCGTGACCATCCGGCTCGTTGATGCACTTGGTTTCCCTAATCACGGCACCCGCTGGGATATCCAGAAGGACGCGGCCTGTCACCTTATCCGTGGCGCGCAGTTCGCCAGGAGTGATCCATCCGGCCCGCGTCTGCAGTTGGCAGTTATACGCAGCGCCGTCGGTTGTTTTTGCGGGCAGTTCGGTTGTCTCCATCGGCACACTGGTAGCGGCTATCAGAAACAATATTGGCAGCATCAGGGCCTCCAAGACCGGGGTTTGAGTTCAGAAGGACTCCGGCCGCGCGACCGACCGCACCAGCGCCATGATGCCCTGCTGCAAGTGCGTTTTGCCGATCGCCACCCACCGGCCATCCGTCGCCGGATGCAGCGCGCTGGTCAGCTTATCGCACAGGCGGCTCAACCGCTCGCCTTCCTCCTTGATCTCGTTCATCGCGTCGATCTCGTCCTGCGACAGATCACGATAGCCCTTGATGTGCTTGTGCTGGTTTTCCATCAGATCAGTTCCTTGTCCTTGGCCAGCCACTCCGGCATGGCCATTGTCTTGTCGTCGGCGTCCCACTCAACCTGCGACTTCGGTAGCCAGACAGTGCGAATGCCGTCGTGAAAGCGATAAGCCTTCTCGCTCTCGCCTTGTATCTCGCCAGCTATGTCAACGAGGTCTGACTTCATCGCTTTCGCTCCGGGGTTATGGTGCGCGAAACGCAGCAGCGCCGCCAAGCAGCGCGATTATATCCGCCATCTGCTCCGCGGCCCATGCTTCCACGAGCGACTTGACTTCGGCTTCGGTGTCAGCCTCGAACTCTCGATCGCGCCAGACCAGATAGTCGCCACCCCCGTCATTTTCCTCGCGTGGGCCGATGTTGAGCAGGACCGACGAATGCGCGCTCGGCCGTTTGCCGTAGGGCATCGTGCCGATCTCTCCGGTTGCAGTGTTGACTGTCATTGCGCCGCCCCCGCCTGGGCCGGGCCAGTAGCGCGTGCTGATTGAGATGATCTCTCCATCGTAGTCTTGCTTGCCCTGGCAGTCGGGCGTCCACATCGCATAGGGCTTCATGATTTCCTCAGATCGGGGGTCTAGTCGTTGTCTGGATCGGTCAGGACGACTACGCCATCGTCGGACGGTAGCACGCCTACGATGCGGTCGCCGCAATCGCCATATTCGGCGCGCCAGATCATCGTGTTGCCAGTCATCCAATAATCGCCGCCCTTATAGCCCTGGAAGCACTGGCCCATTGCGCCCTGGGCATCGGCGAGAACCTCGGCGACGGTGCGATCAGGCCCGGACTCAAACGCCAACTGATCATAGTACCCGCGGTAGCTGTGCGGGGCACATGGTGAACCGCCGCCAGCGAAGTGAACCTTCGCGTCTTGGCGACAATCCTTGAGCGCGCCAATGAAGGCACCGAGTGTCATCTGGCCTGCTGCTTCGGCAGCATCGCGCACCTGCGCTGCCACGCGCGCCATAATGCCGTCTAGCCATTGGTCAGCCATTTCGGATTCCTCCTTCCGGGCGGGCTTGGTTGAGTTCCATGTTGTTTTCCTTCCGGGGGTTTCAGTCGATGTGAATTTCGACGCGCATCTGACCGAAGTTGCGCGTGTCTACGTCCACCGCAGAAACATTCACGCCATAACTGGCGCCGAGTGTTTCATCGAGGTCGAGCAAGATGCGTTGAATGCGCTTCCCTGCTTCCTCGGCCAACTTCACGGCTTTGGCTGCATGCTCCGCTGACATGATGGCTCCTTCCGGGGTTTCAGTTGCTCAGTTGTCGAACCAGAACACGACGCGATCGGCGCCTGCGTCGCGCAATGCAGCGATGTCCTTCATGAACCCCTCGCCGAGAAATTGCCGCCACGTCATCCGCTTGCCTTCATCCGGCTCGCACGTGCATCCACCGTTCCCGTTCCGCATCACGCGCCGGTCTTCGACCTCTGCGTCGTAATCCCACGCAAGTAATTCCGCCATAGAAAGCCATGACGGCGTGTGTGCATCCATGTCCCACTGTTCGTATTTTTCGCGCACGTCGGCGCTGACATCGTCAGGAAAGCCGCGTGGTTCCGCAATCACGGGAACGGCCGAGTAGTTCCGCACGCCGGCAAGAAACCCGAACAGACTGTAACTTCTCCAATCGAAAGGCGTGATCTCCGGCATGTATTCATAGCCGGAGATCGTCTTACGTTCGGCGTATGCGTGAATGTCGCAGCCCATGCGCGCCTCTTTTAGATCGGGGTTTGAAGCGTCTCAGAACGGCCGCTCGTCGGGGTCGTCCTCCGGCTCGTCATCTTCCTCCGCATCGACGGGTGAATCGTCCCGCGATTCAAGCAACAGCGGCGGCGCGATGCACTGGATCGGCGCCGGCAACTGGTAGGCCGCGCGCGGCTGCCGCTTGAACGCAACCTCGGCCGAGCAAGGCGTGAATCGGTAGATGGACGCGCCGCCCTGGAACACCGCCGGCAGCAGGGTGTCGCGGAATAGCGCCTCGATCGCGAGCATCTTCGTGCCGAACCGCTCGACCTCGGCCACACGGCCGACGATCGTGGTGTGGCCGAGTAGTTCGATGATCGCGTATTCTCCGGGCGGGAAAGTCTGCGTCTCGCTCATGGGCCTCTCGATATTGGGGGTTTAGGGTGCGCGCTCTATGACGCCTTTCGGCGACACGACTCCCGGGCGGCGGTGCGGATCAGCATGATGCTGCGGTATTGCGCCGGGATCAGCGCCATCAATGCCGGTTATGGCACCATCTGACGCGCGCGGGCCATTGGTGTTGTCGCCACCTGGGGGCAAGTTCCAGCGCATTCCTTTGGTGGTCTGATTCTGGTGCGGATCAGGCATCAAAGCCCTCCTTGAACACGGTCTGCATGAACCGCTTGCTGGTCATCGCCTCGTCCTTCATCCCGCAGCGCGGCGAGGATGTCGGGGAGTAGAGCGAAGATGTGTTGCGCTCCGATGTCTCGAATATGCACGCTCGCGGCTGTTCGCCGTTCTTCGGCCAGCTTCTCCATCTGCACTACCAGTTCCTTGCGGGTCACGCCGTCATCTCCCGCGCCGAGACGACGGAGCAGCCCGTGACAGGATTCCATGTCGCGTCCGTCCACTCGATCTTGGTATTATCAGCCATCGATTGGATGCCCTCTATGAGGAAGCGCACGGACAGTCGGGCCAGTCGAAGCCGCCATGCGTCGCCTGACACACGATATCAGCGGGCTTAAGGCTAATATGCTTGCACTCATCTCCGTCGATCCCACCCGCATGCGTCGCCGCGTCGTGCGCATCGATGGCAGCGAGAATGGTCGCAGCATCTTCGAGATGCCATGCC
>JAEHJW020008167.1_pt1 | contig 24295 bp, 35 predicted proteins | sample 9271431 | NCBI WGS metagenome assembly JAEHJW02 | reverse complement strand
CGGCGATCATTGGAGCGCTGGCGTTCGGAGCGTACCTGCTGGGCCTCGCGGCGATCGACCGAGGGGCGGCCATGGTGCACGTGCGGTGCGTGCCGGAGGACGCCGCGGGGCGGGGGATGCGGCTGGAGGTGAGGGAGGTGGAGAGGTGAGCGGGCTATATGCGCACTTCGACGACATGACATGGCCGGCCCCGGGGGAAGAACTGTCGGAAGTCGAGTGGCACCTACGCTACGGCGGGGTTACGAGAAGTGATTTGGTCGTGGCGGCGTCCGTTATAGCCGCCTACCGAGAATTGATCTCGGCGCCCCGGAGAAAGCGGGAACGGGTCATTCGAGGGATCCGGGCGGCGGTTGTTCCCCGATGAGCCCCGAGGCTGCGGAGAGCCTGCGGGTGATCGAGCAGTGGGCCGCGCAAGGGTTGGTCTTCTACAACGACCTGGAGACGCGCAGCACGAAGACGCGGCGGGTGTGCCCGAGGTGCGGCCACGGAATCAGGGACCTCGGCGTCTCCCTGGAGTGCGCGGCGGCGTGCGGGTGGGAGAAGTACCGGAGGCCTGGATGAAGGGTCGGGGGCCAACTCAGGCGTGCTGTGCTGCGAGTGCGGCGCCGAGTATCCCGACGACGGCGAGGGACGCGCGCCGTGACCGTGCCCGGGGGCGGCGCCCTCCCCCCGGGAGTTCTACCACGACCGGGCTTCGGCCCACTGACCAGGAGAGACGTATGTACGAGTGGAAGAGTTACGTAGGAGCCAAAATCATCCAAGCCCATCCCCAGGACAAGGACGGGAAGCCCGGATACGCGGTGCGGTACCCGGACGGGTACGAGTCTTGGAGCCCGAAGGCCGTGTTTGAGGAGGCTTATCGGGAGATCGGGTCGGCCGAGAAGGACCTGATCCAATGAACCCGGACACCGGAAGGTTCCAGGAAATCACCGAGGGGCAGGCCGAGGTCTTCGCACGATTCACAAAGAAGCTCACCAGCGCGGAGGAAGAAGAGAACCACGAACTCATCCGAGCGTGGAAGCGCCACGGGATCACCGAAGCTCAGATGTTCACCCGAGGGGAGGTCGTGGAGATCAAGGGCGCTCGGTACCGAGTGAAGTCCATCCATGAGGATCGCGTGGTGTTCGTGCCGGACTATCCGCGAAGCTAAGCGGGCGGCGCCACTGCCGCCCGGGGAGAAATAAGCATGTCTGTCGCCGCTCCGCTTGAGCGCCTGGTTCGGCGCCTGTCTCGCAACTGCGCAGCCCTCAACCGAGTGCTGGAGGAGGCCCGAGAAACGTACCCGGATGCCCTCCTGTATCTGGACGGTACGGCGAATTTACACCTGCTCAAGCGCAGGGGGGCCGATGGCAACCCAGATGAGAGCGAATCGCTCGGGGACGCCCATCTAAATGCTTGTGGTGGCGATTGGTAGCCGAACGAAGTGATAACCGTCCGGTGCTCTCCTAATTCACGGGGACTGCCACCCCAGCCGGCGTTGAACCGGACGGCCCAAACGGGACTATTGGCACGAAGTACCGGGAGAGCACCGGCATTACCAAGACGCCAAGAGGGGCGTCGCACAAGGCAAGCCATGTCGGCCTGGACTATCCGTGCGACTCCGGGCGCAGCACGAGACGCGAGCACGGGCCTTGATGCCCCGACATGAGGGCCCTTCGGGGCCGATGCGATCCGGTCGGATGAGCCGGATGACAGCCGGGAAAGACGCGGCCGGACGGGGCAGCGGACGGTACGACCCGGGGCCTCCTGCCCAGAGCCCGGGATCTTAACGAACATGGCGGCGAGGCGTACGGCCGGGACCTGAAATTCCGGAGCACCGTGGTAAGCGCCTGAGAGAGCGCCCAACGCTCCCCGCCGCCTCCATAACGAACTGAGGGCCCGGCGCTGGAACGCCGAGCCCTCACCACCGGAAACGAGCGAGAAGGAGACTACCATGCCGAAGCGGAAAGAACCAGACCCGGTGACTCTCGAGGTGCGCTGCGAGGAGTGCGGCGCGCTGCTCGAGGCCAAGTACCGGGCCGTGGGGAGCCCCGGTATCGCCCTCTACGTCGGCACCTGTCCGGAGTGCGAAGGGCGGATCGTGAACGACATCTTGGACCGCCGGGCCGAGCTCCGGGAGGCGGTGTGACATGACGCCCGAACAGGCTGCGGCGCTGCGGGCGCCGTTCCCGCCAGAGACCATTGGCAAACTCCCGAAGCCCTACAAGAAAGACTCCCCCAAGGGGAACTGCAAGGAGTGTGGTGGATACCACGGGCTTCCTGCGGCCCACCTGGACTACTGCGGCCACGCGGCCGTGACCGACCGTCTCCTGGCCGTCGATCCCGAGTGGAGCTGGGAACCCCAGGCGCGCGACGAGCACGGCTTGCCCCTCTTCGACAAGATCGGTGGCCTTTGGATTTTCCTGACCGTGTGCGGAGTGAAGCGGCCGGGGTACGGCGACGCCACGATGGGCCATGGGGTCAAGGAAGTGATCGGCGACGCGATCCGAAACGCCGCGATGAGGTTCGGGGTAGCGCTGGACCTGTGGAGCAAAGAAGACCTGCAACCCCTCCGGGAAGAGGGAGAGAACCAGATAGCGAAGCTCGATCCCGGCACGCGCAAGACGACCGAGCCCGCGGGCAACAATGGGAGCGACCGGAAGGCGGTCGACAAGCCGAAAAACAGGCCGCCTCCAGCTCAACCTGTGGACCCGAAGCTCCTTGAGGACGCCCAGGCGGCGGTGCGCGCCGCGCTCGAGGAGGCCGCGCTCTCGACCGAGGACGTGGACTCCTATGTCTCCACGCACTACCGCCGGCAGGACCGGAGCTTCTTCGGGTCGCTGGGTGAGATGGACGTGCGAAACCTCGCCCACCTCCGCGGGCAGTTGAGGAGCGGTGCCGTGGCCGAGTGGCTCATCAAGCGTTCTTCCTCCAAGGCCCCGGGCCATGGCTGAGCAGCGCGTGTGCTCGACCTGCAAGCGCCAGGCGCCCGATGGGTGGCTCGTCCGCTGCGAGGTGGACGGGTCGCTCCTCGAGCGTCAGACGCCGGCTTGCGGGCGGTACTGGGACATCGACGACACTTCCAATCACGACTTTCGAAAGGAGACCCCATGAACCTCTTCCTCGACACAGAGACGATCCCGAGCCAGACGCCGGCGCATTGGGTGTGGATCGACCAGCACACGAAGCCGCCGGCGAACATGAGCAAGGCGGAGACCATTGAGAAGTGGGAACGGTTTGGTCGCGCGGACGACGTCGCGAAGGCGATCCGCCAGACGTCGCTCGATGCGGCGTTCGGGGAGCTCTACTGCATCGGCCTGGCCGCGGACGACGAGGCGCCGTTCGTCCTGGTCAGGCGCGACCTGTCGCCGGAGGCGGAGGTGTCGTTACTGCGGGAGTTCGTTGAGGCGGTGCTGGACCTTGCGGACGGGACCCAGGTGAATTGGATCGGGCATTACCTCCTGGACTTCGACGCGCCTTTTCTGGCTCGACGCGGCTACGTGAGGGGCTTGCGCTTTCCCTTCGCGTTCCCGTGGAACTGGCACAACGGAGCCGGCTGCATGGTGGACACGCGCCGGCTGTGGACGGGGAACCTCAAGGACCACGTCGGCCTCGACAAGCTGTGCTGCGCCCTCGGGATCGAGTGTCTCAAGGGCGACTTCGACGGGTCGAAGGCGTGGGATGCCGTACAGGCCGGGGAGGGGCAGAAGGTGTGCGACTACTGCGCGGACGACGTGACGAGGACCCGGGAAATCTGGAAGCGCCTGACTTGGAACGGGGAGGTGGCCGCATGAAATTCGAGATCAAGAACCGATTCACTGGAAGCGTGCTGTTCTCGGTGGAGACGGAGACGTTGAAGCTCGCAGTTGAGCTGGGCGTTAAGGCCCGCGCGAACCTGGCCGGCGCGAACCTGGACGGCGCGTACCTGGCCGGCGCGTATCTGGCCGGCGCGTACCTGGCCCGCGCGAACCTGGACGGCGCGAACCTGGCCGGCGCGAACCTGGACGGCGCGAACCTGGACGGCGCGAACCTGGACGGCGCGAACCTGGCCGGCGCGTACCTGGACGGCGCGTACCTGGCCGGCGCGTATCTGGCCGGCGCGTACCTGGCCGGCGCGTATCTGGCCGGCGCGTACCTGGACGGCGCGTACCTGGACGGCGCCGGCGGAAAGAAACTGGCCCTCACCGGCGAGCGGCCTGTGATACAGATCGGGCCCCTCGGCTCCCGGGGCGGCTATCTACTGGGGTACTGCACCGACGCAGGCCTGTACGTGCGGGCAGGATGCTGGTTCGGCTCGGGCGAGGAGTTCGAAGCCCGAGTGCGAGAGGTTTACCCGACCGAAGTGTACGGCGTGGAGTACCTGGCGGCACTCGCCTTTTTGCGGGGGCACGAGGAGCGATATCGGGACGAGAGCCCCCGGGAGGTGGCCGCATGAACGCCCTGAGAGTCGTTCGGCTTCAGGCAGAGAACGTGAAGCGTCTCAAGGCCGTGGACATCACGCCCGAGGGTCCCGTGGTCCGGATCACGGGCGCCAATGCCCAGGGGAAGACGAGCGTCCTGGACGCGATCTGGTACGCGCTCGGCGGCAAGGACGCGCAGAAGGATACGCCCCAGCCGATTCGCGCCGGCCAGGACAAGGCCCGTGTGGTTGTGGACCTCGGAGACCTCGTCGTCACGCGTACGTGGTCCGCGAAGGACTCTTCCCTCAAGGTCGAGAACAAGGAAGGGCTTCGGTTCGGCTCCCCGCAGCAGCTCCTGGACTCGCTCGTTGGGCGGCTCTCGTTCGATCCGCTGGCGTTCGCGCGAATGAAGGCCTCGGACCAGGCGGAGACGCTCCGGACCCTGACAGGCCTGGACCTCTCCGAACACGACGCGCGGCGCAAGGCCGTGTACGACGAGCGCACCGGGATCAACCGGGACGTGAAGAGTCTCGAGGCTCAACTCGGGGCTCTGACGGCGCCGACCGAGGCCCTGCCGACCGAGGAGATCCGCGCGAAGGATCTGCTCCAGACGCTCGGAGAGGCCCGGAGCGCCGCCGGCCTGAACCGCCTGGAGAGGGAGAAGCTCGACGGGATGGAGCGCGAGCTCGGCGACTCCACGCGGCGACTCGAGGCCCTCGAAAAAGAGTTGGCGGCACAGAGGGATCGGGTAGCGAGCCAGAGAGCGACGACGGACGCGCAGCGCGCCAAGGTGGAGGCCCTGAGCGATCCCGACGTTGCGGCACTCGAAACACAGCTCGCCGAAGTGGAAGACACCAACCGGAAGATCCGCGCCGCGGCGCAGTACGACGACGTCCAGGACCGGCTCGGCCAGGTGAAGACCCGGGCCGCCGAGCTCTCGGCCGAGCTCGAACGGCTCGACGCCGAGCGGGCCCAGCGCATCGAGGACGCGGAAATGCCCGTGGCCGGGCTCGCGTTCGGCGACGGGTGCGTGACCTTCCAGGGCCTCCCCTTCTCGCAGGCGTCGTCCGCCGAGCAACTCCGCGTCTCCCTGGCCATGGCGATGAGTCTTAACCCCACGCTGCGGGTGATCCGGATCACGGACGGCTCTCTCCTCGACTCGGATTCCATGGCGATCGTCCAGGAGCTCGCGGAGGGTCAGGGCTACCAAGTGTGGGTGGAGATGGTCGATGAGTCTGGAAAGGTTGGGATCTACATCGAGGACGGCGAGGTGCGGGCGGCCCCGGTTCAGGGTGCGCTCGGCTTCGAGGAGGTCGCGTGATGAGCCGCTTCGACACGACCGTGGTATCCGGCACGCTGCGCCGGGAGACCGACCGCGCCATCCTCCTGGAGGTCGACGTGGATGAGCACTGGCTTCCGAAGAGCCAGATTGATTGGACGGAGGACGCCGAGCCGGGTGAGGAGATCGACGTGGAAGTGCCCGAATGGTTGGCCGATGAGAGGGGGTTGGGATGAGCGAGTACATGCATCTGATCGGCACTGAGCAAGTGCAGTCGGCGGCGGCCCGGATGGCCGACGCCGCCGAGCGAATGAATCATGCCGCGCGGGCCATCGACGAGGCTGTCGCCAGATTTGAGCGGGCTGTAGAGCGCCTGATTTTGGACGGGCCTCAGGGGATTGACTGATGAGCCGCTGCAAAGGCTGCGATGCAGAGATTGATTGGGTAAAGAACCCGCGCACAGGGAAGGCGATGCCCGTGGACGTGCGTCGCCTGATCGTCGTCACGGACGCGGGCGACGTGGTGGAGGGCCGGTTGAGCCACTTCGCCACGTGCTCGGCCGCAGGCCAGTTCCGCCGGAAACCCATTGAAAATTCCGCCAATATGGCGGGGGAGGTCCCATGACCGCGGAGGAGTTCGACCGGGCCTGCACGGCTCTCGGGTACGTCTCGACAGAGGTACGAGCGGCGGCGCTTCGGGTGTCTCGCCGGTCCGTGGAACGGTACCAGGAGGGAGGGCCGATCCCCAGGATCGTTGATCGGCTCCTTGAGGAGATCGCCAGGACCAGGGAGTTGGATGCTCGCCTTCGGTTTCGAGCGATCCGTCTCACGGTATCCGAGACACACGCAGGAGCCGGGGTATAGCGATGGGCGACCGAACGATCCTCGCCCTCGACCCCGGCACCAAGACCGGATGGAGCATCCGCACGCCGGACGGCGCGCACACCTCGGGCGTGATCGACTGCACGCCGGGCCGGCACGACTCCCCGGGGATGCGGTGGGTCAAACTCCGTGCCCATCTCAATATCCTACTGACCGCGTACCGAGACGTGGAACTAGTGGTCTACGAGGACGTGCGGCGCCACGCCGGGACCGCGGCCTCGCACATCTACGGCGGCATGGTGGCGACGATTCAGGCGTGGTGCGTGGACCACAAGATGGAGCACACCGCCGTACCCGTTCGCACGGTCAAGAAGCACGCGACAGGGAAGGGGAACGCGAATAAGGACGCCATGGGGGAAGCCGCGGCGGTGCGGTGGCCGGGGTACACGTTCGCCGACGACAACGAGGTTGACTCGCGTTGGATAGCCGAGACCGCCGCCTCGGAGGTGGGATGAGGAACACCCCATGAAAACTCGATGCCCTGGGACACCTCCGGCCCTCCTCGGTCTGATGGTGATGGCACCCTCGGAGGTGATGGTCTTTTCTGGTCACGGAGGGAGCGTCGATGGCTGACGACATCCGCTTGTTCGTTGGGTTCCCTGACCATCCCAAGACTATAAAGCTCATTCGCCGGGCGGGTGAAGGTGCTGTCCGGTGCCTCCTGCGCCTGTGGCTGTGGACACGCTGCAACCGAGCGACGACCGGAGACCTCGAGGGGCTCGAGGACGAGGACATCGAGATTGCGGCCGGTTGGACAGGTGACGACGGCCTGTTTGTCGCCGCGCTCCGAACGTGCCGTTTTCTGGATGGCCACAGGCTCCACGGCTGGGAAGAGCGCCAGGAACACGCGGTAGAGGAGGACGTGCGATCGGACCGCGCGGCGCTGAGCGCGTACCGCCGATACCACAGCGAGGAGGAAGCGCAGGCACTGCTTGCGAAGCGAAAAGAGAAGCGGTCGCACTGCGGTCGCACTGCGAATGCTGTGCGTCCAGCATGCTCCCCCCCGTCCCCCCCGTCCCCCCCGTCCCCCGAAGAAGAACCCCCCTTAATCCCCCCGCCGACGCGCAAGCGCGCGGCTCAGAAACCAGCCGAGTCGTTCGTTCTTCCTGAATGGATTCCCGTTTCCGAGTGGGGGGCATGGGTTGAGATGCGAACCAAGAAGCGTAACGCCCCGACCGACCGGGCCAAGGAACTGGCGATCAAAGAACTCGAGAGATTGAAGGCAGTCGGAGAGGACCCGGCGGCCGTCCTGAATCAGAGCACGTTCAAGGGCTGGCAGGGACTCTTCGCGGTGAAGGAGAACGGGAATGGGACAGGCGGAACCAGTACGGGAGGCGATGGCGCATCTTCGAGCGTTGTTCGAGCTCGGCCCGGGCGCGCAGGCGAACCGGACAAGTACGCATCCCTCTACCGGCGAGACGAAGACGTGTGAGCACTGCGGGGCACCGGGCGAGTGGGTGAGTTACCGGGAGGGTTCGGGGGTGTGGGAACTGACGTGCCGATGCGCCGAAGAGAAGGCGGCCGAAGAAGACCGGCAAGCGCGGGCGGTCCAAGAGGCTCGGTGGCAGGCGGAGAAGCTGGAGCGACTCTTCGAGCAGTCGAACCTCGGACCCAGGTTCCTCGCGTGTACGTTCGATGCGTGGCGAGACCGACCTGGGGCGGCCGGGGCATTCCGGTCAGCTCGGCAGTACGCGGAGAGTTTTGAGGCGCGGCAGGAGGACGGCAGGGGACTGATCCTCTTCGGGGACGCTGGCAACGGCAAGAGTCACTTGGCCGCGGCGATCGTCAACGAGCTCGTCGGCCGGGGCGTGCCGTGTGTGTTTCAGACTGTGCCGGCGCTCCTGCGGAGAGTGAGGGCGACGTTCTCCAGGGACAGCGACGCGAGCGAGGAGGAGATTCTGTCGGCGCTCGTGGAAGCCCCGCTCCTGGTCCTAGACGACGCAGGGGCCGAGAAACACACCGAATGGGGGGAGTCGACGCTGTATTACCTCGTCGATGAGCGGTACCGGCACCAGTTGCCGGTCGTGGTAACGTCGAACTTGAACCTGTCCGGGCTCGAGGCGGCGATCGGTTTTCGGGCGGTGGATCGGCTGATTGAAACGTGCGAGATGGTGGAAATCACGGCGACCAGCTATCGACAGGAACTCGCACGTAAGCGGCCTCGAACCTACGCCGAGGGGCCGAGGGCGTGATTCATTTCTGGCTCGCTCTTGATGCATCTGTGAATCGGTGGTAAGTGAACATCTCATGAAATTCTCATCGTCTCGCGCCGCCCCCTCGTGGCCTGCCCCCCCCTCCAGGCCCTTGGGGGCGGTTGTCGTGTGGGGTTGACCGTGCCGAAGGGCCAGACAAAGCGCACTCGGTCAAAAAAGGCTCGATTCGTCCGGGCGATGGCGGCGACGGGAAACGTGAGCCTGTCGGCGAAGGCGGCGGGAATCGGGCGGACAGCGGCCTACGAAGAGCGCGCACGCGATGCCCGATTTGCCGCCGAGTGGGACGAGGCGCACGAGTCGTTCCTCGACAAGGCCGAACAGGAGGCGTTTCGGAGGGCGCTGCGCGGTGTTCGGGAGCCTGCCGGCTGGTACCAGGGGACGCCTGGAGGGTACGTGCAACGCTACTCGGACACGCTGCTGATTTTCCTGCTCAAGGGCGGTCGGCCGGAGAAGTACCGGGACAATGTGAACCACACAGGCGAGGTCGTGTCTCGAGTCGTGATCGCCGGCGTGGGCGTTCCAACGCAACCCCAGCCTCCGGAGGAGTGAGCGTGTGGCGAGTAGCGCTCGTGTGTGTCGCGTGTCTGCTCGGATCGCCTGCCATGGCTGACCGAGAGTTGTCGTTTGGCGACTCGCCGACGGTGCTGCGATTCCTGGAGGACTGGGGCCTGGAGGGGCAGTATCTCCAGGGGCCGTTCGGCTCCGGGAAAACGCTCGGCGGGGCCACGAAGCTCGTGATCCACGGACAGCTCCTGTGGGATCGGCCCCTGCCCGGTCTGCTCCAGTCCCACTTCGGGAGGCCGAAGGGGCTCGAGAGCCGATACGTCGTGGTCCGCCGGTACTGGGAGGAGCTGCGGAAGACGACGCTGAAGACGTTTCTGCGTTGGTTCGAGGGCGCCGGGACATGGAAGGGGGACTCGAAGACGTTCGTGATGAGCGGTCCAAACGGGGTGACGTCCGAAATCCTGTGGATGGGTCTGGACGACGCCGGCCTGGCAAAAATCCTCTCCCTGGACGTTACCGGTTTCATGCTCGATGAGGCCTGCGAGCTCTCGGAGGACGTATGGCTGGGCCTCCAGGGTCGAAAGCGCCGGTTTCCGGATTACCCCGAGAAGCAGCGGTACTCCTACCTGCTGGCCGACGCGCCAGCAATCGCGCTCTCAAACCCTCCGGACGAGGAGCACTGGCTGGTGCGCGAGTTCGAGCGGACGCCACACGCGGCGTACCGCCAGTACACGCAGCCCTCGGGCCTGTCTCCGGCGGCCGAGAATCTCCGGAACCTGGAAAACGGGTACTACGAGCGTCTTCTGGAGACCTACCGGGCCCGACCGGATCTCCAGAAGCGGTACGTCTTCGGCCAGCGCGCGGTCCTCGTGCGCGGCGGCCCGGTGTACCAGCATCAGTTCCGCCGGGACGAGCACGTGACCACGGCCGAACTCGTGTGGCCAGGGTCCACAGCCCGGATTCTCCGCGGGTGGGATGCCTCCGGGAACGTTCCGGCGTGCGTGGTCTCGTGGATCACGCCGTCAGGGCGCTGGGATCTGGCGCGGGAGTTCGTGACCGACCGGGAGGGCGTGTCCGAGTTCGCGGGCCGCGTGGTGGAGTGGTGCCGCGTGCAATTCCCGGGAGCGGAGTGGGTAGATGTGGGGGACCCAGCGACGTTCGCGGAGTTTTCGAAGCCAGGCGGTGGCCTCACATCGAATGCTCGGATCATGCGGCAGGAGCACGGGATCGAGCTCCTGAAGGGCGTGCAGAAGTTCGAGGCGCGGCGGGACGCCCTGGGTAGCCGGCTCCAGCGTCGAGAGGGCGTGCTGGTCTCCGGCCCCGGCTGTCCTCGGCTCGTCTCGGGGCTCGAGGGCGGCTACGCGTACCCGGAGCTGCCGGATGGGCGCGGATACGGGCCCGAGCCGGTGAAGAACCAGTACAGCCACGTGGTAGAGGCCGCTCAGTACGCCTCGACGTGGATCTCGGGAGACGCGGAGCGCCAGAGTGCTCCGCCCAGGCAGTCCGTTGGGGCGCTGTTGGCGGGGCTGAGACGGTAAGGAGAAACCGATGCGCCGACTGATTTTCGCCTTCGCCCTTCTGCTTCCCCTCTCGGCCTCGGCAGATTGGAGTATCACCGCCACCTGGACGCGGAGCACCGGGGCCACGATGGACCACGAGCAGGTGTACTACGACGGCGCTCCGCGGGCCGAGTGCCTGATCCCGGCCGGAGCCCCGACGACGTGCCAGTTCGTCCTCACCGACGTGCAGATGGGCAAGTCCCTGTGGGTCTGGCGACCTCGTGGGTGGTGCCTGACACGACTCCTCTCGGTACGTCAGTACGGGTCGATGCGTACAACAAGGTCGGTCAGGTGGTCAGCACGAGTCAGGTGCTCGCCCTCAGCACTCCGCCCGCCGCAGCAACCGGTGTCAATGTCTCGTGGAGATCTCTGATGGCTCTCTCGCAAGTAAGCGGTGGGTACTCGGGGGAGTGGCTCAATTCTAACGTGGCCAAGAGCGTCTTGAAGGACACCGGTACGGCGTCGGGCGACGTCGTATTGATTTTGGTGAGCTGGTGGGAATACAACGGCTACGGGATCAACACCCCCACCGGCTTCACCCTAGAGGGGAACTTCGCGATCGGCGGCAGCAGCACGCAGGAAAGCCGCGTCACGGTGTTCTCCCGAGTGATCGATGGTACCGAGGGAGCGAGTTGGTCTGTCTCTCCGACGGGCGCTATCTACGGTTCGATCCTTTCGCTGACGTGCCGAGGCAGTTCGGCGCTCACCGTCGCCAGCGTTACGGCTGGCACTCCTGCCTCTAGCACTACGTGCACAGCACCGTCCGTGAGCGGCACGTCGGGGCAAGGGCTCGTCGCTGTAATGGGAGTCAGTGACCCCACGACCCAGACAACTCCTGCGGGGATGACGGCCGGGACGGTGGGGCCGCAGAACACCAACACGGGCCGGTTCTTTTTTGAAACGCTCTCGAGCACCGGCGCTACCGGAACACGGGCCAGCACGCTGGGGACCAGTCGAGACAATGGGGCGTTTTCGGTCCTCCTGAACGGGGCGGCGGCCGGGGGAAGTACTTACAACCAGTCCGCCGCCGGTGCCATGCCTGCAGCGAGCGGGGTGCTCGTCCGAACCACCAACAAGCGGGCGGCCGGGGCGATGCCTGCAGCATCTGGCGGCGTGGTCAAGTCCACCGGTAAGAGGCTCGCCGGGGCCACCCCTGCGGCCGCCGGGGTGGTCGCAAAGAGCACGGCCAAGGGGTTCTCGGGCGCCATGCCGGGCCCGAGCGGCGGGCTCGTATCAGCCAGCGTCTTCGTCGCCACGGCGGCGGGGTCCGTCCCCGCTCCCAGCGGAGTGCTCGCCAAGATCACGAGCAAGGGACTCGTCGGCTCTTCGCCGGCGCCGGCTGGGGTCCTGGCGAAGCTGACGGCTGTATCACGCTCCGGGTCGATGCCGGGCCCGTCCGGGGAGGTCGTCAAGCTCACGGCAACCTCGGCGGCGGGAGCCATGCCTGGGCCGAATGGGAACCTTGGGACATCGTACCGTCCGGTTCTGGGGTTGACCGGAATCATGGGGGCCATTGCGGGGGTCGTCGTGGGAGTGTTTCAAGCGGGCGGCGGGATCGTCACTCGCGTGGTGGGAATCCTTGGAGCGCGACTGCGCGGACTGATTGGAGGCTGAGAATGGGACACGGCTGGAAGCCCTGGAAGTGGGGTAAGCGCGACGAGTCAGGCCGAATTGTGGACGGACCTGTCCAACGGATCCGAACGTGGTGGTTGGGGCGGATGCTGCGCAAGGGGAAGGTCCCCCGCGGGCGCGTGCTTTCCTCGCAGGAAGTGAAGACAGCATTGACCGGAGGGATCCGGCACAAGGGGGTCGAGTTCTGGGGAATCCTGTCGATTCGCGTCTTCCGAGGCACAACGCAGACATGGGAGGACCTAGGAGTTGTGTGTGTCCAGAAGATCACGACAGCGTTTCGTGACGCACTCGTTGACAGCCTTCAGGGCGCGTTCGCCAACTGGGGAAACTTCAAGTACCACGGATGCGGCACGGGCACCACGGCCGAGGCCAACACCCAGACGGCCCTGGTCACAGAAGTCGGGTCGAGAGCCACAGGAACTCAGATCGAAGGAGCGACGTCGGATATTTACAAGAGCGTTGGAACGGTTACTCCTGGCGGTACGTACGCGATCACGGAGCACGGACTGTTCTCGGCCGCCACGACAGGAACGATGATGGACCGCTCCGTTTTCTCGGCGATCAACGTGGTCGCGGCTGACTCGATTCAGTTCAGTTACGAAGCCACGTTTGCGGCGGAGGCGTAAACCGTGAGCCGACGCTCCATCGTAGCTCTCGGAATTGACCAGGCTCCGTACCGGACGGTGACGAAGAAGATATCCGCCAGCGGAGTGGTCTACGCGAAGCCTTGTCTGTTGGTCTGCCTGAAAGTCTACCCGGCAGCCGTAGACCGCTCGGCGATTGTGACGGATGACGCGTCGGACGGCACCGGGGCGTTTCTAGACGAAGCGCGCGCGAAGGCGAACGACCTCTACCCGGCGGGAGAAACGCATATCATGACGCCGGCGGAGGTCGGCCTGTATTGCACGCTCGCAGGCGCTGGAGCCTACGCCTGCGTCCGGTACATTCCGCTGCCCCTGGAGCCGGCATGAATACCGACGTGCGCCCCGACCGAGCCGAGCGACGCCGCGCAAAAAAGGCCGAGGCGGAGCTCCTCGAGCGGATGAGGAAGCGCCTGAAGCGGGCGATCGAGGCCGACCGGCACAACCGAACCGCGGCGATTGAGGACCTGAAATTCGGGAACGGGGAGCAGACGGACGAAGCCGAGAAGCAGCGGAGGGACCGTCTGGGCCTGCCCTCGCTCGAGGTGAACCTGCTCCCGAAGTTCGCCGATCAAGTAATCGGCGACGGCCGGCTCAATCGTCCGCAGATCAAGGTCAGAGCGGGCGACGACGACTCCGATGTTCAAACTGCGAAGGTTCGCGAAGGGCACATCCGAGCGATTGAGCACGCGTCGAATGCCCCGGCGATCTACGACTACGCGCTGCAGTGCATGGTCGAGGGCGACCGCGGGGCGTGGCGAGTCCTGACTCGGTACACTGAGGAGAACCCGTTCCTTCAGGAGATCTACCTGGAGAGGATCCCGAACCCCTTCACGGTCGTGATGGACCCCAGCGGGAAGTCCGAGGTCTACGCGGATGCGCAGTGGGGGTTCGTCCAAGAGAAGATGCCGGTAGAGGAGTTCCGGGCCAAGTACCCGAAGGCTTCCCTCCCTGGGGAGATGCTCAAGACGATCGATGGGACGGTACGGGAGAACTGGTGGGACCAGGACACCGTGACAGTGGTGGAATACTTCGAGGTGGAGGAGACGGAAGAGGAGATGGCCCTCCTCGAGGACGGAACAATCCTCACGAAGCAGGAGGCGGAGGAGAAGATCCGGAACTACGAGCAGGCCAGAACCCGCGATCCTTCCCTTCCTCTTCCGACGATCGAGAAGACGCGGACGGTCAAGAAGTCCAAAGTGCAACAGCGCATCTGCACGGCGGCCGAGGTCTTGGAGGGCCCGCACGCGGTACCCGGCACGTTCATTCCGATTGTCCTCGCGACCGGAAAGGAACGAAACATTGAGGGAAAGCGCCACACTCGAGGGCTTTACCGGGACGCGAAGGGGCCGCAGCGGCTGGTCAACTACTGGACCACGAAAGCCGCCCAGGTCGTGTCGAATGCCGCTCACAACCCGTGGGTCGGGACGGCAAAGCAGTTCGAGGGGTACGAGACGGACTACGCGCTGGCGGCCAGCGAAAACTATCCGCTCCTGAAACACAACGTGGACCCGGACGCTCCGATGTCGAAGCCGGAGCGCTCCGCGGCGGGTGGGATCCCTTCCGGGGTGCTCTCGCAACTCGCGGAGGCGAAAAACGACCTGCGGGACACGATCGGGATGTACAACCGGGACGTCGGAGCCGTCGGCCCGGAGCGTACCGGGATCGCGATTCGGGAGGCGCAGCGGCCCGGGGACGTGGGCACGTTCGTCTTCCACGACAATCTTCGGCGCGCGGTGGCACACGGGGGGCGGATCATCGACTCCATGCTGGCCGAGATCTACGACACGGAGCGCGACGTCACGGTGCGCGGACAAGACGATTCGGAGTCGGTGATCCCGATCAACACCACGGTCGGCCGGGCGCTGGGGAAGCTCGCGCGGGACCCAGAGCGCTACTCGGGGCTGGACAAGCGGCAGTTGCGGCAGAAGATGCGCCAGAAGGGGGAGAACGCGCCGTTGCACGAGTACGGCCGAGGGCGGTACAGCGTCTACATCACGACCGGCCCCAGCTTTACGACGCAGCGACAGGAGGCGGCAGAGCGCCTCGAGCGGTTCGCGAAGATCGATCCGAAGCTGATGATGATTGCTCCGGACCTGGTGTATCGGACGCAGGACTTCCATCTTGCGGACGAGATCGCGGACCGGTACAAGCGCACCATGCCGGCGCACATCGTACCGCCGAAGGAGGGGGAGCCGCCGAGGCAGCAGCCCCCGCCGCCGCCGGCGGCGATGGTCGCCCTGGCGAAGATCGAGGTCGAGAAGGCGAAGCTCGAGATCCAGAAACTTCGACTCGTGAAGGAGCTCCAGGACGCCAAGGGCGAGGTCCGGAAGACCGTGTTGGAGATTCTCCGCGAACTGCACGGGCCGGCGCACCCGGCCGATGGGATGGGAGTGGGATGATGGCAAAGAGGCGCGCGAATTTGCAGCCAGCGACTCAGACGGAACCCAAGAGCGTAGACATCAGGAAAGCATCCAACGGGTTCGTCGTGAGCCAGTGGGGGCCGAACGGCTCAAAGTGCTACGTCGCGAAGACGGAGATCGAGGCGCAGAAGATCGCGCAGAAGCTCCTGAAATGAGCCGCCACGGCCGCCGGAAGAAGAACGAGCGCAGCCTATCCGAGAGCATGGCCCTCGATCGGCTGCGGAAGAATCTTCGAAAGTCGATGAGCGCGGCGAAGGTGCGAAGCGTCGTCAACGCCGCCTTCGAAGAAGCTCACAAGTAACAGACCAACAACTCGGGGCCCTCCTCTCGGACTAGCTACCTGGGCGGAGGCGCAAGAAAGACCAGAAGGCGCATCAGGGTGCCCTGTACACCCGGTGCGCCTTCTTTCTTTGCCCCGCCCCTTCGGGAGTGACCGATGGAAGAGCTCGACACAGCCGCAACCCCGGGATCGGCTCCGGGGACTCAGGACGCCCCCCAGGCCGCACGCGCGGATTCGGCCCCCGCGACCCCTGCCGCAGGAACGACCGCAACGCCGGGCTCGGAACCCACGGCGGCAGAACCCCAGGACCCCGGGAAGGAGCATCAGAAACTGCGCCGGAGAGCGCAGCAGGCGGAGGCGGAGGCCGCGTACTACCGAGGCTTGGCCGAGGGCCGCGCCGCCGGGGCACCTCTTCCTGGCACCACACCGACGGCCGAAGGGCCGCCCGCCGAGGAGGCCTTCGAGAACTACGAGGACTTCCTCGTAGCCAAGGCGCGGTACGAGGTGCGGCAGGAGGAGCAGCAGAATCGGGCCCGTGAAGCTGCGCGGACTCGGGAGTCGTCGTGGAACGCGAGGCTTTCCGCCGCTGCCGCCGAAGACCCGGAGCTCCTGGATGCCGTCAATGACCCCTCGCTGCCGATCAGCGCTGCGATGGCCGAGGCGATCAAGGAATCGGAGTTGGGCCCGAAGGTGCTGCGGCACTTGGCCGACCATCCCGAGGAGGCCGCGAAGATTGCCCGACTGGGGCCGATCGCCGCGGCGCGGGAAATCGGCCGCCTCGAGCATGCCCTTGGCTCGGCCAAGGCCGAGGTGAAGAAGGTGAGCGGGGCGCCGACTCCTATTCCCACCGTCACCGGGGCGTCCGCCGGGAGCGACGTCGTGGACGAGGACAAACTGTCAACCGCTGAGTGGATGGCCCGCGAGAACGCGCGAGCGATAGAAGCGCGGTTCGGAAAGCGGGTGTAAGGAGGAACCGTGTCGAACACCCTGTTGACCAGCACGAGGATCACGAGGAAGGCCCTCGCGATCTTGCACCAGAAGCTCTCGTTTCTTGGGAGCATCAACCGGCAGTACGACGACCAGTTCGGCGAGCGCGGCGCGGACGTGGAGGGCGGGAAGATCGGCCCGAGCCTCCAAATCCGGCTCCCGAACCAGTACACCGTCCGCGAAGGATGGACCGCGAGCGTTCAGGGCGCCTCGGAAGCGAGCGTGACCCTGACGGTCGGTTCCGTGATGGGCGTGGACCTTGCCTTCACGGACGCCGAACTGTCGCTCGAGATTGACGACTTTGCCGAGCGGCACCTGGACCCGGCGATGAGCGTTCTCACGGCCAACCTGGAGGCGAAGGCGCTTCTGATGGCCAAGGACGTGTACAACTGGGCGGGGACGGCCGGAACGCTGCCCACGACTCTCCAGCCCTTCTTCGACGCGCGAACCGAGCTCAACCGCTCGCTCGTCCCCCCGGGCAAGCTCAACTGCCTGGTGGACTCCCCGACCATGGCGAAGCTCTCCGCGTCTCTGGGCGGGCAGTACAACCCGGCGCCGGAGATCTCCAAGATGTACCGGGAGGGGCTCGTCACCGACGCCGCAGGCTTCAAGTGGTGGCAGAGCGAGCTGGCGCCCGGGTACACGACGGGGGCGCAGGCAGGGACTCCGCTCGTAGACCTCGCCGATCAAACGGGAGCCACACTGAACACGAAGGGATGGACCAACGGGACGACGATCAAGGCCGGGTCCATCTTCACGATCGGGAAGGACACGACTCCTGTCCATCGGGTGCATCCGGAGACCAAGACCGACTTCGGAAGCCTTATGCCGTTCGTCGTCACGGAAGATGTGACGGTGGGCGCGGACACGCTGGCGGCGCTGAAGATCAGCCCGAGCATCGTGGCGTCGGGAGCCTACCAGAACGTAGACGCTTCCCCGATCAACGAGGCAGACATCGATTTTCTCACGGGAGCGGCGTCGACGAACTTCATCAACAACCTCGTCTACCACAAGGACGCCTTCGCGTTCGTCACGGCGGGCCTGGCACTCCCGAAGGGCATGGACATGGCCTCTCGGGAGACGCACGACGGCATCAGCATCCGGTTCCTCCGGGGGTTCGACATCATCAACTCCCGGTACATCAGCCGAATGGACGTCTTCTATGGCTACAAGACCATTCGGCCGCAGCTCGCCTGTCGCGTGGGGAGGTAAGTCATGAGCACGAGTCAGAAACTCATCCTCGGCGACGGCAACCCGGACGGCGTCTCTCTCGGCGCCGGAACCACGGCACTGGTCAGCCTCTATGGGGTTACCCCCGTCGCACAGCGGGCCAGTGCTTCTCAGGCGGCGGTGGAGACCACGCTTGCCGTCTCGACCACCTCCAACATTTGGGGTTTTTCCACGAGCACTCAGGCCAACGCGGTCGTGACTCTCGTCAATGAGATGCGCGCGGCGCTGGTCGCGGTTGGGCTCATCAAGGGCTCGGCGTAAGGGCGGAAAGGAGGAGGGCTTCGGCCCTCCCCCTTCTTTTCTTCGGAGGGCACATGCGGGTCGTGCTGGTGTACGTGGGGATCGGGGTGGCTGGATTCAACGCGAACCGGCCCGCCGGGGACCGGGAGGGGTCCTGGATCGGGCACGGCGTGGCGTCGGTGGGCGCCTCGCTTCGGGCCGCCGGGCACGAGGTCTCCCTCATCGACCTTCGGCAGCTCAGCGGATGGCCCCAGGTCCGGGAGGCGCTCGAGGCGAACCCGGCCGATGTCTACGGGCTCTCCGTCTCCGCCGTCGACCATCAGGCCGCAGTGCTCACGGCACTCCTGGTCCGGGACGTCTACCCTCGGGCCCGGATCCTGGTGGGCGGCATCCACCCGAGCATCTTCTCAGACCTCTACATCGAAACCCCGGTGGACACCGTCGTCGTGGGGGAAGGCGAGGTCTCGGCGGTGAAGCTCCTGCAGGCGATGGAATGCGGCCGCGAGTGGCCCGCCGTCGTCCTCGGGGAGAAGCCCGACCTGGACGCGATCCCATGGGCCGCGCGGGACCTCTTCGACTACCCCCGAGAACTCGCGTGCACCTTCGCTCCGGACCAGAAGACGCCCTCTGTCACGATGCTGGCGGGTCGCGGGTGCGCCTTCCGGTGCTCCTACTGCCAGCCGGCCGAGAACGCGGTTTTTGGGCACCCCTACCGGATGCGAAGCCCCGAAAGCGTGGTCGGAGAGCTAATCGCCCTCAAGCGGCGGTACTCGTTCCGGAGCGTCACGTTCTGGGATGACACGTTTACCTTCCGGCCGAGCTGGATCGAGGCGTTTTGCTACCGCTACGAGGCGGCGCGGATCGGCGCCACGATCGCCGCGTGCTCGCGGGCGGACATCGTCTGCGCGAACGAGGCGATGATCGAGCGGCTGGCGTCGGTCGGTCTGGACTGGCTTGTGATCGGCTTCGAGAGCGGCTCCCAGCGGATCCTGGACCTGATCCGAAAGGGGACGACGGTAAAGCAGAACCTCGAAGCGGCGCGCATCTGCCGGAAGTACGGGATCAAGGTCTTCGGGACGTTCATGCTGGGGCTGCCCACGGAAACCCGTGCGGAGGCCCTGGCCACGGCGCGCATGATCGACGAGATCGCGCCCGAGCACCCGAGCCCCTTCTACTTCTTCCCAATCCCCGGAACCGACCTCTACACCGAATGCCGAGACCGGGGTCTCCTGCTGGTCGACGCCATGGGACGCTCGATCGCCCGGACTGGCGTCTACGCGCGGAGCCTCTCGGGAATCGACTATGACTACCTGGACGCACTGCGGTGCGGCCACAGAGAGGAGGCAGCGTGAAGGAAGCAGAGGTGCTGAAGCTGGACCAGTTCGACGGGATGAAGCTGGTACTCGCCCAGGGGTTCACGGAATGCCGCGGCTGGGGGCCGAATCAGAGCTCGGTTGCTCGGCTCGCGTACTTCCTCGGCCGGCATACCGGGATCGACTTTGACTATTGGGAGGTCTCCGGAGATGCCTACGTGGACCGGATGCGCAACACCGTGGCCAAGCGGTTTCTCGACTCGGACCGCGAGTGGCTCTTCTTCATCGACACGGACGAGCGCTTCGGGATCATGGACTTCCTCAAGGTGCTGCTTTCCCCCGGGGACATCGTAGGAGCCGGGTATCCCTGCAAGAACGTCTGGGACTTCTACGGCTGCATTCTCCACACGCACGACGACGGGCGGCCCGTCGTGAACGAGCACGGGCTCCTCTCGGCGCACATCGTGCCCACGGGCTTCATGAAGATCCACCGACGAGTCTTTGAGCAGGTGCTTCCGACCGTGGAGATTCAGCGCTGCGCGAACCCGGCCGACGCCGAGAAGCCCATCGAGTTGCCGGACTTCTTCGGCCGGATCGGGCCGCTCGGCGAGGACGGCTCCTTCAACATACGGTGCGAGCGAGCCGGCGTCCCGCGGTGGGTCCAGCCGAACGTGACGATCGGCCACCTGGGGGTCAAGGAGTGGTCGGGGAACTACCACGACTGGCTGACGCAGCTTCCCGGCGGCGCGAACGATCCCGGGAGGGCGCCATGAGTCACGAGTACCCCCGAGGCGTCTACCACCCGGTTTTCGGAGGCAAGACCGTGTACGACGAAGCGGAGTACGCGGAAGCGCTGCGTACCGGCTGGGCAAGCACGCCGGCGCTGGTGCGCGAGGCGGAGCGGTTGCGCGCGACAATCGCGAATCTCGAAGAAAACCTGGCCGCGACCAAGGCGCGTCTCGCCGTGCTGGAGGGTGAGGCACCGAGAAACGCAATGGCCGAGGTTCCGCAGCGAGGGCCTGGACGACCGAGGAAACCATGAACCTGACGGTGCTGGACATCATCAAGGCGGCCCTTCGGCCCTGCGGGGTACTCCGGAAGAGCGAGGAGCTGCCCAACGACGAGGCACAAGACGCCCTCCAGGCCATGAACTTCCTCCTGAACGAGTGGAGCACCTCTCCGCTCATGGTCCTGGGGACCGTCATGGAGCCCTTTTCGCTGGTCGCCGGGACGGCGGCCTACACGATCGGGGTCGGCGCCGTCTTCAACACGACGAAGCCGACCGAGATCACGGACGCGTTCGTCCGCGACGCCTCGGGCGTGGACTTCGGCGTGGACATCGTCTCTCTCGACCTCTGGAACGGGTACCAGGACAAGACACTGAGCCGGGGCCGTCCCGTCGCGCTCTACTACGATCCCGGAGCGACGCAGCAGGCGACGGACACGGGGACGGTGAATCTCTACTACGTCCCGGATGCGGTCTACACGCTCTTTCTGGGCGGGCAGAAGCCCCTGACGGAGTTCGCGGCCGTCTCGGACACCGTCACGCTTCAGACCGCGTACCACGGGATGCTCAAGTGGAGTCTGTGCGAGGACCTCTGGCCCGAGTACCACGAGGACCAGGGTCCTCCGCTGTGGATTGCGATGCGTGCCAAGGCGTCTCGCGACGTGGTCCGACGGATGAACCACAAGGTCATTCGCCAGCCGAGCGACCTCCCGAGGACCGGCGGCGGCCCGGGCCGCTTCAACATCCAGTCCGGGCAGTTCGGCTGATGCCAGAGCTTGCCTTCGTCGGCCCGACGTACGCAGGGCGGAGCCCGAACCTCGACGCCAGCCGGTGCGTGAACTTCTTCCCGGAGCTCTCGCCCTCGGCCGACCACAAGAGCTTTGCGGCGCTTGTGGGTACTCCGGGAACCGTGCTTCGCGCGACCCTGCCGAAAGCGCCGGTCCGAGCGCTCCACGTCTTCAACGGCGTTCGGTACGCGGTGGGCGGGGACACGCTCTATTCCCTGAGCGCGGACCACAGCGTTTCGATTCTGGGCACCTTGGGCACGCATCAGGGTCCGGTGTCCATGTGCGACAACGGTGTGTCCGGCGCCGGGAGCGTGGGAGGCAACCAGCTTCTCCTGTGCGACGGGGCCCAGAAGTACGTCTTCAGCCTCCTGACGGGAGCGCTTACGACAGTTCTTGGCGCCTCGGATGTCGCGACCTTCCTCGACGGCTACTTTGTGGCAAACGTCGCCGGGACGATGAGCTACCAGGTCTCGGACCTCTACGACGGAACGGTGTGGAACGCCTTGGCCTCGAGTCCGGTTGCGTCGTCTCCGGACTCGCTGAAGGCGGTGGCCTCCCTGGCGCAACAGCTTTGGTGCATCAAGGAGTACACCGCAGAGGTGTGGTACGACGCGGGCGTGCCCACGAGTCAGGGGAGCCCGTTCCTTCGGCTCTCTGGGGCGGTCGTGGACGTTGGGACCCCGGCGCCCTACTCGGTCGCTCGCGGGGCCAACTCGCTCTTCTGGCTCGCCCAAGAGCGCACGGGGAACGGGGCGGCCCTCTTCGGAGCCGTGCAACTCTCCGGCTACCAGCCGTTGCCGATCACTCCTCCGGGAATCGTCTGGCGATGGTCTCAGTACGCCCGCGTGGACGACGCGATCGGGTGGTGCCAGGCGGCCGAGGGGCACGTGTTCTACTGGCTCACGTTCCCGACCGCGAACGCGACATGGGTATACGACGCCACGACGAAGATGTGGCACGAACGCTCCTCGGTTGCCCCGTTCGTCACGCAGGGCCGCCACCTCGCCAACTGCTACGCGGCATGGAACGGGACGCACTACGTGGGGGACTACAACTCGGGACGGCTCCTCGAGCTGCGGGGCGACGCTTACACGGACGCCGGAAACCCGATCATCAGCATCCGGACAACGCCCCACCAGTTCGACCGGGGGAACCTGAAGAACTTCACCGTGCGGCGGCTCGTGGTTGATGCGGAGGGCGGCGTGGGGAATGCCGCTTGCCCGGACCCTCACGCCTACCTGTCGTGGGCCGTGGATGGCGGGCACGTCTTCGGCAACGAGTACCCGGCACCGATGGGCAAGGTCGGTGAGTACGGAACGCGTCTCGTTTGGCGGAAGCTCGGCTACGCCCCGGACCGCGTCTGGCGACTTCTGATCTCGGACCCGGTCAAGCGCGTGATCCTCGGGGCGAGGTGGGAATGAACCCTCCGCCTCTTCAGGTGCCGTTTGATCTCAAGACGCCGGCGTGGCGGCAGTGGTTTCAGGACCTCTGGACGGCGACGAACGGCCACACGCAGGACCTCTCGGCGCTCGAGCAGTCCGTAAGGGACGCCGAAACGCTGGCGGCGATGGCGGGAGCCGCGGGCCCCGGTGAGAAGGGGGACACAGGGCCGCAGGGACCGCAGGGGCTCAAGGGTAACGTGCCCGTGTTCCTGCTCACAAAGAGACAGAGCTTTCGGAACTTGATTCGCTCGAGATCCTCCCTTCTCGGAAAGAAAGGAATCTTCGGATGAGCTCAGACGCGGTGGTCCAACTGGGCGGGTTCGGCCCGAACGCAGACCTGGTGCAGAACGTGGACCCGTCGCACCTCGCGGCACGGGTGTCCCTCCGGCCGCTGGAGCACGCCCCGATCGGAGGCCCGGTCGGCGGCCACTACCGGATGGTCTTCGGCTTCTCGAACACGGCGGCAAAGCCGGCGGCAAGCTCGGACATCGTATCGCTTCGATGGCTGGACCCCCGGTTTCTGTTCGTGCTCCGGTCGCTCAAGGCGTCGATTGTCACGACCACTCCCTACACGGCGACGCTCAACCAGGACCTGGCGCTCTTTAAGGCGTCGGGCTTCTCCGTCGCTGCCTCGGCGGGGACTCAGGTCCTGCCTGTGGCCGGGACGGCACAGCGGCTACGCGCGGGCAACATGGCTCCGACGCTGCTCGGCGCCGGCGGAGGCCTCCTGTGGGTCAGCTCCGGAGACGCCCTCACGGTGGGCACTCGGACACTCGACACGCAGGGGTGTGGCTACGGGGCCTTCCTGAACGCGATCACGACGCCGAACGAGCCGAAGGAACTGACGCTGTTTGACGCTCCCCCGGGTACGCACCCGATCGTCTTGGGCACGAACGAGGGGCTTGTGATCCAGACGCCCATCGGGAACGGGCAGGCGGCCGGGGTGAGCAAGTTCACCTTCACGATGGACTGGTCCGAGGTGCCGGCGTTCTGATGCTGACCCCTGTGCAGATGGTCCCGACGGGGTACCTCGGGGCCGCCCTGGCGACGCTCTACACGGTGCCGCCGAACGCCACGAAGGCGGAGCTGCGGGAGATCCGCCTGTGCAACACGGACACGCTGCCGCGCACGGTGACGCTTCACATGGTGCCGGCCGGCGGTGTCGCGGGCGGATCGAACAAGGCCCTGAGCGCTCTTCCCCTTGCGGCCGGGGAGACGAAGACGCTTCCGTTCGTCACGGTGATGCTACCGGGCGACAGCATCCAAGCCTCAGCCGACGCGGGGAGCCTGGTTACAATCCAAGTCTCCGGGCTGGTGTGGACGTGACCAAGCTCGAGCGGTTGCTTGTGCTCCACGAGGGGCTCCGGTTACAGCCCTACCGGTGCCCGGCGGGCAAGCTCTCGATCGGAGTTGGGCGAAACCTCGACGATCGGCCGCTGTGTCCGCAGGAGATCCACTACCTCGGCCGCTCGGACCTCTCGGGCGGGATCTCGGAGGC
>JAEHJW020004614.1_pt1 | contig 24317 bp, 31 predicted proteins | sample 9271431 | NCBI WGS metagenome assembly JAEHJW02 | reverse complement strand
GGTGGGAATAAGTATGATTTACCTTGCAGTCCCAGCAGGGACAATCCCAGTGATGGGGTTTCTCTGGCGGCTTCGGGAGGCCGAGGGCGCGAGTCATGTCAAGGGCTATTCTCTCCTCGTGTATGCGCTCTTTTTGTTTCTGGGTAAGAGGTCTTCCCGATAACTCGCGTAGTCGACACGCCTCTCGTTCGCGATCGCTCATCAGTATGTTTGCCGCGCGCGCGAAACCATACGCACTTGATACTTTGTCCCAGTTGCCCCCGCGTCTGATAACACTGGTCATCTGCTTCTCAGTCAGCCCCGCGATGTCGTTTATTTTTTTCATTGTCTTGTCTCCTTTGCCTTTTTGTCGGGGGCTTCTCTTCCCCGATCTAAATATAGGATAGCATGTATTCTATACTTTGTCAAGCCCTATTTTAAAAATTATTTATTTTCAGTTTCTCGACGGAGAAAAGAAAATTTCTAAAAAATATTTGCAAATTCTTTCGATGAAAAAATAAAAAAGTTTTCAAAAAATTTGCAAATGAGTGAAAAATCTTTTACACTACCTTTAATTTTAAAAGAGAAAAAAATTTAAAAAGAAAAACGGGGGGAAAAGAAAATGGAAGAAGAAAAAGCAAAAGAGAGTCCGGCGCAAGGAAAGCCAAGGAAAATTTCCGGATATGAAAAATACAAAGAAGGATATGCCAAGCCCTAGTGGCGGGGATAAAATGGGAGACAAGCGAGTTTGTTATCGAAGGGTAACGAACGAAGCCTTTATGCCAATGGGTGATAAGCTCGTTGGAACAGCTTGAAACTGCAAAGGAGTGCAGTAAAATGAAAATATCTGATATCAAGTCTAACCCCAAGAACCCGCGCAAAATAACGGATAGCAAGCTCAATTCTCTAAAAAAGAGTCTTGAGACATTCGGCGATTTGGGCGGCATAGTCTTTAATGTCCGCTCAAACCAGCTTGTCGGTGGCCACCAGCGCGTTAAAACCTTATCGCCGGATTGGAAGATAACAAAAAGCCCTAAAAAAGATAAGACCGGAACGGTGGCGGTGGGGAGTATAGAGACGCCGTGGGGCAATTTATCCTATCGTGAGGTTGATTGGGATGGAAATAAAGAGTCTCTTGCCAATATCGCGGCCAATAAACACGGCGGCGATTTTATAAACACAGATTTGACTGAAATAATAAGCGGGCTTAAGGAGTTTGATGATATAGATTTAAGTCTAACCGGATTCGATACCGCTGAGATAGATTATATGCTCAATTATGGCGCACGTGATAATAGCGGTTCTTTAACAAAAGATTTCGGGGCTCCTCCATTTACTGTTATTGACGGACGTAGTGGAGAATGGCTAGAAAATAAAAGAATCTGGAAAATGAAATTTGACGGCGGTGCTGGACGCGAAGATGATTTATTATTTTCAAAAAATTCTGCAATAAATTCTATTGCTTCGGCAACATCAATATTTGACCCAATGTTAGCAGAGGTATTGTATAGATTTTTTTGCAAAGATAATGGTTTAATATTTGACCCTTTTTGCGGAGGAGTTACTCGCGGATTCGTCGCCGGAACTATGGGTTACAAATATGTTGGTGTTGATGTTCGTAAAGAGCAAATAGATGCCAATATTAAACAAGTTCTAAAATTAAAAAATGTTAAATATATTTTAGGAGATTCTGAGTTTTGCGAAATACCGAGTCATGATTTTCTTTTTACTTGTCCGCCTTATCTTAATATTGAGAAATATTCAGAACAAAAGGATGATATTTCAACCCTTGATGTTGATTTATTTGTAAAAAAATATGAACGAATAATATTTCGTTCTTGTGAAAAGCTGGCTAAAGACGGCTTTGCTGTTTTTGTTGTTTCTGATATTAGGTCTATTGCAGGAGATGATAAAGGATTTTATAAAGACTTTATTGGTATGACAATCTCGGCATTTAAAAAGGCCGGTTTAGGATTATACAATAAGGCGGTTTATTTATCTCCATTGGCTTCTGCGGCTTTCCGCGCCTCACAATTCAAAAAAATAAAAAAGCTGGTAAAATGTCATGAAGAAATCTTGTGCTTTAAGAGGGCTTGACATAGTTGGTTTTTTCCGCTATACTATAGATAACCAAAAGGAGATTGAAAATGGAAAATAAAATCGTAACAATACTCGGAAAGCGATATCTCGCGACTAACGTTGGTGTTTCAAAGGATTTGCTCGGACTACAGGTATCGAGATGGGAGCTTAATCGGATTTCAGTCAGTAAGTCTAAGGCATATCTCTCAGAGAGGAAAGACGGAAGCTGGTTTTTTTCCGATGGCGTTAGAAAGCTACGGCTTGATAATCCTATGAAAATCTGATTGCAGGAACATCATGGCCGCTAAATCGTTTAACCGAAAAGCTCGCATCATTGAGCTAGACCCACACTATTGTTCGGTCATAATATCCAGATGGGAATTAACCACGGGTAAAAAACACAAAACTTTGAAGTGAATTTATCTTGTTTTATTTGAAAAATTTTTAATTTTCTGTTATCATTATTGGCATAAGAAAACCGGAAACAAATCGGAATGTCGAACAAGAATCCTTCTCAAAAAACAAGATTCAAAAAAAATAATAATGCCAATCCAAAAGGCCGTCCAAAAGGCACGCGCATAAGCGGATATTTGCAAATGGTTCTTGATGAATCATCGGGCAAACTTAACGGCGTGGATATTCTCAATTCGGAATTATTGGCGCGTGTGCTTGTGCGGGAAGCCGCTAAAGGCGACATGACGGCGATGAAACTTGTTATGGACAGAATGGAGGGCGCGGTCAGGCAAGAGATAACCGGCGCAAATGGTTCGCCTCTCATCCCACGGAATAGGATAGACTTTTCCGGTATTGACACTGAATCGGCGATGAAGATGCTCTTGTTTCTCAGGGAGTCAATAAATTCAAAGGCGGCATTGGAAGGGGCTCGCGTTATAGATGTCGTTGCAGATAATAAGTCGCCGGAACAGAAAGATGAACTTTAATGAATTTACGCAAGCCCAAAGCCTTGACTATGAACATCAAATGTCTGTTGAGCTTGCCAGGCGTTTCGCGGCGGCAGGCGATGTCCTAAATTGGGGTAAGGTTTTATTTCCACAGAAGTTTGCTCTACCGTTTTGCCCTTCCTTGCATGGTTTCATTGTTGACCATCGAAATGCCCCGTTCTTGTGTCTTGAAGCCCCGCGCTCCCATAGCAAGACCACAATCAAAGGATTTTTGATTCCCATGTTCATGGCCTTGAATGAATACCGGAATCCGTATAAAGACCATGACTTCTTTTTGTCAATCCAGTCAACAGAGCCGAAGGCTCTAGCTTTGAACGTGTCAATCCGATTTGAATTTGAGACGAATGAGATTTTACGAGAAATTTATGGCGACATGACGGGGAATGAAAAATGGACGGATTCTCTTTTTGTCTTGAAGAATGGGATAGCTTTTGCGGCCATGTCAGCGGGCCAGAGTATGCGCGGCTTACAGTTTAGAAACCGGCGGCCTGATTACATCAATGTTGACGACCTCTACGATGAGGAGGATATCAGGAATCCCGAAGCTACGGAGAATAAGAACGCTTGGTTTTTCGGCTCGCTATTTCCGGCGCGGGCAAAGACGAAGAAGTCCTGCGTCCATGTCCAAGGGACGGCAATAAATCAAAGCGACCTCTTGCTTAAGCTACAGAGCGATAAGCGGTTCGTCCATAAGAGCTTTAAATCGGTCTTGGATTGGGACAAGAAAGAAATGCTGTGGCCTGAGAACTATTCGTTTACTGATGCCGAGAATGATTTAAAGAGCATGGGCCCGACTATTTTCGCTCGGGAGATGCAGAACGAACGCCATGAGGCGACCACGGCGGTTATCAAGCCGGACTGGTTAAGCAACCCATCCTGGGAATATGACCCTAATGCGCTTAGGTTCTCAAACACGAATCCTATCCTTCGGGTGATGATAACCTGTGACCCGAGCATTGGTAAGAAAGAAGATAACGACCCATCGGGTTTCGCGGTAGTCATAAAATCACAAGCCCAGAACGGCAATCTTCCAGTGTTCTATATCGACGCGCTTCATAACGAACTCTTGAGTCTTCAATCTCGGATTGACCTAATCAAGAGTTATGTCCAGCAGTATTCAAGCCGTTATGGCCGCCAGGCTGAGATAGCGGTGATTGTTGAAACGATAGCAGGCTTCAAGGATTTTGGCGACTTGGTAACTGCTCAGGTCTCGGCGATATGTGAGCTTGTTGACCGCGTGCCGGACAAATTGACGAATTTGGAAAAGAAATCTTACATCTTCCAAAATCACCGGATTTTTTTGAATAAAAACATCGAGCGTGAGCTTAAGGACGAATTGACGGGCCAGCTTTTGAATAATTACCCACGCCATGACGATTTGCGGGACGCGGTGTTACTGTCTCTCAATGATGCGGATAGCGGGATTTGGAGGAATTGAAATGGACATACCATTGATGTTGGCGATAGACGCGACTCAGAAACTTCTGAGTGATTTCGGCATTAAATTAAACTTGTCAGATGATGGGATAAAAGAATTGGAGGGCAAAATAGGTTTTAAATTATCCGAAGAGGAAAAGAACGCTTGCAAAGGCGGGAAGGTAAATCTACCTTCGGCTTTGCCGAACGATTCAGAAGGGGGGGCTTGACAAATGTATTAACATCTGCTATACTATAGATGTAGGTAGAAAGACCAAAAGGAGACTAAGATGGAAACAGAAAAAATCGATGTTATTGACGCATACAGTCGAGAAGATGCGTTAGAAGATGGCGTCCTCGTTGATATCTCAAGTTTTGCAAGAGAAGCGGGCTTTAAATTTCCTGTCGCGGTTACACGGGAACTCTATGATATTTTAGAGCCTTCCGATAAGATGAGCGGACAGGATTTCAAAGGACGTGCTTGGGATATGTTCACTGTTCTAAGGTTAGCTATCCGAAAAGCCTCTACGCCTGACCGCGTTATCTTCCAAACATTGTTCTTGATGGAAAACGGAAAGAAACTTGTCAATCTTAAAGCTCTTTGTGGGCCTGGAGATAACATGGAGCCAGTCATTACCATTATGCTTGAAAATCAAGATTAGACCATTGGCAAGGAGACACTGAAATGAATAAAAAAAGCGATATGGTTATCGTCGGAAAGAACAAATATAAAATTAATACTGAGACACCAATGGGTGACCTGGGGAAAAAATACTGTAAAAGTGTGTTGCTTTTGCGCGGCCCACGCAACGGAATCTATACGGCGCGGGCGTTTGATAACGACGTGCGTCTTGAAATCTATACCGGATGGTTTCAAAGATTTATGGGCGTAGGTTATCGTGCGTCGGGAATTTAGACCAGACTATGAAAAAAACATTTTTTATTTTGATGTTTTCATTGTCAGCGTGCGCCACGCCCGCGGTTTACTCGCCGAAAGAAAAGGCTACTTTCTGGGGACTCTTCGGGGCTTGCCAAGTGGCGGAAGGATTCGACGCGGCGCAAACTTACCATGGCATTTCTACTGACCCTACATTACGGGAAGGCCAGCCATGGAGAGACATTCCAGGATACAAAGCCCATGACGCCGCTTTCGTAGTCAATACGTCGATTTTAACTCAAGTCGTTATTGATGCTTCCGGCCTATGGCTTTACTTTGCCGGTAAAAAATCATCGGACAAAGCTCGCAAGGCCAGGCTTTATACTGCCGATGGGATTATGGGAGCCTGCGCCGCCGGTCATACTTGGGGCGCGATTACCTGGTAAAAATGATATACTAGATATAGTCCTGGGGGGAGGGGTGCGGCAAAGTCCCTTGAAGAATCTTTACCGTATCCTCTCCCTTTGTCTTTTTGGAAGCTATCCGAAAGGGTAGCTTTTTTATTTCCTGCCTACTCTTTAAATTTGACTTTCAAGATTTAAGGGGCTATACTTTTTATAGATTTATTTTAGGGGGGCTTATGGCAAAAACTATCATCGTTGAGAAACAAAAAATCCTAAAGCATGAAGATTTAAGGCGGTGCGCCTCCTGCGCTCGTCGGGCAAGAGACAATGAGTTTATCAACAGTGATATGAAATTCACGCCCTATTGCTCAGATTGCCGACGGCGTTCGCCAAAACTCAACCATCGAGTCGTTGAGATTAAAATAAAATCTTGAAGAAAACAAGAACCAGTAAAACTCCGCACGTTCATCGGAAAATCCGAAATCGGCGGACCCAACAAAGAAAGATTCAAAAAAAATCTTTTAAGAATCCGAATATAAAGCCCGTTGTTTTTTCAGAAGCATCGCCATCTGATAATTTGCAACAGGTCGCGGCAGAGCGTAAAGTCGGCAAGGACAAGTCTCAGGAAATCGCAGTAGCTCAACAGCAGATGGATTCTCTCAGGCTTCTAAAGCAGGAGCAAGAGAAAAAAAAGCGGAGTGAGATTCTTTTCTCGCAAGGTTTCCTACCGGAGCAGACCGAAGAAAATTTTAATCATGGAATCATGTCGCTTATCCAAGATATTGATTCAATGCGCGGCTTGGGTTCCGGTGTGAGTGTTTCTGATTACGCCGCCCAACTCAATGATTGGCAAAATTTAAACTCATCCGAGAGAATGGAACGCTTAAACAGTGATGGAAATAATCTCTCAAGCGTTGTGAATCCATACCTTGGCTTTGGGCCCGGTCAAACTCCGATTACCAGTTTAACCCCATTGACGGCGAATAACATTTACGCTCCCGTAACGATTAACTGGATGGCCCTGATGTATGCGTATAAGACCCACGGGATATTGCAAAGCGCGATAGACGTTCCGGTTCTTGATTCCGTTAGAGGCGGACTTGACTTTTTTTCAAACGGACAGATAAGCTCCGGCGATTTGACACGATTGGATATGGTCATGCGGGCAAATGGGATTTACAAGGCAGTTAAGGACGCTGACATTTGGGCGCGACTCTTTGGCGGTGGGGCATTGATTGTCAATGTCATCGGTGATGATTATTCAAAGCCATTGGGAAGCGTCGCTGGCAAGAAACTTGAATTTTACGATTGCACGCGGTGGGAGCTTGGTAGCGAAGCCAGAATCCCAAAATCCGGCTTCTATGATTTTTTTGGAATTAAAATCCATAAATCCAGGGTTTTAACCTTGGTAGGCAAGCGTGCGCCTTGGTTGTTAAGGTATCAACTCGCCGGATGGGGTTTCTCAGAGATTGAGCGCATGGTTGAATCATTTAATGGTTGGCTCAGGACAAACAATGCAATCTATGAGCTTTTGCTTGAGGCCAAGATTGACGTTTACAAAATGAAAGGCTATCGGACTTCCATCGGCAACGCTTTCGGAAAACAAAACGCTGACGCTCGGATTCAGCAAGCAAACGCTACGAAATCTTTCGGCTCTGCTCTTATACTCGACTCAGAGGATGAATACCTTCAAAAGCAGGTTTCATTTGGCGGACTCTCAGAAATTTTGCGTGAATGGAGAATGAACATAACCCAATCTCTCAGAATGCCAGCCACGAAGCTATGGGGCATCTCTGCGTCCGGTTTCTCATCCGGTGAAGAGGACAACGAAAATTACAACGCGATGGTTGAATCAGAAGTCAGAGAACCGCTAATGGACGTATTTAGAAAAGTGGTAGACCTGATTTCAGAATCGCTTTATGGCCGTAAATTTTTCATTGATTTTACATTCAAACCGCTTAGGATTGTTTCGGCGCAAGATGAGGAAGTGATAAAGACTTCAAAGCATAATCGGTTTCTTTCCCTCCTTACCGCCAATGTCATCAGCCGTTCTCAATTTCTCGAACTCGAAAGAAAAGAAAAGCTCATCCCGCTTGGTATTGACGATGGTCTCAATACCACGGACGCGCGAGGAATAATCAGGAATCCATTAACGCCGGAAGAAGAAGCCAAGGACGACATGATTAAAGGTTTCGGTGAGGAAGGCGATGAGCCGGAACCGATTGGTTTTCTTGATTCCACCGGTCATTCTGACGATGGTGAAAACAACGATGAACACGCTTCAGATAATGAAACGGAGATTACCGAAGGAACTGGTATTGATAAATCTCGCGTAACGGATGAGCCAAAAGGTGAGCATGACACGGTTGAACAGGGCGCAATTTTGAGGACGGAAAAGCCAGACGCAACATCACAGAGCGGAGTTTGGACGGAAGGAAGCACGGCGGAAGAAAATCAATGGGGTGGAACTTTAGCTTCGACACATGCCATATCTGAAAGGCAAAAGAAAGAAGGAGGAAAACTAGTATGAAAAATGGTGATTTAAAAGACAGAGCGCGGGCGATGATTTTCAAGGATGGAAAGATTTTAGCGGTTCGTGAAAAAGATGGATTTATCGGAATCCCAGGAGGCCATGTCAAATATGGCGAATCTCCGAGGGATGCCATTATCCGAGAACTCGTAGAGGAACTCGGCTTGACTGAGGATGTTCTCTTTCGGGTGGTTCCAGAAAAAGGCTTTGAAAAGACGCTCCCAGACCATTCTTTCATTTTTGCCTTTGACCTACCGGACAATGTTGATATTCTTCCATCGGATGAAATTCAATCCTTTGACTTTGTCCCGCTTCCGTTTGAGGATAGCAACGGCAACGTCTTTACCTATCCCAAGGCTCTTTCGGAAAAGAAAAACTCGCTTGCGATAAAACATAATGACAAGAACGCCGAAGCCGCGCTTGTCCGGTCAATGGATGTTATCTCCGGCCATATCGGGAATCTTGACGGCCAAGACCGAGGGGCCAGAATCAAAGAGATGGAACAAGAAGCTGAAAATCTTAGGCTTCTCATAGACGACCTCAAGGCTTCGCGTGAAAATGAATCCATCGAGGATGAGGAGCTTTTTGAATATGTTGCTGGCGACGATGAAAAATTCAAAAAGGAAGATGCTCATGAAATCGTCCGACATCTTGAAGGCATTCAACATGAGGTTGACGAGATTGTGAAGAAGGAAAACGGCAAAATCTCAAAGAGCGAGTTTCAAAAACACGTTATTAAACACATCCATCAAGACCACATGGAGCCGAAACAGGCTATTGACGCCACCTATTTAGAACTTAGAGATAAAAGTCGAGGTGATGAATCGACACTTGGCGGATTAGCCTTTGATGCCTATTCAGAACTCAGGAACAAGGTCTTAGAAAACTTTGTTTCAAAAGAGGGCAGTGAGTGGGTGGTTCATTCCGAGAGCGGAAAAGAAATGGGACGTTACAAGACAAAGGAAGAGGCTGACAAGAGACTCGGCCAGATTGAATACTTCAAACACAAACACAACGATGTTGGAATCCAAGACCCATGTTCAATCTGCGACCATGCCTTCGGTGCGCATAAAGGCGGTTCGGAGTGCGCCAAGTGTGATTGTGTTGGTTTTGAAAACTCAGAGCCGAATTGCGAGTGCGGCCATTCATACGGCAAGCATGGTGGCGATGCTGAGCCATGCGGCGTTGAAAACTGCGAGTGTTCGGCTCCTAGAATCGGAAAGCCAGTCGGCGGTTCTTTTCCAATTCCAAGCGCGATTTATTAAAAAATAAAAGGGGGGTAGCACAAATGCCAAAAGAAGACTTAAACGAAATGATGTCTCGCTTAAAAATGGCGAGTTTAAAACAGCCAGGGATGATTAACGTCCGCCTTGAACTCAATCCGATTAATGGACAGATGCGGATTGACATTCCACAAAATCCGATGTTGGAGTTGGGTATGCTCGATATGGCCCGTGCCCATGTCTATGGTCAGATTATGGGTAAGGTTCCAATGCAACAAGCTGAAACTCAGGCTCCCGAAAACAAAGCTAGCGTTAAACCTGAAACTTCGGCTTCTACGGAATCAAAAGAGCCGACCGACATAGCTTCTACAGAACAAGATAAAAAAGAAGAAACTGTTCTTGTGTCAAAAGAAGCTCAGAGCTAATTAAGCGTGCCTAAGATTGGTCTACAGCCATACGTTCCAAATCCAAATATCTGGGAGGGTGTAGAAGAATCGCTCTCTCGGATATTTTGGGATATAATCTTCGCCGGATTGTCAAAAATAATCCATGACGAAATGAAAATTGAATATCCCCAACTTGATTTTGGCGGATTAGGACGGGCAAGAGAGTCGGCATCCGATACGGAGCTGTCAATCCTTTCAAGAGCCTTGAGGAACGGCAAGGTTCAGTATTCAGCCGGAAAATTCAGTGGTGGATTTAACGCCACCTTGTCTAGGATTTTGCTTGATTTAGGCGCGAAATATAATGAGACTGAAAAGGTCTACACGATTGCCGATGAACTCGTCCCAAAGAATATCAAGGTCTCAGCGGATAGCTATCTTGAGAAATGCAAGTCAGCCAACAAAAAGCTGATGAAATACCTCAAAGAGACCTATCTGAAAATAACACAGAAGGGAACCAAAATAACGCCGACACAATTAGGAGCCGATGTCGCCATAAGCAAGATGGTGAAAGATTTTGACGACCATACGCGCGATGCCGCCAATCAACTCTCCCTTACTTTCGACATTCCAACGAAAGAAGACATTAAAAAAATGGAAGCCGAATACACTCGCAATATGGAGCTTTGGGTAAAGAAATTTTCAAAGGAGCAAATATCGGAACTTAGAAAAATAACGGAAGCCAATGCGAGGCAGGGATATCGTTCAGACAAGCTCATATCTGAAATTCAATCGAGATATGATGTTTGCGAGTCCAAGGCAAAGTTTTTAGCGCGCCAAGAAACCGCTCTCTTTGTTTCAAAGTATTCAGAGAATAAATATCTCAAGGCAAATATCAATCGCTATGTTTGGCGAACCGCCGGAGATAACGATGTGAGGCCAGGACACAGAGAGTTAAACGGCAGGATTTTTGATTTTAAAACCAAGGCTCCGGCAAAATATATGTCAACAGGAAAACCGGAAAATGCGGGGGAAGATTTTAATTGCCGGTGCGTTGGTGTCCCTTTGGTTGAGACGGAAAAGACGGCTAAAATCAAGACAGGAGAATTTCTTAGGTGATTTATTTTAAAATCAAATTTGACTTTTAATAATTTATGCCGCATAATAATAGTGACTCAATTTTAAACGAAGAAGAAAGAGGAATCGTGATTAGAGCCGTTGAGCAAGTTAAGGCGCACGGGTTCGGAACGATTATTTTTAAAATTGAAAATCACAGGTTGACAAACTTGGAAAAGACAGAGAAAAGAAAACTGATTTAATAGGCTGACTCGAAAACGAGAGGCCGCTTCTGGGGTTAATTCCCAGAGGCGGCTTTTTTTATTCCCCAGAGGGGAGAAAAAAAATGAATCTAAGCGACATAGAAAAAGAAAACGGACTCAATGAAAGAAGAAATTCCGGTGAGTCAAGCGTCAGCGATTTTTCACTCTTTGGTTCAAGCTCTGCCGCTCTCGCAATGAATCCATCATTGTTAATGACTCCTTTTTCTAAAGCCGGACTCCCACCTTCGGCTTTGCCGACTGATTTTAATTTATCTCAAAAAGAACATGAGCAGGTTTGGCCCAAACGCTTCGCGTGTAATTTCATTGAACCAGGACTTGTCCGCTATCAGGGTTCCGATGGGGCTCCTGATGACATGGTTTTGATAGAAGAAGATGTCCTTGAGAAAATCGCCAAATCAATCATTGGCAAGCCCGTTGTTGATTGGGACCATATCGATGTTTGGCCGTCAATGATTGCGGAAGGAAAAGCGGACGGAATCGTTTCCGATGTTTGGAAAGGCGATGATGGTTGGTGGCATTGTGCTTTTGAAGTTTGGAGCCCAGAGGCGATTAAACATTGCGAATCTGGCAAATGGTTTGTGTCTTGCGCTTATATGCCTACTGATGTTGATAAGCGCGGGGGAAGGCATCACAATGTCCCCTATACTGAAAAAGTTTTGGACGCGGAATACACTCATCTAGCATTAGTGGAAAATCCGCGTTACGAAAATGCCCGCATTAGGGCGAACTCAAAAACAGAAGAAAACGGAGGTTACAAAATGGCGTTTAAATGGATGAGCCTAAAGCCTTCTCTTCGCCTTAATGCTGAAAAAGGCGAGGACAAGGTTCTTATCGAGGTTGACGGCGGGCCCGTCGAAGCTAAAGAGCTTTTCGCGGCTTTGGCTGATGAAGAGAGAGACGGAAAAGTCTTGCATGGCAACGATGATGATGAAGTTGAGTTTGAGGGTAAAAAGGCCAAGCTCAAAGACTTGAAAAATGCCTTCAGAAAACGCGCTAAAAAGAACGCGGAAGATGAAGAGAAAAAAGAGGAAGAGCGAAAAGCCAAAGAGGAAGAGGCAAAGAATGCCAGGGGCGGACATCATGAGCCCGTCATTCCTCAAGGCGGCGCGGCCCAAGATAATCCCGATGAAGGGGTTAAGGCCGGAGAGGGTCTTTCTCTCAAAGCTCAAAAGGAAATGCAAGAGAGGCTTCAAAGTTTGGAAAAACAACTTGTTGCCTTGAAAAATGCAAAATCCGATGAGCTTCGCAATTCAGTTGAATTTGGGAGTATTCCGCTTGGCGCGGTTCCCGATGCTCGTCCGATTATGACGATTCAAGACAGACTCGCGGCTGGAAAGGCTCGCATGAACTCCTACGCGGGAAAAGAAGTTAAATCCTAAAGGAGGGATAAATCATGGGAAGCCAATATAACATAACTAACCAAGAACGGATTCAACCGATTCTTGGTTTGCTTGACTTCAACAATCCACCCACGGCGACTGTTCTTCCGTGCATGGTGAGCCCGAATCAAACTGGAAGTCTTCAGCCTGGTCAAATCGTTAAGCTCGACCCGGCCATTACGACACCAGCCGGAGGCATCTTGCAAGTTATCGCGGCAGTGGATACTGATACCCCGTTCGGTATCATCATCTACAACACTCGGCAAAATCTAACGGCGACACCTGGAATCATCTATGTCGCCTGCCCTGGCGCGGGTGGCAATCCGATTCTCTGGCACGTCGCTGGAGCGGCCATTACGCCTGGACAATCGTTGCAATACGACACCAATGGGAATATTGACATGATTCCCTTAGCCGCTGGCGTTGCAATAGCCAAAGCGTTGGATGTCGCGGCGAGCGGTCAGTTATTCCGAATCGCCTTGACGGCTTAAAAGGAGGATTAAAAAAATGGAACAAACTGGAATCATGAGGGAGTATAGAAACGCCCTAACCTCCTCTAAGCTCATCAAATGGCGTCCTGGTATGACTATCAGGAGAAACAGCGATGGCAGTATTGATTCTTCGTCTTTAGGATATCAATACGTCATTCAAACTACGTCCTTCATCATGCCTCGGGTCATTCAGCAAAAGCTGTATCAGGTCAACATTGCTGATTTTGTGCCCGTTGAATTTGGTGAAGGCGCGTGGATGCAAGCCTTGGTTACAAATGCGACTGGTATCCTAAATGGGTCTTTTACCGAAGGATTAGCGGACGCTCTTAACCCTGGCCCCTCGGCTATCCCGAAAGTGGACGTTGCGCTTTCGCCGATTACCGCCGCTATCAAGACTTGGAGAGGCGCGTATAACTACGACCTCGCCGAAGTCAATCAGGCCCTTGCGTCAAACAACTGGGACTTGATTACCGCGCGGATGAAAGCCAACCGGCTGGTATGGGTTCTCGGAACGCAAGATATCGCGTTCTTGGGACTTGAATCGAATCAGGCCCAGTTCCCTGGATTGTTCAGCAATTCAGCGGTTACTGTGAACACGAGCTTGATTACCGCCGCCATTAGCTCTTTGGCCGCGACGCCTAGTGCGTTCCAAGCCATTGTCGCCGGACTTCTGCAAGCCTATGCAGATAATTCCAACTACACCGCTCAACCCGATACTTTCGTCATTCCTTACGACGATTTCTTCGGTTTGGGTGCGGCGACGTCCGCTGACTTCCCGATTAACAGCATGATTAAGTATATGCTGGATGCTTTCAAGCAAATGACGGGAAATGACAACTTCAAGATTCTGCCTTCTCGCTACGGAATGGCGGCTCGCAATGCCGGATTCTGGAACGCGAACGGAACGAATCGCTACGTCCTCTACAACCGAGATGAGAACAACGGAGAGACCGTTAAGATGGACTTCCCCGTTGATTACACTCTCAATCCGGCGATGAGCGCGGATGGTTTCAACTGGACTGGTATCGCTTATGGTCAGCTTACCGGAGCCATTGTCTATCGGGTTCCCGAAGTTCTTTACTTCGACTACCCAGCATAATTAGGGGGAAATAAAAGATGACTCTGTGGAACAAAGGAAGTGGAAAGCTGATTCTTAAGAACGGAAAGGTTGTCGCTCCTGGCGCGACCTTTGATGTTCAAGAGAATGAGGCTAAGAAACTCTTGGCTTATCATCACATTGTTGAGTTTAAGCCAAACGGCGTTGCTCCCAAAAAAGAAGAAGGGGCAACTCCAATTCCGGCTGGTTCGGGTCTGAAGGTTCCGGCTGAGAAGAACAAAAAATAGGCGATTACCCCGCCGCGCAGTTTATCGGCTTTGCTGATTGGCGCGGCGGGGATGTTGCCGATAAAAGTCGGCAAAGCCGAAGAGGGTAAATGTCAAATCCAAATCCGCCCGTAACAGTCCAGCAGTTTCAGTCCTTTTTTGTCAGGGACTGGAAATATGGGCCTGGCCTAGATTCGGTCATGGATTCTGACATTCAAAATGCGCTCAATATCGCTTCTACATATTTTAACGCCTCTCTGTTTAGCGATGTTGCGCTTGGCGCGCCTGGTCAGACAAACAATACGACCAGTGAACAGACGCTGGCCTATCTTTACGCGGCGGCACATTTCCTGGTTTTGAATATCCAAGCCGTCGGCGGGTTGAATGGTTTATCGTCCGGTGATGGTTTATCCTCTGGAAGCAGTGGCCCGATAGGTTCAAAGAACGCCGGAGGGTTAAGCGCATCGTATCAATGGCCGCAAGACATTATCAACAATCCGATGCTTTACCAGTTCACACGGACAAATTACGGACAGCAGTATTTGCAGATGCTCGCGCCAAAACTTGTCGGAGTCGTTGGGATAGCTCAAGAGTATCCGACGACATTTGGATTTTAAAAATGGAGAAAAATATCATGAAAAAAACTCTTCTCGGAATCCTCTTTTCAATTCTTCCGGTTTTTGCCTTTTCGCAACAATCGCAAGTCCTAGTCAATGACCCTGGCGTCGCTTACAACCAGGGCTTCGTCGCTGATACCTCTAAGATTCAGTTCTCCGTTCTCAGCGCGCAAGTCAACTATTCGAGTTCCACGCTTGCAAATGAGAATTTCACCGGCGGTCAGGAAGCGAGTGGGACTATCAATGTCCAAAGTTTCGCCGCTCTCAGTTCGGCCACGGCAACGGATACCATCGTTGTCAATTCGACCGGAATCCCATCCTATGTTACGATTTCAGTCTCTGGCCTTGGTCAATCAAACTCCTATACCAGCGGTTTTAACTGGCTCTCAAGCACGACTGTTGACGCAACCGCTTCAAATATCGCCGCCGCAATGTCCGGCAATCCATTCGTAACCGCGACCGCTTCTGGGAATACGGTTACTCTTACCGCTAAAGATTTTGGCGCGCTTTACAACAACATCAATGTATCCACGTCGCCCATTGGTTCTTTTTTAACCCTTGGGACTCCAAAATTAACCGGAGGTCAGGATAATGCGGCTTTAAATATCGGCCCCGTTACACTTCTTCAAGGTCGAGATTTTACCGCCGCGACTTCTACCACCGCAACGGCCTCAAGCATCGCTTCCGCTATCAATGCAAACTCCTTGTTGTCTCCCAATATTACCGCTTCGGCCTCGGGTTCGACAGTTACGGTTACGTCGATTCTAGCCTCTGCTTCCAAGAATTACGGCCTCGTCAGTTCTTCTCCGTTAAATTTGGTTGTGAATGGAATGTTTAGCGGCACGAATCCGGCTTGGGTTTTGGGTTCCGGTAAAATCAACATTCCCAATACCGCTCTTACCTTGGCTTTTCCAGTCCTCTACAATCAGGGGACGTCTCCGGCCATTGGTGGATTGACAAATCAGACGACCTACTACGCGATTCCTGTTGACGCAAATGATATCGAACTCGCGGCGACATCTGCTGATGCAGTGGCGGGAACGTTTATTGATTTAACGAGTTCGTCAACGCTTTCAACCGCGCCGACCTATACCTTGGAGCCTTTACCAAGCGTTGCGCCTGCTAGTTTGCAGTGGGAAGTTTCAAACGATGGGGTCAATTATTTCGACCTGGCTACATCATCGGTTACCATTTCAAGTTTCAATGGAGTTCAGACCGCTAGCTGGAATTTTGGCGAGCTTGGGTATCAATACTTGGAGCTTTATGTTACCGCTCCGGCGCAAGGCGGACTTAATGTCGTTTCGACCCTTTACGGACATTGAAAATGGATAGCGTCATAAAATATTCCGACGAAGGCTTAAAGAACCTTAACAAGTTCTTTTCAAGCCGGAAATTTATCCGCGTTGGAATATTGGCTGGCGAAAAAAACGAGCGGGATTCAGATGATGCAAGCGGAATGAACAACGCATCTATCGGTGCGGTTCATGAATTTGGAAGCATGACGGGTGGATTCCACGGACACCCAATTCCGCAAAGGTCATTTATCCGCGCGCCGCTGATGGGGATAAAAAACCGAGCCGAGGTATTCAAAAAGGCGGCACAAGGTTTTAAGCATGGCCTCAATAGCGGTCATTTCGTCTCATTCTGGGATTCTCTGGGTGCGGCTTTGGTCAACAAAATACAGGACGCCTTTTCAGAATCTGGACCTGGTTGGCCGCCGCTATCCGACACGACAAAGAAATTAAGAATGACTAGGCATAAAGGCCGCAAGGGTGGCAATGAAAAGCCTTTGATTGACACTGGTCAATTAAGGCGTTCAATTTCTTACAAGGTGGTTTCAGAATGATTCCACGGATGGATGATGTTATCGCTGGCCTTGGAAAAAAAGTCCGGCTCGCGGTAATTTCAAAGTCAGTATCCAATTTTGAGACCACGGAAACAGTGTCCCAAATGCGCTATGTCTATGGCGTGTTTTTGCCGATACCGGACAGGAAACTTGAGCTAAGACCGGAGGGCGAGTATCAATGGATGAACCGGACTCTATACTCATCCGATACCACGCTTAAAATTGATGATATGTTGCAAGATGATGATGGCTTTCAATATCGGGTTACCGATTACGCCGATTGGCGCATCGCCGGATTTAGGGAATACAGCTTGCAACAGGTTCCCATGATGGGCTCGGCTGGAAATAATGACGGAGTGGGTCAGGCGGTGTCACCATGAATCCGGCCATAGCTAGAAATTCAACGCCGACAACTATCGCCATTGAGCCTTTAAAGGCTATCGCTCAGGTCATTTCAAATCAGATGGGATTACCGGAAGGCAGGTGTTGGGCTGATTACGAGAGAAATAAAATCCCGCCGGAGGGTCTCTTTTGCGTCGTCTCATATCTTGCGCCGTCAGAGACAATATCGGCGGTTGATTATTTTGACGCGGAAACGAACCAAGAGGTTCAACAGCTTTGTATGCTTCATCATCTTCAAATTGACCTGGCCTCAATCATTCCTGACAATTCAGCGAGACTTAGAAAGGAAGAGGTGTTGATGGCTCTTCGTTCTTTTTATTCGATGAATTATCTGGCGAAAAACGGGCTCGGTCTTTCATGGATTCAATCGAATTTAACAGATACGAGTAAGGTAGAGGGCGCAAACTATTTGAACCGCTATACGACGACTTGCTCAGTCAATGCCTTGCATACCAAATCTCAGGCGGCGTCTTATTTCGACACATTCAGCGCGGTTTTGACTGTTGCAGAAAATCCGGCAAAGGATATTAATTTAGGTTCAAATCCGTATGTATAGGAGATAAAAATGTCAACACAAACAGTTTTTCCGCTCAGCAACTTTATCACCGTTTCTTTGGTCTCGGCTCCCGTCCTTCCGCAGACGCCAAACCAAAGCACTATAGCTTTGTTTACCAAGGATAACATTCCGGCGACCTGGGCTTCCGGCCAGCAGTTCGCAATTTATACTTCTCTCTCCGGCGTCGCTTCTGACTTTGGAATCAATTCAAACAGCTATGCGATAGCTGAATCAGCCTTTGCTCAACAGCCTAATTTCCTATCCGTCAGCGGAGGCTATTTCGTTATCGTCCCGCGACTTCAATCGCCCTCTCTCGAATCAACACAAGCGGCGATTCTGAGGGCGCAGAGCCTCGTTCAATTCTTCGGTGTTTTGATTGATGAGGAATTAGCCGATTCCGACCAATCGGTTTTCCAGGCATTGGCAAATTTCATTCAGTCTCAAAATTTGATGTTCTTCTATTGTTCTAGCAATCCCAACGATGTGAACCCTGGAGGAGCCCTAGATTTAGTCAGGCAGGCAAACGATGAGAACTCAAGGTATGCCTATTACGGACTGCCGCTTTTAAATGGGGCAGGAATTCAGCAGACCCAGATATTCGCCGCCGCTTATGCGGCACGCATCCTATCGGTCAATTTTGACGCCGCAAATTCAACCTTGACGATGAATGGGAAACAGCTAAACGGAATCACACAGGACAACACGCTGACCAATAACATCATCTCCGCCGCGCAAGCCGCCGGAGCTTCTGTCTATGGAAATTTCTCTTCTTATGTTTGCTTGCTTGAGAGCGGAGCGAATAACTGGTCAGACCAAGTCTACAATCAACTCTGGCTTGCGATGGATGTTCAATTCACTGGCTTCGGGACGATTGTAGGTCAATCAACAAAACTGCCGATGACTGATGCCGGAGTTGGAATCCTTAAAAATTCCGTCGCTACTGTAATGGCTCAGGCGGTATTGAACGGGTTCCTCGCGCCTGGTCAATGGCCCAATAGCTCGCCTACATTTGGGAATCAATCTCTATTTTTAAAAAATATCGCGACCTTTGGGTTCTACATCTTCGCGTCCCCTGTCGCCACCTTGACACAATCACAACTTCAATCAAGAGAGGCCCCGCCGATTCAAATCGCCGCATTGAGCGCGGGGGCTATACACAAGGCAAGCATCATCATTCAGGTAGCACTATAACGGAGGATTTATGAGCGCAACATCGGCGATAACCCAACTTGACACTCTTCAAATTAACAACCAGGTCATTTCTACTTTTGCAAACAATGACTGCGGAAAGGTAACTTTTCCGAACGAACTGGTTGAGATTGACGTGGGTAAAAATGGCAACGTTCTCGCCGCGATTAATTTCAAAGGCTTCATTTGCGATTTTGAGATTCGCTTGGTTATGGGCGCATCGGATGACCAATATCTGAACGGCCTCTTAAATCAATTCATGAGCGGAAGTCCGTCTTTTAATACTGGCTTTTTCACGAAGAATTTTGTTGATGCGAACAGCAACGTTGTTTCCGCTTCTATATCTGTTCAGGGCGGCTTTATCCAAAAAGCTCCTGAAATGATTATCTCGGCGAACGGAAATATCGAGCAGACTGTCGCGCTCTGGAAACTACGTTTTGGATATTGGAATCGCGTCGTTTCTTGATGTCGGCAGAGCCGATGTCGGCAACGCCGAAAAGAAAAGCTGAAAAGGGGAGGGGGTTAAAATGGATGTTAAAAGTGAAGATAATAGGGGAAAAGAGTTTGTTCTAAAAGATGGGAATAAGCTCTTTGTTACACGTGCCTCATTTGGTGAATGTTGCGATCTGTTTAAATCGGTCAGCGAATGTTTGCGTAAAAATGGGCTTCAACATAGCGACCTTGATTCAGCGGCCATCGTTCTATTTTGCGACCCAGAAGTTTATCGGCTTACCTTCATTTGCGCCAAAAAGGCAATCTACAAGGGCAGAAAGATAGACGCTTCTCTCTTTGATGATAACACTATCGGCGAGGCGGCTTCGGCGGCACTGCTTGAAATCTTCTTTATCATTTTGAGCTTTAACATCGAACGTTTTTTTCCAAAAGCCTCTTCAGAGTTATTGATGAGTCTTACGACTCATCAATAAAACCGGCCGTAGAAGTTACCGCTGGGGAGGCTTTATCAATCGCTCTTTTTGTAGCCAAGGCCGGTTATTACGGAGGCAATCTTGATGATATCATGTCGGCCTCATGCGATAACGTCATGGCGTGCTATGAATATGAGATTTTCTTGCGGAATTACGAGGCTCGGTATATCGAGATGAACAAGGATAGAGATTGATGAAAATAGCTGAACTCTTTGCTGATTTCAAAGTAAAATTTTCAGATGCCGCGCTCCGCATTGCCAATACCGCTCTTTCCGAACTCAAACTTGGAACGATAGCAGAAGCCTTTGCCATAGATACGCTTGTCAGAGGGTTTATAAATCTCGGCTCGCAAGCAATGAGCACATCTTCACATCTTCACATCCTAAGCGATGCCTACGGGATAAATACTACCTGGCTTCAAAAGATGGAGAACGCGGGCCTCAGCTATAACGTATCAGCGAAGCAAACAGAACAAACTGTGGTCTCGCTTCAAAGAAACTTGGCGGCGTTTAGAATCGGTCAGGGCTCACAGTCTTTCATGCAGTCAGCCGCATTCTTTGGGATTGACATAGGCCAAGTTAAATCGGCAAAAGATTTTTTAGAAAAACTTCAACAAAAGGTTCCTGAGTTTATCAAAAGAAAAGGTTCTTTCGGGAAATCCGAGGCTTCTATTTTGCTTGAAGGTTTTGGTATTCCCGTCGAGGAAATCCAGAGGCTCATCGGCGACAAGGTAACAAAAAAGGGCGGAGCAAGCCTTCCCGTCTTGACTCAAGAGCAAATCAGAAGAATGACGACGCTCAATGCCGATATCGGTATTTTATCTCGGAATGTCCATTATCTGGCTTATACTTCAATCTCAAATTTGACAAAAACAATAACGGCTTTGGACGCAACAATCGGCGATATTAGCAACCTATTTACTGTAATCGCTCATCCAGAGGATTCTTTAAAAGGTCTTTGGGGAATCATCAAAGGTCTCAGCTATAATCCTTCCGGTGCGTCAGGCTCATACATCAACCAAGGGTTTTTATCAGAGCAGGCCGCCCTGTCCAATTTCGGGATTAAACCGACCAGCGGAGGCGGCGCAAAGCCAGTAACCGTAAATCAAAAGGTCAGCATTGCGGGGGCTGGAAATCCTACTGAGGTTAAAAAGGCGGTAACGGAGGCCAATAAGAAGATGATTGCTACATTGGCGCGAACTTCGCCCTTTACAAAATAGCTATGGGACTAGGAAATTATAACGGCGGCGCGGCTCAGACAGCATCTGGCGCATTGTCAAACGTTCAAGGTGCGCTTAACGGGAACCCGTCTACCCTAAGTTTTTTATCACAAAAAACTGGGCTTAGTTTTTTAAAACCTAAAGGTCTCCAAGGCATCGCCGGATATGTCTTTTCGTATGTTGGCAATGAGGACTTAGAGGCTCGGGCCGATATCACCGACCATTGGCTTGAAAACAACACGGCGACGCAAGACCACGCGGCGGTTTATCCCGTCAGATATACTATGTCAGGTTTTATCTGTGAATTGACGCTCCCGAATCCTGGTAAAAGCGGCGTCGTCGGAGTCCTAAACTCGCTAACCCAAAAAATGGGCGGCGTGTCGGCTTATCTTGGAAAATACACGCCTGGTGGACTCCAAAAGATTACCGATGCGGTAAACGGCGCGGCTCAAAAAGCTACAAAATACGTCAACGAAGTGAATCAATACCTAAACCAAGCTCAGAACGTTTTGGGTTTCTTTAAATCAGCGTCGGGCGCAAAAACACAACAGCAGGATGCCTACGCTTCGCTTATAACAGCCCTTCAAAATCGGCTTACATTCTCAGTCGTTACTCCGTGGACGACATTGCAAAATGTCATGCTTGAGTCGGTCAATCTCAGCCAACCGGATTACACGAATAGCAAATCCGAAATATCGGTTACTGTAAAACAGCTTCAAATCGTCCCGACGAATCCAAAGACGCCGACTCCGGCGAAGGTTTTAAACAATAGCCAAGGGCGTGCGGCATTTCAAGGTCAACCAATATCGCTCAATGGTTCAACACCCATGACGCCTACCGCGTCTTTTGTCAATAATTCAAACCCTCTCAATCTTCCCATTTATGGAGGCTCATGAATCTCATTGACAATCTGTCCGGCAATGCTTTTCAGCAGAGCTTTTTGCAAATGCCTGACGGAAGCACGGGACAGCTTAATCTCTATTACCGCGCCGCCGTTTCAAGATGGTTCTTTGATTTTATTCATCCACAATTTCCAAATGGAAGCCTTTTAGGCGCGGGCCTTTGCGCTCATCCAAATCTGTTGCGCCAATTTAAAAATATCCTCACCTTCGGTTTTGCCTGCACTACGACTAACGGCGTTGACCCCGTATCAATAGATGATTTTACAGACGGAAACGCGAGCCTTTACATTTTGGATTCAGCGGATGTCCAATCCGTTGAGACATCTTTTTTTGGAGCTTTAACCTAAATGGCGATTCCAGCAGTTTCTCAAATACAATCTGCTCAATCGGTTCCGAAATTCCAGCGCATTTATTTTTTACAGGTTCAGGGTAAAACTAAGACCTGGAATATTTCATATCCATTGACCCTAGAGCTTGACATTTCACGCGGCGCGTATCAGGCAACGGCGCAAGGCAACTTCACGCTCTACAATTTGAGCTATGATAAAAAATCGGATATCTATTTGGACTGGAACGACCAAATTTCACAGTCCGGCTCTCCGCGTTCGATTATCTTAAGGGCCGGATACCAGTCATGGTCTTCCCAGACAGTCGGGCCGTTAAACCCAAACAGCTTGCCAGTGATTTTCAATGGCTATCTTTATAGCGCATATTCAACCCGTTCTGGCCCATCATGGATTACGACAATTAGGGCTTGGGATGGCGGTTTTGCTAAAGCGAACTCATCAATCAGCGTGTCTTTTTCAGCATCGGTAAACTTTCAAAACAGGGTCAATCAAATTGCGAAAGCGATGCAAAACGTAAGCTCGGTATACATCTCTCCGCTCATCAATGCTCCTGTTACCAGGGGAAGAACCTATCATGGTAGCCCTTGGGATATTTTGGTTAATCTCGCGGCAACGGCAAATGCCGATGTTTTTATTGACCTAGGGAAGCTCTACATGGTTCCAAAGGGACAAGCCGTCCCAGGTCTCAGCGGCGGACTTAATATCGTGGATTCCAATTCTGGTCTCTTGAATACTCCGATTAAGCAAAAGTTTTTCGTCTCTTTCGATATGCTCTTTGAGCCTAGGCTAACCATCGGCCAAAATTTGACGTTACAAAGTCTTGAAGAAGTCAACAATGGAACCTATACTCTCGTCGGATTAAAACATAGCGGTATTATTTCCGGTTCTGTTGGCGGCGACTTGGTTACAACGCCGACTTGTTTTTATGGAGACGCCTAAATGACAATACCCATCGGCCAGAATCTACCGATTTATGAGCCCGAACTAGAAGATATGCTCAATGTCTCCGAAAGAAAGCTCATGATGGATTTAAACTGCGTCAAAATCGGCACGATTCAATCGTATAATGCCTCGAATCGAACCGCCTCAATTCAAATTGTTTTTCAAAGCCAACTGAAAAATGGGACATTCGTCAATGTCCCGCTCCTCGTTGATTGTCCCGTTGCGACACTGCAAGGCGGCGGTTTCTCGGTTCAACTTCCAATCCAAAAAGGCGATACCTGCATCGTCCTTTTCGCCGATAGAAATATAGACGCTTGGTTTTCAGGCGGACAGGTTCAGCCGCCGCCGGATGGGAGTCTCCACGCGATAGGCGATGCTATAGCGATTGTCGGGGTTAATTGGTCAAACGATTCTAGCATCGCCGCCATGTCAACCTCGGAAGCTCGGCTGACGGATAAGAGCGGAAATACAAAATTTGGGATAACGAACGGCAAGCTGACTGTCCAAAATTCAACCCAAAATCTGCTCACGATTTTACAGCTTCTAATCACTGGAATTTTAGGGATGAAAACATCGAACGGCGGGACATTGGTTGATACGACGGGCGACGTAACATTGGCAAATCAAGATTTGTCGGAATTACTCTATTGAGGCTGAAATGATAATGCGCGGGCTTACATCAACAGGGGACTGGCTCTTCGGTAACGGACTGCAATCATACCTTACCGGAGAGGCCGCCATTGAGGCTAATATCAAAACAAGAGTCCTTTCGTGGATAGGCGATTGTTATTTCGATATGTTCACCGGTGTTGACTGGAAAAACAGGCTCGATGTCGGTCAGCAGGAAAACCTAGAGCAGGAAGTCGCCCAGGTCATACTCCAATCCTACGGGGTTACCGGAATAAACTCAATCGGTTTTAATTTTTCAGGTCAAACTAGGCTCGAATCAATAACGGCAAGCATCACCACGATTTATTCGCCATCTT
>JAEHJW020006786.1_pt1 | contig 24331 bp, 27 predicted proteins | sample 9271431 | NCBI WGS metagenome assembly JAEHJW02 | reverse complement strand
CCTTGAAGCGCCCATCCTTGGCCAGCCACCACGAGCGCACTTCGGCCCGCTCCTGTGCGCTCCAGGTTTCTCTGGGCTGCCCGCGGCGCTCCCGAAGCGCTGCCAAATGCTCCGGGCTCCTCGAAGAGATCGAGCGCGCAGAGACGCCCCGCCGGGCCTCAATCGCCGCGTCGAGCTCCCCCACGTGCCGCGACCGGTGCTCGCCCTCGTTGGGGACCGTGGCTCCACCATGATGGATCATGACCCCCCCTTCCCGCAGAGATCCCGGCCCGCCGCGGCGCACTGGTCTACCCACTCGCACCCCCGGCAGGTCGGGTCCTCGTACCGGTCCAGGTTCCGCCCGAGGAGCAGATAGATCCCTGCCAGGAGGACGAGGCACAGGATCAGCGCGGCCATCTGGTCACCTCGTCCAGGGATCGAGACCACCACGGGGAGGTCACGAGGGCCCAGCACAAGAGGCCCAGTACAAAGCCCCACCAGAAGCCCGCTCGGATCTCTCGGCGCGTGCTCTGTGGCCCCTCCACGGCCAGACCTGCCACCTCTGCGCGCCTCACAGTAAGGTCCCTTCTTTGCGCCCCCTGGCGACCTGCTCTTTGACCAGCCGGCGCAACTCGGCCTCCACCACCTGTTCGACGACCCCGGGGCTCAGGCGCCGCACAACCTCCTGCACAAGCGGCCGCCAGTCCACGCTGGAGAGGTGTGCACGGACCGTCTCGGCGATGAGGATGTATCCCTTGTTGCCGGCTCTGTTTCCGTAGGCCGGGTCCGCAAACTCCACCCGGGCCGCATGTTCCGCCACGGAAATCAGTAGCTCGTCCGGGATCTCGATTTCCAGCCGCATCTTTGCCTCCTTCACAGCAATCCCCCGTACGGTCCTGTTCCGGCCAGAAGCGCCCGCCGAATCTGGCGCACCCTCTCGCGCGAGATCCCGAGCCGTCGGCCGATCTCAGCGCAGCTCTCCCCCTCGTGGAGCCACCTGGCGATTTGCCGGCCTCGAACTCTCAGCGCCGTCCAGTCCCTCCAGGACATGTTCTTTTTCATGCGTCCATCCTGCCATTTGCTCTAAGGCGTGTCAAGGGTACTCTTGCGTTTTTGTCTTGCCATGGGCAAAGAGATCCGCCGACAGACCGAACTCTTTATGTAGCCCCCCCTCCCCGGGTTCCTGACTGGGGAGGGCGCACCACAACCCCTTTCCCCGTGGCCGCTACTCCGGGTCTTGCGGGCGCCTTTCTTCTCTGGTACTCTTGACCTTGCGACGATTTGAAGTACCATTGTGGTCCACAGCCTTGATTGACCGTGCCGCCCTTTGAGCTTCGGATCGTCGCAGATCGGACCTCAATGCAAAGGGCGGCTTTTCTTTGCCTGGGGTCCTTGGGTCCGCGAGTGCAGGGGTAACCGGCGAGTAACGGACCGACAGGACTACTCGGGCGCCAAGTCCAGACGCGAAGCAAAGTTCAGCACGTGGCGCGGGCTCTCATGGCAGTGAGACGATAGGCTGAGAAGAACCGTGGATGCTGCCAGGATTCCACGGGCCAAGGCGACGGGTCGGCTCCATACGGGCAGATTAGGTTTCCTGGCGAGCATCCCAACGCGGGGTTTCTGGGATGCTTTTGCCTTCGCTCTGAATCTCACCACCGGGCAGAGATGATCTCACCCCAAGGGGAAACCCGGGATTCTCCTCCAGGGCTTCTGAATTGATGGTGAAGCCGGAGACTCGGTGACACGATTTCTGCGTTCGTGCTATTCACCCCAGTGAACGGAGGCCCCATGGACAATCGAGCCGCCGAGATGTTCCCCGATGGCTGGTATCAACTCGACACCGGATGGGCGTGCGGAGGGGTGAGAATCGAGCGCGGGCGAATTGTGGAGGGGGCGCCGATCTTTGGGAAGATGATCGGGCAGGCGATATCACTGAGGGCGTGGGGGCGAGCCGGCTACAAGATCCGGCCGATGGCAGAAAGAAGCCCAGAGCCGTAGCCCACATCCGAGCCCCCAGGTTTCCCCAGGGGCTCGGATGCACTCGCTACCAGCGAGGCAGGGGTATCAGTGTTGCCAGACGTCAGCGCGAAGGGTACCGGAAGCCAGGTCCAACGGCGCCCCTGTCTTGTTGAAAAGCGTCACCGTTACCGTGTTCGTTGCCGTCACTGCCCCGGTAAGGAGCGCTCCGGCCGGGACGGCTACCGAGAATCCCACCGAAACCGTGTCACCCACAGCGGCCCCCGTGATCGTTACCGTGGTGCTCGTCATGGCTCCATCAGCCGTAGAGGCCGGGTCCCATGTGGCCGTGCCCGAGAGGTGCTTGGTGATTGTCGTCCCGGTGCCCACCTGGAGCCCCACGGGGATGTTGACGAGGTTGGTCAACGGGCTTGCAATCAACGCGGTTGTAGTGGTGGCGTCTGGCAGAACGGAGCGCAAGGCGAGCTGGCCGCGAGCCCCGAAGTTGTTGGCCTCCCAGCGCCACTTGACGCCCTCATACTCAAATTCCTGATTCGACAGCCGCACCCCGCTCAAGACAGAATCCGTCGTCAGCACAACCTGTCGATCGGTCTTGGGTGTCACCACCGCGACCTGCCGAAAGACCGCCGTCCCATCCGTCACTGTGATGTTGGTCGGGTCGTCGTAGGCTGCGGGTTGGCTACCGTCCGAGGTCCCCGAGGTGGTGCAGATGAAATAGCGCGTTTGCGTCACGCTGTAGGGGGTCGTTGTCACTGCGATGCGACTCGATCCGGCCGTGTAGGCTGTAGAGTTTGCGCGGGCCGTCCCCGTGGGCGCCCCCGTATACCCGACCCGAACCCGGACCTTGCCGACGTCGGCGGAGGTCTCAAGTATCGAGGAGCCCACCGTTTGCTGCCAATGGTTGACTTCGATGTCCGCCCCCCACACGTGGTCAAGGTAGATGTAAGGCTTGGTAACCGCCCCGTCCCCAAGTGTCATCCCCCTTATCCCGACGTGCGCGAGGTAGTTGGTGGTTTGCTCGACGTAAAGGGCCGATCCGTCGATCGCCTCAAAGTACGGGGAATCAAGCTGCAAGCTACTCTGGAAGGCGTATGTGTTGTTGACATAAATCGCGTGGCCGGCAATCGACTCGAATACCGTGTTATCTCCGAAATAGGCACTGTAGAAGTGCCGCAGCTCCACCCCATTGCCTGTAGCAGAACTGAGATAGGACGACAAAACGCGCAATGTTGTTGTAGTCAACCCGCCCGCCTCTTGCGAAATCAGTATCCCGGAGTAGTTGATTTTCGTGTTTCTAATGATGGTATCAATCCCCGCTCGGATGCGAACCGCTTTCCCCCCGAAATGCCCGATCTCGCACGAGTCGATCTCCATCGACGCGCCCCACGACGCCCCGTTGAGGTCGATACCATCGTTGGCCGTGTCGTCACCCAAAAGCGCGATGCCGCGCAGGTAGACACGCAGGGGGTATGTCGAGACCGTCACCTGTAACAGCGGAGTGCCTGTCCCGACGGGGACGTACTTGAGCCCGTAGCGGAGCGGGGACTTCGCGTCCGGCGCTTCGATAATGAGGGCGCCAGTGTTCCCGCCGGAGTCCCCGTCGTAGGGGCCAAGCGTGCTGGTGATCTTGTGCATCCCGCTCAGACGTACCGGCTTGTTCGCAGCGAGACCGGCCGCGATCGCTGCACGGATCGCCGCCGTGTCGTCCGTGGTCCCATCCCCTACCGCCCCGTAGGCCCGCACGTCGATCCAGGGGCCCTTGGTGATGAGGTCGGCCAGCCCTACCGTGTACGTGTACCCCGTAAGGTCGGGGATTGCCCCAGCGCTCGTAGGAGTATAGTTTGCCAGGGCACCTAATGCGTCATACCCGATGACCGTCCCGGCAACCGGGGCGGGGAGCACCCACGGCGCAGACGTCACTTGAGGGGGAACGGTCAGCGCGCGGTCGGCTTTCTCCTGGAGGTCCTGCACGTTGGCCGCGAGCTTGTCGAGCTGGGTGTTGAGGCTCGACACGGAAAACGCCCCAGAGGTGGGGAAGTTCGGCGTCCTCTCCTGGAGGCGGTCCCGAATGATGGTGACCACCGTCCCGGCAGTAGGAGCCGAAAGGAAGGTGACCGTACCGCCCGATCCCCCCGCCGTGAAGGTGACGGTGTAGTGGGTGTCTACGGTCTTGAGCGTGTCGTCAGCGTAGACTTTCAGCTCGGATTTCAGCCATATCGGGAACGTAAACGTGTACGCTGTGCCTCCCGTGCTGGTGTACTGCGCGCGCGGTGTCGCGTCGGAGATCGCCGCGAAGGCCGGTTGTTGTCCGGCAAGGGCAAGGAAGAGAGCGACCAGAAGCCTTTTCATGGTGGGGTTCTCCTACTGTCGAAGGTTTTTCTCGTCTTGGCGGCGTGTCCGCGTGTTGATCTCATCCTGTATCCGCGGGCTCGCCTCCCTCATCTCGTCCCAAACTTCGCGCCGGTGCCGCCGAATCACTTCCGTGATGTGGTTTGCCTTGTCCTGCGCCCCACCAAACAGCTCCCAGGTGCCCCGGTCCTTGACTTCGGCGAGAAGCTCCTCGCGAGCCCGCTGGCCAGCCATGCGGGAAAACTGGTAATACTCGTCATCGTCGAGCTTGTACCCGTCCTGTTTGCGTCCAGGCTTCGACAAGGGCATGTCCACGCCGAGTTGCCCGAGTCGAAGCATCTCTTGGTCCAGAGGGTCCGGGTTGTCCTTCGTGGCCCCAGGAGCAAAGAGTTGCACCGCAGCAGGCCACACGCTGTTGGAGTTCGACAAACGCGGCTCGCCCCAGATATTCAAGGAGGGTTTCACGTCATGAGACCACCCAGGCGTCCGGGCCTTCACGGCATCAAGGATCGAGTTCACTTCCTTGATCTCGGGATCGAAAAAGGTCTTGTTCGTCTGATTGGCGAGGTTCGGCATGAAGAGCGACCCCACGATGGACTCCATGAACGGCCCCGTGTACCGCTCCGGGTTCTGAGCCATGTCGCCGATTCGCTGAACGCCCTGCATGTAGGTGGAGCCAAGCCCCTTCTTCATACCCCCGGCGAGGAGCGCCAGGACGGAACGATCCTTCTCTGTTTCGTCCATGTGCTCGTGCATGTAGACCATATCGGCGACGGCCCCGAACCATTGCCCGAGGGGCTCGTAACGAGCGAAAGGGACGTGGTAGAACGTGCCGTCCGACTTGGGGATGTTGAACGAGTACGGGCGGTTCCCGTCTCTCTCCCAGAGTTGGCGGAGTTCGGGGTCAGTCGGGCCAGAACCGGAAACGTACCCGTTGGACGCGAGGTAGAACCCCGCCGTCGTCGTGAGTAGTCCTGTGCCGAGTTTGGCAATCGCCAAATCTCTCTCAGCCCCTCCCGCCGCGATCTCCCGCCAAGTCGAAGGGAACGCGAATCCGAGCGCCGTGTGTCCATAGGCGTACTTGGCGATGTTCATCGACGTGCGGAAGAAGGAAAAGACGAGCTTCGCTACCGGAGTCGCGTTGATCGCATTGTCCCAGAGCTTCGCCGTGGCCCCGAGTTCGGATGTGAACGAAATCAGCCGCGAGAACGTGCGGGCCTCGTCGATCATCTCGTCTGGCGGGTTCCGCAGCACCTCCTCGACATGCCGCGCTGCTGCTACGCCATCAAGCCCCATCTCTGCCGCTTCTCTTCCGGCGAGCGCTCGGAGATCGGCCCGCGTGGCAATGGTGCGAGTGATCTCGTCGCCCCAGGACATCGGGAGGTGGATCAGGTCAGTTCCGGCCAAGTAGTAATCCACCGCCCGCCAGAACCATCCGGCTTCCCCGCGAAGTTCTTCCATACCCTCTGGTCCCAGGAGCGCCGCTTGCTTCTCGGCTTGCTGTGCTGCCGTCCTCATGCTCCCTGTCTCGTCAGGGAGTCCCGCCTGACGGGAGGCTTCCACGACGTTACGGGCCTCTCTGATCCGCGACTTCCCAAACTTCTCGTCAACTCCGGTCAACTCCCTGTTCCCCGCCCGCCAGCCCTGAAAGCCTTCGTACTTTGTGAGACCAGATTCCTCGGCGTTCTTCACGAACTGGTGGATCTCCTGGAACGTCGTCGCCAGAGAATTCACCATGTCGAGGGATTCGCGCATTCGCACGCCCTCGGTAGAGCCGGAGATTGCCCGGCGAACGCTTCCCACAAGCCCGGCCTCGGCGCGCTTCGCAACCTCAATACCGAACATGATCGGCCCGCTGACCGCGTTGGCCGTCCACGTCTGGGGCCCGGAGAGGACGGACTTGTACCACCAGTCCATGAAGTAATCGTAGAACTTGGGCGAATCGGCCTTTCGCATGAGGTCGGCGAGCTGCTGAGGAGTCTTGAGCGCCTTCAGCATCGTTCGCTTGGTCTCCGCGTCGGCCGTGCTGTCCATCAGCTTATGCATGTTGGCTGCGAACTGAGAGTCAGCCCGTTCGGCGATGGACGCCATGCGATGAGCAGAGGTCCCCCGGGCGAGAGTCGCCGTCATGCCTTCCACCGTGGGAGTGATCCGGTTCAGCGCCCCGGCCCACTGCGCGAAACTTGCCATATCGTCGGCCTGCAAGGCTTCCCCCGCCCTTTTGGCGAGTGTCTCCCGGATGTTGCGAGCGACATACACACCCTCTTCCGTCAGTGGGATTCGGGTGTCTCCCGGCTGCCACTCGGCGAGAGCGTTAAGGTACTCGTCGAAGGCTTTCGGATCTTGGTTCAGCCTCTCGATGATCCCGGCGCCGCGTGCTCGGATCATGTCGAAGTTGAGCCCCTCCCGGCGCTTCGCGCGTGCAGCAAAGAGTGCGGAAGGTTCCTCCCCCGCGCTGCGCAGAGATCCCGCATCGGCCTCAAGAACAAAGTCTCCCGTCACCCGCTGCGGCTTGTCGAAACCTTCGGCGCGGATCTCCAGCTCTGGGAGAAGACTTCCGTTGTCGTGCTTGGCGATAACCTCGACCTTCTTCCCGTCCATCGTGAACACATCGCCCACGCGGAGGGAATCGGCCTGGATCTGCATTTTGGGCGTGGCTTCCATCAGCGCCGCGTTGGCCGAGTCGTAGGAACGCGAAGCCTCGCGCCAAAGCAGGGCCTGCTTCTCGGTGAGCTTCTTCCCGCGCTGGACGTTCTCTAGGACAGGCAGGAGCTCGGCCTTTGTGGTGCCAAGGGAGCGAAACCAATCGGCGTGATACGAAAAGCCCTGAACGACTTCGGAGCCCGGCCCCGTGGGGTTGTCGATGAAGCGGTCCGGCTCCATGCCCCCGGCGCGAAGCTCGGCGATCATCGTGTCAACCTTCGTGGTCGGCTTGCCCTCGTCGGGTCGCGCGTTCAGCACGGCGTCGAGGACCTTCTTTGCCTCCTCGTCACCCATGCGGTCGAAGTTGACCACGCCCCCGCCGGGTTCGTATCCCAGGCGCTTCCCGGTGATCTCCGCGCGGGCGTCAGCCCAGAGCTGGTCCATGATGTTCTGAGCTTCTGCCCCCGGCATGGTGCTGAAATTGCCCGGGAGTTTCCGCACAACTCCACCCCTGGGCCCCATCGTCGGGCGGGCTGCATCCGCCACCCGTTGCGCCTTCCACGCCTCATAGGCCGCATCGTACACGCGCGGGAGGTCGCCTTTGACGAGTTTCCAGTTCTCGCCCAACTCGGCCTTCATCCTCTCTTCCAACTGCTTCGGAGAGAGGGCGTATTCCTTCGAGGCCGACTCCATGAGCCCGTGCGCGAGCGTCACGGAAGCCGGAAAGCGTTCGGCGATGTTGTCCTTGGCCTTGAGGAGGATCTTGACGGCTTCGGCAGGATCGAAACCCACAAAGAGCGCCTGCCCCTTCATCACGGATTCACGCATAGAGGGGGTGATGGTGACACCTTGCGCCGCCGCCTTGCCTTCTCCTCCCGGCGAGACGTATACCGTCTCCACCTTCCCGCCAAACGGCTTCACGATCTTGTTGACCGTGTTCGGGAGGATGGAGTCATAGAAGGCCTTCATCCCCTCGCCGCCGACTTTGAGGTCTTGCCCTGTCAAAGATCGAAGCGTCCCCTGTGGCTCCTGATCCATGAGCTTTTGGGCAGCTTCCTTGCCGATGTAGTCAGGGAGTTGTTCAGGAAGAATTCCGGTCTGGTTGATAACCGTGTTGCCGTTGTGGTCGTAAGCGGTCAGGTTTGTTCTGGAATAGTGAACCTCCGAAATCTGCTTGCTCAGATCGTACCGCGCCGCCTGTGCCTCCCCACCCACCCACGCGAGCTTGGCGTACCCGTTCTCTGCGGCGTAACGCAACATCCGCTTAAAGACGAGACCGGACCATTGCTCGGTTTTGGAGAAAGGAGCGGCGGGAAGTGCGTGGGCGTTTTTCCTGCCGATTGCGCTGTTGAGTTCGCGCAACGTGTCATCCAATGCCTTTTCTGCGGATTCAGTCGAAAAAGTGACGAAATCCCCCCTGGGATCGGTCACAACCCATTTGTCTGCCTCGTTTTTTTCGACCTTGTACCCATCGGGGAGCTTCTCTAGGCGTGGAGTAGGCTCGTTTTTGTACCCCTTCTTCTTCCCCTCTTGGTGCCAGTCGCTTTGAATCTCTTCGATGACGAGAACCTTCTTCCCTTCGGCGTCAACGAAGTCCTGGAAGCGAGCATGGGCGAGGACGTTCGGTTCGTCCCAATGGGCGGAACGGTAAGCCGCATCTCCCTCTTTTGGCGGCAGCGTGAACAGCATCTCCCGGTAGTTCTCGCCTCCGGGGGTCTTGTAGGCGGAAAACTTAGTCCCCTCTGTAGCAGAGAACGCTTCTTGATTGGTGAGCCGGTCGTACTCTACTGCTTCCGCTGGGGGAAGAGAACCTTCGGCCCTTAGTCTGTTATCCAACTCGTCCAGGCGTTTTGCATCGTTCGTTCCAAATCCCTTCACCATCTCCTTGATCTCTACTCGGTTCGCGTCGAAGTGATCGAGGGCTTGCTGCTTCGTCACCGTACCCTTGAGGTCGTTGAACCCGCTCCACTTCAGTTCGTCGGGCTTGACGCCTTGCGCGAGGAGCATCTTGCGCAACTGCTCGGCGTCCATCTTGCCGCCCATCTTGGCCTGTACCGTGTCGCGCAGCTTTGAGGTCCAGACGGGGTGATCCTCTTTCGGAGGTCCTACCGGCACATCCCCGATACTTCCCCGTTGCGGGTTGATCCGGCCCGCCGCGATCTCGTCACGGATGAAGCGGGTATCCTCTACCGCTTGTTTGACCGCCGCCTTCGTGGTCTTGAGCGCCTTTCCTGTGAGCTTGAATCCGAAGGCCGTCGCGATCCCATCCACTACCTGCTTGACGCGATTCTCCACCGGGGCGTCGGGGTCTCGGCTCGCTACCCACTCGGCAAGCTGGTTATGAACTCCGGCGTCAATCATGGGTTTGAGCGTTGGTGCCTTTTTGGAAACCCAGTCCCCCGCCTCTTGGACGAGGTTCGTCATGCCTCCGCTCATTGGGTCCCACGCGGCAAAATCGGCAAGCATTCCTGAAACGGCCCTATGGACGAGCTGGCCGCCCTTCAGGGCGCTTAGAGGCTTGAGGGCGGCAGAGATCGGGGCGAAGGTGGTTGCGAAGCGTGTAGCCCCTTCTGCGAGCCCTGCGACGGCCCCCTGTCCCTGGACCTCGGGGAGGATCTCGGACTCCGGGGCGTTCATGAAGAAGTCTAGGCCCGAGAGCAGTGGGAACGCTCCTCCCTTGGCCACGTCGTGCAGGTTTTCCGAAAAACCCGTCACATCGCCAACGGCTCGGATCGGCTCCACGATCCCCCCGGCCAGACCCCGGCCTACCGACTGGACGCCTGTTTCCACCGCCGAGCCCAGCTTTGATTTCCCCGCGTCCATGACTCGCGAGTGCTGCGCGTCGGCTTCGCTCTCTGTGAGGTCGCGGGGTTTCGGAGCCCCCCCGCCAAGAAGCCGCTCGTTGATGAGCTTCCGCATCTCTACCGGGTCCATCGCGTCGAGCTGTTCCGGTGTGAGGTTCGCCGAAAAGCTCCCCGTATCCCCGCCGCGCGGGTTCGCTACCACTTCAACCCGCCCCCGGCTCTCTCCTTCGGGGAGTGTCAATTCAGGTACGTTCAGCCTCTTCCTGGCCGTATAGCGCTCCTTGTAAAGCGCGTCAGGGCTGGTCACCATCAACGGCATAGGCTATCCTCTCGCCATGCAGAACTTGTTGAAACTTCGGGAGTCTTTCGCGTGGTTCGTACTGTGTTTCGCCGCTACCGGCTTTCTTGCGTGGGTCTCGTGGCTCTTCATCTCGGAGAAAATGTGCCTTCTCGCGGTAGGGGCTTTCGGGACCCTGTATGTCGTCCTTGTCGGTGCCCGTGTCGTCTGGTATGCGGCAAAGTGCATCATTCCTGCCCGCCCATTTGCAAGATCCGGCGGTATTCGGCCAGCCGGTTCATCCTCAGATGATATGAGTCTGCGAGCTCGTTCCACTTCGGCGAGCCCTTCTTGGGTTGGCCTTGTTCCTTCCACATTTCGGCGAAAACCTCTTCGGGCTTCATCTTGAGATATCGCTTTTCTCCACCTGAGATTGTGGAGTTTGCGAGCACTTCCGCCGTCGTCTTCCCGTAACCCTTCGCAATCTCAATCGCATCGGCCAAACCCGCCCGCTTCCCTTGCGCCGTGTACTCCTGGTCCCGCTTGAAAAACGCTTCCGACGCGGCGGCGTGCTGCGCTTTGATTTGCCGCACGATGGTTGGACTCGAAATCGCTCCTGTTCCGAACACCTCCCCCAAGTAGCTGACGGCTTGCGAGTAGTCGGCGCTTTCTCGCGCCTTCCCGACTTCGGCCGCCTTGCCTATGAGCTCGCGCCGGTCCTTCACAGAAAGATCCGTCCGCCTGAGAATCTGTTCCGGCGTCAACGTCCCGGCGTGTACAGCGATCAACGCGTGAAGGTAGCCTTCTCCGTCTGACTCAGAGGGCGCGTCCTGAATCGATTTGCGGAGACTTCGCAGATAGGTCACGTCTTCCGTCCCCATGTAGTCCATTCGGAGATCTTCAGACATTTCCTTGTCCGTGATGTTCTCCCCGTTCATCAGTCGAGTCGCAATCCCCTGCCGGGACGCCTCGTGAAACTTCTTCCGCGTAGCTTCTGCCGCTTGTTCTTCCGCGTGCTGCCCCCATGCGGAATCAGAAAGGTCGTTCTTGATGCGATCCGACACGGCCCGTTTGCGTTCCAGGGGAACCGAGGCATCTTTCTGGTACTCGGCAAAGGCGCGGTAGACGTTCGGCGCCTTTCGCACCGTCCAGTAGTCTCGCTCTTCGTCGAATCGGTCTATCGCCTTGATCTTCTGAGCGGCCGCCGTGCCCGCACCGTGGCCCATCGTTACGGCCGCGTCGAGAGTCTGCAATTGCTCAAGCTGGGCCTCCATCGCCCCGATCTCGTCCCCCGCCGCAAGTCGGTTGGAAATATCGCGGCCCAAGCGCTCGTTCTTCGTGAGAAGCTCCGCGATATTCGACTCAAGGCCCCGTTTCGCCACCGCCCCGACAATCTGCCGATGGTACTGCCCGGCGCGGTCGTCGGCCCGCTGCCGCACCATGGCCCCGGTTTTCGCGTCGAGTTTCGAGGTGTACCCGTTGACCAGCGCTTGAGCCTTGGCCGCGAACTTCTCGGGCTCGAGCGGGTGTTCGGTCGCGTAGCCGTGGAGGGCGTTGTCTACGTCGTTGTCGATCCCGGCGAGATAGGCCGTCCGAGTCGCTTTGTTCCATGCCTGCTCGGCCAGCGTGTCGCCGCTGTAGACCTTCGGGGTTGTCCCGCCCTGTGCGGCTTCCTGCCCGGCCATGGCCCCCTCTTCCCCGGCCTGGAAGATCCGCTGTTTAGCCGCGTCGGTGCTTGCCTGTGACGCCCACGAGTCCAGCGCTCCCAGGAGCCCCGCCGCATTGATCGGCTGCTGGACCGGCGCAGACTGCGGCGCCCCGCGTTCTTGAAACCGAGGGACTGCCATCTATCCGCCCTTCCCTAGATTGCTTTGATCTCTCTTCCATTTCCAGTCGCTCACCGTCGAGATCCCACTTCCCACCCCGCTCAGGACGGCCGAGGTGCCCTGATTTTCCCAATTCTCTTTCGCTATGCCTGTCTGCCATCGGTCAACCACACTGTCGCGTTCGGCGGCCTTCCATGCCTCGTCTTGAAGCACAAGCCCGGTCCCTGTGTCTGGGTCCCGTCCTTGCCCTATCATCGCCATCCGCTGCGCCGCGAGAGTACGCCGGAGCTCTGCTCCGCGCTCTTCCGCCCGGAGCTTCGCCGCTTTCTCTTCCGCGTTCTTGTTGTTTTTGCTGACTTTGTACGTGTGCACAGTGGAAGCCGTCGTGGCCGCCAGGGATGCCACCATAGCAAGCGTTTCGAGGCCGCTCAAAATGCCACCTCCTGAATGACGGAAAGCACCGTTGCCGGGAAGGGGTTGGGTGCGGTGATCGCTACCGTGGGACGCTTCCCGAAACCAAGAATCCTTTCGGCCGGAGTGTACCCGGTAAAGCTGCCCGTGTCTCCAATCGCCAATAAGGGGATCTCGCGCCCCTTGATGGAGATGCTCTTGGTTTCGTACAGCGACAAAACCACACTCATGATTCGGCGAGCTCGCCCGGCAATCGTCCCTTGCGGTCCCTGCATGATCGGGCTGGTCGGAGTCAGCGTCGGCGTAGGCAGGGGCACCCCGGCCTGTATCCATACCGCGGAGTCTACCGTGGTTATCATTCCCCCTGCGTCCACGGTGCAAACCTCAAACGCGCCGTTGGAGGTGACCACGTGGACCTCCCGTCCGGCGAGATGCCCGAACCCGGCCCACGTGGTTGTCGCGGCGACAGAGGAAACCTTTTTCCCGAAATCCACACACAGAGAGGCGTCTACCCTGCACAGCATCCGGGTAATCGTGGCCCCGCCGCTCCCATAAATACTGCTGTCGTAGATGTCGTCTTCATAGACGGGCTCCCCGCTGGCCGACGCAATGACGACATACACGCTGTCGCCCACCACCGCGCAACTCTCGCACTTTCCATCGAAAGTTCTTCGTGTCCAAGCCGCAAATTCCTGGTCCCGCAGGACGGACAACACGCCCAGGGTCCCATCGGCATTGACCACATAGATCCGATGAGGATCGGTAGGGGCTCGCGATATCTGCACGGCCAGCTGTTTGACGCCCACTGTGCACCGGGTATTGAGCAGGGCTTTCGGGCTGCTGACTACCCGCTGCTCCACGTCTTGCCAAACCAGCTCGGCAATCTGGTTTCTCCCCTTCGTGACGTGCATCAACGACCCATCCGCCGCCACGGGAGAAATTCTCTCGCTCCCGGATTGCCACTGTGGCTTAAAATTGAAGTTGTCCGGCGTGATCGGGTCGGTCTGGGCTGTCGCCCACTCCTGGGAAGTCGTGCCGCTCATAAACTGCGCCAGTTCGGCAACCCATTGCACGGTCTCGGATTGATCCGAAAGGCGCTCGTCCGTGATTGACTCATCGGCGAGTCCCGTGCCGGGATCAAAGTTGAAGTAGTCGCCCGCCTTCGAGAACCACCGGGTTGTCGGGTAGGTTTTCGACCCTCCGAAACAAAGTCTGTTCCCAGCGAATGTGACCGTGCGCGGGTAGCCTCTCGCCGGATTCCAAGCCTCGGCTTCCGTGCGAGCAACGGTTTCCCATCGCGCGGTACCGTCGTTCGTGTTCCCGCCCAAAGTGGAGCTCCACGACGGTTCCGACGTTTGGCTCGTTCCCGGCCGGGTGCATCGGTAGGCGAAACCCGTTTCTTTGGCCGCGGTGGGCGCAATGACAACCCCCAGAGTCGTCACGACGCCCTTGCTGATCCATCGCTGAGTGACAGGGAGGTTGTTGAAATGGAGCGTTTGCGTCAGGTCAAAGAGATCGTACAGGGTGAATACGTCGCCCACCCCGCGGAAGAGTCTCCGCGTGCTCGTGTCCTCGTGAGCGATAACCATCGTGTCCAACGCCTGGGAAAAGTCCAATTCCCAGATTTGTTGCACTGTGGTCCATGGGGTCGCCAGAGTTTGGACCAAGGCATCGTCGTGGTAGATTTTCAGACTCCCCGACTCGAAAACCAGCACAAACCACACCGAGGGCGAAAACTCAAACCCCTCAACCCGAGCTGGGCCGGAGACAGTGGAGACATAGCGTGTCCCGGCCGCCCGGTCCATACCTCCCTGAAGCCGCGGCGTCCAGTTGACCGCGACCTCTGCCGCGTTGGCGTACCGCTGAAGGTCGGAACGCTCAAGGGCCGTTGCGTCGAGTTCCCCGCTGGCGAAGTTCGTCGTGAGGGTGCGAACTTTCTGCACTACCGCACCGACAGGAGAGAACAATCCGACTTTTTGAACATCGTCTTGTTTCCCACAGAACGATAATCCTCCTCCTTGGCTTGCCTCCATCGTGATTTGGCTTGATCGAGCCAGTATCCCGCCTTCGATTCGGATTCCGTGATTGCCGGTGCCATCCATCCGGCGAGCTCGGCGGCGAAAGCCAGTGCGAAGCCCGCGGAGACTGCGCTCTCAGAAGGACGGACCAATCCCGTCAGGAAGATCGGCGTAACGCTCCCATCCGTGCCGTCCAGCACCACAATCGCGTCGCCCTCAAGCCGGTAATCGATTTTGGGCGAGGTCTCCGTGAAGAGTCGCGTGATCCTTAGGTTGTTCGAAGGCCTCCCATAGCGCGGAAACCCTTCGGCCGAGTCGCCCACCAGTTGGGCGAGTTGGGAGGTTTCCTCTTGCGTCGCAAACGACCACGGATATTCCTGGATCTTCGCAACATAGAGCGTCTCATAGAGTCGCCTCGCAACGTCGGCTTGCGCGGTTTCGTCCGTGTCGAGATCCGAGACAGAAAGGTCGGAGCCCAAGAGGCCCAGGGCGTTGTTGATGACTTCCTCTCGCGTGGTGCCCATCAGGTTGCCGCCAAGACAAGCTCAATAGACAGCAGGTCTATGTCCGTGCTCGCGGCCGTGGTGCCGGTGATCAACAGGTAGTAGGTTTGGGCTACGGAGATTGTGAGGTTCAGCCCGGAGCACGTGGCGGCTATTGTGTCGTCCGCCGTGACGGCGACCTGAGTGATTGCCCCGTCGGTGACTGCCGCGTCCGTCAAATCCGCATCGGCCGCGGTAAGGGATCGGAGGGCGCAGTCCAGAGTGACGGCATTCCCGGCGCTTTCGATTTGCCCCCAGATGGTGTATCCGGTGAGCACCTGCCCAACGACGAGGCCGGAGATCGGGACCACCAGCGTTGATCCTGTCTGCGAAGCCGGGAGCTTGGCAAGTCCAGCCCGGTTGGAACCGTCGTTGACCGACCATCCCGCCGTCGCTCCTACCTTCGCCCCGGCCGTAATTTGCAAGAGCTTCGCGGCATCTAGCGCGTTGACCTGAGTGTTCAGGAGTGCAACCGCCGTCTCGATCTTTGTCAGGTTGCTGTCGTGCTGCGTTACATCAAGCTCCCCGGCTTGCTCGCCCCGCAACTCAAGATCAATGTCTACGAGTGCCATCTCAAACCCTCGCTACGTAATCGACCAGGAAATAGGCCCCGGTCCCGGTGAGCACCGCATAAATTCCCGTCTGACATCTTACCTTCCGCTCTACGGCCCCAAAAGGCCCCTGCCCGTCTGCCCCCTTGGCGTAGACCTCCAGGATAATCTTCCCTGCATCGGTGGTGCCGTCGTACAGGATCAAGGAGGCGTCATTCGTGCCGTTGGTGTAGAGGAGGCCCGCCGCCAGCAGACACTTCCCGGTGTAGATTTGGGCTGTTTCCGTCTTCTTCCCCGAACACTCGGCGGCGAAGTGCGCCCCCATGCCTTCCTTGAAGGCTTTCAAGTCGGACTGTTCATTACTCATCCGATCAACCTCCGAAAGAGGGAACCAATCAGTCCCTTCCACCCCCCGCCCGGCGCAGGTGCTTCACCAAGAAGCCCCCAGGAAGCCTCGAGACTTGCCAGCTTTGACGGCGCCGTCCGCAGTAGGCCCCAGGACGCGAAACCGAGGCTGTCTATCGCCATAGGAGCACTGTCGCCCATGCTGCCCCCACTGCGGCCGCGCCTACCACAAGGCACCATGCGTGCCCCGAGTACCACCGGAGCGCTACGAGGGGATGTCGGAGCACTTGCTGCGGCTTCCGTGCGTTGGTGCGCGCGCGGTAGAGCGCCGTTGCCGCGGCTTCGGCCTGTGCCTGCCCCACGTCGAGCGCTGCCCTCACGCGGGCATGGACCATCTTGCGACCCTCGGCGAGGATGGCGTTGTCGAGCTCGTGCCCGTCCGGGAACGACTCCCCGTCCGCCAGCCGTGCGTAGACCGCCGCTATGGCGAGGTCGGCAACGTCATCGGGCAGGCCCTTCTTCAACAGCCACGCGCGCTGGCCGCCAGGGGAGCGCCCGTGTTCGGCGTAGGGCTCGCAGAGCTTCGTGTAGTCGAGCATCATGCGCTCCTTGTGCGCGTGGTTGTGGTCGAATCGTCCTGTACAGTGCCGCCGGACAGCCCCGGGGTGGTACTGTCGTCCTTGTAGACCGTGACCGCACCGGTAGCATCAACGATCGTCATCTTGTTCTGCAACAGCCACAGCACCCGCCGTAGCCGCTCCTTGAGCCCGTTGGCGGTCAAGCTGGTCGCATCGGTGAACGCTTCGTCGAGCGCTGACTGGACCTGCGCGAGCACGTCAGCCGCCGTTGCCGGGGTGACACCCGCCACCGTGCCCGTCGTGTTCCCCGTATGGGTAGCCGTGAGCCCCCCCGCACCCCCAAGCGTCAGCGTCGCCGCCGCCCCGCCATGCGCCCCGTTGGCCAACGTCACCGATGCTTGCGCCGCGTCGAGCTCGGCCTTCGTGGGCGGGTCGTAGGCGTTCAGCGCGTCAGTGGCTTCCTGCTGGAGGCTGGCGAGCGCCGTCGCGTTCCACGTGGCCGTGCCGTCGGACTTGGGGACCTTGGCAAGCTCGGCGGGGATGTCCCCGGCCGTCTGCGTCGTGCCGGCCACCTTGATAACGTCTACTCGCCCGTTAGCGTCGATGGACTGCGCGGCGAAGTTCGGTGGTCGCGTCCACACCGCCCCCGGCACTCCAATTACCTGAACGCCGCTCGTGCTCGACGCCGGGCACAAGACCAAGCTGTCCCCGTTCGCCTCCGTTGCCGTGATGTCGAAGACGTAATAGCCGTCTTCCAGTTCAGTCGGGTTTGTGTCGTCAACGGCGTTCGCGGCTGCCCCGTCGATGCGGATGTTCGCCGTGATCTGCGCGGCATCTCCCGTCTTCGGCAGGTTGTCCGCAGTCGTCCAGGCGAAAACGACCCACTTCCCCGCTGTGTTTTTCTGCATTACAAGTCCTCGCCTTGGAGGAGGTGGTGGTAGTAGGGGTGGTAGATTGCCCCCGCAGCTGCTTCGTCTTGCTGTACCTGCGCCCCTCCAACGTTGACTTCGCGCCCCTCGTCAGGAAGATCAACGAACCCGACGCCCGGGATGTAGACCTGCCGCGCCATTACGAGACTGTGACCTTGGGGTCGACGTAGATTGTGTACGACGCCTTCCCCAGATACACGACCACGCGGAAGAGGCCCTTCATCTGCGGCGTGACCGTGACGGTGACCTTCTGGCTGCGCGGATTCGTGAGCCCGGTCGTAGTCCAGTTGCCTGTGCCGGTACCAGCCGACTGAGCGGTAGAGGACAGCGTGAGCACGGTCGAGTTGTGATCGGTGGCGTAACTGGCCTGGGGCGTCAAGCTGCTGCCCAGATACTCGACCTCGGCCCAGACCTCGGACTCGGTAAGGTCGGTCAAGGAGTCGTGCAGAATCTCAACCGTGAGCGTCTTTGCACTTCCGGTGGTCTCGTTCCACACGTAGATCGAAGGGCTCGCGAGTGGGCTGACAAAAGACGCTCCAGCAAGGCTGGTCATGTTCCAAGAAATGCCAGTGGTGCCGTCCGAGGCGCCGCCCGTGCGCTTGATGGTGGAGCCGGCGACGATGGCGCCGGCGTATTTGTAATGGGCTAGGCTCCAGTTGGTGGTATCGGAGGCGCAGTTGTCGACGTAGATGTTCGGTCCTCCCTGGCCTACGATTGCCTGAGAGGATTTGACGGCCACGCTCGCTCCGAGCTTGCAGTTACGAAAATAGTATTCGAGGGTCGATCCCGTAGAGATGGGCGCCACGAGCGATTTGCCGGACCCTAGTGCGCTCAAATCGACGCCGGAGACCTCGACACGCCCAGCCGATCCCGTAGCCTCCTTGAATAGCCCCGCAGGAACGGAACCTGTGGCATCAATTGCCGAGGGGGTGTTGATCCACAAGAACGATCGTGTAGGAGCTACGCCCTGCGTTGTAGCCCCGAATTTGAGGGTCGTGTTGTCCAACACGAGCAACGAGTCATCCGAGGAAGAGGCACTGGCTCCCGACACTACAGCGCCGCCTGAGCTGGTAGTGCCGATCGTGATCTTGCAGTCGGCGAGGTACACCCATGCCGAGGCGCTCGCTGCACCGGCATTAAATGCCGCCCCTCCGGTTGATCCTGCCGCTACGCTGAGAGATATGCCGTACAAATAGGCAAACCCGGAGATCGTGATACTAGACACACCCGTCGTCGTCACAGTTGCGGTCGTCGCCAGCGCCGTAGGCGGCTCCGCACCGTCATTGACGCACAGGATTTTGACCGGAGCGGCAGCCGTCCCCGGGGAGGTCCAGGTCATCGCCGACGCCTGCGTCTCCGCATGCGACTGCGATACGTAGATCGTGTCGCCAGCCGCAGCGACCGCCAGCGCTCCGGCCACGGTAGCCTTGGCCAGCGCCCAGGTGGTGCCGTCGTCGGCGTCGTTGCCATCCGTGGACCGTACGTAGTACGGCCCAACGGCGAGCGCCGAGGACGCCCAAAGGGCGAGGATCAGAGCGAGCCCGACCCTCCTCACGGCAGTACTCGCCAGACGGGCGCCCCGCCAGCCGAGGTGCGCACCTCTACCTGTGTCGCACTGCCGTCGGGCCGGGTGGCGGCGAGTACTCTCTCCCCGGCCTTCGTGTACTGGACCTGCCCCCACAGAACCATCTTCGTCAAATCGACTAGACTCATGGCGCTCTCCTGTTTAGGCTTATGCCTCTCAGCAACGCTGGCAACCTCTCACCTCGGCACCGTCACCGACGCGCTCCACAGGTTCACCGTCCCCGCCCGGCTCACGCCCGCACATATCTGCTCGGTCCAGCCCGTTCCGTCCACCGGGCGCAATCGGTAACACCGCTCCCCGTACACCCCGGCCGGAATCTCGTATTCCGGCGTCTCCACCCGCGCAATCACGGTGCAAACCGTCGTCGATTTGGTACAGCGCCCGACGTCGTAGGGTCCGCCGGTGAGCCCGGCCCAGACGAGGACGAGGGCGAAGAGCGGGGTCAATCGGGCACCATCACACGCCTCACGTCGCACCGCCAGTACCGCGAGCGAGGGCGAGAACACCCGTTATCGTCGGCGTCGCCACTGCGGTGACCACCCCAGCGGTTGCCGGAAAAATCGCTACGACCACGACGGAAGCGATGCCAATTGCCGCAGCGCAGACCATCGCCGTCTGGATCTCGCCGAGACTCACTTTACACCCCCTGCCGTCTTCATGAGCGGCATCAGGGAATTCACAACCCCCGTCACAAGTTGGGTCGACTGCTGTGCCCCGCTTTCGTTGGCAGAACCAAAATTGACGGTGACGTCGCAGTTTTCCCCGTGCATTGTCACGCTTCGGGTAGCACGCTGCATGGTGTCCTTGTCCTCCCCGGCGAGCACTGACGCCGAGCATCCGGAGGGCTTGCCGGTAGCCGGATCGACCATCCGATCAACTTTGATGCTCATGTTGTTTGATCCGCACGCCGTAAGCAGGAGAGCGGACAGCGAAAAGATGATGGCCAAAGTTTTCATCACGATTCCCCTTGCGAAAAGTTCCATCACGCCACCTCAATTTCTCCGCGTCTCCACGCGAGCTGAATGGCTTTCCAGTCGGGATCTTCCACATGCGGGGCATCAAAAATGCTCTTGAAGTAGTATCCGGCAACCAAGCCAAGCTCCTTCGCCTTGTCCGCCATGACCTTGAACGTCTCGGTTTTTGCTCCCCAGTCGAAATCTCCGTCCTCGGTCATGGGCCAAAGGTCCGCCGCAAGGCCAAAGTTGTGCGGAGATTGTCCGCCCTTTGCATTCGTGACTACCTTGCCAGCCGTGGTTCTTCCCTGGCTATAGAGGGCGTCTTGTCGACTGATCGTGCGGCGACCGTCCGAGAGGCCCCACTTCCTCCCCGTAGCGGCTTCGGTCACTTGCACCAGCACTTCGACCTTCTTCCGGAATTCAGGTTCGAGCGTCTCAAGTCGTGTCATCCTGCTGCCCTCTCTCGAATCAGCCGATCGCCGATCTCGTCCAGCAGTTGCTCTGCTTCGGGCCAAGACCGGGCTTCCACGGCCATCCTCAGGCGGTCCTGGTGGTCGGAACATCGGTAGCGCTGCTCTTCGCAGTCGGGGCACACCGGAGCCGGCATCCCCGCCAGCACATCAGCCTCCCAGCGCTGGCACTCGACCCCGCCACAAGCCAGATCCCCGCCGGCCGCGTCGGCGCAGAAGGCCTGTTTGATCGCCGACAGGGCATGGAGACGCCGGACCCCTGGCTGTTCCGAGGCTGCTATGAGGTGCACCATCGGCGTGAGGATCTCTTCCCTCGGGCAGCTCATGATTGCCGCCGATCTTGCCCGCTGCGCTCGACGAACCGCCCGCACAGGTCCTTGCGCTCCTCACAGGTCGCCCGAAGCGCCGCGATCTCGCTCTCGTGCTTCCCCATCCGCTCCTCCCCTCTCCGAAACCCACTCTCCACGCGGTCTCCAAGGCGTTCCAGGGCCTGCTTGAGCCCCTCGAAGCCGCCCCACATGAACTTCGCGATAATCGCCAGAAGCCCGGCAATGATGCCGCCGAGCCCTCCCGCGATCCACCAGACCACGCGGACCACGGCTTCGGCATGTGGGATTGCAGTCTCAGCAGCCACCGGGAATCCTCACAGGGCTCACGGAAAGCCGAACCATCGGCGCCAGGGTGGTTTCGTTGGGGCATCCCTCCCCTACTGACACTTCTTCCCCTTGCCCTTGTTGCTGCCCTTCGTTCCTCTACCCACGGAATTCTCCTTTCGGAGGGCGGCACGGCCTGCGCTTCTGAATCTCGCACATCGTCATGGGCTCGTCGTCCGCAACCGCGGCGACCATGGGGGGCGCCTCTACCGGAGTGTCAGCCGGAACGAGCCAGGAAGAGCCGTCAATTCTCCCCGGATATTCGAAGACGTCTCCGGCTTCCTTGATGGCTCGGTGAAAACCTCTCTTTGTCGCCCTTACCAGCATTTTACACCTCAAGAAGAAGGGGCGGCCGAAACCGCCCCGTCAGGGTTAGGGCTTGTTCGCGTTGTTCGTCTGCACGTCGGCGACGATCTCCGCCGTAAACGTACCCGTGGTGAGGTTGCCGTTTGCCACGGTGTACCTCAACCCACAGAACTGCTGCCACGCGAGCCCCGGAGGAATCGCGTAGACAAGCTGCGTGCCAATCGGGGAAACCGCAGCGAAGGTGCCGATGGTAGCGAGCACCACCGCCGAGTCGAGAGCCGCCGTCGAATCGGTCTCCAGCGTCACGGCCACCGTGGTGTTGGAAATGTCATCGGTCATCGCCGCAACACAGGTCACGACGATGAAAAGGGGGTTCCCAGCTCCCAAGAGGTCTTTGGCCACCCCACAGTCGATGACGTTCTCCGAGAGCGCCGTAGCCGTAACGGCCTGATCCGTGCTGAAGCAGTTGTTTGCGTCGCCAATCATGGAAGGACTCCTTCTAAAAGAGGGAAGGGGGCTCGCAAGATTGCGGCCCCCGTCAGGTCGAAAATCAGGTCACTCGGGTCTCGTTGATCAGCAGCGCGTCGGCCATGCGAATTGGGATACCCCAGAACTTCGTGACCTCCTGCCCGGCCCACTCGCCGATGGACAGGAAGACGTTTGACTTGTCTTTGGCCCGCTTGGCGAGAGCGACACACACGGCCTCGTTCGCGTATATGACCTTCTTCCCCGTGACTTTCTTGGTCTTGAAGTACGCGGAAATCAGGAAGTCCTCAATTGCCACGGTCCCGGCCGCCATATCGGAAATATCGAGGTTGGCGATACGGCAGTTCCCGCGCCAGTCGCGCACGGTCAGCCCCACGTCGAGCTTGCAGTGGTGCCGAATCGCCTGCCAATAACCGTTGGTCGCATCTCCGGCAGTGACCTCTCCAAGTCGGTTGTGTTGAACGCCGCCTTTGGAGCCCTTCGGGTAGATCAGATGGGTGGCCCGTTCGCCCCATGTGACCAGAGCAATCGAAGTGTTGTCCGAGCCCGTCCCCCCCGCGTCAACGATGTTGTAACCGGAGAGGGTGGTGTCGGTGCTGATGGTGTCGTACCGGGGTAGGAGGCCCATGAACTTGTTAGGAGTGGCTTCCGTGTTCCCGTAGAAGAACACGTCATGGAAGTCCTGCACCATCCCGTCAAGGTGCGCGGTGACTTCGGAGGTCTCGAAAGCCGCCGAGTTCCCGTTCAGGTTGCACAAGTCTCGGTCGATCTCGATGTACGCCTCAGACATCCCGCAGGTATCCGTAACCTGAGCCGTGCGGCTCTTGGTGGGGATAACGCCGCCGTAGTACCTTCTCCATGTCGGGGTAGGGAGAGCACCGACGCGAACGGTCGTGAGATGCCCGGTGGGGAGATTGCCTTCCAGCGTGATCGCGTCCTCAAACACCGGGGAGTACTCGGCGAGGATTTCGATGATGTCCGCGATGCTGCCGTCAGGGTCCTGCCGTTTGATCTTTTCCGCCAGACTGACGTACGTGGTGCCAAGGGTAGCCATGCGTATTCCTCCTTGCGATGTTCCGCAGGTAGGACCGTTATGGTCTTGCCTCGGTTGTTTGGCCTCTGTTCCGCCTTGGCTGAGCTAGGGCGGCAGAGGAGTCAAGTTTTCTTGGTGGCCGCCTTCAGGAGCCCTCGGATAATCGCCATCACGTACCCGTAAAGGGTCGGATCGGCTCGCTTCAGGCTCCCCAAAATCTCGGCGTCGCTCACTTCTTCACACCCGCAATCCGCTCTTCCCGCGTGAGCCCGCTATCCTTCGGCGGTTCGCCCTCGGGGTTGAACACCGGCCGCTCCCAATCGCGCGTCATCTCCGCGTAGGCTTGCCGGTATCCCCATGCGCCTTCAGACAACCAACGGTCCCGAACCGCCTGGGGCACGTAGGCGGCACGGTCTGAGTTGAACCACGCCTTGACCTCGCCCATGCGCTCCTCGAGTTTGGATTTCGGCAGGTCCCAGTATTCCCCGAGGTCGCTCAGGGTGCGAAACCTCGTCAGCGCACCCAGCACTTCGCTGATCTTCGGGAGCAGCTTGGTCGCCACTTGCGCCGGGACTTCTCCCTGCTTGAAAAACGCGCCGACCTCCGCAAGCTCTTCCGGCGAAAACTTGGTCCCGTGCTCCCCGAAGTCGTAGGTCTCGGGGACGGCCATCGCCTTTTCTGCTGCTTCGAGCGCCGTCAGCGCCTCCCCGACACTGGAGAACTTCCCCGCGAGCTTCTGCCCGCCAAGGTCAAGCTTCAGAAGTCCCGCCGGATCGGCGGAGAGGTCATATGACCCATCAACCAAAGGCGCCGGATCGGTGTCGGGAATCGGAGGCGTTGGATCTCCCATCGGTGCGGGATCGCCTACAATCGGGGTATCTGTTGCGTTACTCACTCGTCGGCTCCTTGTCAGGTTGTCTCAGGTGCTTGTTACCGGCCACGATCTGCCGTTCGAACCAATGGAGGCCGTAGAGCGCCCCGAGGTAGTGCCAAGCGCCCTCTTGCGTCGTCTTGCCCGGTACTGGCTCAATCGTTCGCATGGACTCCCTCCACGCCTTCAGAATCTGGCGCCCGTCTTCGGTCTGCGCGAAACGAGAAAAGCAGAGAGACAGGTTCCGCTCCGCGTTCTCCTTGATCTCTCTCCGGCGCACCCCTTCCGGTGTTTCGGTGGCCTTGGCGATCATGCCGCCATCTCCTGCCCCTGGGCCTGTTGCACCATCGCCGCCGCCTGCGATAACCGATCGTTCGTCTCTTCGTCGTCCCGCAAGATCCCCTCGGCATCAACGCCAGTGAGTGCCGCAAGTCGCCGGTAATAGGCGCCCTCGTCCCAGCGTGCCAGCACGGCCGGGTTGACGGCGGCGTCCTGCCTCACCTCCTGGGCCAATGACCGAAGCGCGTTGATCGCCTCCTGCGATTGCGCACGAGCCAAGGGGCTCAGGTACTCCATCTTGACGAGCTTGTTGTCAATCCGAACCATTTGGGGGAGCTTCCCGTGGCGGGCGCCGAGCTCCACCACCCGGGCGACGCACCGGCCGATCCCTTCGTCGTTGGTCCGGTTGTAGCCCGCTGACATGTCGCTCATCACCATCGCCTGCCGCTCCAGGACTTCGCCG
>JAEHJW020004137.1_pt1 | contig 24349 bp, 23 predicted proteins | sample 9271431 | NCBI WGS metagenome assembly JAEHJW02 | reverse complement strand
GTAGGGAAATGGTCAAGAAAATTCAAGTTCTTCTCCGTGAGGCGTGGGAAACGGGTCAGTATACTCTCTTGTACCCGACTCTGGGGAATTTTGCAGCATGAAAAAAAGCCACACGAAGGTGGCTTTGGTTTGCTAAAAAAAGAACAGGAAGAAATGGTTAGAGCGGGGGGCCGCACCAGACATCACCAGGCCTAAAGCCAGGCCAGGGAGCCCAAGGCTTTGGGTCGACGACGCCAGGGATGGCAGGATACGAAGGGTAGGGGAGGGGGGGTGCGAAGATGCGACCAAGCGTAGCGTACAACTCCTTAGCCTCGTCTTCGGTTAGAATGAGGTCTCCTTTGGGTGAAGAAAGGTGAATTTTGAAATCCATGAAGGTCTCCTAAAAGCTAAAGTGTACCGGAGTTAGACTTGGTTTGCAAGGTTAGGCGATGGTGATGCCGTAGTAAGCGGCTTGGCTGCTTTCGAGAGTTTGCCGGTCGCCAGTGTCAACTGCACTTCCTAGAACAATAACCTCGGAAATGCCCCCGATCCACGAATTTGCTGTTGTCCCGCCTGCCCCACCAATAAACCCGTTCGTATTGTTAACGGTATTAAAAGCTACTGTAGGTAGCGTTGCGCCGACTGTTCCGTTGTAGTAAATATTAGCAAACGGGTAAGCCGAGTAAACAACGCCCGTCAAAATGCCTGTCGAGGTCGTTATGTTGGTCAAAACGGAGTCATTCCAATCCGAAGCCATGAGGGCAGAGAAAACCCCTGGGGAAGTTGGGTTTAAGGTGAGAAGTCGCCATTCTGTTGGGGTTGGTGTCCCATACTCAAAGACAGAAGGGTGGACATTGTCCGTCGCCCCATCAAGCCGCGCCACCGCGTTGTAACTCTGAGGAGTTGCTCCCAGGACCAGCGCTGCTGAGGGGACAGACAGGTTTTGCACTCCTGAATAGTACGTGCAGGGCCTTGCATTAAGAAGCCTGGCTGTGCCCCCACTCACAATCTGAGGCTGACTTGCCAATGTCGTTTGTGTTGCATGGTTAGCATTGTTGCTTTGATCATACCAAGTCGTCACAAAGCCATTCGCCGTTCCAACGAACGATAGTAGGCTCGCTACGTCCAGATCGCCTCCGAGCAAAAACCCAATGTCTTGCGTAGCATTGTCGCTATCTCTTCGGACATTCAAAGCTGCACCCACATAATAGGTACGCAACCTGCGTACAGAATATGCAGCAGTCGAAACTGCCGAAAGCCTGTCAAGGATTCCTTGGTATTCTGAGAAACTTCGGGTTAACCCGTGGGAGAGTCCGGAGAGGTGCATGGTTTGGGTATTTTAACTGAGACTGAGGGAGAGGTTCGATGACCTAAAAAAAGAACCAGGGGATTTGGTTCTTTTAGATGGGTTGGGTAGGTCTAGGTTACAGAGTGAAATTGATTGAGCCGGTTGGCGAGCTCACTCAAGACAGCGCGAACCTGAGGGTCGGTCACAGACGACGGGGCTTCGGTTGTTTGCAGGAGAGAAACAATGTCTTCCAGTGAAGCTGCATGGACCCAGTGCCAGGCTACACTGATAGCCTCGGTCCTGGGCGTTCGTAGGAAAGGATCGGATTTCTGTAACATTTAGGCGAGTTCCTTGCACTTCTAAAATACCCCATTATGACATACTCTCTCCAAAAGAAAGCGTTTTTGGCGGGTCTCCTTGCCAAGGCCGGACTTGCCCACGTTGTTCAAAATGGCGTCGCTGACCGTGCTTTGAAAAGCGATAAATACTCGAAAACGCTTGGAGGGGGGCTTGCATCCTCATTTAGAGACGGCTTATCAGGAGCAGGGAAAGCGTCGGCAGCCAAGATTGGCAAAGCGTTCGTAGGAGGAGCTGTGTTCCCAGAAGGGGGCATAGCTTCCAGGTACAGTCACTCTATTGGAGAAAGTATCCGACAACATGTCGGACAGGGGGGAAAACTCGGGCCTCACGATGCTTTGCTCCTTCATCACGCCGCAAGAGGTAATTTTGACAAAGTCAAGCGACTTTTACCGAAGGCAACAGTCGCTTCTGCAGCCTTGGAAAAAGCCGGTCTCCCGATCAAGCATATTGCCAACTTACCAGCACATCGCCTGGTTCCTTTAGGCAATGTCTTTAAGGACACAAAGACTCACCCTATCCTTAAAGCGATCCATGCTGCTACAGACCGAAGTGAACTCAGGAAAGGCATTGGTGGTAGTCGGTTGGCGCAGAAGACCGGCAATGCTTTGCACCATGCAGCAGTTGCTGGGGCGGGTGCCCTGACAGCCTTAGAGCCGGCTGCAGGAATCGTCAACTTAGCCAAGACCGTAACCTCCCACAAGTCTCTCTCAAAGCTGCCTGGCATTTCACATGCTTCTCACTTCATTGACAATCAGTTAAAGACAGGGGTTAAGACGTCGTTCTCCGCTGGATTAAAAGGAAGCCCTCTCGCTTCCTTCCGACACCTTACAAAGAAATACTTGGTTAATGCGCCAGCAGCGCACCTGGATCGCCTATCAAATTCCCTAGGATCGGCTCTCCGGTCGTCGAAATAAGCGTTTGAACCTGGCACTGACCGTGTCAGCGTACGTCACATAGGCCCACGGAATGATCAAAACAATGATTCCGGCTCCAATGCCTTCAAGAAACGTGATCATGGGTTATTCTCCAGTTGACCCCTACTATAGGCTGCGTAAACTCTTAAAACCGAGTTGGCGTACTTCTCCCCTTGGGGAGACACGCCATATTCTTTGACAGTTCCAGGTCCTGTATTATAGGCAGCCAGAGCTAATCTGACACTTCCAAACTCATCAATGAGTTGCCTAAGATACTTTGCCCCTCCCAAGATGTTTTCTCTGATATTCCAAGGATTGACTCCAAGTTGATTGTATGCAGTGTTGGGGAGCAGTTGCATAGGCCCAATGGCTCCCGAAGGGGAAATCTGGAATCTGATTCTTGTCTCCACCCACATGACGGAAGTGATCAAGATGGGTGATATTTTGGTCTGGTCCGATGCTTCCTGGACGTATTTTTGGAAAGGTCCTGCAAGGACTTCCCAGGGTTGAAGGAGGGGTGCTACCTTGTTCTCTAAAGTGATCGCGTTGGAGGGCGGGCCGAGGCTCTCCAGCTTATTCGGGATGAATCCGACAATCAATGCTGCGAGCCCCAGGCCGATTAACCGAGGGAGTCCCAATCGTAGGGATCCCCGGAATCTTCGCCGGGACCTGACATGCGTGTTATACACTGCCATTGACTTCACAAAAACCTCCTTAAATGCCTTGTCGTTTCAAGGCTTATTGGCCCTCCTTAGATGTAAGAATCTAATGAGAGATACGTGAAAATATTGTTCACTATGAATACATGAAGGTTTCCGAGACTTCGAGCATGCGATCGATAGCACCCTTGATCTCCTTGGATACCTTATTCGGAATGCTGATGTGCTTCCCGATTTCGAACTGATCGTTCGTCTCTGTGGTGCTTGGATCAAAAACTCTCTTTGGGGGACCGGCCCAGCAAAACGTCGATGCCCCATTCGAAGTTCTCCAATCGACGGACCGACCGTCCGGAGTCCGAAGTAGCCGGTCAAGGAGGGTTAAACTCTCCAGGGAAGCTCCGAGATTGTTCTCGGTGTCCATGACAATGTGGCCCCGGAAGTTTTTCTGATCCAGGCTTGTCAGAACCTCTCCTGCAATCGAACCCTTGACCAGAAGTTCAACAATGAGTATACCTCGGTACTCTTTGACCGTTGCATGCATTTTAGATTCCATAAAAGAAATTGAAAGAAACACTATGTTTCTTTCCATTGTTCTTATACCAAAAAGCGCCAGATTAAGTTGTTGGCAGTGAAATGTTGGTCGATTGTATTTGATTTAAGATTTGTGCGAGTTCAAAGGCTTCTCGCTGTGCATCGCCAAGAGCATGGTGAAGAGGAAACGGAGTAACGATCTCCAACCTTCTTGAACCAACTCCCGGAAAAAGGTTTTTCAGAGTCCGAAAACACCGGTTATTCCAATACTCCCATCCTGGGACCATGTTGAATGTACCGAACAGGCCGTTCAGGATGACATTGTCAAAATCGGATCCATTACCCCAAATCCATCGATTGGCGAGAGCGGGCTCTTCTCGAACAAGAAACCGGTTGACTTCTCCAAGCAGATCATAGGAGTTCAGATTTTGAAATGCGGAGGGTGTCAGGAGAGCATCGACTGCTTCCTGAGAAATACGATCCCGATTCAAGAGCCATTTGATTGTATCTCCTGTCACAGTCCTCCCCTTGGCGACCTGTTCGTCCCAGTAAGGAAATGGCGTGTAGAAGCTTTCTCCGAGGACAAACTCAAACGCTCCGTTTTCTTTCTGACGGCTCTTGACAACTTGGATACCGATTGCGGTCACAACGGAAGTCGGTGTTGTCCCTAAAGTCTCCAAATCAAGAACAAAGTGTGTCTTTTGGTGTAGCATAGGTTTTCGAAGTTAAAAGATTGAAAGTTAATGAGAGGGCCGATCGGCCTCGGAAACCATCAATTGGTCCCCGAGGCCTTCGTACCCATTCCCGCTCTCACACGCTAAATTCAGATCCTACTCTCGCAAAGGGACGACCGCATACCTGGAGTCCGGATAACTTGCACGAACCTTCTTTAACCAGGATTTAGCCTCTTCTTTCGAAGGGAAGGTTTCAGGAACTGCCAAGTCTTTTCCTTTCTGGGAAAAGGCTACACCTGAGACTTTCCTCGCAGACTCTGGGAGGGGCTGCTTAACCCCAAGCTTGACAATGGTAAACATTCCTGCTCCTAAAAAACCCTACGCAAGGTAGGGTAAATCTACGCCGGTTACACCGTTGACAAAGGCCGGCGGTGTTTCCTGGGAGTTCCATTGCCCATTCGGCGGGCGACGAACTCTTTGATGTCCTCTTTCTCCGCGTGAGTCAACTCAAAATAGTGACGACTTCCATCGAACAACCCCGTTCCCGCTTTGGGGAACGCGGCGATGGCCCTCGGGATTGCCTCCGGGTCCCAGCCTGGCGCCGGTTCGGGAGTCTCAGGCTTATCACCTACGACGCTGTCGTAGGTTTGCTTCACTGCCCCCAATAGCAGCAAACCCACTGCCAGGCCGATGATTCCACCGAACACCGAGCTAGCCGACTCAACAGCCGGGTTATACATCATGCTATCCATGATCTTTCCTTTGATTATCAAAAAAAGAAGCCTTAGAATCAAGGCTTCTCCCAGACTGCCTTTGTTAGGCCGGGATGGCGGAGGCAAGCGCCTCCTTAATCGAGCTCCCCACGGTCGCCCGCAGGAGTGCATTACTCGTCTCCAAGGAGCTGTGAAACTCCTTGGACATTTCGCTCATCCCCTTGGCCAGGTCACTGGAAAGCCCCGTGACCTGTTCGGAGATTTTTGTCAACTTGTCATTTACCCGCCCTTCCAGCCCAGCCAACTTTTCATCCACGATCGCCATTTGGCGACCATTATTCCAGTACATCGCTCCCGCGATGACTGCCCCGCCGACCAACAGGGGCATGATGCTGTCGCTGTTGTTGGAGGTGGGGATCGGTGTGTACATTGGTTCCATGATCTATCCTTTGATTTAAGTTATGAGAGAATGGGAATAGAGATTGATAAACTACTATCTTTCTCCATTATTCTTATACCATTTTGAGTTGAATTTTTAGTCGATCGGCAACACTTTTAAGGATATCCTGGCTCACATCTTTCTTTTTCTCTAACGTGTCCCGGATATCATAGTCTAAAGGAGAACTCAAGTAACGGTAGTATTCCGGGGGGAACTTGGTTCCGATTCGATGAACCCTATCCTCTTGCTGAATCCCTGTTGCGTAACTGTAGGACTCGGACAGGAAGTGCTCGGTAAAGACATTCCCATCAACAATGAACCCGTACCCTGGATCATCGTTGCCTAAGATTGTTTGCCCGTAGTTCAGAACCTTGGATTGAGCAAGAAGAACAGGTCGACTACTTTGGTTGAATTCTCGAACAACCCCTTTAACGTCCTTCGTCGTTCCGTCAACGTAAGCAGGGTCCAACCCAGCATCCTGGAACCTCCTGAGTGCCAGTCGACCTTCAGCAGAATAATTGAACCAAACAATCGCCTTGCGTCCCTGCTCCTTCATCCTCCGTATCACCTCTTTAATCTTCGGCTGCTCTGAGAAATAGTACGGAACCTTGTTCTCCTTGTAGACAAACCCGCAAGAGATCTGGGAGATAATGCTCATCAAAGTTAGCGGATTCTCTGGGGTCATCAAATACCCGTCAACTTCAGCAATTCGGTTAGAGATCAACTCTTTGGTTAAAAGGCTCTGTTCTTCCGGGAACGGGAGCTGAACTGTGAATCTCTGTTTCTTTGGTAGATCTTTGAGCCAGTCATCCTTGCGCATCACGATCGAACACGAGGCTAAGACTGATTTGAGTTCTTCGATATTCCGTGGGGTTTTAGCGAAGTATCGAGGACCGTATTTTGGAATAACCAAGTAGCGTTCTTTGAATTTACTGATGCTTCGACCAACCAGTGCGGGCTCAAGAAACCGGATCGGTGAGTAAAGATCCACGACAGAATTGTTAACCAGGGTCCCTGAGGCTAAGCTCCGGTAGTTCGATACTTGTCCCACTTCCCAGGCTGTGTAAGACTGAAGAGAACTTGGTTTCCGTGAAGTCGTCCCGTCCTCCTTGTTTTTCACTGTCACCTTTTCCCCGTTCAGGATCAAAGCTTCATCAAGAGTTAAAAATTCAGGACGGAATGCCATGAGCTTTTCCCTTGTCATCCTGAACTTGGCATAACTCATGACATAAAGACCTTCTTTCCCATAGACAATATCGTCAGCTTTCTGAGTCACTGGAATCAATGCAAGCTCCGGTCGGTGAATAGCTGCCTCGTCGATCCAGACATCAATCAAGGGTTTGGGGGCAACAATGACAGCCCGTTTGAATTTCATCAAGTAGATATAATCCAGGGTCATCTTTGTTTTCCCAAGCCCTGGCTCTGCCAGTAACCCTCCCCCGCCAAAAGACAAAAGGAATCTCAGTCCAATTTCTTGGTGAGGGAAGGGCGGAGTATGAAACTTGAACTCTGGTGGCAGAGGCTTGAGTTCGAACTTGGGGATTTTGATATCAAGCCTGAGTCGATCAATGATGTTTTGAACGACTGAGTATTTCCTGGAACAGGTCGGTAAAAGAGGGTGCTCCTTGATGGCTTTGATATCTTTGGCACAGGTCGGGACAAAGGTGACCGTTTGATCAGAAATGTTAAGCTTCATGAGGAATGGCTTTTTTATGCACCGAAGAAAAGACAAAGATATCTTTGACAAAAGCTGCAAACCGGGTCAACATCTGATCCTCTCCTTCTCCTTCTGGGAAGGGAAAGTGTTTGTTAGCGATAAAGGCGACTTCAATGGTCCCCAGGGTTTTCAGTTTTCGTCTAGCTTCAGCTAAGACATTATCTTTTGGAACCTTGACCCCCCGGTGTAAGTTTCGGAGGATTTCGAGGGGGGCAGGCCCGTCTTCGGTTAGCCAATGTTTGATTTCGGGGTTTTGTGATGTATAATCCATGTTGCTTCTTTCCTTTGCATGTTAAAATACTAAGATCTGCCAAGATCCAGGAATCCTACCCATAATGTCTACTCCTACAAGCATGATCCCCTATCCGGGGGGGCAAAATCCTCTTCTTGTTTCCGACTACGGATTTTCAGGTCTTGGAAGTACTCCGTCACCGTTCTTTACCGTTTCCGGGCAGTTCAATCCACGAGACTTCAAGTCTATCATCAAATGGACCCGGTTCCTAGCAGCCAACTCCCCGCTGACAACCGAAGTCATCCGAAAGCTCTCGTCGTACCCCATCACCGAGTTCATCCTGGACACAGAAGATGAAAAACTCAAAAAACAGTACAAACAGCTCTTTAAACATCTCGATCTCAAGGCGCGTCTGATTGACATTGGGGTTGATTTCCATTTGCTCGCCAATGTTTGGGTTAGTGTTTACTTTCCGTTTATTCGCTGGCTGACGTGTTCTTCGTGCAAATCTCAGCATCAGCTTTCAAAATTCTCGAACCGCACGCTTCAGTTTCGAAACTGGGAGTTTCGGGGAGTCTGCCCGACATGTGGAGAGTCGGGAGTTTTTAAGCGACATGATGTTAAATCCCCCTCCATGAAGGGGCTGTCCATCATCAACTGGGACCCTGAAGACATTTCCTTGATCCACAACCCGGTCTCTAACCAAACTCAGTACTGGTACAAAGTCCCGGGGAAACTCCGAGGGCTGATTAGCCAAGGTGACCTGTTTACTCTGGAGTCTATTCCTTGGTCTTTTGTGGATGCGGTACGAAAGAATGAAGACTACTGTTTTGACCGAGAGGGGATTTTTCACCTCAAAGGCCACAGTGTTGCCAATGCCATCCCTGGATATGGAGTCCCGCCGATTGTTGGCACCTACGGACTTGCCTTTGACGCGGCCATGATGCGCCGAGCCAACTCCGCCATTGCATCGGAACAGATCTCTCCACTTCGGGTCATCTTCCCTCAACCCGCAGGGAAAGACCCGGCAACAGCAATGTCTTTGCAGAATTTCAGCAAGAACATGAAACGGTACATGTTGTTGCATAAGGCGGATCCGAGCGTGATTGCCATGACACCAATCCCCGTCGGCTATCAACAGATTTCCGGGGAAGGCAAAGCCATGCTAGTTTCCCAGGAAATTGAACAGATTCAAGAAGAACTCCTTTTGTCTTTGGGCGTTTCCCGAGAGTTGTTGTCCGGAACTTTGAACTGGACGAGCTCGACAGTGGGGCTACGGCTTCTTGAGAATACGATGTGGAAATACATCGATAGCATTCAACGTCTCTTGGATTGGTTGATCGAGCAAATTACACCAGAGTTCAATCTGGAACCTGTTCAGGTTACGTTTGAGCCGTTTAAGCTAACAGATAACGACGAAAAGCAGTCGATGATGTTCCAGCTCAGCCAAACACAGAACGTCTCTGCTCAATCCATGCTCTCTTCCATGGGCCTTGACTGGCATGAGGAGATGCAGAGAATTCGAGACGAGCAAGTCGAAAAGGCTAAGCAAGATGTGTTGGTTAAGCGAGATATTGACATTGCTCAGTATGTCGCTGCGCAGGGAGCAGCGGATACAGACAGTGAAGAATCCGCAGGGTACAAGACTGCATTGCAACAAGCTCAGGAAACAGCGAATCAATTGATCGGAATGGCTGAAGGACCTCGTCGGTCTGCCTTGAGCGCGCTAAAAGTTCAGGACCCGGCTTTGTATTTGATGACGGCCAAACTGATTGAGGAGTACCGCTCTGATCCCAGCTACCAAAGCAATGTCGCTCAACAGGGTCAACAAATTGCCAACGACGCTTCTCAACAAAACCCTCAGTCGAATCAACAGCCGGGACAACCAGGTTACTAGGCGACCGACAAAGACCGCTAATCGACACATTTGGTCGACTAACAGTCAACTAACAAAACGCCAACAAAGCTTGTTTCGTTCCGTGTCTTCCTTATACCATTTAATCCTCATTCTACCGCCCCAATGAACACGACTGATCGCGCTGACAAGTTCTTCTCCGTTCCGACTGACGACTCGTCTTCCGGCCGAACCATGCCTTCTCTTTTACCTGCCGAGGCAGACACCTGGGGGCTCCAAGCTCCTGACTACCAAGTTGCTTTCAAAGCAGGTTCTTTGTTCGACGATGTCTTTAAGGCGGAGTTGGAAACCATCCTGACGGAAGGGCTCAAAGGAGACAACATTGTTATCCTGGAAAAGACCGGCTACTCGTTTCAGCAGGATTACTTCATTGTCTTGCAATACATGCGCCGCATTGTGCCGGTGATTCCTGCGTCCTCTGTTCCTTCAACAAAATAACCATGGCCGATCTCAAGAGAATCTACGGATACCCGGATGATATTCGCGCAGACATGCGGGAAGAGACTTTGGTGGGGATTAGCCGCTGTTTTCCGATTGAAGCCAATCACTACACCCTGGTTTTGAAGAACATCTGGGCGGATGAAAACAAGGGTGCAGGCTCAGGAGGAGAGGGCTTGAAAGCGGAGAAAGAGGCCATTCTCCGAAGTAAGTCGATGACGTATCCGGTCAAGGCTCACCTTGTTCTCGTGTCAAAGGCAACAGGCAAGCCGGTCGACGAGGAAGATGATTATACGGTTGCACAGATCTTCTCCGTAACTTCCAAGCATACGATGGTGTACGGAGGAAACAACTATCTGGCGGCCAACCAACTTCAATTGTTGCCTGGAGTCTATACCCGTTCCAAGAACGATGGAATGTTAGAGACTCACTTCAACACGGGAACAGGCAACAGCTTCTCTCTCAACCTCGACCCAGAAAAAGGCATCTTCTATATTACACCTCAAGGAACAAGCGCCAAGACTGTTCTCCTCCCTTTTCTTCAACTCATGGGGGTTCAGAATCTTGAAGCGATCTTTGGTAAGTCCTTGCTCGAAAAGAACATCGAAGCTTCCAAGGGGAAGGAAGAGTCTTCGATTCGAGCCCTGTACACGTATCTTGTTCCAAAGCGTCAACAGATCCCCGGCATCGGCACAACGCAAATCCGGGAGATGCTTCCAACTTTGATGAATGGATTTGAGCTTAATAAAAAGACAACAGAGCTCACCCTTGGAACTTCTCACGCCCATGTGACGGCCAGTGCGCTTGGGGCTGCAGTCGCTAAGCTGATCGCCGTCTATAGGGGAGAGAAGGAAGAGGATAACCGAGATTCGCTGGCGTTCAAGAGGGTTCAGTCTTTGCCTGACTTTGTTCGGGTTCAGTTTGCCAAGGGAACAGCCCCGAAAGACATTGTTCGCAAAGTCACCGCCCGCTTGAATACGATTCCCAACCCGACGATCAGACAAGTACTGCCGACTAACGTCTTTTCCAAACCCTTTCACGATTTCCTTTTAACTTCCAGCCTGACCTATACTCCGACTGAAACCAACATGTTGGAATCAATTGAGAATGTCGGCAAGGTCACTTTGCTTGGGGAAGGTGGGATTTCCTCAGAGGAAGGGGTTCCGGCAAGTGCTCGTGGACTCGATCCGTCCCACTTTGGCATTCTTGATTTGAACCGAACTCCAGAGTCCAGCCACGCCGGTATTGATCTCCGGTTTTCAACGCATGCGCGCCGAGACAAGGATGGTAATCTTTACGTTCGGGTCAAGGATAAGAAGGGGGCCGAAACGTTCATCTCGGCCCAAGACGTTCTCAAGCATGTTGTCGGGTTCCCGGATAACGAAGACGGACCCATTGTTCGTGCGAATGTTCGCGGGAAGATTGGAGAAGTCCCGAGAAAGGACGTTGATTATTGGTATTCTGCTCCGACCGATTTTTATAGCCTGACGACCAATCTGATTCCCTTCATGAACTCGGACCACCCTAACCGTCTGACGATGGCCGGAAAGGCGCTCCCTCAAGCGTTGGCTTTGGCAAACGCTGAAGTTCAAAACGTTCAGACTTTAGACGACCGGGGCCACTCGTATTCCACGATGGTCGGGGGGATCATGGCGTTCAAGGCCCGCAAACCTGGCGTTGTCACAGCAGTATCCAAGGATGAAATTCGAATTGACAACGATGACGGAACCAAAGCAGTTCTGGGTCTTGTCAAGAACCTGCCGTTCAATCAAAAGGGGTTCATGGATGCAGGAGAAGCCAAGGTCAAAGTCGGAGACCGAGTCAAGCCTCAGCAAGTCTTGGCCGATACGAACTACACCAAGGAAGGGGATCTCGCTCTTGGCTTGAATATGGATGTGGCTTATATGCCTTACAAAGGCTACAACTTCGAAGACGGCATTGTGATTTCTCAGTCTGCGGCCGAGCGGCTGACCTCGTCGCACTCGTATGTCGAAAAGTACGAAAAGTCTGCTGCTACGGTTGCTAACAAAGGTTGGCTGTCCCGGTACTTTCCATCCAAGTTCACCGTCGACCAGCTTGCAAACCTTGATGAACACGGGTTTGCCAAGGAAGGCGTTGTCTTAAAACCGGGAGATCCGGTCATTGCGGTGCTTGAAAAAAGACCAGTGAGTCCAGAGGATAAACTCTTAGGTCGGCTGCATAAAACATTGATCAAGCCTTATCGCCTCGTAGAAATTCTATGGTCTCACGATGTCCCAGGCCGGATTGTCGATGTTTTCTCTCAAGGGAAAACCGTGAAGATCTCTATTCGTGCTGAGAAAGGCGTGGAGATCGGAGACAAGCTGACTGGACTTCACGGCAACAAGGGGGTCGTGACTTTGATTCTCCCCGATCATCAAATGCCTTACTCGGAAGCGTCTGGACGCAAGGCGGAAGTCCTGCTGAATCCTGCGTCCGTGACCAGCCGCATTAACCTGGGTCAACTACTAGAGACCGCCGCAGGAAAGATCGCTCAAAAGACAGGTAAACCTTACTACGTTTCAAACTTTAGGGATAAGGATAATCTGAAGAAAGTTCAGGGCGATCTCAAAGCTCACGGAGTTCAAGTCAACGAGTCCATGATCGACCCTGAAACCGGAAAGCCTTTCCCGTCCTCCGTTTACTTTGGCTCTCAGTACATCCTTAAACTATCCAAGACAACCGACTCGAACTACTCGGCTCGCAATATCGGATCGTACGACCAGAACAAGCAGCCGACCAAAGGCGGGGAAGAGGGGGCCAAGGGTGTCGGGTTCATGGAGTTCCTGGCTCTACTGGGGTCTGATGCGCGGCACAATCTGAGGGAGATCGGAACAACGAAATCTGAGGAGAACTCAGATTACTGGACGAAGTTTATCCGGAATGAACCTTTGCCAAAACCCAAGACAACCTTTGCCACCCAGAAATTCCTTGGAATGCTGAACGCTTCCGGGGCGAAAGTCGACATTGGTGACCACGCCTTGGCAATTTCCCCGTTGCTTGACAAGGATATTCTTGCACAAAGTCACGGGCAGATCACGAAGCCCCTGATGATTAGCGCGAAGGATATGAATCCGGAAAAGGGCGGCTTGTTTGATCCTGTCTTGACTGGCGGACTTCGCGGGGACAAATGGACGCACTACCATCTTGCTGAGCCGACTTTGAATCCTTTGTTTGAGAAAGCAACTCAAAAGATCTTGGGCATCTCCTCGGTCGTTTTTAACAAGCTCATCAGTGGGGAGTACAAAGTCATCGCCCAGGGAAGTAAGGTTGAGATTGTTGACGGCGAAGGCAAAGTCATCAAAATTACAACCAAGGAAAAGATGGAGGAAGTCGAGGACGAAGAGGAAGAGTTGGAAAAAGAGTCTGCTGCTTCTGACCCTGTGGAGTATGTTGGAGGGGAAGCGATCAAGAAACTCTTGGACCGACCTGTCAAGACCCTGGCTCAAAATGCGATGGAGGAGTATAAGATTACGAAGTCTAAGGATCTAAAAAAGAAGGCCTTGAGTAAACTTCGTTATCTCCATGGACTTAAAAAGATGGGCTTTGATAAGCCTTCGGATGCTTACATGTTGCATCATGTTCCTGTGATCCCATCTCAATACCGAACCATCTTGGTCAAGAACAACGGAAACTTGGAATACGGAGCGGTCAATCACCTGCTTCGAGATCATATGCTGGTCAATGATTCCTTGAAGAGTCTCCGCCATGACTTACCTGCTGAGCTTTTAACCAAGGAACGTACGGATTTGTATCAAGGGTTAAAATCCATTGTCGGCCTGGGAAAACCAATCTCCCCTTCTTCTCAACAACGAGGGTTGACCGGGACGCTTGAGCAATTATCCGGAACGACTGGCCCTAAGCACGGATTCTTTCACAAGAAGGTTCTCAGCAAGAAACAGGATTTCTCTGGGCGATTGACTTTGACAGAGGATGCAAATTTGGGGTTAAACGAAGCGTCGATTCCAGAGGATATGGCCTGGGCGATGTGGAAACACCACGGCATGAAAGACTTGGTTGGGAAGGGTTACACGTACGCCGAAGCGGATAAGGCATGGGTTGACCGGACATCGGCTGCGAAGGTTTCCCTGGATAAGAGTATTGAGAATGTTCCTTTGATTGCAAACCGAGCACCTTCCTTGCTACGTTCGAATTTGATGGCGTTCCATGTCAAGCCGGGTCCTGTCAACACGCTATCCATCAATCCTGCAATTGTCAAGGGGTTTGCGGCTGACTTCGATGGAGATGCTTTGAGTGTCTTTGTGCCCCATACGCCTGAGGCGATTCAGGAAGCAAAAGAGAAATTGTTGCCCCAATACAACATTGCTGATATTCGCAAAGGACGAGGAAATGTCTTGTTCTCTCCGGCCCATGAAGCAATCCTTGGATCTGTGTATTTGACAGAGCAAAACCCGGATAAGAAAGTCATGAAGTTTAAAACGGAGAAAGATGTCCTGGCTGCACTGCACAGCGGACAGATCGAACCGGACCAACCCGTTGAAGTTGCGGAGGAAGCATGAGCGGCGTCGCAATCCTTGGCACGACTTCCTCCCACGGAGGGACGATGATCTCCGCCTCCGGGTCGACTTTGCTGACCCCGGGAGCAATTTGTCTTCTTGGGGACAGCCATAGTTGTCCTATTCAAGGGCATGGAGTTACGGCGATCGTCTCTGGAGCCTCGACAATCTTAACGGATAATGGGACTGCCGCTGCGATTCAAGGCTCGGTGGCCGGATGTGGCGCTGTGCTGAATGGGAATTTTGCTACAACAATGGATACGGCGTCATAATCATGGGACAACCTTTCGCGGCAGGAGCTTTACTGATTAAGGATCTTCTGCCAACGTCAACTCGTCAAGGCTATGACAAACATGTTGTCTTGGATGACAAGAAGGTTTCGTCCTTGATTTCCCTGCTTGTCGAAAAATCTCCTGAGAAAGCTCACGAAGCAATCGGAGACCTGTCTCGGTTATTTTTTAATACAGCGACTCAACAGGGATTTTCCTTGAGCCTGGAAGATTACGAGAACAAGACATTGGCCAGGTCAGAGATCCTGTCTCAATTAGAGTCAGAAGTTGCCAAGATCCTGGCTTCAAAGAAGAGCAAAGAAGAGAAGAACCGAGCGATCAATGCCATCGTTGATGTGCTCAAAGATAAACTCTCAGCTCAAACCATGAAGCATCTTTTGGGTCGGGGGGCCGTCTCGGCAAAGATGGCAGACATTGGTGCCCGAGGGAATGCCGGTCAGTTGATGCAAGCTGCTTCATCCCCAATTCTTGGAGCCGACGCTGTAGGCAACCCGGTGCCTATTATCATTCGCCACTCTTACTCGGAAGGGCTGTCTCCCTCGGAGGCGGCTGCCATGTCCTTTGGCTCCCGGCAAAACACAGTCATGACTCAACGGGCCACGGCTCTTCCTGGGGACATCTTCAAAAAACTCACTCCCAATCTGTTCCATGAAGTGATCACGATCAAAGACTGCGGAACTCAAGCCGGGACAGACTACCCGATCGAAGACAAGAAAGCAATCCTTTTCCGATTCGAAGCCCAAACCGACCGGCTCATTGAAGAGCCTCTTTACCGTGAATTTGTGGATTCAGGGAGAAAGATTGTCCGAGTCAGGACTCCGATGACTTGTCACGCCAAGACCGGAGTCTGTCAGCATTGCTATGGGTTGATGGCTGACGGGAAGTTGCCTGAGATTGGAATCAACGTTGGAGTCTTGGCTTCTTTGTCCGCCTCTGAGAAATTGACTCAGGCGATTCTCAGCTTCAAACACGTCGGGGGGCTGGCCGGTAAACAACGATCCGCCTACGAGGAAGCTGCCAACCTACTCAATACACCGGAGGTCTTTGCAGACAAGGCCATCCTGGCTCCAGTCAGCGGAACAATCACTGGAATTGTCGAAACGGAGCTTAAAGATCACCGAATTCACATTGGCAGCCAAGATGTCTTTGTTCCGAAAGAGCAGGACGTGACCGTCAAACTAGGGGATCATGTTAAGGCTGGGCAAACACTGACAACAGGGACGATCAACCCGAGAGAGCTCATCCATCATGTCGGAGTGAGCAAAACCAGGGAGTATTTCTCAACGGCGTTGCGAGACATTTACAATGGTTCTCAGAAATCCAGCCGATCCATGTCTTCCTTGGACCCTCGGTATTTTGAGCTGATCTCAAAAAATCTCCTCAAACACGCGACGGTGACTGACCCTGGAGAAACCGGGCTGCTTTTAGGTGACGATGTGTCTTTGGATCATCTGCGCCCCTTCCTGGCCAAGGATATCAAGATTGGGACTCCGTTTCAGGCTGAAGGAAAGGTTCTTGCGGAAAGTGTCGGGACATTCGGGGTTGGGGAGACAATCACGCCAAAGATCGCCAATGAAATGAACAGGGATGGGATCTTTAAAGTCAAGTATTCTGACTCAGGCCTTGTCGTGACTCCTATTGTTCCGGGCCTGCAGAAAGCGAAGTTGCTCAGCAAGGATTGGGTGTCCAAGCTTAGTTTTAACCGAATTCGCCGAACCATTCAAGAAGCGGCTGCAATGGGGGAAACCTCTGCTCTTCACGGAACCGACCCTATCACTCCCTACGTTATTGGAAGTGAGTTTGGACAGGGCGAACACGGAGAATACTAATGGCTGCTCCGCTCACAGTACAAGACGTTGTTAACTTGGCGAATGCTCAGATTACGTCTGGAAGATACCCGAATATCATGTCGGTGCTGGGAGGAAGATCGATTGCACTTGGCTGGATTATGGGTATCATTCAGCTCGAATCTCAGTTCCGGGTTGGCGTCACGAATACGACAGCACGGGGCTACCCCGCAGAAGCACGGCTCATTGGTCAACTCGAAGCCAAGTACCCGAACATCCCGAATACGAACATTCTGTACGCAGGAACGGCGATTGGTTTGATGCAGGGACTGGGGGCTTATTGTATTCAGGAATGCAAGCCATTAGGGTTTTCCCTAACAGGAACAGGATTAAACGCTCTGGTTTCCAATAACCTTTATATTCCTCTGAGTACAAATGTCTATACCTTATTTGATCCAAATTCCCTCGGAGATGTGACAAAGGCAGCTACCAATGAGATCATTCTGGGGCTGGCTGTCCTGGAATGGAAGTGCTCTTTGCAAAGCAACGCCTGGGCAGCCGTTCAGTCTTACTACGGGGATGCGTCTTATTCAGCAGGCGCGAAGGGAGCTCCCTATATTTCTTACCCCGCTCTGGCTATTCAAGACTATTATGTAGCCCATCGAAGATTAACCGAGCCTCTCATTGTCGCCCCTCCCACCCCTTTGGTTTCTACAGCTACAGCCGCTCCGACGAACCAAGCTCCAGTCACTCAGTCAAGCGCTTGCTGACATCCTCCGGCTAAAATACGTAATCTGGCTTAATTCATAGAAATTACTAAACATCTTGGAGTATCAATTTGGACGACAGTTTTTCTGATCAAGCATTAGCCCAGTTCCTCCAGATCGCTCCGGGGCTGGCCAATGCAATTGTCTCATTTCAAGATCTCTCAGACGAAGGGCCTGAAGGGGTTCGGGTCGGTGTTTTCATCCTTCAGATCGGAGACGCTCTGTGTTATGTCCCGATTCTGGGCCGAGGAAACTCTGTCACTCCGCCGGATTCACTTTTTGTCCAAGATAGTCAGCAATTCTTTCCGTTAACTAAAGAGATCATCGCTCGGTTTGCGACATCCTTGGGATCTTCTCAAGGCAAGCTCAAGCGGCGTCCGACAAGTGTCGATCAGAATCCGAACATTCAGCAGTTGGTCCAACCCCCTCGAACAGGCAAATATGTCTATGCCTCATCGAGCCGGTTCCTGGAGTTCCTGTCAGCAACCTCCCCGAACACCAGGGAATCTTTCAAGCGGGCCATCGATTCACGTCCCTTTGCCGAGAAACTCTTCTCTGTGTTGAACTACGGAGACATCATTGGCGCTTTGACGGCCCCAATGACTTCTGCAGCTTCGGAGACTCCGTCAGCTCCGTACATCCTGCTGACCGAGGATAGCAAGGATATTCCGATGCAATACCATGCTCAGATCATGCGGGATGGGTTTGCGTTCATGCCGACGCCACAAGCCATGCCCCGGATTGTTGTTGAAGACGGCAGTCCTCATGCAACGTATTCTCAGCTTGGCTCGGTTGACTCAGGGAAAGCTTACCCAATCGTTTTTGTGAATTCCGACGTTCGGATGGCGTTTTCTCCGAAGCGCAATTCTGCTTGGGGCCAGCCGCCCTTTGTCGTTTTCGAGAACGGAGACTATGCTTTTGGCAAGGACTTTGTCACCCGAGGCGCTCCCTACGATCTTAACAATGTCTTCAACGACCTGTTGATCGAACAAGCTGCGCGTCCCTTTACGTGGCTTGACTTGTCGACTCCTCGGTTTGCTTTGTTGTCTGCGAATGGGACAGATCTTATTGGAGTCTTTCAGACCTTCACGCCTGCTCTTAAAGGGACGGACGGATCGACGTCTCGCAATGCCTCGTGCTTGATTACAGGAAAACCGGTTCTGATCAAAACCTCACCAATCAAGACCATGAGTCTTGGCTCTGTGGAGGATGGTCTTTTGTTGATTCCCGAGAATACGACTGCTGTGGTTCTTGGGACTGACGTTTCAGAGTTCATTCAAAAGTCTGTCAATGCCGCTCTCAAGCAGGAGCAACACCGACTGTTCAGCACCTTGGATTCAGAGATTGTTCTGTCTCACGATGGGTACGAGTTCTTTGCAGGAGGCAAAGCTTTTCCTTCGATGAAAGAACTGATGTCTGTTCTCGTCCTTGGTTCAGGTCTTGATCCGGATGTTGCTTTGCACTTTGTCAAGAAAGCCCAGGCAACGAAGCAGCCTATTCGTCTGATGTTGAAGTCCGCCGCTAGTCTTGGAAATGGCAGCTTCCCTGCTATGGCCATTCCGAACTTTGGGGTGATGCCTCCCCCCTCAATGCCTTCTCGACTGGATGCCCAGCGCATTCCTGCGAAGAAACAGGCTCTTGACGAAGACGGCCGAATTGTCACTCCTCTCGATATTCGCCAAGACAATATTGGCATGGCAGCGGAGATGAACGACCAGGAGACGACTGAGGCTTCAATCATGGCGGAGCTGCTGCAGACTGAGCCGACCGATATGATCAATGAATACCTGCCGGAGATCGCTGCTGCGATTAACCGACTTGGCCGTCTTTTGTTTATCCTTAGGCTCAACACCTCTGACTTCATTGAAGATCGTCCTGCTGCGAAGATCTCTGGAATCATCACCCGACTGAAGACAGTTTATAAGAACCTGGGTAGTCTCTATCTTCAGTTGGGCTACATTGTTAACCAGTAATGAATTTTGTTCGAGTTATTACAGAAAGCGCCCTTCTTGCGAGTTCGGACGATCGGGTCATTTCTGAGTTACTTGAGATCCCCTTAGAAGACTTACAAGCAACCGCTGCAAAATTCACCATCCGAGAGAAGTCTCTTCTCGAAAGGATGGACTATGTTCTTAAACTTGAAGACAAGGATGAGCGGCTTTACAAATTGTGGGCTCTGACTCAGGGCCTTGAGTTTATCAAATGGAGGCTCGGTAAGGCTCCGAAGATTAGTCCGATTGAGGGGTTAGAGTCCTTGTTTGCTGATTGTGTCTTAAAGAGCAAAGAAGCGTTCTTTTCCGGGAATGCAGAAGGCTCCAGTATCGAGAGTACAAAGTGGGTTAAGTTGTCAATGGACATTGCGCGGTTACTCAAAGCCTGGACCGTCGACTCGGAAGCAGCCATGAAAGACTTGAGCATTGCATTGACCGGTGCAAATCTCTCGGATCTAAAATCTCTTAGTGATTTAACCAACGACGAAGAATAAATGAACCCTGAAACATTGAAAGATTGGACTCGTTCTGTTGTCGACGATTTCCTGGCGCGGAAAGTCCCGTTGAACGAAGGGATTGCCAAGCTTGCGTCGGAGCAACACTTGACCGATAAGCAGGTTGCTCGCGTTGTTGAAGCAGCGAATCAAACTGCGTATCTGAAGATTCACGCAAGTTCCAAGAACAAGAACTTTGAGTTTCCCTTGGCTTCGGTTCAAGATATCCGGACCAAACTTCTGACGCCTGCCCACGAAAAGACGGCCTCGCACACTGAGCCCAGGAACCCTGTAACAGCAGCACTCCGTCTCGGGGTTACAATGGAAAAGACTGCCTCCAAGGTTGCTCTTCCTAAACCTACGGTTGCAGAGTTTGCCTTGACGTTCCAAAAAGAGGCTGAAGAAATTGGGCAGCTTACCATTGAACGGGATATCCGATTTCTTGAGTTTCACAAGATGGCGGAAGCCTTGAGAGCCGATGCCGAATGGCCGGTCAAGATTGCCAGCGCTGAAGATGTCTCTGGAGTTCGAAGCCAAGTCGTTAAGTACTTGAAAGGGTCGACAGAGTCAGCCTCCCCCTTCATGAAGCAGGCAGAGTTGGTGCAGAGCCAGAAAGTCCTGAAGAAGTTTGCCGAGGTGGCGGCCTTGACCCAAGAGATTGGACGACGTTCGAAAAAGCTGGAGAAAGTTGCTTTCCTTGGTGAAGTCGCAGAAGAGTTGGGCTCAGTCATCCCTAAGATTGTTCACGGGGCGACCAGTCTCGGAGCAAAGGGTTTGATCGGGGCAACGAAGTACACGGCTAAGAATCCAGGCACTGTAGCCCGGTGGGGCTACAGTGGCCTGAGTAACATGAACAAGGTCAAAGACCCTGGTGTTGAACAATGGACGTATTCCAATGAGTGATACTGATCGAGTCACCGCAGCGCAGATTTTTGAAGCTTACAAAGCCAAGCTCTTCACTGGACTTTTGACGGGGGCGGCCGGGGCAACGTTGTCTTTGGCTTTCCGTCCAATCGCCAGGGCGATCGACGAGCGGATGGCTATTAAGCCGTCCCAAGCGCTCGTCTCGTATGCTCAAATGAGGTACCCGGAACTCCAAAAGATTGAGCCTGCTATCTTGTACGGGTACGCAAAGCTTTTGATGACATCTTACAAAACCGGCAGAGAGAACATGCCTTTCATGGCAGTTCAACTCAGGGATGCTGTTAACAAGGGGGGTAGCGCTCCTGGATCTTGGCAATCCCCCGGGTCGTCCCAAGAATTGATTAAATGGGCTAAGGAAAAAACAATGACACAAAAAGAACAGACGAAGACAGCAGCGGATGACAGTGGTATTGTTGATAAGGTTTTGGTTGGTGCTGGTCTGGCTGCGGGGGCGTGGGGAATTAACAAGGCCTTGAATACGGGTTCGGGTATCATGAATGCCCATCATCACCGCAAGGCGTTTGAGCGGTCTCTTGCTCATGTCGTGGAGACCAACCCGGTCATTCACAATGCCTACAAGTCAAACCCTAAGAAGGTTCAAAGCTTTGCTGAGTCGATCCACAACTTCGCTCCTCGGGTTTCCGGAGATCCGAATATTCTGTCATCCCTGCTCAGTAATGCGGTTCATGGGGAATCCCTGGATCCGATGACGGTCCGCTCGCTCCTGGAAATGGAAGGGGCTCAAAAGAGGAACCGTGAAGAACCGTTCAACCCTGCTGGCCCGGTTAAAGTAGGATAAGAACCTCCTATGTTCACCAAGTTTATTGAGCCACAAACTCAAGGGGTTGATGATATCCCGATCCAAATCCTCTCCGAGGATTCGCTGGACGGCCTTGTCAAGTCCGCAGCCGACGGAACGATTCAGAACTTTGTTCGGACGCAGGTTTTGCCTAACCGCGATCCAAACAAGATGTACCTCCACATCAATGCTCTTGGCTCAGGAGAGTATTACGGAGCGAATCGGAATGGGGACTATTTCCCTGAGGATAATCTGAGAGCTCATTACAAGACGTTTGAGCAGGGGCATGTCTTCCGGCACCATATCAACAAAGACCCGGCGAAGTCGATGGGTAGGGTTTTGTTTGCGACCTACAACGAAGCTATGCACCGGGTTGAACTTGTGGTTGAAGTCGATAAAACCCTTGGTAGGGATATTGAGGAGAGGCTTCTCCGAGGAGACTATCCCTGGACTTCGATGGCTTGCAAGACTCCGTTTGATACCTGCAGCATCTGCAAAAATCAAGCTCACTCCAAGGCTGAATACTGCACACACTTGACCCAGCAGATGGGGCAAGTTCTGGACGATGGGTCCAAGGTTGCGGCGATTAACAATGGCCCGCTGCGGTTCTTTGACATTAGCATTGTCGTCAAACCTGCGGACATCACCTCCGGTATTCTGGAGAAGGTTGCTCACCTCCGCTCGGAAGGACAGTCTTTGTCGTCTCCATCGTTCCCTCAAACCCAATCAGACCCGTCCTTGAAAGCACAGTCTATTCAAAAGGTTTTGAAGTTGTGTTTGACGAAGGAAAGTTCTTTCCCGTTTGCAGTCTCTGACCCCGCTCAGGATCTGATTCCCGTTCTACAGGCTCAGCCTCTCACAAAGGTGGCGAATGCGTTTGCCGAAACAGGAGTCTACCCCTCGGTCGGCTATGTGATGCAAATCCTCGATTCCAAGGTGACGCCAGAGATTGGTAGTCTTGGAGAGGCTTTGCTTCCTTGGATGAACAAGGCTGCTTCAATTCCGTTCTTTTCAAATATTCGCTTGGAAGATGCTCCTGCCGATCTTGTCAGGCTAGTTAAGCAAGGATCAGCGTATTCATCTTTCCTTCCAGAGGAATTAGAAAAGACAGCGTATTTCCCCATGCAACCCCCACTGATCATTGGATATTCCCAGATTAACCCGGGGCCTCCAGGCGATCAGGAAGTTCCACAATTCAAATCCCAGAGTCAAGGAGGATCGTTCTTAAATTGGGTTTTTGGACTGGCCGCTGCAGCGGTGTTGTTTAATGGACTTACAGGGACTTTGGCCGAAAAGAAAGCGGAGTTGACAAAAGAAGCAGGATTCCAATCAAACTTGATTAACCATGTCATATCGCCGGCTGTTGGTCTTGCTGCTGGGCTAGGAGGAGCCTATGGGGCGTACCGATTGCATCAGATGGTCGCACAGGACCCAAGGGTCCCGCAGATGATTCGAGATCACCCGTATCTTGTTTCAGGTGTCACCGGTCTTGTTACCGGGAAAGCTGCTAAAATACTCATATCTGACCCACTAAAAAAGTTTGCGGGTCTAAAAGCAACTGTTCTTCGACTCTAAGGACAACTTGCACCGAAGATTTTTGTGAACGAGCCGTCAAGCAACGTTCACTTCAAAGGAATTCGTCGTATACTCTATACCTCGGTATCATTAACCACTTTTGGAAAGAAAAACATGACTTTCGATATTGATTCAATCCTTGCTTCTTTGCAAGAAGACGGCGGAATGAGTAAGCAAGCTTCGGCTACTGAGACTCCTCCGAACGAACTGACAAAAGAGGCAGCCCGCGAATACGGCCGTTCTCTGGCCCAATCGTTGATCAAACAAGCCAACCAAATCAACGAAGACCAGGAAGCTATCGCTGCGACTCAAACTGCTCAAACTCAGCCGACTCCGGACGGCTCCATCGATGATGTGCTCCGTGCCCTGGCTGCTCAAGCTGAACAAGGCGGCGGTGTTGACGAAGACCCGACGATGGACTCTCTTCTGGCCCGTATTGCTGCAAACCTGTCTCCTAACCCTGGCGAACCCGGTCAAGGCAAACTGCTCGCTACTGAAGCGGCCACAACCGATGTCGAGAAGGTTGCTGCTCTGGCAGAACTGATTGATGGCGGTGTTGACTTTGATACTGCTTCGGAGATTGTGAAGGAAGCGAGTGCTGGTGAATACGTGGACAAAGGCGTAGAAAAGGCCAAAAAGGTCGGTCAGTACCTGTTGACCAAAGCCAAAGCTGGCGGTAACCTTGCGTGGAAACATAAGGGTGCAATTGGCCTGACTGCGGGTGGTGCTGCTGCGGGTGCTGGTGCCATGCATCTGTACAACAAACGTAAAGATCAAGAAAAGCAAGCTGCTCTTGCAGAACTGGTTGACGGTGGTGTTGACTTTGACACCGCTGCGGGGCTCGTCAAGGAAGCCGGCCCCCGTGGACCTCTTCTCTCTGATGCAATGCGTAGGTATCTGGGGATGGCCCCGGCTCCGGCTGCGGCCCCGGCTGCGAGCGGAAGCAAGGTTGACGCTGCCCTTCGCAAACTGCGTGAAGCGGGGTCTTTTGTCGCTAACAAAGCCAAGGCCGGTGGTAACCTTGCGTGGAAACATAAGGGCGCTATTGGTCTCGCTGCTGGTGGTGCTGCCGCCGGTGCTGGCGCAGTGCATCTGTACAACAAGCGTAAGGATCAAGAAAAGCAAGCTGCTCTTGACTCACTGATGGAAGCTGGCGTTGATTTTGACACTGCCTCGGAACTCGTGAAAGAGGCGAGTGCTAGCGAGTATGTGGATATGGGTGTAGCGAAGGCTAAGCAAATGGGCAACTATCTGCTTGACCGGGCTAAGGCCGGTGGTAACCTTGCGTGGAAACATAAGGGTGCAATTGGCCTGACTGCGGGTGGTGC